>Ga0207695_10002102_pt1 | contig 30254 bp, 32 predicted proteins | sample KBSC54metaG_FD_184354 | JGI IMG/M metagenome (GOLD analysis project Ga0207695, IMG submission 184354) | Corn rhizosphere microbial communities from Kellogg Biological Station, Michigan, USA - KBS C5-4 metaG (SPAdes) (version 2) | ecosystem: Host-associated > Plants > Roots > Rhizosphere > Soil...
CTGGGACATTCGTAAACTGACTTAAATTAATGCCATTCGAAATAACTTTCATGGGAACAGTCATTTTATCAGCTACCTTAAACATCCCGATAGCAGACTTGGTTGGCATAGTCACGTAGTCAGACTTTGAATGGAACCGTCGTCCGTAATCACGCAACATGTAGTTAATCGGGCGGGCAATCGGCGCAAGAACCTTTAAATTATCCATAAGATTTTCGGGCATGGCGTGATTAGTACTAACAATTGGAATACCAATTTTATTACCATATTTCATCGCGGCCTGACCAATCCACATCAGCATTTGAATATGGATAATATCTGGTTCAAATTCGTCAATGGCTTTTTTAACTTCACGCATAGGTGTAAGACTGATGCGATAATTCTGATAAAAAGGAAAGATAACGGTCGCGGTGCGTACAATCACGTAATTGCCGTCAATTTCTTTGTAGGGTTTACCTGTCTGACTCGGTGCGATCACCAGCACTTCATGACCACGACTAGCAAGACCCTGCGCCAGGTTGCGACTAAATGTCGAGACGCCGTTAATAACCGGGTAGTACAGATCGGCAGCGATGAGGATTTTCATATCTTAAAATTATAGCATGGTAAAATAACTCATAGTTATGAAGCTTTTTTTTGATGCACGTTACACCAGAACCGACTATTATGACGGCATCAGCAGGTACGGAGCAAGTCTGATCGAAGCCCTCCACGCAAACGGCGAAGATGTCACAATGCTCATCTACAGCAAGGACCAGTTGAACCTTCTGCCGACAGATGTCCCGTACGTTATCATTAACAGTCCGTTTTTGCCCAAAGAATTATTTGTCGCTCGTACTCTGAACCGTCTGGGTGCTGATGTTGTTTTCTCACCGCTTCAATGGATGGGATCGTGGGGGAGGCACTACAAATTAATCCTGACCTTGCAGGACATTACGTACTATCAATTTCCGAAACCGCCGACCTTTTTGCCACTTGCGGTGCGTATTATTTGGCGACTATTCCACCTTGCGTATTGGCCTCAGCGATTACTGCTTTCGAGTGCCGACGCAGTTGCAACGGTAAGCAAAACGTCACGTGACTTTATTACTTCCTACGGTCTCACTAAAATTCCTGCAACTGTTATATATAACGCCCCTCAACCGTTAAAAAAACCGGTTAAAAGGGGCTCAGTGGCAAAAGATATCGTATACGTCGGATCATTTATGCCATACAAAAATAGCGAGGTATTGATCGAAGGCATGGCGTATATTCCGAATAGCTACACGCTTCATCTGGTGAGTAAAATCACGCCCGAGCGCAAGGCCGAGCTATCTCGTCTCATCCCCGACACAACTCACGTCGTGTTCCATGAAGGCATGAGCGAGGAGGCCTATCAAGAATTATTAGCGTCTGCCTTCGTCGTCGCCAGCGGATCAAAAGCCGAAGGATTTGGCCTGCCTATTGTTGAGGCGGCAACAATAGGCATACCAGCAGTCCTTAGCGACATTGCGATTTTTCACGAAGTCGCAGGACCCGGCGCACTATATTTTGACCCGAACGATCCGCAGGACTTCGCCAAACAAATCGATAAGCTATCGAAAGGCAAGGCACGGGATCAACTTGCAGCAGCAGCCGAGCGCCACGTTCAACAATTTAGCTGGACTAAATCTGCCAAAGTTTTGGCCGATCTCGCCAAATCTCTTCTGTAATCAATCTGTTACAATAGGTGCATCATGGCACAGAAAAAAAAGATAGTAAAAAAGCCTTCGGCTGTCGTAAATCGACGAGCGACTTTTGACTATGCCATCGAATCAAATGATGAATTAGTGGTTGGCATCGCCCTGACCGGCCCCGAAACTCGGGCAGCTCGTGACGGCCACATCCAATTAAAAGGCGCTTTTGTAACAATTCGCGGTGGCGAGCTATGGCTCAATAATGCCAGCTTTAGTCTCAAGATTAACGAAAAAAACAAACCAGGCGCCCGCAGTATTGATACTTCACCGCGTAAGTTACTAGCCAAGCGCAAACAAATCGACGAACTAGCCAGCCGTAAACAATCAGGTATGAGTATCGTGCCTCTACGGCTGCTAACAAAGGGGCGATTTATCAAGATTGTGATCGCACTCGGTAAGGGCAAGAAAAACTACGACAAACGCGAAACACTAAAGCGCCGCGATCAAGAACGTGAAGCCTCTCGCGCTATAAAAAACGTCTAGAAAGCGAATTCCCGCCGTGCAGCTTTTGGCTTTCGGCGGGATTTCGAGAAGATGAGGAGTTAGTTGTTGACCCTCGTGTAGCCCGATGCGTTGGGCGTCATGCTCCTGTAGGAGAACGGCACTGACTTGCGCTGCTGAGGTTTAACGGTGATTAACACCGCTTCAGCCACAAACACGCATGTTAGTTGAATGCGCTCATCGTCGACTGCCACGTACATCGTGCTGAAGTCGTAAACGATCCGTCCCATTTCATCACGCCTCGGCTGATTGCTGCGGCGTGACTTCGTGGGCACAAAAAACGCCCATGCGGATGCTTCAAGCCGGTATACCTGGCCCTCGTCATCAATGACCTCTACAGTCCTCCCGAGGGTATGCTTACCGCTCGGATACAACATCGTACGCTCCTTGAGCGTGCGGCGAACTTCCTCCAGTTCTTCTCGTAGTTCTTGGTTCTCAATCTGAAACGTTTTCAATGATGCTCCTGTATCGTGAACTGCAAAAACTAGTGTAGAATACCACTTTAATATATTTACGTCAAGTATTCTCCAGTCGCCCAAAAATTAAACTTGTCGCGTATAATAGACTACATGAAACTATACTCGTGGAACGTCAATGGGATTCGTGCAGTTATTAATAAGGGAGCTTTTCAGTCCTTTATGACCCAGCATCAGCCAGACATTTTATGCCTCCAAGAAACTAAAGCAAAAGAAGGCCAGGCCGAAATTGACCTTACGGGCTACAACGAGTACTGGAATAGTGCCGACAAAGCAGGCTACAGTGGCACTGCAATTTTTAGTAAGATTAAGCCACTGAGTGTATTGAACGGCTTTGCCGACGACATTGCCGAAAAGTTTAACTTGGCTGGTGACGATTATGGAGACCCGCGAAAAGAGGGTAGGGTCATTTCGGCAGAATTTGATGATTTCTGGGTAGTAACAGTTTATACACCCAATAGTAAACGCGATCTTAGCCGTCTTTCGCTTCGCCATAAACAGTGGGACCGTGCGTTCTTGGCGCACCTCAAAGAACTTGAAAAGTCTAAGCCGGTCCTTACAAGTGGCGATTTTAACGTCGCACACACCGAAATTGATTTAGCGCGCCCCAAAGACAATGTAAAAAACGCTGGATTCACACCAGAAGAGCGTGAGGGCATGGACGCGATGATCGCTGATGGCTTCATTGATACGTTTCGAGCGCTTCACCCAGATACACTTGAGGCCTACACCTGGTGGACACATTGGGGAGCAGCTCGAGAGCGTAATATTGGATGGCGTATTGACTACTGGTTAGCCAGTAAATCACTAAAAAACCGCATCAAAAATGCGAGTATCCACCCAGATGTCCTCGGCTCCGACCACTGTCCCGTCAGCATTGAGATCGTGTAATGGAACATCCGTATTGGCACAAGCAAACAGCCGCAAAACCCCTTTATCCTGATATCGAGTGGGGGAAGCCTGAGCAAAAGTCCCAGGCCGGCCGACTGGGGATAATTGGCGGTAACAAACTAGGATTTGCTGGCGTCGCCGAAAGCTATAGTAACGCCTTAAAATGCGGAGTAGGTGAGGTGCGCGTGCTGCTGCCTGACGTCCTCAGAAAAACAATTCCGCCGATTATTACTGATACGATTTTTGGTGCGACTAATCCATCAGGGAGTCTCGCGCGCGAAAGCCTTGTTGAAATGAAAGCCCTCGGGGTGTGGTCAACTGGGATCCTTATGATAGGCGACGCCGGTCGCAATAGCGAGACCGCGATTGTCTATGAAGATTTTTTGCGTGAATATAGCGGACCACTTATTATGACCCGCGATGCGGTTGATCTGATTAAACACTCGAGCCAAAACCTCATCGAACGCCCCGACACGCTACTGGTGGTGTCGTTTGCACAATTACAGAAATTATTTCAACTCGTCTATTACCCCAAAGTCTTGACCTTTAGCATGCAGCTCACCAGCCTCGTCGAAGCGATCCACAAATTCACCATCACATATCCAGTGTCGATAACGGTACTCTTTAAAGAACAGCTTCTCGTCGCAAGCGGCGGGGAAGTCACCTCGACTCCCTGGGAAAATCCAATGGCCATCTGGCGCGGTCAGACTGCCGCGCGTGCCGCTTGTTACTGGTTATGGAACCCCAGCAAACCGCTCGAAAGTGTTACAGCGTCGTTATTAGTCTAAGATACTTTTATTTGGCCTCTACCTTGAGGCTTCTGCGCTACTAGTTCACGTAGCTCTGGAACGATCCATTCGCTTGCTTCAAGTTCGCCCGCTATCTTTGAATAACGCTGAGCCATTGGTGATTGGTCACCAAAGTTCTCTGTGGCATAATCCGTGATCTCTTTGGCTTTTTTAACCAATGCCTGACCACCGTGTTCAAGAAGATTTTCAACAAGTTCGCGTTCTTCAGTAAGTATTTGCTTGGGAGATTTTTCGAATGCATCTTCACCATACGCAATGTCATCGAATTTCTTACGAATATTTTTATATGTGTCATCGTCTAGCTCTTCACTTTCTGCGACTAAGTCAAGAAGAACATCGAATGATGAGTCATATGATTGCTCTTTGGGATCTCTGGTGGCATGTATATATTGTTCATCAGCAGTGGTTCGGTATTTCTTATCGAGTGCATTGTCTATAACCTCCAAAAGTGAAACGCCTCGATTAAACTTCTGTTCATCACCGCTAAAATCTTGGTCAACCGATTCAAATTTTCGTGTAAATTCAATAAATTCACTGGTTGGCATGTTTGCAAACCGGTCAGGATTTGAGTCATATATTTCTTGGTAGACATTAATCCGATCGGTCAATCGTCTTTGGACATGCTTGTGGTACTCTTCTTTTGATGATTTAGTGCCTCCGCCTGCCTTTATAGCTGCAGTCTTTTCATCTTCACCTCCATACCGGTAATCATGAAGGGCCTGTTCTGTCGCTTCACTAACTTCTTTTCCGTCTTCGATAGCATGAGCAACCACCTCATCTTTCAGAATATCAGTCTCAGATGCATCTGGACGAGAGTCGGGGATATCCTGTACAGCGAATCCACCCAGTTCACGAGTGGAATCATCATCACTTTCAGGCTGCAGTTTATCTTCTGGTTCTCTTGGGGTAAATTGCTCTTCGGTCATGCTTTTCCTTTTGTCGTAAGTATATTATCAAACAAAACAACCGTCAACCCACTTATGGTAACGTGAATTAGACCTGTTTTAGGGCGTCCCCAGCTAACTTATAGGTTCTTTTATCTCTGGTACCGCGAGCCGGAATTGAACCGGCACGTCCTTGCGGACACAAAATTTTGAGTCTTGCGTGTCTACCAATTCCACCATCGCGGCACAAGGCATAAAAGAACGAAAAGCATGAGCGTAATAGTAGTAGTTACCAATGTATTGTACAATAGAAACTACTAGGAATCTACACACATGAACCCCAATGACCCCAGCCAAACACCAGCTACGACTCCCACGCCCGCGAGTCCAGCTGAACCACCTACAACAACTGACGCTCAGCGCCAGGCGGTCGTTGGGGTCGTCAGGTCGCAAATTGATTCACTGTACGACAATACGGCCGAGACTACAGCCAACGCCTCACCACTTCAGGAAGTAAATCCGTACGAACAAACTCACTCGCGTAATCCTCAGCCAGATCTTGAACAGTGGAAGCAGTATCACAGTGCCTGGCAAACGTATTATCAAAAGTATTACGAGGGTTATTACACACACCATCTCAAGCAAGCAGTAGAAAAGACCGCCCAGCCTGCAGGCTACTTCGCATCCCAGCCAGCACTCGAACAACTGCCCGAAGATGAAACGATCTCCAAAGACGAAGCATTATTTGACCTTCGCCAGAAGTTACTCTCGCGCGTGGCAAATTCCGCCAAAAAAGTTCGTAAGAGCCGACATTTTGTGCCTATCACGGCGGCAATCCTGGTCGTACTGATCTTTGCATTCTTACAGTACAACCGCCTAATTATTGCGAACGTCATGGCCTATGTCTCGCCAGGTAGTATCGATCCACAAAATATTGTCGTCGACCCGAATAATGACGTCGCCGTCGGTCCTAACCCGCTACTAATTATTCCTAAAATTAATGTCGACGTGCCGGTCATTTACGACGTCGGTAACGACTATAATTCGCAAATGGCTGCCATGCAAAAAGGCGTTGCCGATTTTGCTATCCCAGGCGCAAGTAGCCGTCCTGGCCAAGTGGGTAATACTGTCCTTGCAGGTCACAGTAGCAACGACCTCTTTGACCAGGGTGATTATAAATTCATTTTCGCTCAGCTTGAGAAACTGGTTGTCGGTGACACCATTTACGTTAATTACCAAAGCGTTCGCTATACCTATACTGTAACCAAAATTAGTGTCGTCAAGCCAGACGACGTTCAGAGTCTGGTTTACCCAACGACTGTACCAATCTTGACCCTCCTTACCTGTACGCCACTAGGAACATCACAAAACCGTTTACTCGTTATCGCTCAACAGGTGAGTCCAGACCCAAGCGCATCAAAGGCCGCGCCAGCGCAAAGCGGCTCGGCAATTACGAGTATCCCCGGCGAATCACCGACACTGCTTGAAAAACTCTTCGGCGCCGGAGGTTAAAGTATCATCTTAATACGCTGCAGCTGATAACCTGTGGCGGTCCTGCCAAAACTATACAGATAGTGGCCGTCTTTGGGCAGCAGGACGTCTTGGCCATACACGACGCTACCGAGTGTCAACGAATTAGCTCCGTCGAACTCTCGCATTGTGAGCGTTCCATCTGCGTCTGACCAGAGGTTTGCTTGATCCAGCCAATGTAGTGGTCGAACGGTTGAGCTTGTCGCGGCGACCGACGATACACCGGTTGTTTTGTGTTCTATATCATACCCCGCAAAGTTTGCACCATTTTGGGCCAAAACGTAGTAGCCCTTCGGACTAAATCCTAAGTTTGTAACATTGGCCGCCAGATCAAATGATCCGTATTCAGTCAGACTTTTACCATCATCAGCGCTCGAAGTAGGGTAGTTACCATACAGCACATCAACTTTTGAGCCTTCTGAGATAGCGACGTAGTCATTATTAAAGTAGCGGCTGGTCGCAATATTCAGCGGCAAGTCAGGACTCGAAGTCGTCGTACGCAGGACGTGAGGCGCATTGTCACCGTCGCGGTACAGTCCCACTACGCGTTTAGCAGTATCCGTTCCATCAGTCCCTACGTAGGTAATGATCGTATTGTCATAAATGCCAAAACTCGTCACATTGCTAACAAGTGCACGCGAAATCGTCGCAGCCGACAGGTCAAGCTTGCGTATATCACTGCCATCAAGCACAAAAAGGGTCGTACCGTTAGTGCCCGAAAACCGTGCAGAGGTAAAGCTCACATCTAGAAGCGCCGTGACATTCTTGGTAGCAGTGACATCATCCGTATCAAGCACTAGCCACTCATTTTTGTTACCGTAGGTATGTTGAATCAGTACGTAACGGCCACCGCTGTCCCATTGATCAATCCGGAAGCTATGCGTCACACCTGTAACGCCTGCGTCGGTGTAACTGGCAGTAGGAAGGGTTAGGATGGACTGCGACGGCGTGTCTGAACTGACGTCAACAAGATTAAAGACAGGTTGCGACGCATCTTGCTCTACAATAATTCGTTTGCCATTAAGGGTCGCGAGACTACTACTGAGATTGGTATACGTTTCGACCGGTACCTGGGGTCGATTTTTCGGTACAAGTCGGGCATAATCCAGCCACGTCAGCGTTCCAGCCTTTATATCCATTGTTTTGTTCCACGTTTCGTAGCCGCTTTTACTGATACTAAAAGTGTGAGTCCCGGTAAGAACCGAGTTTTTCGTCGGCGTCTTACCGCTCAAAACTCCGCCATCAACAGAGACAGTAGCGCCATTTGGAACAGAGTCGTACTGCAGGAACCCGCCTTGTTCAACTTTGCCATTCTGGCTGTCGTAGCGATAGCCTAAAATCACGAAAATAAGCGCAACTACGCCAATGATGACGCATACCGTCATCAAGCTATATATTAATAGCCGACGAATCAGTTCTTTCTTTTTTGAAGGTCTCCGATACATAATCTGAACTTAATTATACCAACTGGATACATTTTTTGCTCAAATCCTTGCATAATTAGCATAAGCTTTCTAATATAAGGATACTGCTACGTATTACGACGTAACTAATATTAGGGGCACCATGCGAGGACCAACATATGAACAAAGATAAAATAGTAATTATAAACGGCAAAAAATACGATGCCGTCACTGGTCTTCCACATACCGAACCGACGCCCCCTAAAAAGCCCGTTCATGCTACTGGCGTCCACGCGGCGCCCGCACGCTCTCAAACACTTGTTCGTCGTGTCATCAAAAAGCCGGTTCCTCCCCGCAAGCCAGGCCACACGATGGATATCGCCAAGAGCCACGCCATTTCTCGCTTTGCGCCACACCCAGTCGTTGCCAAAAAACAGGTGGCGCCCGTTAGCCGTGACATTCCTGCCACGCGCCACCCGATTCTTACCAGGGCTCGTCTCTCGCAAGGCTTCAAGCAAGCAACTACAGTCAAGAAAGCGCCACCAACACCACGTGAAATCAAGGATCAAGCTATTACCGCTGCCCTCGCTGCACCTAAACCAAAAACCCAGAAAAAGAAATTCTTCAAACGCCACACTAAACTGGTCACAATTCTTAGTATTAGTATCGTGGTAGCGGTCGCTGTAGCCTATATTGTCTATCTGAACATGCCAGCGTTGTCTGTACGCGTCGCGGCAGCCCAAGCTGGTATCAATGCCACGTACCCCCAATATCAACCAGATGGATATAGTCTGGACGGACCAGTCACGTTCACCGACGGTGCAGTATCTATTCATTTTATTGCAAATACCGGTAGCAAGAAATTTGACATCACGCAGGCCAAAAGTTCGTGGGATTCAACAGCGGTGCTAGACAATATAGTCACCAAAGCTGCCGGACAGAACTACATTACCAACCAAGAACAAGGCCTTACCATCTATACCTATAACGGCAATGCTGCCTGGGTAAATGGGGGAATCCTCTACACAATCACTGGCGACGCACCACTCTCGGGCGATCAAATCGGCCAAATTGCGACGAGTTTGTAGTAGTCTCAAACACCGAATACCGTCTTTCGAACATCCCCTTTACGCGCCTATAATTTCACGTGTCAGCGACGTAAATTATATGGTTGCAATCGCTTTAGGATATTCTCGAGAGGTATTCGGCGTTTAGTCTCTTAAATGGTAAAATAAGAGCAATATGACACATGTTCGAACTCGTTTTGCGCCCAGCCCGACAGGATTTCTTCACGTCGGCGGCGTTCGCACCGCGCTTTTTGCGTGGCTGGTTGCGCGCCAGGCCGAGGGTCAGTTTATTCTTCGACTTGAAGATACCGATCAAAAACGCGAAGTAGCCGGATCTGCCGAACACCTCGAAGCGAGCCTCAAAGCACTCGGTATCAACTACGACGAAGGACCAGATATTGGTGGCCCGTACGCGCCGTATATTCAAAGCCAGCGCCTCGAGAGTTACAAAACCTGGGCTCAGAAACTCATCGACAGTGGCCGCGCCTATGCTGATCCCTATACCCCTGAAGAGCTTCAGGCCTTTCGCGACGAGGCTAAAAATGACAAGAAAGCATTCTTGTACCGCGATCATCGTCCAGAAAACCCGCCCATCTGGGATGGGACCGTGCCGCTTCGTTTCAAAAGCGAGCCCAAGGCCTATGACTGGCACGACGAGGTGATGGGGGACCTACATGCTGGACCCGAGGTCATCGATGACTTTATCTTGATTAAATCCGACGGCTTCCCAACCTATAATTTCGCCCACATTGTGGACGATGCCGAAATGCAGATAACCCACATCATTCGTGGTCAAGAATTTATCTCTAGCCAACCAAACTACCTTAATCTGTACGAGGCGCTAGATCTAGCGTTTCCACTCTTTGCGACTATGCCCCATATTATGGCCGAATCTGGCACCAAAAAACTCGGTAAGCGCGACGGTGCCAAGGACGTGCTTGATTACCTGCGCGATGGATATCTGCCTGAAGCACTGATTAATTTTATTGCCTCACTCGGTTGGAATGACGGTACCGAGCAAGAAATCTTCACCCGCGACGAACTAATCGAAAAATTCAGCCTTAGTCGCGTCCAACATAGTGGTGCACGATTTGACGAACAGCGCCTGCTTTGGATGAACGGCCAGCATATCCGTTTGCTTAGTCTTGACGATCTTTATGCCCGCGTGACGGATTTTTGGTCCCCAGCTGCAAAAGAGGCAAGCGAAGAGCACAAAAAACAAATCCTAGCGCTCGTTCAGGACCGCCTCAAGACACTTGCAGATCTTCCAACCCTCACCAGTTATTTCTTTGAGGAACCCACTATCGATTGGACGATAATTACTAATAACAAACAGCTCTCAGGACTCAGTCGTGATGATATCAATGGATTTTTAACGACCACGAAAGACATCCTTGCGGGCAGTGAGTTTGACCCAGAGTCACTTCAAAACACCCTTAATAATCTACTAGAAGTTACCGGTCAAAAACCTGGTATATTGTTTAGTCTCATCCGTATCGCTGTCTCATGGGCGCCATTTAGCCCGAGCCTAAACGACACGCTAGCGGTCATCGGTAAAGATGCAGTGCTTGACCGCCTTCAAAAAACAATCGATTTTAGCTAGAACATACTCGTAATATGTGTTTGATTTGCCAGTAGACGCTGAATTCGCTGCTCTTCTAATACCTGCTTGCGTAAATTGGCTTCAGCCTCTGCAGCACTAATATCCTGAGCTTCGGGTGTTGCAGGTAACTCTGACCTAGGTGTGGTTTCCGGATCCATAGATTCGTTCATTTCCTTCATAACATCTATGATAAACTGCCCCCTCGGCGTTACAAAGCACGACCTCTTTGGTATAATAACGCTTAAGCTATGATTGAAGATAAAAAAACTGGGTTTTGGTCACGTGTGCGCCGGCATCGCACGCTGATTCTTATCGTTGCGGGTGTTATCCTCGTCTTGGGCGCGGCTACCGCGACCTACTTTTTAGTCTACCGTCAGCCGGTTAAAGTTCCTGATGCAAAGCCAGTGGTAGTCAAGTCTACGCCTCCGCCAGCGCCAGTCGTGTATTATTCGCTCCTGACGGGGGAACCGGTCGCAACTCAAGCTCTTGTTACTGCACCCGTCACTGCTATCATGATCGAAAACAGCCCCGATGCACGGCCGCAATCAGGTATCAAGAACAGTGGAGTCGTATTCGAGGCGATTGCCGAAGGCGGCATCACGCGCTTTATGGTGCTCTACCAACAAGAGCAACCAGCCCTCATCGGTCCGGTGCGAAGTGTTCGTCCATATTACCTCGACTGGTTGTCGGCCTTTAATGCCAGCATTGGACACGTTGGTGGAAGCCCCGCAGCACTGAGCGAAGTCCGCAATGGCACCTACCGCGATATCGACCAATTCTTTAATTCTGCTAGTTATTACCGCTCAAGCGACCGCTATGCACCTCACAATGTCTATACCACGTCGGCGCTACTTGATGCCCTGAACGCCAAAAAGGGCTATACTAGCTCATCGTTTACTGGCTTTACCCGTACCGACACCAAACCTGCCGCTACTCCAACAGCGACAAGTATCAGCATTACGATCAGTAGCGCACTCTATAACAGTACCTATGCCTACGACAAAACCACCAATACGTATCTACGTTCTCAAGCCGGTGCACCGCATCTTGACAGAGAGGACGGCCAAATCGCACCATCAGTAGTTGTTGCTATGCGCGTCGACGAAACAACCAATCCCCAAGATGGCTACCACCAGCAAATTACTACTATCGGCAGCGGAACCGCTACCATCTTCCAAAATGGCACGGCAACGGCCGTCACATGGCACAAACCTGACAAAACTACCCAGATTACATTTACGGATGCGGATGGTAAAGATGTGCCACTAGTCCGCGGCCAAACTTGGATAGTCGCGGTGCCAAACGGTAGTGGGGCGGTCTCATGGCAGTAGACCAAACCCCTAAACAAATTCGTGACTTTTTACCGTATTTCAAAAAGCGGGGAACTGTACGGATTGTTCTCATGCAACTTGGCGTCGCTCTGGCCGTAGGCGCGGTACTATACTTCGCAAATGTGTTTGAGCTAGATTCTGGGATACTCTGGGGCATTGTCGTCGCCGTCGCAATCCTCGGTATCTTCGCAGGATTCGCGCAGTTTAACTTTGCGCTTAAACCAACGCGCGATTTACTCTCAGCCGTCATTCACGTGGCCGGCGAAACGACCAACACCACGCCGCCAAACCCCAACGACCCTCACTACAAACACGGGTTCAAAGAAGCTCTTCAGGCCTTGTACGAGTTATCCGGCAGAGAACAGGCAACACTAGCTGTAGCGCCTATATCGGACGCTAGTACTAGCGTGTCGACCCCTGTTACAGGCGATGACAGTATCATTAAATCTGCGCTTGATGCAGCGCTCTGTGGCTTTGTAGCACTTCGTCACGACCGTTCCATCTCGTACTACAACAAGGCCGCGCCGATTCACATCAGCCCCGAAAACGTACCAACGCTTTCGGTTCTATTCAATGGCAGCGACACGCTCGACGCCTGGCTCAATGAGTGCGAACAAACAGCGGTCCACGCCGAGCATATTTGGACCCGTATTCCTGACCGCATGCCCGAAGAAGAGGGCAGGCGACTATTTGACGTTATTGCAACCTACAACAAGGGTGCCGTGAATGAAACTGTTTTGACACTGGTCGATCGCACGTCGGTATACGAAGTGGGCGAGCAAGAGCTCGACTTTATCGCCTTTGCCGCCCACGAGCTACGTGGTCCAATCACGGTGATTCGTGGCTATTTAGATGTCCTTGAGGAAGAGCTTGACGGGGTCCTGGCCGAAGACCAACACGAACTGTTCCGTCGACTGACGGTTTCAGCCAATCGTCTGTCGGGATATATAAACAACATCCTTAACACTTCTCGTTACGACCGGCGCCATCTAAAGGTGCACCTCGCCGAGGATAGTCTGGCGGGTATTTACGATACGATTCGCGATGATATGAACCTGCGTGCCAGCGCCCAGAACCGTTTGCTATCTGTTAATATTCCAGCGGACTTACCGACTATTGCAGCCGATCGCGCTAGCCTCAGCGAAGTATTAGGCAACCTCATCGATAACGCTATCAAATACAGCAACGAAGGCGGTGCGATTAATGTCACTGCGGCCGTCAAGGGCGATTTTGTCGAGGTATCAGTCGAAGACCACGGTATCGGTATGCCAGGTAACGTCGTAAGCAACTTGTTCCAAAAGTTCTACCGTTCTCACCGTTCACGCGAAACAGTCGCCGGCACCGGCATCGGCCTCTATATCAGTAAAGCCATCGTCGAATCGCACGGTGGAACTATTGGCGTCCGCAGCGAAGAAGGCAAGGGATCAACCTTTACGGCAGCGCTCCCGATTTATGCCACGGTTGCTGACAAGTTGAAGTCAGGCGATAATAGTAACGAAGGTTTGATTGAAAACGGCACCGGCTGGATTAAAAATCATTCAATGTACCGAGGGTAACAATATGACATATGGCTCACTCAAAAAAACAATAGACGACATGGCACACCTATACCACAAGGGGCTGTCCCCGGCAGGGCGAGCCGAACGCCATGGGCGCGCGAAGCACCCCATAAAGAGTACCCTTGTAGTATACGGTGTGCCGGGTCGGAACGGTTGGGGGCAGTAATGGCGATTCAAACAATTCTCTGTGTCGAAGACGACCGCTTTATCGGCGAGATGTACGTTCGTAGCCTGAAAAAGGCTGGCTATACAGTCGACTGGGTGGTGGACGGCAACGATGGCCTGATTGCCGCTCGCAACAAGCCCTATGATCTGATTCTGCTCGATGTGATGTTGCCTGAACGGCGCGGTACCGAAATCCTGGCGGCACTTCGTGGCGGGGCAGAAGATCTGATACCGAACTCCAAGGTGATAGTCCTCACGAACTTCGAACAGGACGACGAATCCCGCACGGCCATGCAAAAGCACGCCGACGCCTACCTGATTAAGGCCGAGATTACTCCCAAAAAGCTGATTGAAGTTATTCACCAGCTCGATGCAACGGCTGCTTAGGGTAGACTTTACTAGGGTTATTTGCTACAATCTTTTGAGTTGCAAGGCTCATATGGATCCTAAAGGACCATATGAAACCGCTTGCTTCGGAAGCGAAAATAAGTAAACTGATTTTCGACTTCGCTCAGCTTCACGGTCTCATCGTCTAACGGTTAGGACACCAGGTTCTCATCCTGGCAATCCGGGTTCGATTCCCGGTGAGATCACCAAGATTATTAAGAGCCTCGATGCTGGCTCTTTTTGTTTATGCTTGCATACAAAGTTCATAAACAGCATAATTTATTGCAATAACAAAAGGATAACTATGACACCACCGTTAGGCGAGATTTTACCTCCGACAAAAATACCAGAGCTAATGCAAATACGCGCCGAAATACAGACAAAACTAACCCTTTTACATCACTTCATGCTTGAAATGCCCGTATACCCTGTTACGAGAGGTAACCGTGGAAGCGTACTCAATGAAGTTCCTGGTCGTGCTTCGGGGGTCGTACAATATCCCGGAGGGGAGTCTAGCCCAGGTACCATTAAAGAGGTTAAGGCGTGGTTAGAGCACAAAATCATTGGTATTGGCACGACGGGCACAGAAGGCTCCACAACCTTGTCAACCAGAATAGAGTTACTAACTCAGACTCTTGTAACCAATACAAAAAGCGGAGTTACTTATCTGAAGGGTAACGAAAAGGTACGTGCCTCAATAACCCCATCCTTTACCAATCCTTCGCCGCTCGTTGTACTTGAGGATATACCAGACGGTGAGTCTTCATTCCATGACTTAAAACGGCAATTATCGACTGCTAATGACGCTCTCGAAACCATCGAACTAATCGCGGCTGCCCCAAGACCAAATCCCTACAACCCTACCGGAAGGCTCGCTGTAAGCTCAATGGTGTCTCTATCAGAATTACCCGGGTATGACTCCGGATTAGATACTGAAATAATCCCTGAACTTATTCAAGCAGAAATTTAGGACACCAGGTTCTCATCCTGGCAATCCGGGTTCGATTCCCGGTGAGATCACCAAGATTATTATTCAACAACTCCTTGTCGGGAGTTGCTTTATTATTGACTTTTCATGATACTTATGCTATAATTGGGCTACATTGGTAGTTTTACCACGTACCTTTACTAACCACCGTTCCCTAGAGCAATAAGCCTACTGCTTAGCAGGTTTATTGCTCTTGGGAATCCTCCCGCGAGTAATAACGCTAGCTCTGGTTACCACGCCAGTTCGTAGCTCACATTGCCTCAGACGGGCAGAAAGGTGGTTATCATGGAGTACAAGTTCACGGAGGTCATTCAGCGCGCCATTGTGTGCATGAACGGACGTATCCTGAACGCCAAGCGTGAGGAGGACCGTCCGAACTGGCACGGATTCTCTGACTACTTTGGCCACTGGTTCAACTCTATTTCCGCAACGCGGGAAAAGGTCGTCGGCAAAGACGAAACCATGGGAGTTGTCCAGCGGACGATCACGTTCCAGTACGACAAGGTAGTTGTTGCGCGTATCACCCTCGAGGGGATTTACAATGTCGACAGGGATGGTCGTCGTAACAGCCCGTTCGTGCACTGGGACGTCTACCTGATCGAGTACGCCCTGTGGTACAACTCGAGGATGGGTGCCACTGAGTGGACCTCCTACCAGGACATCCCTCACAACGGCGCCACCATCGAGGCAAAGGCGTCGTAGAGAACAAGCCTCCATGCGCCGGGTGATGAGAATTTATCTCATCACCCGGCACGATAACCCACTTATGTGGGTGTTTTTAATTGCAAATAAATCTCTGGTCTCATCTTTTGTTATAATGACCAGAGTGAAATCATTTACTCAACTTCATCTTTCTGAAATCCCTCTCGAAGAAGCGCACGGCGGGACTGGCGCACGCCAAATGCTGATAAAACCTGAGTATTTGACCACGCCATACCTCGAAGCAGTTACAAAAGGCTTCCTTAATGTAGGCAAAATGTTCGACTGGCATAATCATCTAGATACTGATGAGATCTTTATCGTCACTCAGGGAGAGGGCGAATATCATTACAAACTGAACGGAGAAGAGAAGTTATTTACGTATAAGCCAGACGACATTGTCATCGCTCCAGCAAATTTGTTTCACAAAATCGTAGCTAGCGGCGACGAGCAAACACAGGGTTTTTTCTTTAGAATAAAGGGCCACGCAAAGCCCGATCATGAATACACATTCAAACACTTCGACATTGCAAATGTTCCTTTTGAAATGGTCCACGATATACCTAACTCACGTCAGACGCTTGTTACGACAGATAGCGTCGCGACTGATTATCTGGAAGCGCTCACAAAAGGCACGTTACCCGCAGGCAACGTCTGGGACTGGCATGATCATGTAGACACCGATGAGGTATCAATCGTACTAGCAGGCGAGGGAACGTACTTTATTGACGACGTGCAGGTGCCCTATAAACAAGGCGATGTTTTTGTGATTCCAGCCAACGCCCAACACAAAATTGTGAGCGCCAAAGACACCGAATTTTACTTTATTCGAGTTTTATCAAAGTAGGGCTATAGCACCTATCAATGCGCAATAGCCAGCGCATACTTTGCAAACGTTTCACCTTTTTTGATGGCAAATCTCGTTCCTATGTAGCTACCTAAACTGCCGCCAATGATTGCCGCGATCGCATGCAATACCAAGAAGTTTCCTTGGAAAGCTAAAATACTGAATATTATTCCAGATTGAACTAATCCAAGCAGTCTGCGTAGGGCAGTGCTTTGCAATATCGTCAAATCAAATAACTGCGATAAACCAATCGCAATAAGTATCGAGAACGCACTGCTGGTGATTACCGAGCTAGCTAGCAGCACTAAAATAAGCAGGGCGATCCCTGCATTACGATGCCGCCTACTTAGCTTAATTTTCTTGCGATCAATGAATAGCATCGGGATAGAGAGGAGTGTAATAATTGCTAGGATTACCTTGAATGAACTCGTCTGAATATGCGCGAGGGTAAGTGCTCCAATAATCGAAGCGACAACTGTAATAATTGTCAAAACAATACTAAGCTTTCTATTACGTGGGAAGTGGTCAGTACCGCGAAAAGCAGCGAGTGAGCTTGCGCCCATGCCAATTACCATAAACCCGCCAGTCGTTGCACCTTGTGCCGGTGTCATGCCAGCAATGAGCCAATAAGGTGCCATAAGATACCCGCCACCGCCACCTGCGATGCCGCTTAATATGCTTGAAATGAATGCAACAAGAAATGTTGCAAGATAGATAAATTCTATATGAATCCTTTTTTTATTGGTTTGTAATAAGAGATAGTGCTTTGCTAAGGCGACTAAAGTAATTTCATTATAGCATATGCGTTTTAATATGTCAATAGTCTAGACAGCTGCGATAGATCGTTGACAATTTTACACTATTGTTAATTTACATCCTTTGCTAGAGTATGACCAAGGAGGATCATATGGAAGGCAACACCACTGTTGGTGCAACGCACCCCGGAACCAGTCAATCTGCTATCGAAACTATTGAAGCGGGTAGACAGGAAATTGATCAAATCGATGAGCAAATTTTAGAGTTGCTAAGTCAAAGGGCTGATGTTGCTCTTGCAATCTCTGCCTTAAGGGGCAAGGGTCATGGGTCTGGCATCGACATAGTCCGAGAGAGCCAGATTATTGGCATAGTTACAGGTCTAAACAGAGGTCCATTTAGCGACCAGGCAGTATCAACTATCTTCCTCAATATCCTGCAAGAAACAAAAGCACTGCAAAGAGCGCAGGGTAGTGGGCCTGGCTCAGAAGCGAGTAGCGTTGAAACACGCCACACATAACAGTCGTGCACATGCACGGCTGTTTTTTTAACCTAAGGAGAATCGACATGGCAAACCCAGAATCACAAACTACTAGCGAACGACAGCGAATCATTACAGGATTCCGCCCAACGAGTGACCTTACCGTAGGAAACTACCTTGGAGCTATCAAGCCAGTACTTGATATACAAAATGATAAAAATAATGACCTTTATGTCTTTGTAGCTGATCTGCATGGGCTTACGGACCACGACCCGCGCGAGCTTGCGCCATATCGAACGGAAGTTATCGCCGACGCACGTGCACTTGGACTGCATCAATTAAACGCCCACATGTATTTGCAATCTGACATCGAACCGGAGGTTGTACAAATCGCCAATCGTATTGCGCCCTACGTCACTGTTGCTGAACTAGCCCGAACACCAAATTTGAAAGAAAAGATGCAAGCGGCCGTCAGAGACGGAAAATCTGACTCTGAAGATGCCACCCGTGCGAACTTTGCACTCCTTGGCTATCCAGTGCTTATGGCGGCGGATATTTTCGCACAACAAGCACCACTTGTCGCTGTCGGCCAAGACCAAGAACCACACCTCGAGTTAGCTCGAACAATAGCACGAAGATTTAATAGCACGTTTGATACAGATGTCCTCGTAGAACCCAAGATATTCGCCGTCAATTCACTCCGCGTCCTGAGTCTTGATGGTAAGGGCAAGATGAGTAAGACAAATCCAGGACAGGCAATTATGTTCACCGATGATCCAGACGAAGCACGAAAAAAGATTAAAGGCGCAACCACAGCTAGTGCAGGGGAATGGAATGACGTATTAGAAAGTCACTTCATGGTTGCCCGTGAGACTACACAAGATCCAGATCAACTTCAAAAGCTTGCAGAACTACGTGCTGCCCATATGGGTGGTCTACAGGTCATGGGAGATTTCAAGGATTTATGGGGCGATATAACCGAAACGATGCTTGAAACATTTAGACAACAAAGACCTCTCTATATGGAAAATGACGTGACATGGTATAGGCAGGCAGGGTCGGTAAGAGCAAGACAGAACGCAACAGAAATGCTGAAAAAAATGAAAGAAGTAATGGGATTCTAAACATACTAACTATTTAAGGGGTATACTATGAAAATTAATGTTGAAGGTTTTGGAAATCCAAAAGAATTATTTGATGAATTTGAAGACGAAGTTTGCGAAGTAGGATCAACCGCATTTGGAAGACCGTATGATGATTTCGCGGAGGATGTACGTGATCACTTTCTCGGTTCTACACATGGTCATCTAATTCGTGTTGACGGAAACATTGCAGGATTCTCGCTATACACAATGATGGAAAATCGTGGACTTTACCTTGAAGGTATAGCAGTCGGACGCGAATATCAAGGACACGGACTAGGTACGATAGCTCTGAAAAGAGGGCTTGAGTATTTTGGGTCTGAAACGCTCGCCGCCACAACTCGTAACCCTGCAACGGTGAAATTGATGGGGGGCGTCGTTCGCTACTCATCGCCTGATATAAGGCTTGGTGATCCACTGAGACACCACAACGACGACAGAATTCAGGCAGTACTTGCAACATTAGCGGCAAACCGTCTGCGACCTCAAGATAGTGAGACATTGCCGTACCTTGTATCAAAATACCCACCCAACTTATACGGTGATGATCCAGGTGCAAACATGCCACTACCAATAGTTGCAGACAACCCGCAGAATGCAGTTGTCGTTGTTGGAATTGTTTAGCACTAAATAATTTGTACAGTTTTTGTCTCAGCTTTGAAGCCACGGTATGTCGTATAGTTAGCTTCCCCGAAAAGAAGGGGGTAATAGCCTTGACGTGCTAACTTAAAGTTCACAAGTCCTGATACGTCTTCGTCATTCGATATAAGCCCACTGACTGCATATAAGTTCCTATCGAGCGGCTCGTTCTCTTTCCCGTCGATCAGATTGATCACAAAATGCGAGAGCTCCTCTAGACTTGATTCCTCCCGGGCGAGTATTTCATTATATTCAATAGAGATCGAGGAAGGAACGTTTCCAATAAGCGCGTGTTCTGCGATCTCATCGGGCATCACAATAATTTCAGTGATTTTCGATGCATGAATGATTTTCATATTTTCCTTGTTGAGCACCGTACAAACAAATATACCACCGACGTCAGCGGTTGTCGTATGGACGTCCAAAACATAGTCATATGCTTTCTCATTAATCACATTTAGAACCTTGCGCGCTTGATTCTCTTCATATGAATGCCCGTTTGTTTTATAACTACGATTCATGTCTGTTTCAATGAAGCGGGTGTGCTTGTCATACGCATCTGGGTTAGCACATATATAATCAACGGAATCCGAATACTCTGGATATTTCTTTAACATGTAGTTATAAAGGTTAATTCCCAAAACCTCGTTGCCATGTTGAGACCCCAAGATTAATACTTTTTCTTTTCTCATAGTCTCTCATTGTTTAGATAATATTGTGACGTAATGTCGTTGTATCTATTTTAACCTATTGGGAGCAACTCCTCAAATGTTAATAGATTGATATAATTAGTACATGCATTTCCTTCATCTAGACAAGTTGCTACCAGTTGAGGACGAGAGGGACCTCTATGTCTTTTGGCTGGCGGCGCTAGCGTTTCGCCGTAGCCACAAGCATCTGGATAATGAGCTCGCAAACTACGTGTTTTTACGCTCAAACGAAGCGCGGAGTGTCGTAAATATAGACAGCACAATGGACGACATTACCTACGAATTCGCCGCACTAGAAACCCCGCCCAGCAGCGGTAGGGAAATAAATAAAGCCTGGACGCGTCTAGAAAGTATCGTCAACAAGGCTTTTCAAAAGTTCGCATAAGAGGTGATTGGTACTTTCTGTGCTATAGTGAGACGAACTAAACAGATTGGATTAACGATATGGCCAAACATAAAAACTGGCACGGCGCCTCGCGTAAGCGCATCTTGAAGAAAAAACTCAAGTCACAGATGAAGTAGTTACTACTCCGTTAAAATCGACAAAATGTTGCCAGCAGGGTCCTTGAACCAAGCAATGTCCGGACCCATGTTGGCAGCCTTGCCTCGAGCGATGCCTTTTTCGTCTTGATGCATGCCTTCATATATTTCAAAACTCACACCTTTTGATATCAGTTCATCTGCTGCCGCGTCGATGTTATCAACGGGGAAGTTAAGGATCGTATATGTCGCTGGTTCGTGATTTTCCTTGGGATATACCAATACCGTACCACCAGTCGCAAGGTGTAGGTCCAGCATGCCGTGCTCTTCGCTCACGGCGAGACCCAGCACCTCGCCGTAAAAGTTCTTTGCTTTTTCGATATTATCAACCGAAAACCCACTGTACGCTTTTGAATCTTTAAACATAATAAATCCTCCTATATCTATCATACGCCCACGCGCATGGCGGCACTTGTAAAAAATAACCATAATCGTCATAATAACCCCTAGAAAACGCTATATAAAATAGGGGGCACCATTCAACCAGTCGCGTTAAGTCGTTTTTGGCACCGTCGTATCTGTGAAGCGACGCTCTTAATTGCGCTCGGGGTGGTTATTTTATACTTCTTGCCGCTCATCACGGGGGCGTCGGTTGATAATGCAATTGCGGTCAATCTTCCTGTCATGATACTTGCCGATTTAGCAGGGGTAGCCAGCATTGTTTCGTATATAACAATGCCGCAAAAAGGCATCTTTCCCTCGGCGCTTGTTATGTATATACTACTCGCGGCTGCAGCGGCAGGACTCATCGTTAGCACTGGTGGCATTGCGTCGATTTTTATTGCATTATGGATGCTGATTGCGGTATTTGCGGCAGTATTTGGCGTTTGGGGCCTCATACCGATGTTTGTGGCGGCCTGTGCCTTTATCGCGTCTGAATATCTAAAAGGTGAGTTCTCGACGCAGGTGATCGTCGTAGCCCTTTTGGCGGGCCTTCTACCGCTGATTGCCAGTTTTATTATTTGGCACAGCAAGACAGGTAGGGCAGAGAGTGATGGAACAGACCGCGCCTACAAGGACCTCGCCTCTGAACTATCTGAAGTCGCGTCGAAATCCGAAGTCGTCATTAACGCCATCGGTGACGGCGTGGTCGCGATTGACGCCCAAGGGACGATTCAGCTGATTAATCCAGCCGCACAAGAAATCATCGGCTGGGGCAAACAAGACGCTCTGGCGCTTAGTTACCGATCCGTGCTTCAGCTGATTGATCACAAGAACGAACCGCTCGACCCTGGCGCCGATCCCGTGCAACAAGTCCTAAATACCAACCAACAGGTCCGAAATAACGACCTGACGCTGATTACGAAAAGTGGCAAAAAAATCATGACGTCCCTAGTTGTCTCGCCGATTGGCGAGGTCGGATCAGGCGCCATCATCGTGTTTCGCGATATCACCAAGGAAAAATCAGAGGAACGCGAACAGGCCGAGTTTATTAGTACCGCGAGTCATGAAATGCGCACACCAGTCGCGTCGATTGAAGGCTATTTAGGCCTGGCGCTCAACCCGAACACCGCGACCATTGATGAAAAAGCCCGCGATTTCATCATGAAAGCCCATGAGTCGGCACAACACCTTGGTAGCCTGTTTCAGGACCTTTTGGACGTCTCTAAAGCCGAAGATGGGCGCCTGGCGAATAATCCCAAGGTTGTCGATATCATGGCCTACACGCACGATATTTTGCAGGGTCTTCAACAAAAGGCGACCGATAAGGGTCTGCGCCTCATATTTAAACCAAATCCCGATGACGGCGGCAAACACGTCACCCCTGTATATAACGTCAACCTAGATAATGATCATATCCGTGAAGTCATCGATAACCTGACCGAAAACGCCATCAAATACACGCTCGCAGGTGAAGTGGTCGTTGATATTACCGGTACCGATGACAAGGTAGTCATCAGCGTGAAAGATAGTGGAATTGGTATTCCCGCCGAGGACATCCCGCATCTATTTCAGAAGTTTTACAGAGTTAATAATGCTGAAACGAACCAAATTGGCGGGACGGGATTAGGGTTATACCTCTGCAGGCGGCTCGCCGAAACAATGGGAGGCCGTATCTGGGTCGAAAGCGAATACCAAAAAGGAAGCATCTTTTATTTAGAACTGCCGCGTATTGATTCCCAAGAGGCCGCAAGACTCATCGAAGAGCAGGCCAAAGCTGCACAAGTAGCCGCTGTTCAGGCTGCTCAGCAACCTACCGCTCCTGTCGCGGCTGCACCAGTTCCGGAGGCCACAGCTCAGCCAGCCGTTCAAGCAGCGACAACTGTCCCTCGAGGCGAAAGCCTTACTCCCGAACAAATCGCAGCGCATGTTGCCAAATTAAAAGCGATGGTCGCCGAACAAAGCGCGAGTGATGGTACCGCGGCGCCCTCGCCAGCGGTTGCTTCCACCCCTGAAGCTCCTGTTCGTCCAGCCAGCGTCTCCATCCCCGTACGAGACGCTCCACCGCAATAAACGTAAGTGGTATAGTAATTTTAATAGGGCTCGGGTACAATAAAGGTAAATATGACAAAAATTCTGCTCGTCGAAGATGACAAAAGTTTACGCGAAATCTACGGGGTGCGACTGCTCGCCGAAGGCTATGATATTGTGTCCGCTGGCGACGGCGAAGAAGCACTTGCTATGGCCATCAAAGAACGCCCTCAATTAATCGTGAGCGACGTCATGATGCCAAAAATTAGTGGCTTTGATATGCTCGATATCTTGCGCAGTACCAGTGAAACCAAAGACATCAAAGTCATTATGATGACTGCGCTATCAAGTGAAGATCAACGTGCCCGTGGAGAAGCGCTTGGCGCCGATCGTTACCTCGTCAAGTCTCAAGTCGGTATCGAAGATGTCGTTCGAACCGTTCACGATGTTCTCGCGGACAGCTTAGCACCTGCTGCTAGCCCTGCGCAGACGTTTGGAGCTCCCACACCATCTGCAGTTCCTCGGCCCGCAGCACCTGTTGCGCCGCGTCCTACGGTATCTCCAGCTCCCACACCAGTGGCCCCCGTCAGTGCTCCGACACCAGCCCCACAACCAGTTACCACGCCACCGCCAATTATCAATGCCGCTCCAGCGACGCCTCCCGCAACACCTACATCAACGTTGCCTCAGCCAACCGCACCATTTGGTTCAAATCGACCAGGTTCACTGGGTGACCGTGTTATCCACCCTCTGACAGACCAGCCGGCACCTGTTGATATGGGTAGTCTTATGAACCAAGAATTGGGTGTTTCAAACGCCGCTCCGGCCCCAGTGGCCCCTCCAGTGGCTCCTGTACCACCTACGCCAGTTGTAACCGACCCTAATACTCCTCAGGTCTAGTCTTTCGTCATCTGTTATACTAGTGTAAATGGCAGACGAACCAACACTTCGACTTAATAAGCAGCTAGCGCTTCAGCTGGCTATTGCTCGTCGCGAAGCGGATAACCTTATCGATAAAGGCGTTGTCCTTATTAATGGGGTCCCAGCGACGTTAGGTGCGCGCTACAGGGCTGGGGACACAATCACGGTTGATGGTAAAGAGATAAAGGCTGATACCACCTATCAGTACCTCATTTTTAACAAACCCGTCGGCTATGTCTGTTCGCGTAAACAACAAGGTGATAATCCGACCATTTACGAGCTGCTTCCACCCGAATATCATCACTTAAAGCCTGTTGGTCGGCTCGATCGTGACAGTAGTGGAATCATTTTACTCACTAACGACGGTAATTTCGCCTTTGAGATGACACATCCCAAGTTTAACAAGACCAAGATCTATAATGTTCGCCTCGAAAGCGATCTGGCACCACTTCACCAACAGATGATTAGTGACCACGGTATAGAGCTCGAGGATGGAACCAGTACTTTGCAGCTAGAACGCATGAATGAAACAGATAGAAAAAGCTGGATCGTCACCATGCATGAAGGCCGAAATCGTCAGATCCGCAGGACCTTCGGCGCCCTGGGGTATACTGTCAAGAAGTTACATCGTACCAATTTTGGAAATTATGCACTGGGTGATATATTACCAGGCGAGTTCGAAATCACAAATATCCAGTAGGTGATATAGTCTTGAAAAATAAATAAATAAATGTACAATATTTATTCAGTATGTCAATAAATAGCGGACTTTCAACAGAGTACATAATGCAACGCCGTAGTGAGGCCCGTCGTGTAATGGGCTTTGGGCTGTCACTTCTGCCCCTGGATGTTTTCAGAGCTAGCGATGACCCCAACACTCAACCTGTACTACTCCCGGTAAGGCAGGCAACCTACCTTATAGAACTTTATAATAACAACCATGTGAGTCACCCAGTCGATGTGCCAAATGCTTATAAGTTCGTTGGTGCTGCAATGGGTCAGGCCTGGGAAATTATGAATACTGCGATTGAACATGATCCCCGTGATTTATCTGTTGAGGAAGCGATCGCAATGGGGCATGATGAACGAACACTTAATGCCTATGCCGTTATGGCTTCTCAAACCGACGGTATAAGCTCTATAATGATCAAAAATCATCATGGTGCCTTCTATAGGGTCACCGAAGATAGGGGGGGTATTGAGATATCGCCAGGGGTTAACCCGAGTACTGAGGCCACCTGTCCCGAAGCTGGACCACGCGGAAAAGTAGAGCCAACACCCCTCATGCGGAGATTTGTCCCTTGGGCAACAGAACTTGCGGTATACTCAATACTTCGCTCCAAAATTGAGCGCACGCAACCCACAGTTGATGGCGACACGGAATCCGTACCGCTTATGCTCGCAAAATAACATTACCTCTGTTATAATTAGCAAAAGTTATGGCTTCAAAACTTCCTACAGTTGCGATTATTGGTCAAGCGAACGTCGGTAAGAGTTCGCTTTTTAATCGTCTCGTCCGTTCCCAGCAGGCCATTGTCGCTCGTGAAGCCGGCACCACTCGTGATAACGTATTGGGCCGAGTCGAGCACAAACACCACCAGTTCTGGCTGGTTGATACCGCAGGACTAAAGGATGCGGCTGACGAATTCGAAGCCTCCATTCAAGAGCAAATTACAGAGGCCGCCGAAGCAGCCGACGTTATTCTGGTAGTAGTTGACAGTAGCCAATATGTCAGTGATCAGGACCGGACAGTAGCCAAAAAAGCGCTGCGCAGCAAGAAGCCAGTTATCCTGCTGACCAACAAAGCCGACCTCAAAGAAAGTTTGCCAATTGACGAATTTAAGCGCCTGGGTATAAAAGAAATTATTCGTACCAGCGCCGAACACAACCAAGGTATCAGCGAGGTTCTGGACACCATTGTCGAATTAATTCCAGCTAAAAGCGAAGAAGTTCCTGATGACGTTCTCCGTGTTTCACTGATTGGCCGACCAAATGTCGGTAAAAGCTTCCTTTTTAACACTCTGGCCGGCAAACAGCAGGCGATCGTCGCCAACATCGCTGGTACCACTCGTGATGTTAACCGAATTTCGGTCCGTTTCGGTGCGCGCGATATTGAAATCCTTGATACTGCCGGTATGCGTAAACCTGGTAAACAAGAGGTAGGGATCGAGAAGTTCAGTGTTCTACGCACCCTCCAGGCGATCGAAGAATCAGATGTCTGTTTCTTGCTACTCGACGTTAACGAACTGAACACACAACTTGATCAGCGCCTCGCTGGTATTATCGATGAGGCAGGCAAGGGGATGGTGATTGTCGTTAGCAAATGGGATAGTGTCGAGGACAAGGATGCCTATACTCGCGATGCTCTGGCGCCCAAGATTAGCAATACCTTCAAATTCGTGCCCTGGGCACCACTCATCTTTACCAGTAGTGTCACCGGTCAGAACGTTACGAAACTATTCGACCTCGCGCTTGATATTGATGCCCGTCGTAAGTCTGAGCTTAAAACTCGCGCACTGAACGACCTATTACAAAAACTTATTCAGCGACACCCACCAGCAGGCCTCAAGAACACGCATCCAAAGCTTCGTTACATGGTTCAGACCGACGTAGCGCCGCCATGGTTCGTGATTTATGGTAGCAACCTGAAATACATTCACTGGTCATACAAACGCTACCTAGAACGCCATCTACGCGAGACATTTAATTTTGCCGGTACGCCAATACGATTTAGTTTCCGTGACGAAAAACAGATCAAAGAAAACAAAGCCCGCGTAGCGGCGGGTAAAGATCCCGTTACCAAGAAATCTCGTGAAGCCAAAGAGGCAAAGCGCCTTGAAGACGAAAAAATCGCCAAGAAATTTCCTGGCGACATAGAAGACTAAGTTGTAGTGCCGGCCGGCTGAAGCGCGTGATGCGCTCCAGCCGGCCGTATGGCTCTCATCGCTGCGCGGCTGCCTGCCCCTCCTGGACGCGGCGCTGCGAGTGCTCTTGCCACTCGTAGTGCACGTGCATCTGACCGACGATGACGGCGGTCAGCACTCCGTAGATCAGTCCGAGGGCCGTGAAGGCACCAAGGATGTTCTGGGAGGGGGAGATGGCAGCGCCGATGATGGTCACCGCGCCGAGAATGATGGTCGCGCTGGCCAGAAGCCAGTGCAGACGCATTCTCGTGAAACGGTGACGCAGCGCCGCGATCAGCAACGCGAGTGCGGTGAGAGTACACACCAATCCCGTACCGTAACCGAGGGTGCCGACGATGATCGCGATGATCATCTGGGGCGAAATAACCATTGCTGGCCTCACTTTCAAATTGGGGAGGGTGAGTCTATATTATAGCACATTTGACTAATATTTTCAATGCTCTACAATAAGAACATATGAAGCTCATCCTCGCTCAGGGTAATCCTGAAACCAAGTTCAATGGTACCCGTCACAACGTCGGGTTTTTTGTGATTGACCGTGTAAGCGAAAAATACGACGGTACGTGGACAGAGAAGACTAAATTCATGGCCTCTGTAGCTGAAGTAACCATCGACGGCGAAAAAGTCCTACTGGTTAAGCCCGATACTTTTTATAACGAAACAGGTCAGTCAGCCCGCAAACTTGTTGATTTTTACAGCCTAGATCCCGCTTCGGACGTACTCATCATTCATGATGAGCTGGCACTACCCATTGGGACCGTTCGCACCCGGAAACAGGGGAGTGACGCCGGCAATAACGGTATTAAGTCCCTAAACAGTCATATCGGATCAGACTATCACCGCATCCGCATTGGCATCGCGAATGAACACCGAGTCGCAGGTGATGATATGAATTTTGTGCTGTCAAAGTTCAGCAAAGCCGAGCAAGACACCTTGGACGCCGAGCTGCCTGAAATCAACAGGTATATTGAGGCGTTCGTTGCTGGAAATCTAGAACACGAAACCATCACGCTATAGCTTGCAATTGACCTCATCCGAGTGTATAACTACCACTGACGGATTTGTCAAAACCACCCCGATCCAGAAGGAGAGTGACCATGGCGGTCGCAACACCCATAACGCAAACGCAGTATCCCCCATACACCGCGAAGAACGTCTGGGACACGGCACGTGAGCTCAGCGTCATCGTGGCCAGACTGCCCGCGAGCGAGACCGTCCTGTGGCAGGTCGAGAGCACCAACGGCAAGAAGTCGTTGCGACGAGCCTGCAAGTTGCTGGGTCGCTACTACCTCACCGACGAGGGCATCGCCACCAAGCGCCGTTACTGGTACGGAAGTCCGTACCTCAGCGTCGTCAGCCGCCCGGGGTTCGACAGCACCGTGAAGTCGTCGCTGGTTCTGCCGCTCATGATCGAGTTGCACAAGAAGAAGGACCACGCCACCACGCGCCGCTGACAACCGTCGAAGGTGACGCGGGAGTGCCCCTATGGGGCCCCCGCGTCACCGAAGACCATGACTTTATATATTTAATACCCTCGAAACGTTCGAGGGTATTTTGATACAAAAAAACACCCTGATGGGTGAGTGATAAAGGTTTTTGGGGCGGCAGTTTCCTGCCGCCCCGTTGTGGTGCGTCTGGGGCTACTTGGCCCCGTTCGACGCCTCCACGAGGTTGTGAACGTCGACGTGAGGACCCTTCTTGATCCGCTTGTTGACACGGATGCGCTTGAGCCACCCGACGAACTTCTGGCTTCCCACTCGAGCGGCCAAGATCAACACACCGACGACGCCGATGTAGAAGAGTACTTCTCCGATCAGCTGAATGGCAACGAAGATCCCGTACGAGACCGAGCCCGAGAACTCACCGCTATAGACGATCTTCGCGAATAACTCCGACCCCAGCAGCAGCCGGAGCGTCATGAAGATCGCGACAGCCACGACGCTGAAGAAGAAGAGTCCTTCACCCCAACTTCGCCTGGTGACCTGGATGGCGTAGCGCACGAGGTAAATGACGCCCACGATCGCAATTCCCAACGCAATAGTTCCGTAGGAAACGTCGGGGAGGAGCGCAGCGCCACCGGTGGCCATGTGAATGTTCATATCTGTCAAACCTTTCGATCTGTAGAACTCTTCGCGCACGGGGATCCGCACACAACAGTATCATATTAGCATAAACACAATGATTTGTCAATATGGGCCAAGGAAAAAGAGCAGCATTATAAATATTAAATCCTTTCTATTTCGGAATTTACTTCTGAAATAGAAAGTTAACTTTCGGGAAGTGCAGCGAAGCGATGAGAAACCCTGAAAGGGTGTCTTATGGGCCTTTGCCAACTAAAAAGGCGCCAAGTAAGGGTGGGCATCACTTGGCGCCATTTTACCCTTTAACCCACCCAGGGGGCAAGCGTAACGATCTCGTTCAAAAGATACGCAGACGTTCGCTGGTTAAAGGGATTAGTATACGCACAATGCTTAAATGTCATCTAAGTGGAGGGTAGTTACTTCGATAACACATTGCGCGCAACCTAACATAAGTTAGAATAGGGGGTATAAGGTGCGTTTGGTTAATCTCTCAAGAAACCAATCGTGTCTGATATTAGCACGTGTTTGACATAATGTCAATACCTTTTGACACAAATTATTATGAAAATCAATAGTATACTACCCCTAAAGCATAAGTATTTACAGATTATAGATACTATTGCTAAAAAGCCTGAAAAATTACATTATAGTGGACACCTTCCGGAACAGAGAATACCGACTGTAGCGATCGTCGGCACGCGCAAACCTACCCCCTATGGCAAGGAGGTAACCTACCAATTAGCACGTGACCTGGCGGAGGCCGGTGTGGTTATTGTCAGCGGTTTGGCGCTAGGGG
>Ga0207695_10002103_pt1 | contig 30254 bp, 27 predicted proteins | sample KBSC54metaG_FD_184354 | JGI IMG/M metagenome (GOLD analysis project Ga0207695, IMG submission 184354) | Corn rhizosphere microbial communities from Kellogg Biological Station, Michigan, USA - KBS C5-4 metaG (SPAdes) (version 2) | ecosystem: Host-associated > Plants > Roots > Rhizosphere > Soil...
GCGTCCTACCTGTCCCAAGCCTCCCGGGTCTCATCGCACAAGCCGCTGGCTGACGCCCGGAAATCTGCCCCGGTTACCGCTGCTCAGCCTTAACTTGCTGATCGGTCTTGATCTTGGCCTTGAGAGCAGCAATCGCCTCCTTGGCCGTCGCGCTCGCGCCGTTAAGCGGTAATTGCGTGAGGCCCGTGATCATGGCGGCGATCACGCGGTCGCCGGCGTCGCCCGCGTTTCCTAGATCCTCGATCACCATCTGGGCGACGAAGCGTTTTGGCGCCTTGTCGAACCGCGAGCCCGCATTCTTCGCGTCGGCACGATCCCTCGCGGCCTTGAGCTGCGTCGCGCTCAATCCGCAGCGTGAGACAAAAGCGTCGAGCCCCGCATGATAGGGGAATGCCTCGCTCAACGCATCCTCCAGATGTTGCAACGTGACCGGGTCGAACGCCATCTCAGCCCCTCTTGATCCCTGAACCTGTCTACCGATCCATCCCGGTTAACGTTGAATGTAGGGATCGTCGCCGCCATTTGCATCCCGGAACCAAGGGCAGGCGGACGCGCCAGCCGCAGAGGGGACGGGCGGCTCTTGAGGGAGACGGGAGTGTCCGGCAACGGCCTATATTGGGCGCGTAGCTGCCGACTGCTCGCGACATAGACCAATCATCACGACCGCCAAATTGAATGCCCGGATCCGCCAACAGCTGCCATGCCGCTCACTGGGCCACGCGCGAACCCGGTCGCGATTGTTTTGACAGCATCCCCGCTACGCTTCTGGGTTAGGTTGCATAGGGCCGTCCAGCAATCCGGTTCGCTGGACGCACCCCCACCATTGGCCAATTAACTCATTGGCCAGTTCCGTAGGTGCTGGAACGTCCGCTCGCGCCAATGCCTCGGCGCATTGGACGATATCGAAAAGCGCGCAATGCACCACCGTTACAATCGGCAGGCTCGGATCGGGAGCAAGTACCAAGCCGGGGCCATTATCGTAAAGCCCTAGCATATTGATACTATAGAGATCGTAATGGGCCACAGAACTGCCCTGACGATAGATGCTATCGTACAAGCCAAAAAGGCCCTCGCGATCAACCTTGCTCATCGTGATGCCAGCCAGCGCATCGCGTTTGCGGGCTATCTGATCAACGGGCGTGTCCCGCCAATAATTGAACTTTCGGCGCAACTCTGGCGCCAACTCGCCTAACCCGTCGTCAAGGTTTATTGGTAACGCGATGCCGTTTTGAGCGAACGCATTGTTCAGACGATACCGCGTTAGATAATAGTCCGCGATATAGCGATACCACTCCCGCGCGTCCTCTTGCCGCACTAGCCAAGAAAAACGCACGCACTGCTCGTACCGATCCCGGCACAAAGAAAACGCCGGATGTGACAGTGCCCAACCGGCGTTCAGCCGCAGACCAACGCTTGAAGCCTCCGCAACATACATCATGCGGCGCATCAGATCGACGATCGGGCGCGAAAGGTCCGCCTTTTCGATACCTTCCGCATACATAGCGAACGCGCGCACGCAAAGATCATGGAAAGCGGCAAATGCCGGATTCGCCATATAGTCGCCGAAGTGATCGTAGACCCTCACGGCCAAGTCCGCGTTACGCGACGCTCACGCGCGACCCATTCAGCCCGGTAAGTGAGCCGCATAACCATCATTATTGCCGCGTTGATGAACATGAAGCGATAAGCCCCGCTGTGGGCATCCCGGCCGCCCGGCAGATCAGATTGCAGCGTTTCGCAAAGGGCCGCGATTTTTGGATCGTCAAAAGCTACGCCGTGCGGGCGATGGGCAAACTCATTGCGCACCTTTCGAATCGCATCGCATTCCCGCCGCTCGTGCGCGTCGATAAGGCCAAGGGCGAACGTCGCTTTGATTCGTGACGAAAAGGTGCCCAAGGCTGCCGTTCCACCGTCGAGCAAATCGGAGGCTGCAGCAGGAGATACCATGAAGCCGCGCAGCGTTTCCGACAGACGCAAATCGATCAACGCAGCCCCAACTAAAGCCGCCCCACGATCTGTCTCAGCTTGAAATTCTGTCAGGAAGGCCGAAAAATCTTTGAGATCGGTTTTTCGCATGGCCCAGAATACCATGCCGAAAAACACTCGTAAGCGCTCCTGTATTCGGGGCAGAATTCCCGTTAGTTCCCCTTGCTGAACATTGTAGGGAGAGCTTTGACAGCTCGGACAACGGCTGGTTTTGGCGTAGTCCGACACTCGCCGTAGCGGCGGTGATCGGCAGGAGCGTCCCAGCGCCGGGCGTTCGATCGAGCCTATCGCGCGACGTGAATGAGAGTCAGCTTTCGGGCATCCCATTTTTACGCCTGAACGGCGTGGATTGGGCGGCCACTGCCGATCAAAAGGTGCATAGCCTAGCGACCTTGTAACTGCCGTCAGCCGTCAAAATCGGCTTTCGAAAGCGTGATCGTGGACACAGATCCAACGCTTTCGGCCGCCTTCTCCAATGCGATTTCGGCAATAAGGCTTCGATAATACCGCGCGAGGCTGGCTCCATCGTGTAAGGCCACGCTTTCGGTTCGGAGGGAAGCCAGTGCTTCGCCTGTAACGACGACCTCCAACTCACCTGATGGCGATGGCACCCAGATAGTCTGATTACGCATAACCTGCTCTTGGTTGCCCTGAACGACGACGAGGTCAAGCAGCCGCAAATGCCGCCGCATTACCCGGAAGCAATGCTCCGTCGGCGAGACTTTGGATCGGCGGTGTCATCCCGGAGACGGCATCTCCAATCAGCAACATGGTCGGACTTTCGTTGCTTATCGTCTCCACGAGAAAGGGAAGCGCGGAAAGGCGGCCTCGCACCAGCCTTTCACTCGGCAGCGACACGTCGACGGCGACCAGCACCGCCGTCTCAGTCGACAGGCCCGCCGCGACGAGATTGCGCGCCACCTCGCCGGCAGCACTGCGCCCCATATAGACCGCCAGCGTCACCTGGCTGCGCACAAGCGCCGGCCAGTCGATCGCGAGGCTCTCCCCGGCCCGCGCGTGCGCGGTGACGAAGGTCAGCCCGCGCGCGAGCCCGCGCAGCGTCAGCGAGATACCGGCCGATGCGGCCGCCGCGCTGGCGGCGGTGATGCCGGGACAGATCTGCACGCGGATGCCCGCCGCCGCCAGACAGTCCATCTCTTCCGTCGATCGGCCGAAGATCGAGGGGTCCCCGCCCTTCAGCCGCACGACGCGCCGGCCTTGGCGCGCGGCCTTCAGCAGCAGGGCGTTGATATCCTCCTGGCTCTTCGAATGACGACCCGATCTCTTGCCGACGCTCACCAGCTCGGTGCCGGGCCGGGCCAGCGCAAGCACGCCGAAGCCGACCAGCGCATCGTAGAAGATCACGTCCGCCACGCCCAGCAGCCGCTCGGCCTTGCGGGTCAGAATCTCGGGATCGCCAGGCCCCGCGCCAATCAGCCAGACCGTCCCCGGTGCGAAGTCGTCTTGCGTCATGCGATGCCCTCCCTTTTTGCAGGCGGATGCTCGGCGAGGATGCGGGCGAGCGCCGGACGGCAGGAGCCGCAGTTGGTGCCGGCGCCCAGCGCCTTGCCGACGGCTGGGACGTCGATCAGTGACTGCTCGGCGATGGCCGAGATCATCGTGCCCAGCCCGACGTCAAAGCAGACGCAGATGATCGGGCCACGATCGACCTGCTGCCCGGCCGGACATCCCGCCAGCACGGCGGCGTTGGCGGCTTCCCCAAGCTGCGCGATCAGCCAGTCACGCGGGGGCAGGCTGTCGTCGCGGGCGATGAAGAGGGCGGCAGCCAGCCTGCCGTCCGCGATGATTGCGATGCGGCGCGAACCGCGCCGCGCATCCGACACCTCGACGCGCTCGCCCTTGGGCAGCCAGCGGTCGAGCCGTGCGGGATCGCCGGTGCCGGCCAGTTCGTAGAGCGTGCCGGTCGGCACCGTCACCCGCGTCGCCCACAGGCAATCGGGCACCCACTCGGCATGGCCGTGGAGCAGAAGGAAGCCGCGCCATTCCACAGCCACCTTCTCGGCGCGCGCGGAGGTCTGCTTGAAGCCGGGCTGGCCCGAATGCGGATCGACCAGCGGGCGCGGCAGCAGGCCGGTGCGCCCGCCGGTGGACTGGCGATCGGTCCAGTGGATCGGCGTAAACAATTCGCCGCGCCGCTGGCCTTCGCTTAAGCTCACCCGGAACAGGCTCTCGCCCTGCGGCGTGGCGACCCGGGCGATGTCGCCTTCGGCGAGGCCCAGCTGCTCCGCATCGCGCGGGTGGATCTCAACCAGCGGCTCGTCGCGATGGCGCGCGAGCTTCGGCGAGAGGCCGGTGCGCGTCATCGTGTGCCACTGGTCGCGATAGCGGCCGGTGTTGAGCGTCATCGGCCAGGCGGTGAGCGGATCGGCCAGCGAGGCCTGCCGCATCGTGACGAGCCGTGCCCGGCCGTCCGGCGTCGGGAAACGACCGTCGGCAAAGGGCCGGCCGCCCCACAGGAACGGCTCCAGTGCGTCATAGGCTTCGTTGCCGATCGCGGCATGGGCCTTGAGGTCGAACAGCCGCGCGCCGTCATTCTGGTAGGCGGAGAGACGGGCATGTTCGCGCCAGACGTCGGCGGGGCGATCAAAGGCGAAGGCGTGATTCCAACCCATCCGCCGACCGACTTCCTTGACGATCCACCAGTCGGGCCGCGCATCGCCGGGCAGCGCGAAGAGCGGGCGCTGGCGGCTCACGCGCCGCTCGGAATTGGTGACGGTGCCGTCCTTCTCGCCCCAGCCGGCGGCGGGCAGGCGAACATGGGCGTAGCGCGTCGTGTCGGTGTCGGCGATCACGTCCGAAACGACGACGAAGGGGCAAGCCGCCAGCGCCTCGCGCACGCGGCCGGCGTCGGGCATCGAGACGGCGGGGTTGGTCGCCATGATCCAGAGCACCTTAATCCGACCCTCGCCGACCGCACGAAACAGATCGACCGCCTTGAGGCCGGGCTTCGTCGCCATGCGCGGCGTCGACCAGAAGCGCCCGACCCGCGCGACGTTGTCGGCGGCGAAATCCATGTGCGACGCTAGGCTGGAGGCAAGGCCACCCACCTCCCTACCTCCCATCGCATTGGGCTGGCCGGTGATCGAGAAGGGCGCGGCGCCGGGCTTGCCGATCCGGCCGGTGGCGAGGTGGACATTGCAGATCGCGTTGACCTGATCGGTGCCGCGCAGCGACTGGTTGATGCCCTGGCTGAACAGGGTGACGGTGCGCGGGTGGGCCGAAAACAGGTCGTAGAAGCGCTGGAGGTCGGCCGGCGCCACGTCGCACACCCTAGCGATCGTCCAGAGATCGTGCCCCTCGTCGAGGCTCTCCCAAAAGCCTTCGGGCGCGTTCACGCTGGCGGAGAGATACGCCTCGTCCACCAGCCCTTCGCGCCGGCAATGCGCGAGCAGGCCATTCATCAGCGCGACATCGGTGCCGGGCCGGATCGCGAGGTGGAGATCGGCATCCTCGCATGTCTCGGTGCGGCGCGGGTCGATCACCACAAGCTTGGCACCCGACGTTGCGCGGTGCGCTTGGATGCGCTGGTAGACGATCGGGTGGCACCAGGCGGTGTTGGAGCCGACCAGCACGAACAGATCGGCCGCGTCGAGGTCGTCGTAGCTCGCGGGCACGACATCCTCCCCGAAGGCGCGGACGTGGCCCGCCACCGCGCTCGACATGCAGAGCCGCGAATTGGTGTCGATATTGGCCGAGCCGATAAAGCCCTTCATGAGCTTATTGGCGACATAATAATCCTCGGTCAGCAGCTGGCCCGAGACGTAGAAGGCGACGCTGTCGGGCCCATGCCGCGCGATCGTCTCCCTGAAGCGCCGCGCCACGAGATCGAGCGCCTTGTCCCAGCTTGCGCGCCTGTCTCCGATCATAGGGTGGAGCAGCCGCCCCTCCAGCCCCACCGTCTCACCCAGATGCGTGCCCTTGGAGCAGAGGCGGCCGGCATTGGCGGGATGATCGGGATCGCCCTTGATCGCGACCGATCGCTCGCCGGTGGACGTCGCCAGCACCCCGCAGCCGACGCCGCAATAGGCGCAGGTGGTGCGGACCGGCGCGCCCACCTCAGGCGGCAGCCTTGAGCGTCGAGGCACGGCACAACAGCACCCGGCCGCCGCTGACCTTCGCCGGGATGGTGGGCGTGCAGCCCTTGTCCTGCCCCTGCGCCTCGCCCGTCGCCAGCGCGATCTGCCAGTTGTGCAGCGGGCAGGCGACGCTGTGGCCATGGACGATACCTTGGCTCAGCGGGCCGCCCTTGTGCGGGCAGCGGTTGGCGAGCGCGAAGATCCTGCCATCGGCGGTGCGGAAAACGGCGATCTCCTCGCCGCCGACCACCGGCACGGTGCGCGAGCCGCGCACCGGTATCTCGTTGACCCAGCCGATATCGATCCAGTCCCCGATCATGTGCGCTTACTCCGCTGCGACAGCCGTCATCGGCTGGAATTCGGCCATGGGATGATGAAACTGCCGGTCGGCGCCCGCCGCCCGCTCGGCCCAGGGATCGTCCTGGCTAAAGCTCTGCGAATGCAGGAAGCGCCCGGTCAGCGCCTTGCGGTTGCCCTCGTCGTCGACGATCCGGCTCTTCACATGATCGAGGCCCACGCGCTCGACCCAAGGCGCGGTACGCTCCAGATAGCGCGCCTCCTCGCGATAGAGCTGGATAAAGGCGGCGCACATATCCATCGCTTGCCTCTCGGTCTCGACCTTGCAGAGGAAGTCCGTCGCGCGGACCTTGATGCCGCCATTGCCACCGACATGGAGCTCGTACCCGGAGTCGACGCAAACCACGCCGAAATCCTTGATCGTCGCCTCGGCGCAGTTGCGCGGACAGCCGGAGACGGCGATCTTGAACTTGTGGGGCATCCACGATCCCCACGTCATCTTCTCGATCCTGACGCCGAGCCCGGTCGAATCCTGCGTGCCGAAGCGGCACCACTCGGAGCCGACGCAGGTCTTCACCGTGCGCAGCGCCTTCCCGTAGGCATGGCCCGAGACCATCCCGGCGGCGTTGAGATCGGCCCAGACGGCGGGCAGATCCTCCTTGCGGATGCCGAAGATGTCGAGCCGCTGGCCGCCCGTCACCTTCACCATCGGCGCGTTGAACTTCTCCACGACGTCGGCGATCGCGCGCAGCTCGCGTGAGGACGTGAGGCCGCCCCACATGCGTGGCACCACCGAATAGGTGCCGTCCTTCTGGATGTTGGCGTGGAGCCGCTCGTTGACGAAGCGGCTCTGCTGGTCGTCCTCATACTCGCCCGGCAGCGCGCAGAGCAGGTAGTAATTGAGTGCGGGCCGGCAGGACGAGCAGCCGTCCGGCGTGAACCAGTGCAGCTTCTGCATCGCCTCGGGGATGGAGCGCATCCTTTGCGCGACGATCTCGCGGCGCACGTCGTCATGGGTGAAGCTGGTGCATTTGCACATCGTCTTCGGACCCGTCTCGACATCGTCGCCCAGCGTCAGCGCCAGCAAGGTCTCGACGAGGCCGGTGCAGGAACCGCAGCTTGCCGAGGCCTTGCAGGTGGCGCGCACCGCATCGAGGCTGCACGCCCCGCCCTCGATTGCGGCGACCACCTTGCCCTTGGAGACGCCGTTGCAGCCGCAAATTTCCGCATCGTCGGAGAGCGCCGCAACGGCCGCCTTAGGGTCCGCGCGCCCACCCCCGGAGGCGTAGGCCTGGCCGAAGATCAGCATGTCGCGTAAGGTCGCGACATCCTCGGCCTTGCGCATCAGCTCGAAATACCAGCCACCATCCGCCGTATCGCCGTAAAGCACCGCGCCGACGACGCGGTCCTCCTTCAGCACGACGCGCTTGTAGACGCCGCGCGAGGCATCCCGCAGCACGATGTCCTCGGTGCCGTCGCCGCCGGAGAAATCACCCGCCGAGAAGACGTCCAGTCCCGCCACCTTGAGCTTGGTGGAGGTGACGGAGCCGCGATAGCCGGTAGGCCGCCCGACCAGCCCATCGGCCAGCGCGCGGCACATTTCCCACAACGGCGCCACGAGGCCGTAGACCATGCCGTCATGCTCGACGCACTCGCCCACCGCGAGCACGCTGGGATCGGAAGTGACCATATGGTCGTCCACCTTGATCCCGCGCCCGACCTCCAGTCCGCAATCGCGCGCCAGCGCCACCGAGGGACGGATGCCGACCGCCATCACCACCAGACTCGCGGGAATCTCCCGCCCGTCCTTCAGCCGCACGCCTTCGACCTTGCCGTCGCCGTAGATCTCGGCGGTGTCGGCGCCAGTGAGGATGGTCTGGCCCCGGCCCTCCAGCGCGGTCTTGAGCAGCCACGCCGCCGCCTCGTCGAGCTGGCGCTCCATCAGCGTCGGCATGATGTGCAGCACCGTCACCTTCATGCCGCGCAGTGTGAGACCATGCGCCGCCTCCAGGCCGAGCAGACCGCCGCCGATCACCACCGCGTCGCCGCCGCCCGTCTTTTTCCCGGCTTCGGCCGCCGCGAGCATCCGGTCGACATCGTGCATGTCGCGAAAGCTGATCACGCCATGGAGGTCTCGGCCAGGAACCGGGATGATGAAGGGATCGGAGCCGGTCGCGATCAGAAGCCGGTCGTAGGAGACAGTGCGTCCCGATCGCGACGTCACGGTCTTCGCGGCGCGATCGATTTTCTCGACCGGATCGGACACGACCAGCTCGATGCCGTTGTCGGCATACCAGGCGCGACCGTTGATCACGATCTCGTCGAACGTCTTCTCGCCCGCCAGCACCGGGGAGAGCATGATGCGGTTGTAGTTTACGTGCGGCTCGGCGCCGAAGATGGTGACGCGGTAGCGACCAGCATCGCGCGCCAGCAATTCCTCCACCGCGCGGCACCCCGCCATGCCGTTGCCGATGACGACAAGGTGCGGAAGGTTGCGGGCGGCGGCCCGGTCGACCGCCGCCTCCTCTCCAACGCTGTCGTGCCCCTGGAAATCCATGCGCTCTGCTCCGGAAATGAAAAAGGCCGCCATCCGGACCTCGCTTGTTCTGCGACGTCGGAATGGCGGCCTTGCCTGCATCGTGGACCGGTGGATGTGCCCGCCGGTGCGATGGGCCGGTGCCATCCCGCTCTGGATGGCTCCGGCTATGATCGATCGGGCGTCCTTGCTCGTTCGAAAGGGATGATGACCCGAATCGGGGCCTCGCTCAAGTGCCGATTTTGCACTGCGGCAAAAATCACAGCACCCAATCCAGCTGGAGCCAAATCTTGCGCGTGTCGGTGAACAGCCGGTCCGCGCGATAATCGGCGTAGCGCACGGAGACGGTGGTCTTGCCGAGCTTCGCGGAGGCGAGTGCGTCCCATTCGTTGCCATAGTGCTGGCCGAGTCGATCGCTGGTGAAGCGGTGATAGACCGCCTGCAGCGTTACCGCCTTGGCCGGCCCGACCTGCTTCCAGTCGAGGCCGGCGCTGCCGTAGAGATCGCGCACGCCGTTGGGTGGCGTGGTCAGGAACTTGTCGGCCCAGCCCTGGAACTTGAAGCCGGTGGCGAGCGGTGTCTGGAAGCTGGTGAGCGCGATGCCACCTTCCTGCCCGTGAGCCGCGCCCAGCACCTCGTAACCGGCGTTGAGCTTGACCATCGAGACGTCGAGCGTGCCGTCGATGAGATAGTAATCGGCGCGGTAGGCGTTGGGATTGCGATGCCAGTCCGACTGCGTGGCGTAGCTCGCCTGGTAGCCGAGCTTGACGGCCTTCGAGAAAGCGTGGCCGCCGGCGAAGCGGACCCCGTAGGTCTGGCTGGAAAGCGCGAATTTCTGGACGGAGAACTCGTCCTCGTCGATCAGATAGGCGAAGCCGGTCAGCGTGCCGATCGACGTCGCATAGGAGAAGTTCGCCAGCACACTGTTACCGGAAACCGCCTGCTGCCGCGCGGCGCTGCCGTCGATGCCCCAGATGGTGCGCACGCTCCACACGTAGGAGACGTCCGCCTTCAAGCCCTTGATCGGACTCGCCTCCACCCGCACCGCGTCGAAGGTCTGGCCGTTGTCGCGGAAATTCACGGCACCGACGAAGCGCTCGTCGTCGAGGATGATCCGCTGCCGGCCGGCAGTGACAGTGAAGTCCTTCGCCTTGTACTGGATCTGAGCTCGATAGAGGCCGATGTCCTGCGGATCGGCGACCAGCGGCCGGTTGCTGGCGCCATGCAGGCCGTCGTCATAATGGTCGATCGCCGCCAGCGTCCCCTCGCCCTCGATCAGCGCGGACCATGGCCCATCGCTGGCCTGTACGCCACCGCGCAGGCGGAAGGTGAGCGCGTCGGCGTCCCTGGGCAAACCGTCCTGATCGACATTCTCGTATCGGACACGGAGGTCCGCGAGCGGTTTCAGCTGGATCGATTGGGCGCAAGCCGGCCCTGCGGCGGCCAGCAAGGCCGCCGTCGCGATGAAAGTCTTCATGGATGCCCCTTGGTCGGTCCGGCGAGCGGCGTCGGTGCGCCGCCCGTCCGGATGTTCGGTTCAGATGCGGACGCCGTGGGCCGCCGCCTCCCAGGTCGCACGCCAGCGGGCCTTGATCGCGGTCAGCGCCGCCACCGCCAGCAGCGCGAGGCCGGCGAAGATCAGGAAGCCGGGCGCGAAGCTGCCAGTGAGCTGCTTGGCAAAACCCAGCGAAGAGGCAAGATAGAAGCCGCCGATGCCGCCGGCCATACCGACGAGGCCGGTCATCACGCCGATCTCAACGCGGAAGCGCTGCGGCACCAGCTGGAATACCGCACCGTTGCCGGTACCGAGCGCCAGCATCGCCGCCACGAACAGGCCGAGCGCGCTGCCGAGCGTCGGCGCGCCGCTGACGCCCGCAAGCGCAGCGGCGGCGACCAGATAGACCACGCTCAAAGTCTTCACGCCGCCGATCCGGTCCGCCAGCGCGCCACCCAGCGGGCGCACCAGCGATCCCGCGAACACGCAGGCGGCGGTGCAGGTGCCGGCCATCACCGTGGTCAGCCCGAACTGGTCGGTGAAGTAGATCGGCAGCGACGCGGCGAGCCCGACGAAACCGCCGAACGTAACCGAATAGAAGAGCATCAGCCACCAAGCGTCCGCCGTCTTGAGCGGCCGTAGATAGTCGAAGAAGCGCTTGGGCGCGGGCGCATTGGGCGCGTCCTTCGCAAGCGCGAGATAGACCACGAAGACGATCGCCAGGGGCAAGCAGGCGAGGCCCAGCACCGCGTTCCAGCCGAACAGCTTCGCGAGCATCGGCGCGAACAGCGAAGCGAGCACCGTGCCCGAATTGCCCATGCCGGCAATGCCCATCGCCTTGCCCTGATGCTCGGGCGGGTACCAGCGGCTGGCGAGCGGCAGCGCAATCGCGAAGCTGGCCCCGGCGAAACCGAGGATGACACCGAGCGCCAGCGTGCCGGCGAAGCTGCTGACGCCCATCAGATACGCCGTCATCAGCCCGGCGATGACGATCAGCTGGCTGATCGCGCCCGATCTCTTCGGCCCGATACGGTCGACCAACAGGCCGTTGACCAGCCGCAGGAAGGCACCGGCGAGCGTCGGCGTCGCGACCATCAGGCCCTTCTGTGCCGCCGTCAGGTGCAGCGTCCTGGCGATCTCCGGCCCCAGCGGCCCGAGCAGCACCCACACCATGAACGCCAGATCGAAATAGAGGAAAGCCGCGATCAAAGTGGGCCTGTGGCCCGCGCTCCAGAAGCTGCTGTCCGGCGCTTCCGCCTTCCCGTCCTGCCAATAGGCCGTCGCCATGTCGAATCCCCTTGGATTGCGTGGACACGAAAAAAGCCGCCTCCGGCCCCTCGCGAATGCGACGGCCGGACAGCGGCTTTGCTGATCGATGATGGAGGCCGCCCCCGCGTTGGGGCGCCGCTCCGCTAAGCGCGCATCCTTGCGCGAAGCTTCAAGACTTCATCAAAGCGTCTTATTTCGCAAGTGCAAAAATCGTCACCGCCGAAATGTCGCGAGATAACCTTCGATATCAGAGGGATCGAACACTCGCCCGTCGAAGAAGCGATCGGGGCCAAGGATCAGCCCGGCACTGTGCGAACCGACGCCCATCGGTTCCGACAGCGCACCCTCGACCTTCAGGCTGGCGCCCGGCATCGGCGCACCCGTGCCGGCCAGCGCACGGCGGTAGACGTCGGAGCGGAACACGTCCGCGGCCTGCCGTTCCGCCTCCACCGAAGGCTCCGCCATCCCCCAGCGGACCAGCTGCGAATAGATCCACAGGGCGTGGCTGCGCCATGGGAAGGCTGCCGCTTCACGATGGAACAGTATCGTTGCCGGCACCTTGACGGGCGCGTCGTCCGGCCGGCCGACCAACCGTCCGCTCAGCGCCGGCAAGATCGCCTTCGGGTCGCGTCCGACATATTCGGGCCGGGCGAGAAGCTCGGCGAGCTCGCAATGGTGGGCGGGATCGTCGCACCATGCCGCCGCCCGATCGAGCGCGATCAGCATCCGGTCGACCGTCTCGGCGTTGGCATCCATCCAGTCGGTGCGCACCGCAAGCACCTTCTCGACGCCGCGCTGCCAGACCCGCGCGCCGACCATCACGATTTCCGCGCTGCCAGCCTGCACGGCGACGGTGCCCCACGGCTCGCCCGCGATGAACCCGTCAATCTCGCCCGCTTCCAGTGCCGCCGTCATCAGCGAGGGCGGCAGCACGCGCAGGACCAGATCGCGGTCCGGATCGATACCGGCGTAGCCCAGCCAGTAGCGCAGCAGTAGTGCGTGGCAGGAGAAGCGGTGGACGATGCCGATAACGGGCTTGCGCCGATAGAGTCCGATCGCGGCGGCGAAATCGTGCGCGGTGGCGATCGGATCTTCGACGCGGCGCGCGATATCGGGATCGAGCGCGGCGGCAAACGCCGTGCCCATCACGAAGATGTTGCCATTGACGCTGAGCTTGAACGGCGTCGAGAGCGAGGTCGGGTGCTGGCTCAACCCCAGCGTCACCGCGATCGCCAGCGGCGCTAGCATGTGCGCGGCCTGAACCTGCCCGTAGACCAGCCGGTCGCGCAGCGTCGCCCAGCTTTCGGAGCGGATCAGGTCGAGCTCGATCCCCTGCTCGGTAGCGAACCCCTTCTCTCGCGCGGCGACAAGCACGGCGCTATCGGTGAGCGGCAGGAACGCCGCGGAAATCCGGGTCATGCGCCGTCTCCCAGAAGATCGCTGGCGGTGATCAGCGCCTCGGCTACCTCGACGATGCGACGCCCCTGGTTCATCGCGGTGGATCGCAGCAGCGCATAGGCGTCCGGTTCGGAGAGGTTGCGGCTCTTCATCAGGATGGCCTTGGCGCGATCGATGGTCTTGCGGTCGGCGATCACCGTTCGCGCCTCGTCCAGTTCGGACTGCAGTTTCGCGAAGGCGTTGAAGCGGCGGATGGCAAGATCGAGGATCGGCTTCACCCGCTCCTTGCGCAGCCCGTCGACCACATATGCGGACACGCCCGCATCGATCGCTGCGCCGATCATGGCGTCGTCCGACTGATCGACGAACATCGCGATGGGCCGGGCCAACGCGCGGCTCACGACCAGCATCTCCTCCAGTGTGTCGCGGCTGGGCGAGCCCAGGTCCATCAACACGACGTCGGGCGCCAGTCTCTCGATCCGCGCGACGAAGCCGCCACGCGGAGGAACGATGTGGATATCGTCGAAGCCGGCCTCGGCGAGGCCATCTTCGAGGATGCTCGCACGCAGCCCGGTGTCGTCGACGATCACGATCCGCAAGAAGCGACCCCCGATTCCGCAAGTGCGAGCAAACTGTCTCGGAGAGTTTCGTTCGTCAATCCGTGGCACGGCATTGCGAACTGAGCCGCTTGCGAAGCCTCCGCAGGCGCGTCCGGAAAATGCCGCGGCAGGGACTGAATGAACGACAAGTTCCGGCATGACCGTCGGAACCTTCGAACGACCATCAACGGGCAGGAAAAGCCGTCAATCATGGCGGAACTCGCCGTTCGCGGAGATTCGTGACGACCTCGTCACCTGACGAAGCGTATCGATCGAAACGAACTTCGACTGCCCTAAAGCCGCGCCAAGCACCGTTTCACGACCCAAGCCTCTGATTGGAGCGCGATCATGATCGCAGCATTGAACGGATTTACCCAGCAACTGGTGCCCGCGAACGGCATCAGGATCAACGCCGTCACCGGAGGCTCGGGCCCGCCTGTCCTGCTCCTGCACGGCTGGCCGGAGACGTGGTGGGAATGGCATCACGTGATGCCGACGCTTGCCGAACGCTTCAGCGTGGTCGCCATCGATCTGCGCGGCGCGGGTTTTTCGGACTGCCCGCCCGACGGCTACGACAAGGCGACAATGGCGCGCGACGCGCACGAAGTGATGATCGCTCTCGGACATGATCGCTATGCGATATGCGGGCACGACATCGGCGGAATGGTCGCTTTGCCTCAGGCCGCGATTTACAGGGACGCCGTCACGCATCTCGCCATTCTTGACGTGCCGCTGCCCGGCTGGAGCGAGTGGGAGGCAACCATCGGCAGGATATGGGACTTCGGTTTCCATGCAAACCGCGATCTGCCCGAACGCTTGATCCACGGACGCGAATACGATTACATATCAACGTTCATGGCCGAGCGGCTCCATGATCATAGCACCTTTGATCCCGCCGTCATCGAGATCTACGCCAAGGCCATGGCGCTTCCTGGCCGGACGCGCGGAGGGATGGAATGGTATCGCGCGCTTGCTGCTGATCATGCCGCAGCGCTCGAATACGAGAAGCGGCCTCTCGAGATCCCGGTCCGCGGTCTTAGAGGGGACCAGCGCTTCGGCACACGCATGGTCCCGATGCTCGCAGAATTTGCCCACAACGTGACCGGCGGCGCGATCGAGCGGTGCAGCCACTATGTCGCGGACGAACGACCGGACGAGGTCGCCGCAGGCCTGATCAGCTTCCTTGCGGACAGCTGATCGTCCGGGCCTGCTACGAAGCGGGCCAGAGCAGACGCGGCTCCCGGCGATCCACGCCGAGAGCCTTCCACAGCATCACCCACGAAGGAGAATGCTCATGACCGCACCCGAAATCCGCGGCGTCAACCACATCGGCATCACCGTGCCGGATATCGAGGCCGCGAAATCGTTTCTCGTTGAAGCGTTCGGCGGACAGGTGATCTACCAGTCGTTCGGTCCAAAGGATCCGCCCCGGCATGGGCCGGAGTTCGAACGTGCCGTCGGCGCTTTCCCGGGCACGGTTGTTCGCGCCCAGGCGATGGTGAAGATCGGGACGGGCCCGGACATCGAACTGTTCGAGATGCATGGGTCCCAACAGGCTCAGCCAATCCGGGCCAGCGACTTCGGCATCACGCACTTCGCGCTTTACACCGACGACATCGATGCCTCGGTCGAACGCTTGAGAAGGCTGGGGGCATGCCGCTAACGGCGCCTCGCGACATCCCCTACGCCACCGAAAAGGGCATCGGGAACAAGGTCTGCTACTGCCGTATGCCGTGGGGCACCACGATGGAGTTCATCATGACTCCGGATCGCATGGCCTATCATGATCAGACCGACCTGCGGAGGTGGCAGGATGCAGACTGAAAGCGGTGAGATAGGCCGATATCGCTACATTAGAACATCATGAAGTAGACGGCTGTTCGGCCGATCTGCGGCGACCCATCAGCGATGGCTGCTGCTCCCTCCGGTGGGCAGCGGCGTAAAGGCTTCAGCTGCCATCAGTGGGCTGGCAGGTCCGTCAAATTACGACCACGTGTTGTCGTTCCGACGTTCGCCCCGCGCTCCCAATTGCCGACCGGCAGCTATTCCCACGGCCGTTTGCCGCCTTGCCGCGGTTGCCGGCACGGGATGGTGGATAGCGGAATAACGGCTCTGATCGGTTCGCCAGTGGCACGATGGCGTTCGCTCGGTTAGCATCGGGCGGATGAGCGACACCCACAGCAGGATCATCGCGGCAGCAGCGAGGAAGGAATTGGCCTCGCTTGGCTTCCACCAACAGGGACGATCTCGCCTGTGGCTTGCCGACCGTGGATCGTGGCTGAACGTAATAGAGTTCACTCCAGGCAGGTGGTCGAAGAGCGTTTCGTTGATGAATGCCGCTCACTGGCTATGGATTGGCGCTGGCTTCATGAGTTTTGACGAAGCCGTCCCGTCGCAATGTCATGTGGAGTTCGACACCGACGAGCAATTCAGAGTTGGAACGAGCGGGATCGTGGAAGAGGCGAGATCGACGGCGCTCGCGATAGACGAACGCTTCAACTCCTTTAAAGCCATTGCCGACTTTGTTGTAGCACGCGCCCAAAGTGATCCTGAACGCATGGGGCTAAGCTGGTGGGGGTACGAGGCAGGAATAGTTTCAGGGCTTCTTGGCAGGACCGAAGAGGCGAGCCTCTTCCTTCATGGACTTACCGACGGCCGGGTGGTGGAGCGCGCTGAGCACCTCCTGCCGCTCATAGGTGATACAGCGGCCTTTCGGAGCAGGGTAAACTACGTCGTTGCGCAGGAGCGCGAGAGGCTGAAGCTGGCGGCACTCGAACGGCCTGCGTTCTAACGACCGCTTGTGGGGCGCGTGCCGCCTGGCCCCTATCCCGCCCGTGACCGGCTGGTCGGCAATGACGCGATCCTAGGGGCCGATCAGGACCGCAATCGGACAGGGTGTGGATAGCGGACGTTCGCGTCGTCGCAGCATCACATGGGGGTGGAACTCGCCGACGACGGATCGCCTATCGCCTCCCAGCGAACGTTCACGACCGACTGCGAGTGAAGCCAGTCATCGACCGTCCACGCGAGACCTTGGACAGCCGTCGTCCATTGTAGGCGCACAACGAAGCGTCGCTGACCGGCATCAGCGAAGTGCACGAGGTGAAAACGGTTTCGATACCATGACAGCCAGACGGAATGTCTCCCCAAAAAAGCTGGGAGGACCTTATTACCTTTGACGCGCATGCTTTCTCGGAACGCTTTTGCAACCTGACTGGCATCTTTGAACCCCGCGGTCTCCGGCAGCTCGAAGCTCACTTGATCGCGCAGGCGCACCAACGACGCGGATGTGTCCCCGTGGTCGGCCTGACCAGCCATGCCCGCTCGCGCCAGCCTTTCGAGCATTGTCGCATCACGACCGCGATAACGAACGCAATCGACTTCGCTCGACCACATCGCGCGGACGGTTCGGTAGATTTCATCCTGCGAACGGGGTTGCCGGATTATCGAGCAGTGGTGCTCTCCGGTGTGGAATATTTCCGGCGCTATGTTCTCCGGCACACCACACAGGAGGCAGCAATCTGGTTCGACATAGAAATCGCCTTGATCGCGGACCGTTTCATCAGGAGGTGGCAGCGGCGCTTCCATGCGGTAACTGTAATCGATGATCCTTCGTAGGGCTACCAACGGCGCGATTGATGCTGCGCCATTAATTTCCGCTTATCGGGCAACAACGGCCCGACAATTACCCGCTCAGGCGGCCCGGATCGCCGCTACGGCATACCAGATTGCCAAAGCCGTGAAGAACGCGACTACAGACCAAAACTGGAAGGAGCGCTCTGCTCTACGCGGATTAATCGCAGCGTTGCCCGCTGGCATCCCTGTTCGAACCGAGCGCCAAGCGAGCCAGCTAAATGCCAATGCCCCGAGTGCTGGCGCAATGATCTTTATGCCTACGTGCATCATAGCATCCCCGCTCGCGGATCGGGCTGTCGGCTTATGGCAGGGCCTGGAATCAGCAACAAGGTCTGCTTCGGGGCGCGTGCCGCCCGAATCCTTCCTGCCCGTAACCGGCTTGTCGGCTCTCGGGCCGGTTCGCGACCACCGAAGAGCGTGATCGGCATGGAATGGTGGATTCCGGCCCGACGGCTAACGGGAGAGAGATCATTTTATCCGCCGAGGCTGAATGCCATGCTAGAGGACAGGCGGCCTTGAATAATTTGGCCGCTGGGTTGGATGGCATTACATGTCTGCACCTCGATCTCACGTCTTGTTCAGCCCGTCTGCCGCGGGGACGCTGAAGCAAGCCCTGCGGCAAATGGCTGCGCCGGATGAAGTGCACTGTCTCTTCGACGATTTTAGCTTCGGCCCAATTGCCACGGCCACAACAGATGGGCGACCCCGATGGATTGAGGACAATTTGGGGATTGAGGGCTGGGGCGAAGTCACAGAAAGGACGCCTAGTTTCCTCACTTCCTGTTCCACAATGGCTTCTGCAACGGTATGGGTATCGCGGAAGGACGCACGGAGCTACGCCGGGTTTTTATGGTGGTTATCGCAAGTCGAGATCAATTCAATTTCTATTGTCGATAACCCTCGGGTATCGGTTATAGGCCCTGACGAGATGATCTGCCTTATGGACCAGTCTGAACCTCTCACTTCAAATGAGTTAGAAGACTATCGAGCAACTTGGGATGATTTGACAATTCAAGATGCGCCGCTCCGTATTATCGGAGAATGCAATTTAATTTCTGCTGGAATAGACTATTTCGACGATACACTATTTCAGAACGTCACAGCGGAGTGGCGCAAAATGGCGCGAGTGGTCGCTGGGGTGTTGACTGAGTTCCACGAGGCGAACATTTACCAGACAGGAGATCTGGTCCTAGCCTCGCGCCTTGCCGATCTCGCTCGTTCAGGTCGGCTGGAATGGCGCGGAGACCTCTCGATAATGCGTGATTGTGAGCTACGCTTGCCCACAGCCTGACTAGCGGCATGTACGACTGCTTGCGGGTCAACGGCCTTTTGGATCGAACGACTTGTGTGGGGCGCGAACCGCCGGTCTCCCATCATTGATCCGGACCGGCCGCTATCCTCGAGTCGCTCGCCAGAAGCGGACCGGGCGAAAAGTCCCAAGTGTCGTCATCCTGACCTGGGCCGCCCGCTCGCCGGACACCAAGAAACTGACGGTCGGTTTCAACCCTGCTTGTCCCCTTCGACCGCGCGTTCGAGCTCGACGATTCTGTCCGCGCAGACCGCCTGCACCGCCCGGCCCAGCTCTTCGATATGGCTGGAAAGCCAGAGCAGTTCCTCCTCGGTGATTCGATAGTGCTTCGAGTAGCGGGCCTTCACATAGGCTTCCTTGAGCAACTCGAAATAGCGGGCGTCGCGCCGCGTGTCGCGCGGCCAGGCATGGATGAGCCGCGCATCGAGTAGTTCAGCCTGCGAGCGCAGAAAACCCAGATTGTGGACATGCGGAGTATAGAAGGTCCGCACCAGCAGCACGCAGTGGTATAGGAATTCGGTCGTTTGGTGCAGATCGAAAGCAGCTTGCTTGGGGAAGCCTCGTTCAATCGCGACCTTCGCCAACTCAAAACGGCGCATGGCGTCCGGGAACCACTCCTCAAAGTATTCCCGGGCCATCTTGAGCGCGACCTGGGGCGTTTTAGGCCTGGGCTGTGATAGCTCTTTGTCGTCGCTCTCATAGAGCGCGATGCCGTCACGTCGCACGTCCATGAAGAAGAACCGGCCATGGGCGAGGCCGTCATTCACCTGCTGGAGCGAGTGCACGATAAAGTTGACCGGCGTGCGCAGCGTACCCGCGATCGACAGCTCGCGGTTGAGCCGGTCGTCCAGCTTCTTCCAATAGGTGACGCGATCGGTCAGCTTCGAGTTGTTGACGATGACCAGCAGGTCGAAGTCCGAGATATAGCCCTTGGCGGTATGCGGCTCGTCCACCCAACCGCCCCGCGCATAGGAGCCGTAGAGGATGATCTTTTGGATGCGGCCCTTCTTTTTCCATTCGTGCCGGGCCAGCGCAAGCGCGTCATCGAATTCCTCGAAGATAAGCTGGACGATGCGCTCGAGCTCGCGCTGCTTATGCGAGGGCAGATGATCGAGGTCAGTACGCATGGCCGACATCATAGCGAAAGAGCCAGAGGTCCGCACGATCTCTCGCATCGGTACCCGCCAGCCAGCCTTCCATCACCAGCACTCCGCCCCATCGGAGCCTCTGCGCACCATGAACCTCCTCGCGCCGGAAACGCGGCAAAATGACCGGATCGAATAGCGGCCCGGTCGACAGGGTGGTTCCGCCGCTCACCATCGCCGTGCCGCGAAGATCGCGAGCCCAGTCGGCGCCCGGTTCCTGCTCGATCGGCGCGGTCGGCGCGGTCGCCGTCCTGATCCGGTCGGCGACACCCCTCCCCCGCACCCCGTCAGGGCCGCTAAGTCGAGTATCGTCGCGACCGCAAACCCGGCGGAACAGCAGGACCCCGGCTGGCCGGCCTGGCAAGCCCGCCGACCAGCGGGCGTGAGGCGACAGGCCGCACCGGACTTGGCCGACGGAGACGAGGCTTTCGAAGGTGTCTTCGTTGCCGGGCCGGATCGTCCCGATCCCGGTGCCCGACACGATGACGGGGAAGCATTGGACTATCGCTTGGCAGAGGAAAACCGGTCGATCGAGGCGCGGCGCGAGTGCTTCCGCGACGTCGCTGGCCGAAGATGTCGCGGAGCAGGACGAGCAGGCAGGGCGACAGGAGCGGTCCGTCACCAGAGGTCCAGCCATGCGGTCCGTTCGATATGCATTTCGACAGCCTTGTTTCGATTCCGCCCCTTTCGGCCGACATCGGCCAAGGGGCAACGTCTTTCGTGTCCAAAATCCGTCGATATCGGTCCGCAGATCCAATGTCGCACCGGCCACCGCATGCAGTGATCGCGACCCGTGGCGCCGCACGCTCGTGGCGATGCGAGCCTTCGGCCATTCGGCGCGGTGCACCGCCCGCGTTCAGGATAAGCGCTGTCCGTAGACGAAGCCGTCCGGCCCCGCGATGGCTCGCGATGCGGTGCTGTGAATGCTATACGGATCGCAAGCAGCAGATCGGCGTGAGGTCATGACTCGCAGCGCATTCGGGCAAGCGCCCCCTGCCCCGGCTCATGATGATGATCATCGCGCGGCGACGCCCACCGCCGACCCGTCGATCCTGGCCCTGGAGGCCTGGCATCTCCTTTCCGCGAGGACCCGCCATTGCCTCGAACGCAGGTCGGACGACTCGAACCCCGCATCGACGGTCGCGAACGTTCCGATCGAGGCCATGCACCTGAGCGATCTGGCGAAGCTCGACCTGAAGGATCTTGCCAGGGTGCCCAATCTCGGCCGCATATGCCTGTGCGAGATCGCCGTCGTCATGGAGCGCTATGGCTGGCGCTTCCATAATCCTTGGGTGTTCGCGCGCGACAGTTTCGATCATCCGGTCTTCGCGGGGCTGCCGACATTATTGGCGAAGGTCGACCGCGCGGCCGAGAAGCGCAAAGCAGCTTTCGAGCGCGGCCTGGGGATGCTGGACGTGGCCCGCCAGGACGGATTGGCGGCCCGCGAAATCGGTGAGCGCTTCGGCGTCAGCGCGGCGGCCGCCCAGGTCGCGATGCAGAGCGCCCGGCAGATTCTCGATCAGCGCGCTCGTCATCCCCTGCCGCCGGGGGCTTGATCCGCCGTATCAGTGCAGGGTGAGAAGGGCGTCGAATGCGTGATCGTCGCCCAGCGCATAACGATGGATTTCGTCGCTTTCGTCCAGGCGTCCGGCCGCGATCTCACGGTTCGTGACCCTGAGCAGGCGCACCCTGTCGATCTCACCGTCGACGAGGCTCTCCGCGCGCAGGAACTCCCAGATCTGGCCCTGCCGGTGCAACCGGAAGGCCTCGACATCCTGCCCTTCGCGCGCGAGATGTGCTTCGACGATGTCGGCGATGACGTTGAACAGCCGCATCAGCTCGACCCGGCTCTCCTCATCCTCGATCTTGTGGTGGAGGATCAACACCTCTTCCCGCAGGGCCGGCGCGGGGAAGCCGTCACCCCTGGCATAGCCGAACAGACGATCCCGGAATTCGATCACCAACGGATGCATGACACCCTCCAGTCCGTATCCCGGCAAGGTGACCACAGCGGCAGCAGAGGACAAGGCCGATCTCGCATTTCGCCCGGCCAGACGGATAGCGTGCTCCACCAAACATGATAGAAGATGGCGTCGCGGCGCCTGTTGCCCGCTTTTCCGCGCCCGGGCCGGGTCGGATGGCGAGGGCGTCGCGACACCCGTCATCCGCGCGATTGGGACCGGCGCCCTCAGGCCCCGTCCGGATCGCCCTTCTTGGCTGCGAGCGCGGCGCCGATCAGGACAGCGAGCGCCTCTTCCGCACGGGTCCTGGTGAGCGCATCCTTCGCCGCGAGATCCTTGCGGATCCAGTCGGGCGCGCGAGCGAGGAGCTCGGTGACGAGGGCGGTGATCGCATCGTGGGTCATGGGCGACCCTCGCCATAGCGCGGGCACAGCGTCAACCGCGATGACGGGCTTCAGGAGACCGAGGGCCCGCGCTGCCGTCCGATCGTCCAGCTGACCGCATCGCCACGCATGACGCCCGAGACGGTCTGTTCCAGATGGCGGTCGAGCAACGGCCGCCACGGCACCAGCGTGAATTCGCGGCTTGTCTCGATCAACGCATAGCGCCCGGACGCCAGCTCGACCGGGCGGCGATAGAGGCCCTCGACACGGTCCCCGGTATGGGCCTCGCGATAGGCCAGGCCCAGCTCGTCCGACAGCTGCCCGGCCACGCGGCCCAGTTCGCGCCGGCGCAGGACCGCCAGCAGGTTCGCCCGATAGACGACACGATCCTGGTCCTCCTGGGCCAGCCCTTGCTCGACCAGCCATTGGCGCCGCCGATCGAGCGCCTCGCGTGTGTCACGACCGAAGCCCGTCTCGCGCAAGGGCAGCGGCTCGGCCGCCAGCAATTCGCGATCGAGCCAGGTCGCACCGTTCGCGCCGACCTGACGGTCGAGCGGAAGCGCCGAGAGCGTGTCGACGATCACGGGCGCGTCGCGCGCCTGATGCGCCTCCAAGGCGGCGGCACGCTCGACATGGTCGGGCGCGATGATCCAGGTCCCGTCCACGTCGCGCTCGACCGACCCAAGCGCGCGCCGCATCGCCTCGAGCCGGCGAACATGGGTCTCGGCGAAGGTCTCGGTCGCGCCCGGATCGTGCCGCAGATGGATGTCGACGCTGTAGCGGCCGTCATGCGCGGCCGCGATCCGTCCCACCGTATGATCGACGCTCCGCGCGCCGACCGGCCTCGGTACAATCCGCAGCACGCTGCCGTGCGCGATCGGGCCGACATCCGCACCGCGACCGATCTCGACATAATGGCTGCGACCGTCGGTCGCGTCGACGATCAGATAATGGCGGTCGCGCAGTTCGTCGGAGAGGCCGCGCTCGACCAGGCGACCGACGATCGGGGTCATGGTCGCCGGATCCGCGATCGCTATTTCGTCGGCGGCGCGAACCAGGTCCCGTGCCGTGAACGCGCGCTGCATCGTCCTGATGATGTCGCCCCGCTCGGCCATCCGGCGCAGCGTGTCGTCGAGTGCCTCCGCGAGCCGCCATTTGCCTTCGCCCAGCTCGTCGGCGAGCCCGAGGCGAACAAGCATGCGCAGCCGGCCTGTCCGCAGGGATTGCTGGAAGGGATCGCGGTCGATGCCGGAGACGATCCGGTCGCGATCCGCATCGCGCAGCAGCCGTCGATCGATGTCGGTCAGGCGCTCCTGCTCGACCTGCCGGCGCAGCCGCGCCTCGATCTCGCGATCGGTGCGGGGGCCGAGATCGAGCGAGACCAATTCGGCCGCCCGCTCGCGAAGGCCTTGGGTGATATAGTCACGGGCGATGATGAGATCGTGCCCTCGCTCGTCCCTGCCGCGGATGATGATGTGGGTGTGGGGGTGGCCGGTGTTGAAATGGTCGACCGCCACCCAGTCGAGCCCGGTCCCCAGGTCCTGTTCCATCTGTCCCATCAGGCGCCGGGTCAGGTCCTTGAGGTCGGGATATTGGTCACCGTCCTCGGGCGAGACGATGACCCGGAACTGGTGGCGATCCCCGCTTGCCCGATCGAGAAAGGCCTTGCCGTCGGCGCGGTCGGTATCGGCTGCATAGAGCTCGCCGGGAGCGCCGTCGCGGGTCACGCCGTCGCGCCGAATATAGCGCAGATGGGCGCGCGCTCCATCCAACCCCTTCGCACCATCGACACGACCGATCCGAAACTTGACCATGACGCGGCGCTGGCGGAAGGCGGCGAAGCGGTCGCGCGTGGCGAGCACGCGCCCGACGCCGACACCCAAGCCCGAGCGATTGCCATGGAAACGACCCGACCGGCTGCCGATCGTCCGGATTCCGCCAGCCAGATTGGCGGCGCGGATCACCTGGCCGAGATAGGATCGCGCGCCCTTGGTCCCGGTCGAACGGAGCCGCCCCAGCCGGGGTTGGAAATCGTCGTCCTCGACCATCATCTCGCCCTTCCGGGCGGGAAGATGGCAAGACATGGTGCGCAGGGGAATTGGCGCCATCCACAACCGTGTGAATACAAAGGGTTGGCGCGCCGAAATTGCCGGGTGGCGCCATCGCGACTCTCGTGGCGCCATGATCTCGCGCAGGGAAAACGATGTGCAGACAAAGACTTATGGCGCCGTGCCCGAGGGCACGGCGCCATATGTTCAATCTTGCCTTACCGGCCGATCCGCCGATCCCGTCCCTCCGGTCCTTCTGCCCCCGCCATCCGCCGCCTGCATCGAGACGGCAAGACCGGGGAGCGACGAGCCGGCTGCGCCGCTCCCGGTGCCAATGCGGCCGGTCAGCCGGGCCATGGGCCGATCGCCGTTTCCAGCATGGCGCGCTCGGCCATCGCCGTCTGCAACTCGGCCTCGATCTACCGCAGCTCGTGCCTGTCGGTGACGCCCCGCAGCTCGGCGCGCAGTTCCTCGATATGCTGATCCAACGTCATCATCGCCTCCTGATCTCGAAAGACAGACGGCTGCGCCCGGCATGGATCGGGTCGGGTCAAGGACCGCAAAGCGGCCGCGCCAGCGGCGATGCCGGGCGCGATTTTTTTCGGCGACGCGCCGACCCGGCAGGTAGAGAAGCGACGCGGACAAGCCGAAAAAAAACGTGTCCGGCGTCGTCCTTGAGGCGGCCCGGTCCATGCCGGATCCTGGGCTGACTTGAGCGGATTTCCCCTCTCCGTCTCGCGCGGACGCTCGCGCTATCGCGAAGAAAAAGGGGGTCGAAGCCCCCGCCGGTCGCGGCGTGTCCGTGGACCTGATCGCCGTGCCGATGTCCCGATCGATGAGCGCCATGTGCCGGATACCCAGTCGTTGGCGGTGCGTCTCCAGCAATGCGAACACGGCTTGCGCCTTCCAGAGCGTGCCGGTTTCGCACCACAGGCTGACATCATCGGGCTCGCCGGTGTGCGTCGACAGCACCTCGTAGCGCTTCCATGCGATGCCGTCGTGGATATCGTCGTCGTCAACCATGATCGCCTCCTGACAGGTGAAAGACAGGAGGGCCCACCCGGCGTGGATCGGGCCGGGTCAAGGACCGCGAAGCGGCCGCGCGAGCGGCGATGCCGGGCGCGATTTTTTTTCGGCCACGCACCGGCCCCGCAGGCGGAAAGCCGACGTGGGCATGCAAAAAAAATCGTGTCCGGCGTCGTCCTTGAGGCGGTCCGATCCATGCCGGATACTGGGTGGGACTGAGCGGATTTTTTCCCCTCTCCTCAGGCGTGACGCCCGTCATCGCACGCCGCCGGGCGAAACGCCGAGGGGCACGAACAGGCCGCCCGCCGCTGACTTGGCCGGTCGGGCTCCTTGCCTGTCGAAGGCCGGATCGGGGGCGCCGCCGAGCGTGACGAACAGGCGCGTGCCCGACAGCGTCGCGGGCGGCATGGCGGGTGTCGCGGGTACGCGCGCAAGCTCGGCGATATAGTCGCGCGTCTCGGCCGCGAGCGGTTTGCCCGTGCGCAGATGATCGGCATAGCGCTCGGGCCCGGCATTGTAGGCGGCGAACAGGCCGGGATAGCCGAACCGGTCGTGCATCGCGCGCAGATAGGCCGCGCCCGCCATGATGTTGTCGTGCGGGTCCTGAGCGTCGGGGCCGAGATGGTGCCTGACGCGCATCGCCGCATAGGTGCCGGGCATCACCTGCATCAGCCCCATCGCGCCCGCGCGCGACGTGATCGGGCGGCCGTCGAGATGGGTCAGCCCTGCGCTTTCCGCCTGCATGACGGCGGCGATCCACGCTTGGGAAACGCCGAACCTGTGTGACGCCTCGACGATATAGGGCCGCCACCGCTCGACCGCCGGCGATGCGTGGAAGGCGTGCCGCGACGCGGCGGGAGCGTCGCCGGCCAAGGCCGACGCGGACAGCGGAACGACCGATGCGAGCGCCAAAGGTAGCGCGGCGGCGCGGATCAGCGCAGCCATGAAGGGGTCGCCCGGCCGATGATCGCGGGTTCGTCGATCGGTCCGAAATAGCGGCTGTCGAACGAATCCGGCCGGGGGTTAAGCAGGAAGATGCGGCCAGGTCCCAGCCGTTCGCAGCCGCTCCACCACGGCATCAGGCGGCCCGACCGATCGGTGGGCAGGCGGATCGCGACGAGCCGCCCGTCGATCGAAATCCGTCGTCCGATCGCGCACACCGTGTCACCGGACGCGGCCGCGACCTGCTTGAGCAGGGGGACGGTCGCCGGGACGTAGTGGCGCGCGGCGGCGAGGCGCGCGACCGGCGCGGGCATCCGCGCCAGCACCATGGTGCCCACGCGCGGCGCGGCGGCGGGATGGATGCGCCAGAGGCCGATCGGGGCGCTGGCGCTGGCATTCCATACGATCCAGGGACCGCTGTCGACGATCGAGCGGCGGGTGAAGGCCGCGCCGACGAGCGCGAGGCCCAGGCCGATCCGCAGCAGGACACGGCGTCGTGCGCGCGATCGGGCGCGGCGCTCGCGCGCCAGCGGCGGGTCCCAGCGGGGCACTGGCACGGGCGCGCGGTCAGGCATCGCGGTCCGCTTTCCCCGCATGCGCGCACGACCAGCGGTCGAGGTCGTCGATATGATAGCGGACGATATGGCCATGCTTGCGGTAGCGCGGGCCGGTCCCGGCCGAGCGCATGTTGGCCAGCGTTTGTGGGGCCAGCCCGAGATAGAAGGCGGCCTGCTTGGGGCCGAGAAACGGGCTCGCCTTGCGCGCCCGCTGGGCACGCGCGATATCATCGTCATCCATGATGAGAATTCCCTCGAGATCGGGAGGATCGGGGACTGCCCGGTATCCGAGGGTAAGATGGCGCAGGGCATGGTGCTGCGGAACGGACGAAAACGCCCCCTCCCCGCAAACGTCCGCGAAAGTTGGTGAGCGGCTTCGGTCATCGACGGGTCGGCGCGTGCCGCGTCGCTCTGCGCGGCTGACACACAGGCATTGGCCGACACCAAGCAGGACGAGGCTGGTCGGATTTCGAAAGGTATCGGCCCGGTCCATGCGAACCGGTGCAACGGAAACAGTGGCGGCGATCATGCCGCGATCGCGCGCGTTCGGCACCCGCATGGGCGCCCTCGTCATGCCATCCGCCGGCTGGCCACCGACTTCGCGACCGGCAGCAGCGCGCCACGACAGGCCCGGCACGATGATGGCAGACGACGGGCATCGGTCCGGCGGCGCCGCTGTCGCGCGAACGGAAAGGGCCGGCGACGGTGTCGCCGGCCCTTCGCCTCACTCCGCCGCGATGGCGTATTCGGGCTTGCTCGGTGTGGCGTCGCGCGCATCGCCGGTCGCCGCGCTCGCAGGCCTCTCGGCGGCGGCAAGCGCCGGCAGCGTCTTCGCCAGCGCCTGCACCGTCCGCCAGCGATCGAGGGTCGGGAGGGGGCGTGCCGCATAGGCCGCTGCCGGAAAGGCCAGCCATCTCGGCACCCAATTCCCGACCTTGCGCCGCTGGTTGGTGCCCGCGAGGCAGTCGCGCAGGATCGCCTTCTGCGCCTTGGCCGTCGCGGTGAGATGGGCATCGGCGACGGCCCTGCCGCCCACGTCGCGCAGCATGGCGTTGACGATCCTGCGGTCGCGCAGGCCCGCGAAGAAGGCGTCGTCGGCGGTCCAGAGCGCCGCCATATCGACGTTCAGACAGGCGCCGAGCAGGTCCACCACGGCGCTCTCGACGGCGAGGGTTTCCCCCATGACTACGGCGAGGACCGCGAGGGTCTGGGCGTCGTCGAGCGCGAGGAGGCGCGCGAAGATCGCGGGCAGATCGGCCTGCGATGCGCCATGGCGCACGACGGTCGGGGCCTCTTCGGAGGCGCCGAGCAAGGCCAAGGCGGCCCGGCGACGGGTGTCGAAGAGGGTTTCGCCGGCGCATGTCTCGACGCTTTCGTCGGTGGCGGCATGGCCACTGCGCTGGTCGGCGAGCCTGACGCTCCACAGCGACGAACCGGCGATGGCGTGCGCGACCATGAGGCGAAGGGCCACGCCGGGATGGTCGAGCAGGACGGCGCGCACGGCGGCGTGGCGGTGGAGGTCGACATAGCGCTGCAGCCCGCTGGTCGTCTCGGGTCTTGCCGCCTCGGCGGCCTTTGCATCGGGCCCGGTCGCCTTCGATTTCGCCGCCCCCGCACGCGCGCGCCGCGCCTCTCTGCCGGTCAGCCAGCCTTCGTGAAACTCGACCGCGCCATTGTGCCCGACGGTCACGAAGACCTTCCCGCCCTCGGTCCGGGCGGTCTTCTCATGCTCGTAGGCATGAAAATACCGGCCCTTTTCGAGCAGTTCGACATCGGCCCAGCCGGCTTGGCGATAGTCCTCGATCCGCGCGACGATGGCCTCGTTCTGCGCGCGCCAGAACGTCTCGGCGTCGGCGAAACAGCCATCCTCGCCGAACAGGTCGGTGACGATCCGACCGGGATAGGCATCGAGCGGGAAGAGCGCGACTTTGGTCGCGATCTCGACGCCGCCGAGCAGCCATGCCTTGAGCCGCGCGCCGGTCGGCGCAGGATCGCCCTCGCTGTCGTAGAGGCTCAGCCATTCGCGCTGCTGCGCCTTGGTGGCGAGCGTCAGGTGCCGCACGGTGCGGGTGTCGATGGCGTCTGTCCGATAGAGGTCGCGGATGCGCGGCAGAAGGTTGCCGAGCGCGAGGATGCGCCGGATCGTCAGGTCGGGAAGCCCGAAGGTCCGGCCGATCTCCTCGATCGTGCGCCCTTGCGTGACCAGCCGGGTGAAGGTGACCCATTGGGCCACCTCGTCGGGATCGAGACGGGCGATATTCTCGATCAGCGAGGCCTCCACGGCGGCGGCATCGTCGCCCGCCTCGATGATCGCGCACGGGACCGGATCGATCTCGCCGCCGCTGGCGCGCTGCTCGTCGGCGACGGTCCGCGCGGCATGAAAGCGGCGCCGGCCGGCGACGATCTCGAAGCGGTCATCGCCGCCGCCGCAAGGCCGCACCAGAAGCGGCACCAGCACGCCGCGCGCACGGACGGTGGGTAGGATGTCGGAGACGTCGGGGGCCTTCCGGCCGTGCCGCATGTTCGCAGCGGACACGGAAAGCTTGCCAAGGTCGATATGAGCGAGTTTCATGGGTGTTGCTCCTTGTCGGAGTGGACCGGCCCGTCCGAAGTGTTGACGGATGCGACGGGCGGGCCGGTTTCGGCCTGCGCGGGAAAGAGCCCGCGCGCTCATCGGCCCTGTGGTGGGCGGATTGCGGGAGGCGGAAGGATCAGGCGGCGACCCTGCGCTCGGCGCGGGACGCGGCGTGCGGACGCCCCTCGATCGCATCCGCCGCCGGCTCGGGAGGCGCGAAACCGAGGATGAGGTCGGCGGCCTTGCTCGCCTGACCGGCGGCCCGAAAGATCGCGCGATGATCCTGCATCAAAGCCTCGATCCAGGAGGCTATATAGTCCGCGTGACGAACTGTCGGGACGATCCCGAGCGATGCGCAGACGAAGGCGCTGGTCATTTCGGCGACCAGTTCTTCGCGGGCGTAGGATGACGACCCGAAGGCGCCCGACAGATCGCGATTCAGCCTGTGTTGTGCTCCACTCCAATGCCCGAGTTCGTGGAAGCAGGTCCGGTAGTAGTTGATCTGTTCGCGGAAAGCGGGCTGCGGGGGCAATTGGATATAGTCGCGCGACGGCACGTAGAAGGCGCGATCGTCGCCGATGCGAATATCCGCGCCGGTCGCCGCGATCAGCGCCTCGGCCTGGGGAATGAGCTCGCGCTCGGGCAGGGCCACGGGGTCGCTCGCCAGTCCCGGCGGCAACCCCTCGCACTGGGCGAGATTGAACAGGGTGTAGGTCTTGAGGAAGGGTATCGCCCGGGGATCCTCGCCGGTGGCAGCCGCCCGGTTCCTCTCGGCCTCGGGCACGAACCGATCGGCGAAGACGACGGTGGTGCCCGTCTCGCCCTTGCGGACATGGCCGCCCGCCTCGATCGACTGCCTGAAGGTGAGCCAGCCTTGCGTCGGGAAGCCGCCGGCGATCGCCGCGCCCCACAGGAAGAGGATGTTCATGCCGGAATAGGGCCTTCTGGTCAGCGCGTTGACCGGCAGGCTCGGTCCTCGGCAGGCGCTCGCGTCC
>Ga0207695_10002104_pt1 | contig 30252 bp, 31 predicted proteins | sample KBSC54metaG_FD_184354 | JGI IMG/M metagenome (GOLD analysis project Ga0207695, IMG submission 184354) | Corn rhizosphere microbial communities from Kellogg Biological Station, Michigan, USA - KBS C5-4 metaG (SPAdes) (version 2) | ecosystem: Host-associated > Plants > Roots > Rhizosphere > Soil...
GGCGAACCGTCCTCCCGCCTTCAGCGCATGGATCACCGCGGCTGCAACACGCTCTTTGTCCAGCATCCAGTGCAGCGCCGCGTTTGAGAAGGCCGCGTCGAACTCGTTCTCGAACCGCATATCCGCGGCATCGAGCAGCAGCACGTCAAGGTCCTTCGCCCGCGCGGCGTGGATCATCTCCATCGAATGATCGATACCGGTGACCGTCGCGCCTCGCTGCGCGATTTTCCACGTTAGCGAGCCCTCCCCGCATCCGATGTCGAGGATTCGCTCGCCCGGCTTCGGATCGAGAAGGTCGAGCGCGGCCTGGCCGAGCTCGGAGACGAAGCTGCCGACACGCGCGTAATCCGCCGCGTCCCATTTGCTGGTCGAGACTGCCGTGCCGCTCAAAGCGTCTTCACCCACTCGCGGTAGGAACCCTCGTCCATGAGCCCGTCGAGCTCGCCGGAGTCGGAGAGCTTCAGCTTGAAGAACCACCCGTCGCCTTCGGGATCGCTGTTCACCAATGCGGGATCGTCGACCACGGCCTGATTGCCCTCGACCACTTCGCCGGAGATCGGCGAATAGACGTCCGACGCCGCTTTGACCGACTCCACCACTGCGGCTTCCTGCCCTTTGCTGAGCTGCTTTCCGGCGGCGGGAACCTCGGTGAAGACGATGTCGCCGAGCGCCTCCTGCGCGTGATCGGTGATTCCGACCGTCGCGGTGTCGCCATCAAGGCGGACCCATTCGTGCTCGCGCGTAAAATAAAGGCTCATTTGGCTGCTCCCTTGCGGTGATAGCGGTGGGGGACGAACGGCATCGGTGCGACGCGTGCATCGAAGAGCTTGCCGCGTTGCTCGACCTTCAACTCGGTTCCAGGTTCAGAGAGCGCAGTCGCGACATAGCCCATCGCGATCGGCCGCTGCAGCGACGGCGAGAATCCGCCGCTCGTGATCCGGCCAACCTCGTTTCCTTCGCCGTCCAGCACCAGCGCGCCCTCGCGGACCGGCTGGCGTCCTTCGATTTCGAAGCCGACCCGCTTCTGCGGCGCGCCCTCCTCAAGCTCGTGCTGAATGCGGGAATCGCCGGGAAAGCCACCCTCGTCGCGGCGGCGCTTGCTGATCGCGAAGGTCAGGTCGGCCATCACCGGCGTCGTCTCAACGTCAATGTCGTGGCCGTAGAGCGGGAGGCCCGCTTCCAGCCGAAGCGAATCTCGCGCTCCGAGCCCGACCGGCTTCACGCGCTCGTCCGCGACAAGGGAATCGGCCAGCTGTTCGGCTGCGACTGCGGGAATCGAAATCTCGAATCCATCCTCACCCGTGTAGCCGGATCGGCTGATCCACAGCGGATGGCCGAAGACGTGGAAGCCCTGCCCTTCCATGAAACCCAATTCGGCAACGCCCGGCACGATCCGTTCCAGCACCTCGGCGGCCTTGGGGCCTTGCAGTGCGAGCAACGCCTGATTCGTCATGTGATCTATATGAAGGCGATCGGGCAGCGCCTGCTGCATCACGTGAAGATCGCCGTGCTTGGTTGCACCATTGACGACGATGTAGAAATCGTCACCGCGTCGGGTGATCATCAGGTCATCGATGATGCCGCCATTGGTTGCCAGCAACAGCGAATAGCGAAGCTTGCGATCCGGAAGCGCCTGCAGCTCGGCCGGAAGCAGCGCCTCGAGTGCGATGTCGGCTTTGTCCCCATGAACCAGCAGCTGGCCCATATGGCTGACGTCGAACAGCCCCGCATTTTCGCGAGTCCAGAGATGCTCGGCGATAATCCCCTCGTACTGGACGGGCATCGCATAGCCGGCGAAGCCGACCATGCGCGCGCCGCGCGCACGGTGCCACGAATCGAGCGGCAAGACCTGCAGCGAATCAGCTTCATCCGAACTCATGCACGGCTCCGCGACAGCGGCCGCGGCACTCCGCCTCGGCCTGCCGCCCCCGTCTGTCGCTGCGCCTGAGAGCTTTGCCCCTTCGGCGGCTCCGGCTCGTCACCGAAGCACTTTCCAGACTGTCAGGCGCGCGCGGTCCCTGAGCCTGAGAGATTCCGGGGGCGGTTGCTCCTTCGGCGCCGCCAAGTGGCTGAAACCATTGGCGAACTCTCCCGCGCGGCCTTCCGGGTGGGTTCCCATCAAAGTAGTACTTTGATGGGGTCCTGTATCACCCGGAGACGAGGCGAGCCTTGGCTGGCCCGCGTCGGCGAGTCAATCGCTATTGGTGCTCATCGAGTAGCGTTGAAACGCAGCTGGTCCTGGGTCAGCTCGAAGCCAACGAGGTGCTGGAAGGTCGCGTTGGCGACGGCGTCGCGGACCGAAGGTTCGCTCAATGGATCGATGGCCGCATCCTCGTCGCCGGCTTTACGAGGGCGATTGAGATAGCGCATCACGTTTTGCGGCAATTGGGCAGCCGAGCGCGCAACCCGCGCGGTGGCCTGGGCTGACGTTTGAGCACGCACGCTCCCGGCGGCGAAGTTTAGCGCAACCGCCCCGACATGCTTTGCCACGACGCGATTGCCACCTTGCAGGACGACGTCGAAGAAGGGAAGAACGACCTGTCTCGCCGCGGAAGGATCGCGTCTTGTGGCGACCACATCGAAGGTCGCGGTGGAGACCACGTCGCTTGTCGTGTCCTGGCACGAAACCCGTACGTTGGTGATCGTGGCTTCGACATCGATCGCGCTGGCATCCGTGCTCCCGGCCGGGTTGAACAGGGTGATGGTGTCGGTTTCACCCGGGACAGCCACCTGCGGGCAGGAGCTTCGCACCGCGTAGATGCCGCCCGTCTCGTCCAGCTCGCCTTTGCGCGAACAGCCGGCAAGGAGCGCGATAGCCAACAGGGCCGAAAGGCGGAGCTTGAGGTTATTAGTCAACGGCGGATTGTCCTTGCGAGGGCGGAATGGATTGAGCGCGTTCATAAGTAGCCCCTTCTAAGCCTGCAAGCGAAGCCTTAGATGGCTGTCCGAATGCTGAACCGGCCGCCCCTTCGAGTCCTGATCGCTGCTCCGCGCGGCTTCTGCGCCGGTGTCGATCGCGCAATCCGCATCGTCGAGCTCGCGATCGAGCGGTTCGGAGCGCCGGTCTATGTCCGTCACGAGATCGTCCATAACCGGTTCGTCGTGGAGCGGTTGAAGAAGCTCGGCGCGATCTTTGTCGATGAGCTCGACGAGGTGCCGGATGACCGGCCGGTGGTGTTCTCGGCGCACGGAGTACCGAAAGCGGTGCCGGCGAATGCCCGCGAGCGTGGACTGGTGCATGTGGATGCGACTTGTCCGCTGGTGTCGAAAGTCCATCGCCAGGCCGAGCGGCTGATCGACGACGGCTATCACATCCTCTTCATCGGCCACGCCGGGCATCCGGAGGTGATCGGAACCTTCGGCCAGGTGCCGGCTGGGTCGATGACTCTTGTCCAGTCGGTCGAAGATGTGGCGACAGTGACGGCTCCGAACCCGGAACGGCTCGCCTTCCTCACCCAAACGACACTTTCGGTCGACGATACCGCCGCGATCGTCGAGGCGCTGAAGGCGCGATTCCCGGCGATTCGCTCGCCGCGCAGCGAAGACATCTGCTACGCCACCTCCAACCGGCAGGCGGCAGTGAAGGCCATAGCGCCAGAGTGCGACAAGCTGCTGGTGATCGGCGCTCCCAACAGCAGCAATTCGCTGCGGCTGGCCGAAGTGGCCGAGCGGTTGAACGTGCCTGCGCGATTGATCGAGCGGGCGAGCGACATCGACTGGGAATGGCTGGGCCAGCCGAGCACGTTGGGCGTGACCGCAGGCGCGTCCGCGCCCGAGACTTTGGTCCGCGAGGTGATCGATGCCCTTCGCGATCGCTTCGATCTGACCGAGGAGGAAGCCGACCACAGCCCGGAACGGATGACGTTCAAGCTTCCTCGCGAACTCGTCGAGTGATGTAGTTCGTCATTGCGAGCCCGGCGCAGGCCGGGCGCGGCAATCCAGAAATTACTTCTGAACTGGATTGCTTCGTCGCTCTGCTCCTCGCAATGACGGGCAATATGGCTGAACTTCCGCACGTCGAGATTTTCACCGATGGCGCTTGCCGCGGGAACCCGGGTCCGGGCGGCTGGGCGGCGCTTCTGCGCACCGGCGGCAAGGAGCGGGAGATTAGCGGCGGCGAACCGCTGACAACCAACAACCGTATGGAGCTGATGGCGGCGATCGAGGCGCTGAATGCTCTCAAGAAGCCATGCCGGGTCGAGCTTCATACCGACAGCAATTACGTCCGCGACGGAATCACCAAGTGGATCCACGGCTGGTGCCGCAACGGCTGGCGAACGGCGGACAAGAAGCCGGTCAAGAATGCGGAACTCTGGCAGGCGCTGATCGAGGCGGAAGCCCCGCACCGGGTCAGCTGGCACTGGGTGAAGGGGCACAGCGGCCACCCCGAAAACGATCGCGTCGATGCCCTCGCGTGCGCAGAGGCGGACAGCCAGCGCACGCACCACCGCCTCTGACCGTTTGACCACCGCCCGCACGCGTGGCAACGCCGAGGCCGTGACGGAGAAGAAACAGACGCAGGAGATGTGGGGCGGCAGGTTCGGCGGCGGGCCGGCCGAGCTGATGCAGCGAATCAACGCATCGATCGGCTTCGACAAAAGGCTGTGGCGCGAGGATATCGCAGCCTCGAAAGCGCATGCGGCAATGCTTCGCGACCAGGGGATCATCCCTGCGGCGGACGCGCAGGCGATCCTCAACGGACTGGACGCGATTGCTGCCGAATTCCAGCGCGACGGCGTTCCGGAAAATGTGGAGCTCGAAGATATCCACATGACCGTGGAACACCGGCTGGCGGAGCTGATCGGCCCGGCTGCCGGGCGGCTGCACACTGCGAGATCGCGCAACGACCAGGTTGCGGTCGATTTCCGGCTGTGGGTGCGGTCAGCTTGTGACGAAGCCGCCGGGGCGATCGGCGAATTGCAGCGCGCCATTGTCGGTCGAGCAGAGGAGCATGCCGACAGCGTGATGCCGGGCTTCACGCACCTGCAGGTCGCCCAACCTGTCACCCTGGGCCATCACCTGCTCGCCTGGTTCGAAATGCTGAGACGGGACCGCTCGCGCTTTGCCGATGCGCGGGTGCGGATGAACGAGAGCCCGCTTGGGAGCGCGGCGCTGGCCGGTACCGGGTTCAACACGGACCGGGAGGCCACTGCCAAGGCGCTCGGTTTCGATCGGCCGACCGCGAACAGCCTCGACAGCGTCTCGGACCGGGACTTCGCGATCGAATATCTGACCTCCGCCACCCAATGCGCGCTTCACCTCTCGCGGATGGCCGAAGAGTTGATCCTGTGGGCGACGCCGCAATTCGGCTTCGTGAAGCTGTCGGATGCCTATTCGACCGGCTCCTCGATCATGCCGCAGAAGCGCAACCCTGACGCTGCCGAACTGGTGCGCGGGCACAGCGGCCGGATCGTCGGGTTGCTGACCGGCCTGATGGTGACGATGAAGGGCCTGCCGCTCGCTTATTCCAAGGACATGCAGGACGACAAGGAGCCGGTGTTCGAAGCCTGCGACCTGCTGATGCTGTCGCTGCAGGCACTCGCCGGAATGATCGAGACGGTCGAGTTCGTGCCTGAGCGGATGCGCGCCGCGGCTGCTCAGGGCTATTCGACGGCCACCGACCTGGCGGACTGGCTGGTGCGTGAGGCCGGAGTCCCGTTCCGCGAGGCGCACCACATCACCGGGCGAGCAGTGAAGGCGGCTGAGGAGCGCGGCTGCGACCTGGACGAGCTTCCGCTCGATGTGCTGCAGGCGATCGACGGTCGGATCGATGACCGCGTGTTCGATGTGCTCAGCGTCGATGCATCGGTGGCGAGCCGGACCAGCTATGGCGGCACCGCGCCCGAGCGCGTGCGGGAGCAGATTGCAGCGGCGAAGAAGGAGCTCAACGGCCGTTCGTCCTGAGGAGCCGTTGAGCTTGTCGAAACGGCGTCTCGAAGGACGTCCTTCGAGACGGGCTTTCGCTACGCTCCTGCGGAGCTACTCAATCCCTCCTCAGGACGAACGGAATCACTTGGCGCTCCTATTGGCCCGCTGGCCCAGCGTCCGCAACCGCAGCGCGTTGAGCCGGATGAACCCGGCCGCGTCGCGGTGGTCGTAGTCGCCGGTGCCTTCCTCGAAGGTGACGAGGTCCTGATCGTAGAGCGACTGATCGCTCTCCCGGCCGATCACCGTTGCGTTGCCCTTGTAGAGCTTCAACCGCACGCGGCCGGAGACATGCTCCTGGCTTTTGTCGATCGCCGCCTGGAGCATTTCGCGCTCGGGTGAGAACCAAAAGCCGTTGTAGATCAGGCTGGCGTAGCGCGGCATCAGCTCGTCCTTGAGATGCATCGCGCCGCCGTCGAGCGTGATGCTCTCGATTCCGCGATGCGCGGCGAGCAGGATGGTGCCGCCCGGCGTCTCGTAGACGCCGCGCGACTTCATCCCGACGAAGCGGTTCTCGACCAGATCAAGCCGGCCGATGCCGTTGTCGTGGCCGAGTTGGTTCAGCTTCGTCAGGACCGCGGCCGGCGACAGCTTCTCGCCGTCGATCGCCACCGGATCGCCACGCTCGAAATCGATCGAGATCACCGTCGCCCTGTCCGGCGCCTCCTCGGGCGAGATGGTCCGCTGGTGGACATATTCGGGGGCTTCGACCGAGGGATCCTCGAGCACCTTTCCCTCGGACGACGAGTGCAGGAGATTGGCGTCGATCGAGAATGGCGCCTCGCCGCGCTTGTCCTTGGCGATCGGGATCTGGTGCTTCTCCGCGAAATCGAGGAGCGCCTCGCGGCTTGCGAAGCTCCACTCGCGCCAAGGGGCAATCACCCGGATATTGGGCTCCAACGCATAATAGCCGAGCTCGAAGCGCACCTGGTCATTGCCCTTGCCGGTGGCGCCGTGACAGACCGCATCGGCGCCGACCTTGCGCGCGATCTCGATCTGCTTTTTGGCAATCAGCGGGCGGGCGATCGAGGTGCCGAGGAGATAGTCGCCTTCGTACTGAGCGTTGGCTCGGAACATCGGGAAGACGTAATCGCGGACGAACTCCTCGCGCAGATCCTCAATGAAGATGTTCTCGGGCTTGACGCCGAGCATCTCGGCCTTGCGCCGCGCCGGCTCGACCTCCTCACCCTGCCCAAGGTCGGCGGTGAAGGTGACGACCTCCGCATCATATTCGGTCTGCAGCCATTTGAGGATGATCGAGGTGTCCAGCCCGCCCGAGTAAGCGAGCACCACCTTCAGTTTGCGATTCTTCATGAAATCCACTCTCTCGTCTTCCTCAGCGCAACGCCGCGGTCGCGCTGTCCTGTTTCACGCAAAGGCACGAAGGCACAAAGGAGCACTGCATATTTCTTCGTGCCTTCGCGTCTTCGTGTGAAACCCTATTCTTGCAATAGCCACAGCATCGCGCCGCGGCTGGTGTGCATCCGGTTTTCCGCCTGCTTCCACACCGCCGAGCGAGCGCCGTCGATGACGCCGGCGGTCACTTCCTGGCCGCGATGGGCTGGCAGGCAGTGCAGGAAGCGAGCCTTCGGCACCTTGTCCATCAGCGCCTCATTCACCTGGTACGGTTCGAACGCCGTGCGCCGTTCCGGCGTGTCCTCGTCGCCCATCGAGACCCAGACGTCAGTGTAAACGATGTCGGCGCCTTCGACGGCTTCGGCGGGGTCAGCGACCTGCTTCACACCGTCGATTTCATCCTGGAAGCCATAGCTCTGCGGGCTGGCGATCACGAACTCGGCGTCGGCCAGCGCGCACGCCTCACCAAGCGAACGCGACACATTGTTCCCCTCGCCAATGAAGGCGATCTTCGCGCCCTGCACCCGGCCAAGCAGCTGCTTGATCGTGAGCAGGTCGGCAAGCGCCTGCAGCGGGTGATCGGTGGCGGAGAGCATGTTCAGAACCGGCGCCGCATTCGCGGCCGCCATCTGCTCCAGAAGGCCGTGGTCGAACACCCGGCCGGCGATGATCGCATGATAGCAGGCGAGCGTGTGAGCCACATCCTCGGGGCTCTCGCGGACTCCAGGGTCGATCTCGTCCTTGCGGATGTAGACCGGATGACCGCCCAGCTGGACCGTCGCCATCTCCATCGAATTGCGGGTGCGGGCGCTCGGCTTCTGGAAATAGAGGGCGACTCCCTTTCCTTCGAGAGCGCGCGGGGCCGGACTCTGCTCGGAAAAAGCCAGGATAGCCTTGAGGTCGTCCGCGCTGAGGTCTCGGATCGCGAGGAGGTGCTTCACCAGCTCTTCTCCAGCTTGATCATGGTGCCGACGCCATGGTCGGTCAGGAGTTCGATCAGCAGCGAATGCTGGACCCGCCCATCGATGATGTGCGCGAACGGCACCCCCTGCTCGACGGCGTCGGCGCAGGCCCTGAGCTTTGGGATCATTCCCTTGCTGACCGAACCCGATCCGATCCGCTCGCGCAGTTCGGCAGCGGTGAGGCGCGGAATGAGGGTTGATTCGTCGGCCGCATTCTCGAGCAGGCCGGGAGCGGCGGTCAGATAGACGATCTTCTCGGCGTTCATCGCGACGGCAATCGCCCGCGCGGCCTCGTCGGCGTTGACGTTGTAAGGCTGCCCGCCCTCGCCCGCGCCAACGGTCGAGATCACCGGCGTCAGTCCATCGTCGAGCAAGCGGTGGATGATCTCGGCCCGGACATTGCTGACGTTGCCGACGAAGCCGAGCCCCGGATCAGCGGGCGTGACGCTGAGCAGACCGGCGTCCTCGCCGGAAACTCCGACGGCGACCGGCTCCTCGCCCGCCTGGCTGTTGATGGTGCCGACGAGGTCGCGGTTGATCTTCCCGATAAGGACCATGCGAACGATTTCGAGAGTCTCGGCGTCCGTGACGCGAAGACCGTCACGAAATTCCGGCTGCTTGCCCACCCGGCGAAGCATCGCATCGACCTGAGGCCCGCCTCCGTGGACGAGGACGCAACGAACTCCGACGCTCCGAAGCAGCAACACATCTTGGGCAAGCGCAAGGTCGCAGTCGCGGTCGATCGCCGCACCGCCCAACTTCACGACGACGGACTTGCCGGCGAACTGCCGAATGTAGGGCAGCGCCTCGACGAGGATCTGAGCGGTCTGAGTAGGGGTCATGAGGTCGTCACATTTTCTTTGATGTAGCCGATTCCGAGATCGACGCCGATGGCGCTCCCCGCCGCGCCGCCGGCACCAAGATCGACGCCGATCGAAATGGTGGGCAGCATCATGTGCTCGCTCACCGCCTGCGCGTCATGTTCGATGCCGACGCCGCCGCGCGCAACGACCACTCCGCCATAGCTGACGCTCGACTTGGCGACATCCATCGCCACGCCGCACGATCCGGCGGCAGCGAGGATTCGGCCCCAATAGGGGTCGCCGCCGTTCCAGCTGCACTTGATGAGATTATTGTCGGCGATCGCCTTGGCGGCGATCCGGGCCTCCTCGACGCTTTGAGCGCCGGTGATGTCCAGCAGGGCAACGCGGGTGACGCCCTCCCCGTCGTGCGCCATCTGCATCGTCAGGTCGCGGCAGGCCGCGACCACGGCATTCGTGAATTCATCCGGGTCGGCCTTCCCGCGTTTGCCCGAGGCAAACAGCATCGCCGTGTCGTTGGTCGAGGTCGCGCCATCAATGCTCAGCGTGTTGAACGTCTGGTCCGAGGCGGCCTTCAGCGCGCGCTGCATCAGTTCGCGTGGAACGTCGGCGTCGGTGGTGAGGAACGCCAGCATCGTCGCCATGTTCGGAGCGATCATCCCGCAGCCCTTGGCCATTCCGCCGACAGTGAAGCTGGAGCCGCGAATCACGACCTGCTTGGGTGTGTGATCGGTCGTAAGGATGCCCTTCGCGGCATCCGTGGCTCCGTCGACCGAGAGGTTCTTCGCGAGCTTCGGAGCGGCGGTGAGGATCGGCTGCATCGGAAGCGGAGTGCCGATGATCCCGGTCGAGCAGACAAGAACTCCGGACTTATCGATTCCGAGTGCGTCGGCGGCGGCTGCGCCCATGGCCTCGGCGTTTTTGTAACCTTCTGTTCCGGTCCCCGCATTGGCGTTGCCGGAATTGACGATCACAGCCGCCGCCTTGCCGCCACTCGCGGCAAGCAGCGCCCGGTCGAGCTCGACCGGCGGTGCAACGAACTTGTTCTGCGTGAACACGGCCGCGCAAGGCACGGGCTTCCGGTCCCCCGTCGCCAGCAACGCCATGTCGAAGCGGCGGCGTTTGATCCCGGCATGACAACCGGAAGCAACGAACCCTTCGGGCGCAGTGACGCTCATGGATAAACTCCGCACGGTGTGAGCCCGGCCGTCTCCTCGAGGCCGAGCATGAGGTTGGCGCACTGAACCATCTGCCCGGCGGCGCCCTTGCCAAGATTGTCGATCGCGGCGAGCGCGAGGATTCGGCCCGTGCGTTCGTCGCGGCGGGCGGTGACCTGCGCGCCGTTGGAGCCGCTGACCCACTTGGTGGCGGGCGGTGCTGCGGTGACATGAACGAAGGGTTCAGCCGCATAAGCCTGCTTAAGCACCTCGAGTGGATCGCCGCTGCCGGTCGCCTGACCATAGCAGGTGGCCAGGATTCCGCGGGTCATCGGCACCAGATGCGGCGTGAACAGCACCGTCGCGCCCAACGCCATTTCCATTTCCGCCGTGTGACGGTGGTTGAGTAGACCGTACGCCGAGAAGCTTCCGTCGACGGTATTGAATGCGGTCGATTCCTTGAGCTCGCGCCCGGCGCCGCTAACTCCCGAGGCCGCATCGACGATGATGCTCCGCGGTGCGATGAGGCCGGCATCGACCAAAGGCTTCAGCGCGAGAATGGCTGCGGTCGCATAGCAACCGGCTGCGGCGACGGCCTTGGCGTCCTTGATTGCATCGCGATTGAGCTCGGGGATTCCGTAGACGAAATGGCCGAGCAACTCCGGCGCTTGGTGCGGGTGGTGGTACCAGCGCTCATAGGTTGCAGCATCGTCGAGCCGGAAATCGGCGCCGAGGTCGACGAAGGGAATGTCCTTGTCCAGGATTGTCGCGGCAAGCTTCTGGCTGTGCCCGTGCGGGAGAGCGGCGAAAACGAGATCGATCCCGTCGAGCGCCGAGTCGTCGAATTTCTGGATTTGCGATTCTGCATAAGCAGCCGCCACATGCGGATGCACGTCGCCGACGCTCTGACCCGCCCGGCTATCGCCGAATAGCCCCACCGGCTCCAGCTCCGGGTGCACAGCTAGAAGGCGCAGAAGCTCTCCACCCACATAGCCCGAGGCGCCAAGGATCGCAATCCGAATCATGGCGGCGCCTATTGCTGAATATGCAAACATATGCAATATAGATGCATAATTATTCTGATGAGGCAGCGGTGACCGACGCCAAGGCGCGACGACAGCGAGCGATAGCGGAGCTGATCCGCAACGAGGTCGTGCACTCGCAGGAAGAGGTTGCACATCGGCTTTCGGAGATGGGATTCGTCGCAACTCAGGCGACTGTGTCGCGCGACCTCGTCGAGCTCGGAGCCGTGAAGGTGCGGCGCGACGGGAAGATCGGCTATGCTCTCCCCGCCGATACGCCGCCGCCCAGAACTGCCGCCAAGCTGGAGGCCGTGATTCGCGAGTGGGTGCAATCGGTGAGGCCGGCAGGGAATCTGCTGGTGATGAAAACACCGCCCGGCTCGGCGCATGTTGTCGGCTTCGCCATCGATCAGGCGCGGCTCGACCAGGTCGTGGGCACGATTTGTGGCGACGACACGATCTTCATTGCGTTCGAAACGCCTTCGGCCGCGCAGACTTTCGCGAGCGGGTTGCAGCAATAAATCGCGTTCGCAGTTAGCGCCCCGGCTGCTATCGTTGCGCCACCGCAACGGGGAGAAGCCCGATGCCGCACGATCTTCAAATGCTCGTCTGGTCGACCGCTCTGGCGATCGTCCAGATGCTGATCTTCGTCTTCCTCGCAATGTTCCAGGTGGGCGTTCCGAAGCTGGCCGGAAACCGCGACGATATGCCGGAGCTGACCGGCTTCACCAAGCGTGCGAATCGCGGCCACCTTAACATGCTCGAAAACCTGGTGCTATTTGCGATCGTGGTCATAGTGGCGCAGGTCACCGGGAGAGCGAACGCGACAACGGCGCTTGGAGCGACCGTCTTCTTCTGGGCGCGCTTGGCCTATGCAGGTGTGTATCTCCTCGGAGTGCCGTGGCTTCGAACGGCGATCTGGGCCGTCTCCTTTGTCGGGATCGTGATGATCCTGGGGCAGCTTTTCTAGCCGGCCGAGCGGAACCGTGCCGGAGAAAAGGGCGCGGGGTCGATGTGAGCTACCATCGGGTCGGCCTCGCTGCCGATAAGCAGCGCGGCCGCCAGTTTGGCCGCCGCCGGAGCAGTCTGGATTCCGAAGCCTCCCTGGCCTGCGAACCAGAAGAAGCGGGGAGTATCGGTATCGAATCCGTAGACCGGAATGCGATCCGGCGCGAAGCTCCTGAGGCCCGCCCACTTCCGCTCAACCGCCTCGATCGGCCAGTCAACCACCGACTGGAAGCGATCGATGGCGGTGGCGACGTCGATTTCTTCTGGTGCGGCGTCACATGGCTCGCTATCGATCTCGTCATGCGGGCTGAGCCAGATCGTCCGGTCACCCTCCCCTTTGAAGTAAAAGGTCCCGGCCGAATCATCGACCAGCGGCAACTCACGAAGTCCTGACCGACCGACACGCAGCTGCACCATCGTGCGCCGCTTGGGTTGAATGCCAAGCGGATTCACACCGCAGCTTTCCGCCACCCAATCGGCCCACGCGCCGGCGGCGTCGACGATCATATCCGCTTCGATGGCGCTCCCATCTCGGAGTCTCGCTTGCCAGCGGGTGCCACTCCGGATCGCTGAAACCAGCGCGGATTCGGTCCGTACGGCGCCTCCGAGTTGCCGGAAACGACGAAGGTAGGCGGCGTGGAGCGCAGCAACATCGATATCGGCGCAGCCGGGCTCCAGAATGGCGCGCTGCCATTCGGACTTAATCCCCGGCACTAGCTTCTCAAGTTCAGCACGCTCCACCACGCGGGTTTCGACCCCGGGGGGGATTTCGGGCAGTTCGTCACGAACGAGATGCAGGTCTCCGCGCGTTCGAAGAAATCCATTTTCCGAGAAATCCTGCGGCGGGCGATCCAGAAAAGCCCGCGACGCGGCGCTGAGTTGGGCGACCACCGGACCTCCATAACTTTCAAGCCAGAATGCCGCCGAACGCCCGGTCGAATGAAAGCCGCAATGGCTTTCGGCCTCGAGCAGAAGAACCGAACGGTGGTCGGCGATCTCGGCTCCAAGACTGGCTCCCGCGATCCCGCCGCCGACGATCAGGACATCGACTCTGTTCATTGGCTCGGTCGGTTACGGTTTAGAAAGCCGCGTCGTCTACCTCGCAGGCATGATAAATTTCGGATTCACCGATTTACTGCTCGCGTTGCTGGCGATTCTGCTCGTCGTTGCGGCGCTTATCGACATTCGCACCTTCACCATATCCAATCGCCTCAATCTCGCCGTCGCGCTGCTGGCGCTCGTCTATTGGTGGGCGGTGCGGCTGCCGCTCTGGCCCGACGCGGCCGTCCAACTCGGGGTGGCCGCAGGCGTGTTCCTGCTTCTCGCGCTGGCTTTCTACGCGGGAATGATGGGGGGAGGCGACGTCAAGCTCGCGGCGGCCCTGGTGCTATGGTTTTCTCCCGTCGACACGGTCCGGTTCCTAGTGATCATGTCCATTGCCGGCGGGCTCGTCACGATCGTGTTCTTGGCCATCCACCGGGCGCGCCGGAAGGATGGCCGCCCCAAAATTCCATACGGAGTCGCCATCGCAATCGGTGGCCTCGTCATTTTAGCCCAACGGTTTCTTAACCAATTTGCCTGATGTGTGAGGCTGTTCGCAGGCAGCCTGCAATGGGAGCAATCTCACCATGGATTTCAAGAAAGTCTTGCTTCTAGTCGGAGCGCTGATGGTCGCGGCGGTAACCGCCATCATGGCCAGGAACATGTTTGCAGGCGCCGGCGCGAAGCAGGCAGTGGCTGCTCCCGTCGCGGTGCCGACCGGGCCGAAAGTCCTGGTTGCGGCGAAGGACCTCCCGGTCGGGACGATCCTCGACCAGACGAGCCTCAAGTTCGTCGCGTGGCCCAAGGAGAGCATGCAGGATTCCTATTATGCACAATCCGCGCAGGATTCGGATCCTTCCAAGCTGGCTGGTACAGTCGTACGCTATCCTATTACCGCCGGACAGCCGGTCACTCGCGGTTCGCTGGTCGGCCCTGAAGACCGCGGCTTCCTCGCTGCAGCCCTTTCTCCTGGAATGCGCGCGGTGACTGTTCCGGTCACTGCCACCTCCGGCCTCGCCGGGTTCGTGTTCCCGGGCGATCACGTCGACATCGTTCTGACCGAATCGGTGAATGGTAGCGGCGATCAGGCGCTCAAGGTTTCGGAAACCATACTCCGCAATGTCCGGGTTCTGGCGACGGACCAGCGCTACACCGACAAGGACACAGACGGTAAAGTCAAAGTCCAGCAGGCGAGCAACGTCACTCTGGAAGTGACTCCGAAGATTGCCGAAAAGATCGCTGTCGCCCAGAGCGTTGGATCACTCTCGCTGTCACTGCGCTCGCTGAGCGATACAAGTTCAGACGTCGATCAGGCTGTCGCGTCGGGGAGCGTAAAGATCCCGGCCGGCACAAGCCCGGATGCCGAGCGGCAGATGCTAAACGCTTTCGCCAATCGTCCGATCGACACCGATACCACCTTCACGACCGGAGGCGATGTTTCGCGCTTCCAGCCGCGCACTGTGCAGAAAGCGCCGGCAGCCGGCGGGTCGGCTCCGGCCTACTCAGGACCAGTGGTCCGCATTGCACGCGGCAACGATGTCTCGGTTGTTCCCGTGGGAGTTCGCTAAATGACAACTGATTTTCTCCGCCGGGCGCGCCTCGGCACCGCGCTTGCGGCAGCGGCGATGGCCGTTGCCCTGCCGGCTGCGGCCCAGGCACAGCCAAGGGCCTATACCTCCGGCACGTACCGGCCGACCGCTCAGGTGCAGCTGTCGCTCGGCGAGGGCCAGATGGTGAACCTTCCGCGGGCAGTCGCAAGCGTCTGGACTTCAAATCCTACGGTCGCAGACGTTTTTGTGAACAATCCGCACCAGCTCAACCTCTTCGGTAAGCAAGATGGTGAGGCGACGATCATAGCGACCGCCGCCGATGGATCCGTGGTCTACGGCGCGCAGGTCCGGGTCAGCCAAAACCTGCCCTCGATCAACGCGGTTCTGAAAGCCGCGATGCCCGACGCCGACATTAGGGTCATCAACGTCGGGCAGATGGCGGTACTGACGGGAACAGTCGCTTCTCCCGACGACGCCGCTTTTGCGGAACGGATTGCAACGTCGGAGCTCAACCCAGGAATTGACGCATCGAAAGCGGGAGCGACCTGCAAGATCTGCGTCATCAACCGGTTGAAAGTTGCGACCCCGCTTCAGGTGAACCTGCGCGTCAGGATCGCCGAAGTCGATCGTTCCCTGCTAAAGCAAATCGGCGTCAACCTGCTGACGTCCAGTACCGGCAGCTTCAAAGTTGGAGTCTCGCAAGGCCAAGGCATCTACCTGCCGACGGCCGGAAGCGGAACCGGTGCCTCAGACGCGGGTAAAATCATTCGTAGCCCGATCGGCTCGACCCTTTCCGGAGTCGGCAAGCTCTTCGGCCTCAATCTGACTTCCTCCCTCGATCTCGCCGAGACCGATGGTCTCGTAACCACGCTGGCAGAGCCTAATCTGACCGCCCTGTCTGGTGAAACCGCCAGCTTCCTCGCAGGCGGGGAATTCCCGGTTCCCATGTCGTCAGGACTCGGAAACGTTTCCGTCGAGTACAAGCAATATGGTGTCTCGCTTGCCTTTACTCCGATCGTCCTAAGCGATGGACGTATTTCCATGCGCGTACGGCCGGAGGTCAGCCAGCTTTCGGATGCCGGGAGCGTCACACTTAATGGCTTCAAGATCCCGGCGCTGACGACAAGGCGCGCTGAAACGACTGTGGAGCTCGGATCGGGTCAGAGCTTCATGCTCGCCGGCCTTCTCCAGAACACCAACAACAACTCGATCAATAAGGCGCCATTCCTTGGCGACCTTCCGGTTCTGGGCAATCTCTTCCGTTCGACCAAGTTTCAGCGCGACGAAACGGAGCTGGTGATCATCGTCACGCCGTATCTGGTCAAGCCGTCGAGCGACCGCCTGGCGCTTCCAACCGATGGCTATCGCGCACCGACGGATGCCGAGCAGGTTCTGGAAGGACAAACCTTCAAGGGCGTCAGCGGCTCACCCCCCGCGCCCGTCGGCCCGGCCCCGGCCATCGGTTCGGCAGTCAGCAGTGGAGCGCCCGCCGCTTCCGCTGCCCCTGGGTTTAAGCTGTGAGCGGGTCGGTGGGAAAGGATCTGAAGATGCGCACCAAAGTCGCCCTGCTGTTGCTCGCTTCCATGACTGGGGCTTGCACCTACCCGAAGACCGACCTCGCGGACCGCGGAGTTGAATCGGTTAACCAGCCGGTCCTCGCTCGCGAGACCTTCGTCTTCGACGCGGCCGCTCCCGCCGGCGTGCTCGCCCCAGAAGAGATGGGACGCCTGGACGGTTGGTTCAGGAGCCTCGATCTCGGATACGGCGATTCGATCTATGTCGATGGAGCCTATGCGGAGGGGGTTCGCGCCCAGGTCGGGCAGCTCGCCGGACGCTACGGAATGGTGGTGCTCCCGGCAGCGCCGGTTACAGCGGGCGCAATTGCGCCGGGGTCAGTCCGGGTTGTCGTAAGCCGCACCCGGGCCGAGGTACCGAACTGCCCCAACTGGAGCCGTCCGGCGCAGCCCAATTACCACAACCGTTCGATGTCCAACTACGGTTGCGCGGTGAACAGCGACCTCGCCGCCATGGTCGCCAACCCGGAAGACCTGTTCCACGGGCAGGAAGTTGGCGCCCCCGCCGACACGATCACCGCCACAAAAGCGGTGGAACTGTACCGGGCTACTCCACCAACCGGCAGCAAGGGCCTGTCGGACGTCAGCACCAAGCAGGGTAACCAGTGATGAACGCTCCATTCCAGGCACGCGCGGGGTTGCGCGATCCGTTCACCGCCTTCGTTTGCGACGATGCGACGGCAGACATGCTTCGCCCGATTGCAGTCGAGCACGGCTGGAGTCCGGAAAAGGTCAACAAGGGCGGCCTGCGCAACGCCGTTCAGTCGCTTTCAGTCTCGGCGAGCCCGAACATCCTGTTCGTCGATCTGTCGGAATCCGCAGACCCGCTGAACGACATCAACGCTCTTGCCGAGGTCTGCGAACCGGGAACGATTGTGATCGCCTCGGGCCAGGTGAACGATGTCCGGCTCTATCGCGACCTGGTCGCAAGCGGCATTCACGATTATCTGCTGAAGCCGTTTTCTGTCGACCAGCTGCGCGACACTTTCGCCCATGCCCAGATGATTCTTTCCGGGCCGCGCGGCGAAGCGCAGACCGACAAGCCGCACGTGATGGCGGCAGTGATCGGCGTTCGCGGCGGAGTTGGCGCCTCGACCATCGCGACCTCCCTCGCCTGGATGCTCGGCGAGCGGGCGCAGCGGGCGACGGCGCTTCTCGACCTCGACGTTCACTTCGGGACCGGCGCTCTGGCCCTCGATCTGGAGCCGGGCCGAGGCCTGACCGACGCCATCGAGAACCCGAGCCGCATCGACGGGCTATTCATCGAACGCGCAATGGTCCGCGCTAACGAGCGGCTGTCCGTGCTTTCGGCAGAGGCGCCGATCCACCAGCCGCTGATGACCGACGGCAGCGCCTTCTTCCAGCTTCAGGAGGAAATGCGTAACGCGTTTGAATCGACAGTGCTCGATCTGCCTCGGCACATGCTGATCCAGCATCCGCATCTGGTCCATGATGCGCATGTCGCGGTAGTTGTTGCCGAACTCACTCTCGCGGCAACCCGTGACGCGATCCGGGTGCTCGCCTGGCTGAAGTCCAACGCGCCGCAGACGAAGGTGGTCGTGATCGCCAACAACGTTCCGAGCGGCGGCGCTCTGGAGATCAGCCGCAAGGATTTCGAGCAATCGATCGAGCGGCCAGTCGATATCGTTTTTCCATCGGATGGGAAGGTCGCGGCGCAGTCGGCCAAGCTCGGCAAGCCACTCGCGGAAGTTGCGAGCGGCAAGATGGCGGCGCCCTTCAATTCGCTTCTGAAGATGGTCCTGAGCAACGCAAGCGAGGAGGCGGCCGAAACGCCGGCCAAGTCCGCGGCTGGATCAAAGTCTCTCGTCAACAATCTCAAGTCGATGCTTTCAAAGCCGAAAGCCCAGGCAGCGTAACCGGACGCCGGGTCCGTTTCCCGGCGCCACAAAAGGAAGAACGAACCCAATGTTGCTCCTGGTCCTCCTCTTGAGCGGTGTCGGCACCCTGGCGGTGCTGTTCATGGCGCTTCGCGGGCCGTCGCCGGCGAAGGCCGCCAAGCGACGGCTGGAGCTTCTGAAGGAGCGTCATGCCGAGGGGATCGCCGCATCCGCCCAGGCACAGATCCGCAAGCTGATGGCGGCCCGCGCAAGCAGGATCGAGGGCTTCGCCTCCTCCATCATTCCCAAGCCCGCACTGCTCCGCAAGCGGCTGGAAATGACGGGCAAGAACATCACGCTCGCGAAATATGCGGGCATCAGCGCCGGCATCATCTTCGTCCTGATGGCATTGCTGATGGTCAAGGGCGCGCCGTTTCTGCTGTCCTTCTTCGTCGGCCTGTTCGTCGGCATCGGTCTTCCACACTTCATCGTCGGTAAGATGATCATTCGGCGGATCAACAAGTTCAACACGAGGTTCCCCGACGCCATCGAACTGATGGTGCGCGGGCTCCGCTCAGGGCTTCCGATCAGCGAGACAATGGGAATCGTGGCGAGGGAGATTCCCGACCCGGTGGGCGTGGAATTCCGCGCGGTGGTCGACAAGATGAAGATTGGCCGCACGATGGAGGCGGCGCTGCAGGACACTGCTGACCGACTTGGCACGGCCGAGTTCCAGTTCTTCGTGATCACGCTTGCGATCCAGCGGGAAACCGGCGGCAACCTGGCCGAGACTCTTTCCAACCTCGCCGATGTGCTTCGCAAACGCGCGCAGATGAAGCTGAAGATCCGGGCGATGAGTTCCGAATCCAAGGCTTCGGCCTACATCGTCGGGGCTCTGCCCTTCTCCGTCTTCGGGATGGTTTGGATGGTGAACCCTAAATACATCGGCGCCTTCTTCACCGATCCGAGATTGATGGTTGCCGGTGTCGGCGGCATGGTCTGGATGGGTATCGGCGGTTTCATCATGGCCAAAATGGTCAATTTCGAGGTCTAGAGACGAGTAATGCAGCCTTCAGGCCCATCTTTCTTCGGTATCGATGTCATGTGGGTGGCGACGGCTCTCAGCGCCGTTGCCAGCTTCGCGGTCATGCTCGCGATCTATGCGGCCACTACCGTCAAGGATCCGATGGCGCGTCGCGTAAAAGCGCTTAACGAGCGTCGCGAGCAGCTGAAGGCCGGCATCGTAGCGTCGACCAACAAGCGTAAGAAACTGTCGAACCGCAACCAGGCGGCTGACCGGGTCCGCACGATTCTCAGCAGCTTCAAGATGCTGCAGGACGACCAGCTGAAGAAGACTCAGGAACGGCTGATGCAGGCCGGTATCCGCACCAAGGACCTGGCCTTCTTTATCATCTTCGCCCGCTTCGTTCTGCCGGTGGTGCTTGGCGCCATCGCGATCATTCTGATTTATCTGATGAACCACTGGCCGGCATGGGGCGCGTTCCGCCGGTACATCACCGTGGCCGGTGTATTGATCGGAAGCTACAAGGCTCCCGACATCTGGCTGAAGAACAAAGTCACCAAGCGCAGCAAGGCGATCCAGAAGGGTCTACCCGACGCGCTCGATCTGCTCGTCATCTGCGCCGAGGCGGGCCTGACCGTGGATGCTGCTTTCGGGCGCGTGTCGAGGGAACTCGGCAAGGCGTACCCGGAACTGGGCGACGAATTCGGCCTCACGGCCATCGAGCTCGGCTTCCTGAACGAACGCCGGCAGGCCTTCGAGAATCTGGCGACTCGCGTCGCTCTCGATGCCGTTCGCGGGGTCGTCACGACCATGATCCAGACGGAGAAATACGGTACTCCGCTGGCCTCTGCGCTGCGCGTGCTTTCGGCGGAATTCCGCCACGAGCGGATGATGCGTGCGGAAGAGAAAGCGGCGCGGCTGCCCGCCATCATGACGGTGCCGCTGATCCTCTTCATCCTGCCGACCCTGTTCGTCGTCATCATGGGTCCGGCGGCCTGCTCGATCCACGACAACTTCCTCGGCAGGCATTAGCTCTTCGGAGATTCCGGGTCCGGAACGTTTGCGCGGTTGCTGCGCTGTAGCCGCAGTCAAACAGCCGTGAGGCAAGCGCAATGATGAGCTTTACGTCGGACCAGTGGGTGATCCTCGCCCTCATCTTCGTACTCGGCCTGCTGATCGGCGCCTTTCTAGTCGCCGGCGGCGGCCGTAAGTGGAAGACCCGCTATCGCGAAGAGGTGCGCCGGCGCGAGGAACTCGAAGCGCGGCATGAGGAAGAAGCGAAGGAATGGCGCGAGCGCGACAGCCTGCGCGCCGCGGCGATCAAGGACCGCGTCCCGCCTGAGGATCGTCCCGCGCCCTAGCCTTCGATTTTCGAGAAATCCGCGACCCGGTGGACCGCATCGCGGAAGCGCGCGAGCAAGTTCAGGCGGCGCGTGCGCTTGGCGGGATCGGGATCGTTCACCGTCACATGGTCGAAGAAGGAATCGATTGGCCCGCGAAGGCTGGCGAGCGCTTCCATCGCTCCAGTGAAATCCTCGGCCTCGACGGCGGCGCTGGCCTTGGGCTCGGCGGCATCGAGCGCGGCGATCAGCGCCTGCTCCTGGGGCTCAAGATTGGCCGCGTCTTCGCCTGCGGCGTGATGCGTGAGGTCGGCGACCGCCTCCTTCAGCCCCGGCTCCTCGACCAGCACCAGCGGGTCCTCCTCGCCGGTCTGCGGGATGCCCTGCTCGGCCGGTGAGCTCATCACCGCCGGCGCCTCCCACTTCTCCTTCTTCAGGATGTTGGCGGCGCGCTTGTAAGCGGTGAGGAGGTCGGCGCCCTCTTCCGTTTCGACGAAATGCTGGAGTGCGTTCACGCGGGCTAGAAGCCGTACCAAGTCGTCTTCGTTCCCAAGCGCGAACACCGCGTCGATGAGGTCATGCCTGACGCCCGCCTCTCGCTGCTGGACCTTTAGACGATCGGCAAAGAAGCCCAGAATTTCATCGATCAGGCGGTTCAGTAGCTGTTCGTCGGTCCTCGCTGCATCAGCTCGACTTTCGCCATCGCCAAACCCGTGGCCGTAAATGCGTTCAAAGATCGCGAAAGCATCCGTAGAGGGAGAAAGAATGTCTAGGCTGCGGCACAGCCATCTCAGAGAAACGCGCAGCTTGTTCGCGGTGATTATCTCTATCGAACCAATAGCGGCGCGACGCAGTCCAAACGGGTCCTTCGAACCAGTTGGTTTCAGTCCTATGCCGAAAAAAGCTGCAATCGTATCCAGCTTGTCCGCAAGTGCCACTGCAATCGACGCTGGCTCGGTCGGCGTGCCGTAATGGTCACGAATGGCATCGGCGACTGCCTCCGACTCGGCCTGGGCGCGGGCAAGGTAGCCGCCGATCACACCCTGCAAGTCGGGGAATTCGCCGACCATTCCGGTGACGAGATCCGCCTTCGCCAGCCGCGCCGCGCGTTCGGCCTGATCGCCGAGCGTCATGCCAGTGGAAGCTGGCATCTCAGCGGGATTAGCCGCAGCATCCTTCTGTCCTGAGACCCCAGCTTTCGCTGGGGTGACGGTCCCTGTGACGATGCCCTCTTCCACCAGCCAGCGCGCCAGCTTGGCGACGCGCTCAACCTTGTCGGCGACGGTTCCGAGCTTCTCGTGGAAGACGATTCCGGACAGCTTCTCCCGCTGCTCGTCAAGCGGCACTTTGAGATCCTGCTCCCAGAAGAAGCGGGCATCGGACAGGCGCGCGGCGAGCACCCGGCGATTGCCTTCGACGATCGCCGTCCCGCCGTCCTTTGAATCCACGTTGGCGGTGCAGACGAACGCCGGCGCCAATCCGTGATCCTCGCTGGTGCAGACGAAATATTTCTGATTCACACGCGCGGCGAGCTGGATCACCTCGGGCGGCACATCGAGGAATTCGGGATCGAAGCGGCCGAGCAGAGGCACCGGCCACTCGGTGAGGCCGGCATTCTCGACCACCAGCCCTTCGTCCTCGACCAGCATCAGCCCGGCGTCCGCAGCGGCCTTCGCGGCGCCATCGCGGATGATCCTCTCACGTTCGACCTGATCAACGATCACATGGCAGGCGCGAAGCTTCTCCGCATAATCGGCCGGGCCGCCGATGGTGATCGCGCCCGAATGATGGAAGCGGTGCCCCAATGTGGTCGCGCCGGAGCGGATGTCGTCGATCTCGACCGGCACGATCTCCTCACCCAGGATGGCGACGATCCCGTGCAGCGGCCGCACCCAGCGCAGCGACCCGGTGCTGGTCGATGCCGCGCCCCAGCGCATCGACTTGGGCCAGGGAAAGCCACGGACGATGCGCTCGACCATCGGCCCCAGCAGGTCGCGCGTCGGCTGGCCGGGCGTGTCGAGTTTAGCGAACAGGACTCCGTCGCGCTCCTCAAGCTGCTCTCGCTTGAGGCCGGTTTTGCGCAGGAATCCTTCAATCGCCTGCGGCGGAGCGGAAGCGCGCGGCCCCTTGATTTCCTCGCTTCCTGCTTCGGTTTGGAGTGGAAGGCCGCGCGCGATCAGCGTGAGCCGCCGCGGCGTCGAAAAGATCTCGATTCCGTTGGTCGTGAGCCCGGCCTTCTCCAACTCCTCGCTGAACAGCCGCGCGAGATCGTTGCGGGCGCCGGCCTGCATCCGCGCCGGAATTTCCTCGGAGCGCAATTCGAGCAGGAAATCGGCTGTCATAGTCCTCTCCCCATCGCGGGAGAGGGATACGAAGCCGTAGCGAGGAACGAGCTTAGGCGCAGTTGGGTGAGGGGGAGCAGAGTGTTCATGCCCCCTCACCCGCCTTCCCCCCGCTTGCGCGGGGGTCGGCGCCCTCTCCCGCATGGGGAGAGGGCAATTTCTCCATCCACGCCGCGCAGGCGCCCTTCGCCAGATCGCGCACCCGGCCGATATAGGCCTGCCGCTCGGCGACGGAGATGACCCCCCGCGCCTGAAGGGTGTTGAAGATGTGGCTGGCCTTGATCGCCTGCTCGTAAGCGGGAATCGGCAGCTTCGCCTCAAGCGCATTCTCGCACTCGGACGCGGCCTTTTTGAACTGATCGAACAGGATTTCGGTATTCGCCGTCTCGAAATTCCAGCGCGACATTTCGCGCTCGTTTTCGAGGAAGACGTCGCCGTAGGTCACGCCCGCACCGTTGAAGTCGAGACCGTAGACGTTGTCCTTGCCCTGGATGTACATCGCCAGCCGCTCGAGCCCGTAGGTGAGCTCGCCGGAAACCGGCTTGCAGTCGAAACCGCCGACCTGCTGGAAGTAGGTGAACTGGGTCACCTCCATCCCATCGCACCAGACTTCCCAGCCGAGGCCCCAGGCGCCGAGCGTCGGGCTCTCCCAATCGTCCTCGACGAAGCGGATGTCATGCTTGAGCGGGTCGATCCCGATCTCCGTGAGGCTTCCCAAGTAGAGCTGCTGGAGGTCGTCCGGGCTTGGCTTCAGAATCACCTGATATTGGTAATAATGGCCGAGGCGGTTCGGGTTCTCGCCATAGCGGCCGTCGGTCGGCCGGCGGCTCGGCTGGACGTACGCGCAGCGCCACGGATCGGGCCCGAGCGCGCGCAGCACCGTCGCCGGATGGAAGGTCCCCGCCCCCATTTCCAGATCGTAGGGCTGCAGGATGACGCAACCGCGTTCGCTCCAGTAGCGGTGGAGGGTCAGGATCAGGTCTTGAAAGCTCAGCGGCATCGCGCGGCGGCTTTGGCCTATGCGTTCATTACGGGCAAGTGGACGTTAAGCAGTTCGTTCCTACATCCCTCCCCACATCGAGAGGACATTGCCGTTGCTGACCTTCTTCAAGCGGGCGTTCGCCGCCCTCGGCCTCGCCACTTTTTCCATCGGCGCCGCCTCCGCCCCCGCTCCGCAGCCGGTCGCTCATCCCGCGTTGTGGGAAGTCTCCGATCCCGACACGACCATCTATCTGTTCGGGACCATCCACCTGCTGCCGAACGGATACCAGTGGGAGTCGCCCAAGATCGAGCAAGCGGTTCAGAAGTCGGATCAGCTTTACGTTGAAACGATTGTCGATCCCGAACACCCGCAGGGCATTATCGCGGCGCTGAACAGCATGGGCTACGCCACCGGACTGCCGCCGCTGGCGGACCGGATCGCGCCGGCCAAGCGGCCACTCCTGGAAGCGGCGATCGCCAAGACAGGGATTCCACGGCCGGTGTGGGACCGAATGAAGACCTGGACCGCTGCGTTCATCCTGCTGGGCGTGCAGTACAACGGCCTCGGATTGGCGGGTCAAAACGGGCCGGAGCTGACACTTCGGCATGAATTCGCGGCTGCAGGCAAGCCGGTGGGGCAGCTCGAGACTAACGCCGAGCAGCTTGGCCTTTTCAACGCGCTTCCCGCTTCGGCGCAACGATCGCTCCTCGAAGGCGCGATCGAGACGCCGCAGGCGATGGGGAAGGAATTCAACCAGATGCTCGGCGCCTGGGCCAAGGGCGATGTCCAAGGCATCGCCACCACCTTCAACCAGGATCTGGCCGATACTCCCGAATTGATGAACGCGCTCCTCAAGCAGCGGAACGCAAGCTGGAAGGGCTGGATCGAACGGCGCCTCGCCACCCCCGGCACCGTGCTGCTGGCCGTCGGCGCGGGGCATCTTGCAGGCTCGGACTCGGTCGTCAGCATGCTTCAGAAGGACGGCTATCGGGTTCGCCGACTCCAGTAGCCAGCCGTTCGTCGCAAACAGCGTCGTTTCCGGCGAGAAAAGTTCACTTGAAGCAGTTTTCGCTAGACATTCTTTAACGGCTAAGTGACGATACTCGCTCAGGTTTCGGGCGGGGGCCACGAACCAAAGCGTCGGGTGGGACGCCAGTTTGCGTCGTGGGCGAAGTGTGCCCGTGTGACTGTCATTTCCATCGCTCGCTGGGCCGTGGGCATCGCGCCGATTCGCCTCGGAGCGCGACACGATGGCCTTACTTCCGCTACTTCTTGCCGGCTCGATCGCCGTCACGCCGCCCGCGTCGGTCGAAACCGCTCGTATGGACCAGGCCGTCCATCCGGCGCTCTGGGTCATCAAGGACGCCGACACGACCATCTATTTGTTCGGCACCTTCCACGCGCTCGACGGCACGACGAACTGGTTCAAGGGCGATGTGAAGACGGCGTTCGACCAATCGAACGAGCTGATCCTGGAGACCCTCGTCCCCGAACTGCCGAAGAAAAACGGCGTAGCGGCGGCTGCTCCCGCAAGCACTTCGGGCCAGACGAAGGCCCGGTTCGCCAAGCGTGGAGCCGCGGGCGTGGGACTTTCGCAGGTTCCGCCGCCGGCATCGCTCCTGGCCTCGACCCAGATCGTGATGAACGCGAGCAATGCCCGGGGCATGTCGAGCTCTCAAGGTGCCGACGCGATCCTCCGCAACGCGGCCGAGAATCGCGGTGAAACAGTTGCCGGACTCGAAAGTTTTCAGTTCCAGCTGAATATGTTCAGCTCGCTTCCTGCGCCCGAGAGCCCTGCTCCGACAGCGGATCCAGAGACGATGCAGAAGATCTCGATCGCGCTCGCGCAGCTTCAGGACGCCTGGAATCGCGGGGATATTACAGCATTCGATCCGATGCTCGCGCAGATGCGGACGCAAAGCCCGGTCAGCTATGAGACGATGTTCGTCCAGCGCAATGCGCATTGGGCGCACTGGATCGCCGAGCGGCTGCAGCAGCCGGGCGTGGTCTTCGTCGCGGTTGGGACAGGTCACCTGACCGGGCCCGACAGCGTGCAGAATCAGCTCGCCGCCGCGGGAGTCAAATCCGAGCGCATCGAGTAGCGGCCGCCACCGGTCCAAAACTTGCGTTTTCGCCTCCTGTAGACTAGGGCGCGCGCTCCCGACCATGGTCATCCCTGGAGGCGTGGCAGGGTTTATCAGGAGACGAATGTTATGAGCGAACAGCTGACGCTGCCCGCCGAGACGCGCGCAAGGGCTGGCAAGGGAGCCTCCCGTGCATTGCGCCGCGAAGGCCGGGTACCCGCCGTGATCTACGGCGAAAAGAAAGAGGCTCTTTCGATTCACGTCGAGGAGAAGCTCCTCTCGAAAATTCTTTCGACGGGCCACTTCATGAACAGCGTGATCATGGTCGAGGTTGGCGGAAAGCCGACCCGAACGCTTCCGAAGGCCGTTGATTTCCATCCGGTGACGAGCCGTCCGATCCACGTCGATTTCCTTCGGATCGGCGAGCACGCCCAGGTGCACGTCAATGTGCCGGTGCGTTTCGTGAATGACGACCAGGCGCCGGGCATCAAGCGCGGCGGCGTGCTGAACGTCGTCCGCCACGAGCTGGAACTGGTCTGCGACGCCGCCAAGATTCCGGACGAGATTGTGATCTCGCTTGCGGGCCTCGATATCGGCGACGCCGTTCACATCAGCCATGTGAATCTACCCGAGGGATCGAAGTCGGCCATCGAGGATCGCGACTTCACCGTTGCTACGGTGGTCGCTCCGTCGGCGATGAAGTCGGAAGACGAAGGCGCTCCGACTCCGGCCGGCGAAGTTCCGACCGTGGAGCAGGGCGAAGCGGAAGAAGGCGAAGGCGAAGAGTAAGTTTCGCCTACACGAACCGGAGCCGCCTGCCTCGGATGAGGCGGGCGGTTTCTTTTTGCCCTCCGCTCACGCTAGTGGGCGACGATGCAACTCTGGGTCGGCCTCGGGAATCCCGGCGCGAAATATGCGCTGCAGCGGCACAATGTCGGCTTCATGGCGGCCGACGCGATCGCCGAGGTTCACGATTTTTCACCCTGGCAGAAGAAGTTCCGAAGCCTGATCGCCGAAGGCCGCATCGGCAGCGAGCGCATTCTTCTCCTCAAGCCGCAAACCTTCATGAACGACAGCGGCGACGCGGTTCAGCAGGCGCTTCACTTCTACAAGCTGGACCTCAGCGACCTCACGGTTTTCCACGACGAGCTCGACCTCGCGCCGATGAAGGTGAAGGTGCGTGTCGGCGGCGGTCTGGCAGGCCACAATGGCCTGCGCTCGATCGACGCGCACCTCGGCCCCGAATTCCGGCGCGTGCGGATCGGAATCGGCCACCCGGGCCCGGGCCGGAAGGACCTCGTCACTCCGCATGTGCTCGGCAACTATGCGAAGTCCGAGATGGAGCCGCTTTCCGACCTGCTCGCAGCCATGGCCGACGAGGCGAGCTGGCTGGCCAACGGCGATGATGCCCGCTTCATGAGCGAAGTCGCGCTGCGGATGCAGCAGAGCGAATGATCCGCGACCTCTTCGTCACTCGCTTGTACGAAGCGGAACCGAGTGATGCCGCTCTGCTCGCCGACCTCGCCCACTCCATCCGCACGCTCGCCGAGGATGACGAGGCGGGTAAGCGCTGGTCAAAGGAACACCGCTACCCCGGCTACACGAGCTATGCGTCGCTAAACGATCTTCCCAAGCGCGATCCGGCATTCGCAGAGTTGGCAAAACTGCTCACGCGCCACGCCCAAAGCTTTGCGTGCGAGCTCGCCTGGGACGTGAAGCCGAAGCTCGACAGCCTGTGGGTGAACTTGTTGAAAACCTCTGGACATCACAGTGGACATATCCACCCGCACAGCATTCTGTCCGGTACCCTCTATGTCGAAATCCCGTTGGGCTCAGGCGCAATCCGTTTCGAGGACCCGCGCCTTCCGCTGATGATGGCGGCGCCCACGCGGCCGGATACCTACATCACGGTCGAACCAAGGGCCGGACTGCTTTTGTTTTGGGAAAGTTGGCTTCGGCACGAAGTCCTTCCCGGCACCGGCCGGGGAGAACGGCTGAGCATCAGCTTCAACTTCGCCTGATCAGGCTGGCTTCACGCTAGGGGCATCAAGCCTGAAGAACAGGCCGAGCTGCAGGCTCTCGGCGATCCGCTCTGCCTTCGAAACGACCCCGGCAGCCCCTGCTTCGCTCAGCGTTTCCCCGGCGGTTTCGCGCCACAGCTGCAGCCACCGCTCGAACATCGGCGGCCGGATCGTGTCTCCATGCTTGAGGTGAGCAGCCATGGGATTGCCCTTGTACCGGCCGCTCGTCAGCATGACCGACGACCAGAAGGCGCTAAGCTTCTCCAGATGCTCATCCCAGTCGTGAATGGCGGCGTTGAAGACTGGCCCCAGCACCTCATCCTGCCGGACCTTGGCGTAAAAGCGATGGACCAGGTGGGAGAGTTGATCATCGGTCACGGATGCTGAACCAGATTCAGATGTTAGGCTCACAATAGACTCGTTCGGTTTGGCGAGGAGAAGCTCCGCCACGCAGCCGGGGAGATTCTCCTATTTCGTTGATGTTTGCGGGAGTTCAAGCAGCGATCTTAATGCCCGTTTCGTGATAGGGTGACGGCGCGATCTTCGCTTTCTCGATGGGGAGTCCCCCAAGCTCACTTGCGAAGCCGTGGTTGACGTCCCGGTGGTGCGCCTCGTCCGCCCGAACCACCAGTACAACGTCACGAAGCGTCGCTGTCTCAGGCAGGTTCCAGTAACGCTTGGCGATCTCGGGCGCCGTTACGTTCCTGCTCCGGCCCTCGTCGATCTCTTTGAGGTAGAGCGTGTAGCTTAGCACCGCCTCCTCCTCAAAATAGCCGACGATCCGGTGCGCGGTTTTTGACGAGATGAGGTACAGCGCGAAGAAGGCAAGGTAGAACACCCACTGCACGCCGAGAATCACCAGCCGCTCGAACAAGGTGGGTTTGGCGACCTCGACGAAGGTCATCAGGTGCATCCGCTCGTTCTCGGCTTCATCCATTAGAGTGCGGATCCACCCCTTGTCGTCGCACATGCGGCGCAGGCATTTGAGGTGATTGATCGTCGCGCCGACCATTCCGGGAACTGCCGCAACTGTTTCCAGTACGATCGCGCGGTGGCCATAGCGTTTGGCGAAGAAAGTATCGGCACAGAAGCGCAGGGTCTTCGTGAAACCATAAGCGATTCGGTCGGACACACCTATCGGGGAATGATGGACGGTTAGGTCGACGATCGGAGTGGACATGGATGCCTCCTGCTTTTTTCGGTTTTGTTGTCGTGGGTTGCAGGAGCCAATTAGGGCTGCCCATCAGGGGGTTCAGTACGTAATGTCCCGGAGATCACGTGATTGCCGCAGTTGAGCAATCGGCCTCACTTCGCCTAAGGGGCAGCACCCCCGAATTAAGGACAACGAATGGGCTTCCGCTGCGGCATTGTCGGCCTGCCGAACGTCGGCAAATCCACGCTCTTCAACGCGCTCACCGAAACGGCAGCGGCGCAGGCGGCCAACTATCCCTTTTGCACGATCGAGCCGAACGTCGGCCGGGTTGCAGTCCCTGACCCGCGGCTCGACAAGATCGCCGCGATCGCCAAGTCGGCGCAGGAGATCGAGACCCAGATCGAATTCGTCGACATCGCCGGCCTTGTCCGCGGCGCGAGCAAGGGCGAAGGGCTAGGCAACCAGTTCCTCGCCAACATCCGCGAAGTGGATGCGATCGTTCACGTGCTCCGCTGCTTCGAAGGCGGCGATGTCACGCACGTCGAAGGGCGGGTCGACCCTATCGCCGACGCGGAGACGGTCGAGACCGAGCTGATGCTGGCCGACCTGGAATCGCTCGAGCGACGGGTGCCGAACCTCGTCAAGAAGGCGCAACAAGGTGACAAGGAGGCGAAGATCGAAGCTTCCGTGCTGGGCCAGGCGTTGGAGCTGCTGCGCGAGTCCAAGCCGACGCGGCTGGTTCAGCCGAAGGATGGGGAAGAGGAAAAGGCGCTGAAGCGGGCGCAGCTGCTGACCGCAAAACCGGTGCTCTACGTCTGCAATGTGGATGAGGGCGATGCAGCCACGGGCAATGCCCTCTCCGCGAAGGTCGCAGCGAAGGCCGAGGCGGAAGGTGCGGGGTCGGTGGTGATCTCGGCGGCGATCGAGGCGGAGATCGCGACTTTGCCGCAGGAGGAACGGCAGGCGTTTCTCTCTGACCTCGGGCTGGAGGAGACCGGTCTCAACCGGATGATTCACGCCGCTTACGCGCTGCTTGGCCTGATCACCTTCTA
>Ga0207695_10002106_pt1 | contig 30249 bp, 21 predicted proteins | sample KBSC54metaG_FD_184354 | JGI IMG/M metagenome (GOLD analysis project Ga0207695, IMG submission 184354) | Corn rhizosphere microbial communities from Kellogg Biological Station, Michigan, USA - KBS C5-4 metaG (SPAdes) (version 2) | ecosystem: Host-associated > Plants > Roots > Rhizosphere > Soil...
TCAGCCGGGAGTGGGGGCGATTCATAAGGAGTTCATATATTTGGCGCATGAAATTACTCGAAAATAAAATAGCGATCGTCACCGGCGCCAGCCGTGGCATCGGAGAAGCCATCGCCATCAAATTAGCAGAGCAGGGTGCACAGGTTGCCTTTACCTATCTGAGCAGCGAAGAAAAAGCGCTCGCTTTGGAGAGTAAGTTAAAGGGATTCGGGGTAAAAGCGAAGGCTTATAAGAGCAACGCCGCCGTCTATGCGGATTGCGAGGCGCTGGTCAACGATGTAATGAAGGAATTTGGAACGGTGGACGTCTGTGTCAACAACGCGGGCATCTCCAAGGACAATCTCCTGCTGCGTCTCACGCCCGAACAATGGGACGAGGTCATCGACGTCAACCTGAAGAGCGTCTACAATATGACCAAGCAGGTGATCCGCCCCATGATGAAGGCAAAAAAAGGATCGATCATCAACATGAGCTCGATCATCGGCATCAGCGGCAACGCGGGTCAGAGCAGCTATGCCGCCTCGAAAGCCGGGATCATCGGGTTTACCAAGTCGGTCGCCAAAGAGCTCGGGAGCCGCAACATCCGTTGCAACGCCATCGCGCCCGGTTTTGTAGAAACGGACATGACACACTATCTGAAGGAAGGCGACGGCGCGAAGAAATTCCTGGAAAGTATTCCGCTGGGTCGTTTTGGCAAGGCCGAAGAGATCGCTGACACCACCCTGTTCCTCGCCAGCGATATGAGCGCTTATATCACCGGACAGGTGATCAGCATCTGCGGCGGACTGAATATATAAAGAAATTGTAAAAGGGCCGGCTCCGCTGGCCCTTTTGATCAAGTTTCCCTATTTTTACAGCCTTGAGAGCAAGAAAGATCATATCTGTCGTTCTCCTGGTGGTATTAAGCGCGCAGCTGCTACCGCTGAAACAGACTATTACCTGGCTGCTTGGCGGTCAGGCTACGGAAGAGCTCGTGCATGCCGATGATAATGGCGGCCGTTCCGGAGATGATCTTCAAAAACAGTTTTTGCCCGTTGATTCTCCTACCCTGATCCAGTTGAGCTCACAACGCGAACCCCTGGCGGCGCCCGCAATAGCCGTCGAGCTTCCCAGCCGGCATGCGGACGATATTCCCACGCCCCCACCCAATTGTTAGGATACTCTTTTTAGATCACCTTGCTTGCCATGCTAATTATCCGGGTCCCCCGGAGAGGTAATCTATTGTTTTATCCTAACTAATTCTATTATGAAAAATTTGTTTCGCAATGCGGCGGCGGATATCCCGTCGGCCGTTGTAGTATTCCTTGTTGCGCTGCCGCTATGCCTGGGTATTGCGCTGGGGTCCGGCGCCCCTTTGTTCGCGGGTATCATCGCCGGCATCGTGGGAGGTGTGGTCATCGGCAGCCTGAGCGGCTCCAATCTAAGCGTCGCCGGCCCCGCGGCCGGTCTTACCGCCATTGTGGTCGTGGCCATCGGCAAGATGCCCGTGTATGAGGCGTTCCTGCTGTCGGTGGTCATCGCCGGTGTGCTACAGGTCGTTTTTGGTTTTATAAAAGCCGGAATCATCGGCGACTATGTACCCAATTCCGTGATCCGCGGGATGCTGGCCGCCATCGGGATCATCCTGATCCTGAAACAGCTGCCCCACCTTGTCGGATACGACAAGAACTTCTCCGGCGACGAGGCCTTCTTCCAGATAGACCGGAAGAATACCTTCTCCGAGCTGCTGTATTCTCTCAACTTCCTGTCGCTGGGCGCCGTCATCATCGGCGTCGTATCCATTGGGATACTGCTGCTATGGGACCTGCCCTTTATTAAGAACAAGCCGCTGTTCAAGTTCATCCCCGGTCCGCTGGTCGTGGTCATTACGGGCACTATCATCAGCGTCGGGCTCCAGCGCATCGGCGGACACTGGGATCTCGCGTCCAACCATTTCGTCAGCCTTCCCGTGGCAAAGGATCTCCGGAGCTTTGCGGGCTTTTTCCGGCTGCCCGCCTGGCAGTACCTCGGCAACTATCATGTATGGGTAACCGGATTGACCATCGCCCTCGTCGCCAGCCTGGAAACGTTGTTGAGCATCGAGGCCATCGACAAGCTGGATCCCTACAACCGAAGCACCCCTACTGACAGGGAGCTGAAAGCGCAGGGCATAGGGAACCTCATCTCCGGGATGCTCGGCGGCCTGCCCATCACTTCGGTTATCGTTCGTAGCTCAGCCAATCTCAACGCCGGCGCCAGGTCCCGTCTTTCGACCATCACCCACGGTCTGCTGCTGTTGCTTTCCGTGTTGCTGATACCGGGTCTTCTGAATACGATCCCGCTGAGCGCGCTCGCGGCCATCCTGATCATGACCGGCTACAAGCTGGCCAAGCCGACGCTCTTCAGGGAGTTTCATTCCAAAGGCTGGGATCAGTTCGTGCCCTTTGTAGTGACCATAATTGCCATCCTTTTGTCCGACCTGCTCATCGGTATCCTGATCGGTATCGGCGTGGCCCTCTTCTTCCTGGTAAGAAGCAATTTTCGATCGGCGGTGATGATCGTACACGACCAGAACAAGTACCTGTTGCGTTTCCGAAAAGACGTATCCTTCCTGAACAAACCCATTGTAAAGGAAAAGCTGGAAGCCGTCCCCTCCGCATCCTATGTGCTGATCGATCTGACGAGGGCGGATTTTATCGACAAGGATGTGGTCGACGTGATCAATGAGTTCATGCACCATGCGCACCTGAAGAATATCCGGGTCGAGATCCGGAAGAGCCAGTACAAGACGGCCCACCAGGCAGTGGGCGTGCCCGAGGGCGCCGATGTGAGAGCGGCGTGAACCGACCGTGAACCACGGGATCCTCACCGCGTGAACCGCACGGGGCGGGCGTGAACCGACCCCTACCGTCCTAATTGACTATATTGCATAAAATTCAGAAGAAATCTATGACACCGATAGAAAAATTATTATTGGAAAATAAAGCCTGGGCGGCTGAGGTAAAGTCAGACGATCCTCAGTATTTCGAGCGGCTCTCGCATCTGCAGACACCAGAATTCCTGTGGATCGGCTGCAGCGACAGCCGGGTGCCGGCGGACAGGATCACGGGCACGCAGCCGGGCGAGATATTCGTACACCGTAATATTGCGAACATGGTGGTCCACACGGATGTGAACCTGCTGAGTGTTCTGGACTATGCCGTCAATCACCTGAAGGTGAATCATGTGATCGTTTGCGGCCACTATGGCTGCGGTGGCGTCAAGGCTGCCATGACCAACCACGACTTCAAGTACGTGCTCAATATGTGGCTTCGGAATATCAAGGACGTATACCGTCTCTACAACGACGAGCTCGAAGCTATCCCTGACATCGACCAGCGCGCCGACCGCCTGGCCGAGCTCAACGTCAAAGAGCAGCTGCTGCACCTGGCCAAGACCTCGATCATCCAGCGGGCCTGGAAATACGACCGCCGGCCTCACCTGCACGGCTGGATCTATGGCCTCCGGGACGGCCTCATAAAAACCGTCTTCGAAATGGAGCCGGGCGCAGGTCTCGATCCTCTTTATAAATATGACGATCTATAAGTGGATCCTTTCAAGGACCCACTGCCCTATATTTTTACCGCAAACAAGGCCGCCGGAAATGGCGGCCTTATAGTGGATGCCACCATAAAATCTTGAAACGGCCGCTTCTTCCGCTGCGGCGCGGAAGGACGTGAACGCGCGGGCGGGGAGCCCGAACTCTTCCTCCGAGGTATCGTCAAACGCAAAATGATCCCCAAGAAGACCCTCCAACACCGTGGCCGTAGCCGCAGATATGACGCTATGCCCGCTGTTGTACTCGGGAAAGGGCGGCGTCTGCAGCAGCGGCCGCCAGCCTTCGTTGATATAGGCATCGATATAGGTCTCGGGCCGGATGACATTGCTCCGGTATTTCTCGTCCCAGCAGGCTATGAAGGCGTCGAACAGGGCGATCGAGCTCATGGTATACAAAAGAGAGGCCTCCAGCATGTCCGAACCTTTCTTGCGCGCGGCGATGGCCACTATCGAGATCCAGTGGCCGCCGGGGGAGATCTTTTTGACGGCATAGTTGAGATGCCCTTCCATCGTGACGGCAAACGGATTACAGTCCCAGAAATTGGCGATGTCTTTCTCACCGGCAGTGAGCCGGTTGCCCGCCTCGTATACCTCGTATGCCTGACGATAGAACGCGCTGCCCGTGTCCTTGCTGAATTCGACCGGGGGAGCCGGTCTGAACTGGCTGGCGCTATCCAGGGTCACTGTCCTGATCCTGTTCCAATAGGGCTCGACGGCCGACATATACGCCGGCGGAGTGGGTAGCCATTTACCTTCCTTCTTTATGAACCGGTAGCGGGGCAGCTTGCGGGTCTCTTTATACTGGTCTTTGTCCGCCCAGGCGATGATCGAGTCGGCAGCCTGCCGGCCGTACCTCAGAGAGGCATCAAACACGGCACTGCGCCCGTATCCTGCGAGGATACGTGATAGTGAGTCTTCTACCACCGATTCGCTGAACAGGAGCCGTTTACCTACAGTCAGGAACGCATAGACAGCAGCCAGGCCTCCATCGATGGTTTCGCGCGGCCCGGGCAGATCGGGGAATCCATTGACCTGACCATGGAGGCTCCGGTGTTTGCCGGGGTAGGCTTTTACCAACACTTCATAAGCGGCTATATTGGTATACAGATAAATGCGGCTGGCGACGGGCGGAGAAAAGATATCGTGCACCATTATATCGGTAACGACTTTTTCGGCGCGGTGCAGCGGGGACGCGTCGGGCACAACGCGCTGTTGTGCTGAAACGACACCGTACAAACACCCCAGGATCAGTAGAATTTTTTTCATTTGGTATTGATTTTAATGACCTGCACAGCGTCATCGTTCCTGGCGATCACCAGCAGACGCTGGCCGGAAGGATTTTTTATTTCGACCATTCTTCGCACGTCCCCTCCGATATACAGACCACTGACAGCTGGGTCGACGGGTTGATAGCCCGTTGCGCTGCCGCGCAGCAACAGCCCCAGGCTCGCGTCACACTGTCCCAGCTGTGTCCGGTAGGGATAGAAATTCCCTGCGGTCAGCAGATCGGGCACCCCGTCTCCATCAAAATCGTCTGACACCGCGGAAAAGACCTTCGAGAACTGGACAGCCAGGGGCAGCGGCCTGAACTCGGCGCCGTGCAGGATTCCCGACGCCAGCTGCTCGCAGGTCAGCACTTTGGCACGCTGCAACGCATCCTTCGGCACGATGTTTTCTATCGTGGCGTCGGCATAGTCGCTATAGCGGATGAACTTCTTCCGCAACGCTGTCACCTGGTCGAGCAGCTCGTCGCGGGAAGCCATCGGATAACTTTTCCCTTTGATATAGTAGCAGAAGATGGGGTCGATCGAGCCGTTGCCATCGATATCGGTAACATATAGCCGCATCGGTGCACGGCTGGAAGCCCTGAACTGACCATTATAGCCGGCATTGCCAAGAAGCAGGTCGGTATGCCCTTTTTTATCAGCCGGCAGCGGCACAACACACGACCACATACCCCCCATACCAGCAAGTCCCGCTGATGCTGAAACATCGGTCAGCCTGCCATTCCTGTTGTCAAACAACATTACCGGCATCCAGTCTCCCGCCAGCACCAATTCCGGGTATTGGTCCTTATTATTATCAATCCATGCAGCAGCCGTTACCATTCCCGGCAGCCGCAGTCCCGGAGCCACCTCATCCGTCACATCGGTGAAATGTATATTACCACCGCGCGAATCGTTGCGCAGCAGATAGCTTTTGGACGGCAGCGGGAAGGACCCGGGCAGGCCCCGCCCTCCGATGAACAGGTCGATGTCGCCGTCGTGGTCGAAGTCTCCCGCCGCGATCGCCAGCTTGCTGCTCAGCATCGGAGGCAGCGCATCTGCCGGCGCCTTCGTGAAATGCCCTTTGCCGTCATTGATGTATAGCTGGTCCTGGTACTCGTCCGACTGATCGGCGTATTCGTTGCCGCCGCTGACGATATAGAGGTCCATGTCCCCGTCGTTGTCCACGTCGAAGAACAGTGCATTCACCTGTTCGTGGACCGAATCGGTATCCCATGGCTGCGCGGGCGCGGGCCTAAACCGGCCTTCTGCCGTCTGAAGGAAGAGCATACCCGGCTGTCCGATCGCACCTCCGATATATACATCCTCCAGCCCGTCGCCATTGACGTCGGCTTTCGCCAGCGCAGGTCCCTCCCTTGAAAGCTCGTAGGGGATCAACACTTCCGCCTTGAAATCGACAAAATCGTTCTCATGGTGGCGAAAGGAAAGCCCCGAGGCCGCGGTGATATCGGTGAATAGGGATGTGGGTTTTGCGGGGGGCGGGGCAATGGATCCGGCCTCTTTTTCGGTCAGCCGGAGTATCTGGTCTGATTGCGGGTTGGTGAGTTGTGTAGTTTTGCCGGAGGGCCAGATGACGGTGAGGGACAGGGGTGAGGCGGTCTTCGGGAAGCCAAAGAACAGCTCGGGCGCCATCGTAGACTGGTAGCCTCTGACGGGGTACAGCTCCTGGTATTGTCTTATGCCGTCGCTGGTCTCGAGGATCGCTTTTGCGCCGTATGCCCGGGTATTCAAACCATCGCCCGTCAACCGCAGTCGAAGCCAGTGGTTCTTCTTCACCTGGTCCTCGTCATTGCGATAGACCTCCGCAGGCTGGTTGTTATTACAGATCACCAGGTCCAGGTCGCCGTCGTTGTCAAGGTCTGCATACGCGGCAGCGTTAGATACCGACGGCAGCGAAAGACCCCAGCCGCCCGTGACATCCGTGAAGGTCAGGTCGCCGTTGTTGTGAAAGATGTAGTTGCTGACCTTGTTGGAAGGCATCTGCTTCACCAGGTCATAGGTCTGGAAGTTCTGGTGTCCCGCTTTCGCAGCCTGCACCTTGGCGTCCGGAACAATGTACTTCAGAAAGTCCATATTCGTAAAGTCCCGCAGATAGCCATTGCTGACAAACAGGTCCTTCCAGCCGTCATTGTCGAAGTCGGCGAACAGCCCTGCCCAGCTCCAGTCCGTATTGGAAATGCCCGCCAGCTGGCCGATCTCGCTGAACCGCAGATTTCCGCTGGCGTCGACACCTTCATTGAGGTGGAGCATGTTTCGCATCTGCTGGTGATAGTAGCCGCTGTCGAGCAGCAGATGGTATTCGTCGTATTCGTCCGGGCCTTTCAGCAGCTTTTGGCGGTGGTTGTCCTCCGGTAGCATGTCGAGGGTCAGGACGTCGGGCCTGCCGTCGTTGTTGTAGTCTGCTATATCGCTACCCATGGAATATTTCGAGACGTGCGTGAAGGACTTCGCCAGCGACTCGGTAAAATGTCCATTGTGGTCGTTGTGATAGTAACAGTCCTTTTCCGTATAGTCGCTAGTGGTATAGATATCCGGCCAGCCGTCCCCGTCCAGGTCGCTGACGGTCACGCTGAGACCGAAATTGAGGGCATTGTTTACGATGCCTGCCTCGAGGGTCACGTCTGTAAAGCGACCGCCGTCGTTGCGGAACAGGCGATTGCCGAACCGCATGTCGGGTGTCGAACGGATCTTGCGCGTGTTGAGAAAAGGGTTGTAGGTATGATTGGAGTGGTTGAGCAGGAACATATCCAGGTCACCGTCCCGGTCATAGTCAAAAAAAACGGCCTGCGTAGACTGTGTGCCCGGGGCGTCGAGGCCATAAGCCGCGGCCATGTCCTTGTATACGGGAATGCCGTCCTTTATTCCCTGGCAGATAAAGAGCTGGTTGCTCAGCTTCGCGGGATCGCTGTACTTGCCCGAGTGGCAGACATAGATATCGAGAAGGCCGTCCCCGTTGACGTCTGCGATGCTGACCCCGGTGGCCCAGGTCCCGTTGCCTTCAACTCCGGCCTTGTGTGTCACGTCCTCGAAGCGGAAGCCCCCTTTGTTGAGGAACAGCTTGCCCGGACCGGTATTTCCCGAAAAGTAGATATCGTTGAGTCCGTCGTTGTTGAGGTCGGCGATACCGATGCCTGCGCCGTTGTACAGGTATTCGTAGCGCATGACGTTGATCGAGTCGTCCTCGTGGATGGTGTTCAAAAAAGAAATGCCGGTCTGTTTCGCGTCGAGACGCGTAAACAGCGGGGGCTGCGCGTTGGCCTCGGCCGTCGCCAGCAGGGTGGCGATGGAAAAAGCAAGCAGTCCCCGGCGGGCGGGAGGTGTAGCAGTTAGCTTCAAGACGATGGAGTTTTACAGTTCGATATTCTCATCCCCCGGTTTGTAGGGCATGAATATCATCATGAGGGTCATCATTTCGTCGGTGGTCCTCATGTCTCCATAGGAAAAAATGCTGCGCGGAGGGTTGTTCGGATTAAAAGGATTGTCGGCCGTATTGTCATAGGTACATTCCAGGTGTATAACGGACCCCTTTGGTATCTTCACGAGCTTGGGAAACCGGTAGATCTCCTGCCATCTGAAGTCCCAGCGGGGAATATGCACCAGCCGGATCGTGTCGCCGCCGCCGGGAGGTATCGCGTAGGCCAGGTACTCCTTCCCGATCAGGTGCATATGTGGCCATACGTACAGGAGGGACTGGTCATCGCTGGGGTTGCTGACCTCAAGCGTGAATTTCTGTACCTGTCCCGCTCTTATATAGAAGGGTGGATCTATTTGTTTTTCCCCGATGCCACCCGATCCGAAGCTGACCACTTTTACCTTTCGCTGTATCGATGTCTTCTTGAAGAAAAGGTTGGCTCCCAGCATAACGTTCTCATCGACCGCTGTGGGGGCAAAGTGTACGGTGAGCAGGATCACGCCGCGCTTTGGCATTACCCAGCCGATATCTTTAGGATAGGATTCATAGCTGGTACCGGGGATCCAGCCGCCATAGTAGGTAATGGTCTTGCGGTAAGGCTGGTATTGATCGAATTTCCGGCGGTCGTCCTCTGTCAGGTTGATCAGCGAATCGGTATGCTCGATATCGATGGCCGGGTCGGGTACGGAGTGGATGGCATAGTTCGCGTGGTGGATCAGTTTTTTATTGTTACAGTAGAACTCGATGGCTTCGACGTTGAACGAGTCCTTCAGCTCGAACGGTATCTTGAATATGATATATCGCTCGATATTGTCGCCCGTCACATGAAAACTGTCCTTCGCCCTCAGTATGAGGTCCGGTTTACGAAAATAGCTGGTGCCCGGGATGCTTGCTTCTTTCAGCCGTGCAGTATCGGGTCCGTTGCCGCGCGGGGCCTTGTTGTCAATCCACTGCAATAACAACGTTCTCTCCTTTTCTGTCAGTGACCGGTCGTTGGCGAAATGGACGTAGCTGTTGTCCGCCTTCCAGGGCGGCATATATCCCCGCTGCACGACGTCCCGGATAAAGGATATTCTTTTTGTGACGTCCTCATAGGTAAGGAGGGAGAAGGGGCCGGTCTGACCGGGCTTGTGACAGGTCGAGCATTTGGTGCGGATGATGGGCGCCACGTCGGTAAATGTAGGCGACGACTGGGCGAGGCACGGAAGGGGTGCGGTGAGGATCAGGGCCAGCGCGATGTTCAGCAGGGTTGGTTTCATATCAGTAATCGTTGATCAGACAGCCTACGGGCTTGTTATAGGGAATACGGACGGGCTGGTGCGCCAGCGACTGGTCGATGGCGTCCTGCAGGTAAAAAACGGTTGGCCGGGCGCTTTGCATGCCGAGGTCTTTTATCCAGTTGTCGATGGAGCCGTGGTACAGGACTTTCTTGTCCGGGCCTAATAGAAAAACTTCGGGGGTGACCGTCGCCTTGAGGCTCGAGGACAGGTTCTTTGACGAATCGATCGTTACAGGAAAGGAGATATGGTATTTGTCTACGAATGTCTTGACCTCAGCGGCAGAGTAGGCCTTTCCGGGAACGACACCGGAAAGCTCCACCTTGCCGGCATATTTTTTCTGCAGCTCGTTGAGAGGCAATGTATAATTCTGGCAAAGCGGGCATTCGGGAGAGAGAAAAACGACTACACGCAGGGGGGTGACCGGTTGGGCAGAAGCTCCGGAGAATATCATCGCGAACGATGCCAACATCGACAAAAGGAATCTCTTCATGTAACCGGTTTTCGTGTTCTTAAAATTAAAAAACTCCGGGCTGAAAACAGCCCGGAGTCCGAGATATTTTACTATCGACTAAGGCATGTCCCACCAAACGCGACCAGAGAAGTCGTTAGGACCGCTACCCCAGCTGCCGTCGGAGGCCATGGCCTTGAAGGCAGCCTGCTGGTTGGCATAGTTGCGGTCTGTTGTTTGAAGAACGGTGATAGGCGCGCGTCTCGGCAGAGCGATCGGTGTGCCGCTGGCCGTAAGCGCTTCCCATTTGATCGTAGAGCCCGTATTGGGATAACCTGTCCGTTTCCACCAGGCCCAGGCTTCGCTGGGTTGACGGAAGAAGTCGAGATAAGCCTGACAAATGATCTGATCAAGGCCCGTTGCCGGGGTATAAAGTACCCCGGGCTTTCCCAGGTAGATCGAGATATCGTTTGCGCCGAGCTTGGTATACCCTTCAATGCCGGTCTCTTGTGCTCGCTTGTCGTAGAAGGTAATGGACGCCGTAACGCCATTGGTGTACCAGGTCGCAGGATCATCGCCGGTTACGGTTCTAAAGCCAAGCTCCGCGCGGATAAAGCAGTACTCCGCGTAGGTCAGCAGCGGGAAGAAGGCTACACCAGTGCCGACACCGCCGCCGTTGTCATAGTTCGGCGTAAAGAGCCTGTGCTGCAGCTGCGAGTAAACGCTGTCGGAATGAAGGAAGTTGTTAGCGTTGGGCGCAACGTCATCAGGGCTGGTAGGCGCACCGACAAAACTGTTCGTTTTGAGCGCCGGAAGATAGAAAATTTTCTCACGCGGATCACCGGTTGAGTTCATAAAGTCGATGACGGGCTTGCCGGCGCAGAAGGTCAAAGAGCTCCAGTTGCTTTGGCCATTGCCGTTGGCGTAGCCGGGACCTGCATAAAGTACCCAGCTGTCGTCTACTGAAGCCATCTGGTTCGATCCATCGGCCAGGACATCGGTAACGATCGCCTTCATCTTCGCCGGGTCACGCTTCATCAGGCGCATCGCCATTTTCAGACGGACGGCATTGCCGATCTTCGCCCACTGTGCAGCTTCCTGCGTTGCAGGCGAATTTGATAATGCAGGGAAGAAGGGGTCTTTGGCGCCAATCGGCGTTTGAGCCGCAGTTTGCGGTGTCTCCAATACCTTGACGGCCGCCTTTATCTGTGCATCCAGCGTATCGAACAGCACTTGCTGGCGGTCATATGCCGGGGTGAACGTTCCACCGTACCGGGCCTGAAAGGCCTGGGTATAAGGAATATCCCCATTGATATCCGATACATAGAATGCGTAGTAGGCTTTGAAGATAGCGCCGATACTCAGCTGCCATACCCGCTTTGCCTGGTCGCCTGGTTTCATCTTAGATACAAGATTGGGCATATCGGACAGATAGGTCCCAACCCTGCTATAAAAGATCTTGGAATACCTTTCGTTGAAATTGCCACCTACGCGGGCGAAACCGGGAGTGTTGCCGGCAGCGCCGGTCGTATACTGCATCCAGTTATTCTCGAGGCGGTATACGTCATAAAAATACTCAAAATCGTCCTGGCAACCCGCTGCCGCTGAAAGGAACTGGTCGGCGGGGTCAACGGAATACAGCACGTCGGGGTTAAGATTGTCGGCGACGAAGTCGGACTTTTTACAGGCCCCCAGCGCCAGACAGGCTATCGAAAACGATAAAATATATTTTCTCTTGTTCATAAGTTCAATTTTCGTGTGGTTAGACTTTAGAAACCGGCTTTAACACTGAATCCAAGGCTGCGGGTATAGGGCAGACCACCGTATTCCGCAAAACCAGCCGAGTTATTGTTGTACAGGCCTTCGGGGTTAATGCCGTCCTTCGCCGTCTTGTACAGATAGCCAAGGTTACGACCGGTGACGGTCAAACGCAGCGAGCTGAACTTTGCTTTTTTGTAAATGCTCGCGGGCAGGTCATAACCGACCGATACTTCGCGGACAGCGATCCAGGAGTTCTCGAAGGTCGAATATTCCCGGATACCGCTGGACCACTGGGAAAGGTTACCATAGTAGGCATAGGCAGGGACGGGTGTCACCAACTTTGCCTTTACCGCGTCTGCATAGCTCATACCGCTGACGTCAACGCCGCTGATCACGATACCGTCGGCGAATACGCCGTCGGGGATGATGCCGTCGTTGTGCGAACCGGAGCCATCCGTGTAGGCGATACCGCCCGATGCGGCGTCACGGCCTTTCAGGGAGTTCTTGAAAGAACCGCCGGCGGACCCATACTGGTGGCTGGCAGATGCCAGCAGACCACCGTACTTGGCGTCGACCTGGACGCTCAGGTTCCAGTTCTTGTAGCGGAAGGACTGGGTCGTGCTTCCCAGCCAGTTCTCCATGATATTACCCAGCTCTTTGGTGCTGCCGTCGTAGTCCTGCGAGCGCAGGAAGGAATAGTAGCCGCCTGTAGTTCCGTATGGAGCGAGGCCCAGCACTTTCTTGCCGGTAGCGGCGGCATTCTTGCCGTTGTAGAGGGCATAGCCATAACCCGTGACAACGGTGCCATAGGCCTTGCCGGCGATGGCCTGTGCATGCTCGTCCGCGCCGAACGCCAGCTCGAGGTCAAGAGAGGTAACACCGGGATAGAGGCTGATGATCTTATTCCTGTTCCGGGTGAAATTGATGGAGGAATTCCAGGTGAAATCCCTTGTCTGGATCGGCGTCGCCGTCATCAGGATCTCGATACCCTGGTTCTGGATATTACCCGCATTGATCACCTGCGTGCTTGCGCCGCTTTCGACGGGAGTGGCGAGGGGCAGGATCTGGTTGAAAGAATTTTTCTTATACCAGGCCACGTCGAAGCCCAGCCGGTTGTGGAAGAACCGGATATCCGTACCCAATTCCAGTTCGCGGCTGCGTTCGGCAACAAGATTCGGGTTGCCAAGGTCCCCGCTTTGGAAAGTAAATAGCTGCTGGTTAGCGTTGCTGGCGTTATTGAAAGGCCCATTCGTTGTGTTCACTGCATAGTAACCGGCGCTATTCGTATAATAGGCTACCGGGTATGACCCTGACCAACCCAGGCTTGCTCTAAGCTTGCCAAAGGACAGGATCGAATTCGTATTCTTGAAAGCAGGCAGCTCCGTGAACGTCCAGGCCAGACCCACCGCCGGATAAGTTGCGTATTCCGTGCCATGACCATCCCTGTAGGTCAACGAAGATATCCAGTCTCTACGAAGTGTAAAATTGGCCGTCAACATATTCTTCCAGGTCAGATCACCCATAACATAGACGGCGTCAGTCCGTTTTTTCAAATAAGGGGCGTCAACTTTTGTGTCATAGCCGGTTACCGTTATTTTTGGCGGGCTGACTGAATTGGCGATATTATACAGCCCTGGCGCTATGAGGCCGCCCTGCGTCTCGAGCTTGATATTCTGTCCTCCCGGTCTCCGGAAAGTTTCACCCCCTGCCGACGCATTGAGGGAGAAATCGTCACCGAAGTCCTTGGTGTAATTCAACAATCCCTGCACGCGTATAGTTTGATAGCTGGTCTTTTGCAAGGTGTAGCCTCCACCGGAGAATCCCTTTCCGCTGCCATTGATATCTTCCTCAAAAGCGGAATTGAAGGAATTGACATTGCTTCTGACCAAACCGCTAAGGCCTGGTGCGAGCTTAATGGTCAGGTCCAAATTCGCCAGCAGATTGTTCTCCTTCTGGGTGCTGTTGTCCTGGTAATAGTTCCACATCGTGTGCGCGAGGTAGTACGGATCGCCGGTGGGACCGGTCTTCTGACCGCCGTTGACCGTGTCGATATAGTTATTCTGCCACCAGAGGATCGGTGCATTGCGCGGCATGAAATAGGTAAACGCGAACAGCGGGCTGTAGTTGCCGCCCTGCCAGATGGGGTTCTTGATCGTGGATATCGTGTAGCTGACGCTCGCGTCCAGGGTGATCAGGCTGCCGATCTTGTGAGTCGCCCGCAACGAGAAGGCGTCTCTTTGCAACTTGTTGTTCGGCATGATGCTATTGTTGTACAGGTCTGACACTGAGAAACGGAAGGTGCTGCGTTCATCGCCGCCTTCAATAGCAAGGTTGGTGTTGATGTATTTCCCGGTCTGGAAGAATTTCAGCGGATCATTGGCGACCCAAGGCACCATCTGGCCGTTGATGTCCTTGACCATATGACCGTCGAATTTCGGTCCGAAAGACTGATTCGCGTCGGGAGTATTATAGATGCTGGCGTTCAGCGGATCGACCATGTCATTGCCCTGGGCGTCTTTATCAAATGTCGGCTTGATGCCGCCCCCATAGGTATTCTGATAATCGGGCAGCTTGTAGGCGTGGTCGAAGGACTCGGTATGCGTGATACTGATGCCAAGGTCTTTGCGGGCCCGTCCCTTCTTGGTGGTGATCAACAGCACACCGGCCAGACCCTTGCTACCATATAACGCGGTCGCAGCGGAGCCTTTCAGTACGTCGATGCTCTCATAGTCATCGGGGTTGAGGTCCTTGATGATATTCCCCATGTCGCGGTTCTGACCCCAGGAGTCGGCTCCGGTAGTTCCCGGCTCGATCAGGATACCGTCGATGACGACCAGCGGTTGGGTGTTCTGACTCAGACTGGCGTTACCGCGGATGCGGATCTTGGCGCTGGAGGAAGGACCGCCTGCTCCCTGGCCGATGAACACACCGGCGACTTTGCCCTGGAGGGCGTCGACGAAGTTGGCGTTGTTCGCCCGGGTGATCTCGTCACCCTTGATCTCGGTGACGGAGTAGGGGACCTTGCGAACATTTGTCCGCTGGCCAAAACCCGTCACGACTACTTCATTCAAATTCTTGGGGTCGTTGCGCAGCGCGATGGTCATCGTGCTGCCCGTGATCGCGACTTCCTCAGTAAGGAAGCCGATACCCGAAAACAACAGATGTCCGCCTCTTTCTGCGTTGATCTTGAAATTTCCAAGGGCGTCGGTTGAAGTACCGCCTTTGCTGCCTTTGACTGAAACACTGATTCCTGAGAGGGGATTTCCGACACTGTCCCTGACGCTACCGGTCACTGATATCCGGTCCTGGGCAAGTAGTGCCGCGCTCCACATGCTGCATAGCAACAGCAGGAGCAAATGAGCCTTTAACTTTCTCATCGACTTATTGTTTTGGTTTAAGAAATGAAACTATTCCCAATGGCTAGTACCCTTTCACAGCGCCATTACTGTGTTATTTGTCTTCTTAGTGTGTCCTTTTTCGTAATTATCCATGACCAGCGCCGCCGCTCCGATCAACTCCGCGTCCAGCCCGAGCTCGGACACTTCGATGACCGTATTGGCCGAAAGCCTGGGTATACAGTGCTCGTGTAAGGCCTGCTGCAGCGGTACCCTCCAGATCTTCCCGGCGAACGAACCCCTTCCGCTCAGCACGATCGCCTCCGGATTCAACAGGTGGATAAGGATCGCAACGCCTCTGCCGATATGGTAACCGGCTTCAGACAACAGCTCGACCGCAAATTTGTCCCCCTTCTCCGCCGCCTTTATCACGGCCATCGACGCCATATCCAGATCGGCCATCAGCTGCTCGCTCTTCAGCGTCGTCAACCTTCCCTCTTTTATTCCCTCCCTCGCCTTCTCTACTACTACCAGCAGCGAAGCTTCCGTCTCAAGGCATCCACTCTTCCCGCAGGAGCAGAGCTTATTATTGGAGAACAGCGGGATATGGCTGAACTCACCGGCGAAACCCTCGTGCCCCCTGAACAGCTCTCCGTTCATCACCAGGCCAAGGCCGATACCCCATCCCAGGTTGATCACCATTGCGCTTTTTCTGTCCTTTGCGGCGCCGAAACGGTATTCCGCCAGGGCGATAAGGCTCGAGTCATTCTCTATATATACCGGCACCTTTAATTTCTCGCTCAGGTATTGGGGTATGGATCTGCCATTCGATTCCAAAAATGAATAATTGATCCCTTTGGCCGCGTCCACAAACCCCGGCATACCGACGCCGACACCCGCGATCCTGTCCCGCGGAATTTTCGAGCGGCCGATATGCGCCTCGATCTTTTCCAGCAGGGTATCCAGCGCCTGGGGATTCTTTCCCAACGGCAGCGGGAACCGCTCGCATTCCGTCACCATCTCCTGCTTCATATCCATTATCACTATGCGGCTGAAGTGCTGATCCATCGCCACCGATACCACGTAGAGCACATCAGGCCGGAGAGAGTACATCAGCGGCCGGCGTCCTCCTGTCGATGGGGCATAACCGGTTTCCATAACGTACTGCTCTTCGATGAGCTCGTTGACCATTTTCGTAGTGAGCGGGAGACTTTTTTTGGTTTGCAGGCTAAGGTCTGAACAGGATAAGGTCTTGGCGAAGTATAATTCCCTTATTATCTGTCTTTTGTACAATACAGTCTTGGACATTTTCGCCGTTTTGGTCTGCTAATTTAACATTAAGTTAAATAACTTTTATAAAAAAATGAAAAAGTTCGGCGTTTTTTTACCGAAGTGCGAAAATGATTGACCAAATGGCGTAAACCGTCCTACCCGACTTCCGGGGGAACGTTGTCGAGGATATGGTCCGTCTTCTATTTCTTCTTGAATTTCTGGATGGCGTTCCTGCTGAACGGGCTTAGGATGAGACGGCCGCTGATGGCGGCCTTCTCCAGCAGCAGGTGGTCCCAGTGCTCTGTGCCTTTCCAGAGGCTTTGTTTCAAGAGGGCCATGGCTTCGGGGTTGGAATGCGCAAGGTTCTCGGAGAGCCGGCGAATGGACTCGTCCATTTCGGCGACGTTACTATGCAGCTCGCAATAGAGATTTCTTCTTCTGGCCCATTCGGCGTCCCTCCACATGGTCGCATCGATGGCAAGGCTACCGAAAGCGGCCACGCCAACCTTTCTTTCTACCGCAGGTCCGACCACAAACGGTCCGATGCCGATCGCCAGCTCGCTCAGCTTAACGTCTGCGCCGCTGACCGCGATGGCATAGTCCGCTGCGGCGACGATCCCCACACCGCCACCAACACACCTGCCCTGTACGCGGACGATGATGAACTTCGGGCATTTACGCATGGCGTTGATAAGGTGGGCAAAGCCGCTGAAGAACTGTATGCCCTGCTCGACGCTCTCGATCGCCAGCAGCTCGTCGAAGAAGGCCCCCGCACAGAATGCCTTTTCGCTGGCGCTTCGGATAACGATCACCTTTGTGTGCTGGTCGTTGCCCGCGCTGTGGATCTCATGGGTCAGCGCCTCGAGCAGCGCGCCTGGCATGGAATTGCTTTGCGGGTGGAAAAACTCGATCGTCGTGACGCCGTTATGGGTTTCAGTCCTTACATGTCCTTCTTTGATCTCGTGATGCATGACAGAGGTGGTTTTAGGTCTTTTTTTGTACCATCGTTAGTATCGTGGCTATGGCTACGGACTCCCCCGTATTATCATAGACATCTACATACCATTTAACGATGCCCCGGGGGGTGTCAGTATCTTCTTTTTTTTCCTGGGGGATCTTTTCTTTGCAGGTCAGCCTTACGCCGATCGTCGTCCCGGCATAAACGGGTTTCAGGAAACGGCATTCTTCCAGCCCATAGTTGAGCATGACCGGTCCTTTGCCAGCATCCACAAAGAGCCCGGCCGCTGCGCTGAGGATAAGGTAGCCGTGGGCCACGGGCTTCTCGAAAAGGGTCCCTTCAAGAGAGGTATGGTCCGTGTGTGCATAGAAATGGTCCCAGCTGAGATTGGCAAAATTGGAGATGTCCGCCTCTGTGATAGTCCGTTTGTGCGTGATCACCGTATCTCCTACCTGCAGCTCTTCGAAGTATTTCCTGAACGGGTGCTTTTCATCCAGGGTCTGGTGGGCATGGGCCTGGTAGGTATGGGTGAGCGCGGTGAGCATGGTGGGCGAGCCCTGTACCGCCACCCGCTGCATATAGTGTTTTACGCCGCGGATACCGCCCATCTCCTCTCCTCCCCCCGCCCGGCCGGGTCCTCCATGAACGAGCAGCGGCAGCGGGCTTCCGTGCCCGGTGCTTTCTTTTGCACATTCTTCATTTAGGATGAGTATGCGGCCATGGTGGGTCGCGGCGCCGAGAACATAGCTGCGGGCGATGCGGGCGTCTGCCGTCACGATCGAGCTGCAGAGCGAGCCCTTTCCTTTCTTGGAGAGCCCGATCGCCTCGTCGAGGCCTTTATAGGGCATGAGCGTGCTCACGGGCCCGAAGGCTTCTATTTCGTGTGGCTCTTCGCTGGACAACGGACTCGTGTTCAGCAGCAGCAGCGGGCTGATGAAAGCACCTTTCCGCGAGTCCGCATCGATCAGTTCCACGCTGTCCAGCGAGCCATAGACCAGCTGCGACGTAGCCAGCAGGCGACGTACCTGGGTGCGCACCTCTTCCCGCTGGGAGAGTCCGGCGAGCGAGCCCATCCTTACCTTTTCGTTCTCCGGATTGCCGATGGTGGTCTGGGAAAGCGCCTTCGTCAGGGCCTTCCAGCTGTCTTCAAGGCGGTTCTCCGGGACGAATATCCGGCGGACCGCGGTACATTTCTGGCCGGCTTTTACCGTCATTTCCTTCCGCAGCTCTTTGACAAAAAGGTCCCATTCCGGACTGCCGGGCACGACGTCCTCGCCAAGCACCAGGCAGTTGAGGGAATCGGCTTCCATATTAAAAGGAGTATTTTCCCTCAAGATCCGGGGGTGGGCCTTCAGCTGCTGACCCGTCGATGCTGAACCGGTAAAGGTGACCACGTCCTGGGCCTCGACATGGTCGAGGAGGTCTCCGGCGCTGCCGCAGATCAGCTGAAGAGCGCCAGGCGGGAGGATGCCGGAGCTGGCGATCTCGCGGACTACCGCTTCTGTCAGGAAGGAGGTGACGGTAGCCGGCTTTACGACCGCAGGCACCCCCGCCAGCAGATTGACGGCGATCTTCTCCAGCATGCCCCAGACGGGAAAATTAAAGGCGTTGATATGGATGGCTACCCCCTCTTTTGGCACCAGCAGGTGCTGGCCCATAAAGGTGCCGGCTTTCCCGAGACTATGTCCCTCTCCGTCAAGGCAGAAGGGTTCGTCGGGAAATTTACGGCGCAGGGAGGCGTAGGAGAAAAGATTGCCGATGCCCCCCTCCAGGTCGATCCAGCTGTCGGCGCGGGTTGCGCCCGTGAGATAGCTGATCCGGTAGAATTTATCGAGATGTTCGCGGAGGTGCATCGCCAGGGCCCGCAGCATCCTTCCTCTTTCCGGGAAGGTCATGCGACGCAAGGCCGGGTTGCCTTTCTTGCGGGCATAGTCGAGGATGCCGGCAAAATCGAGCCCTTTTGTACTGGCATGGGTGATGATCTCGCCGTTGAATGCATTGTATAGCGGCTGACCCTCTCCATCGCCTTCTATCCACGATCCGGTAACGTAGTTCTCAAGTTTCGGCATAGATTACAATCGTTGATTTATCAAGTCGAAGGTAACAAAGTTTACCCTGCCGGTGTCACTCTGACAGGAAGAAAAGATTGGTCAACAATTTGTCCCTGTTAGTGCTATGGAAAACGCTTATTCATGGATCGACTACGCACCTCAGCGGGACGCTGAGCTGCTGGACAGCTACTCCCGGACGATCACCGGAGTAGTCGGACAGGTGGCCGAATCCGTCGTACATATACAGGTGATGAAACCAGTGGAGGCGCGGCGGGGATCACGTCCCCAGGGGGATGGGATGGGTTCGGGCTCCGGTTTTATCATCAGCACGGACGGATTTGTCGTCACCAACAACCACGTAATTGAGAAAGCCAAAGATATACGCGTCTCGCTGGCCGACGGACGGACCGTACAGGCAGAGCTGAAGGGCGCCGATCCGTCGACGGATATTGCCGTGCTGAAGATCGACATTTCCGGCCTGAAGGCGCTGAACTTTGCCAATTCCGAGCAGCTGCAGCCGGGCCAGATAGCGATCGCCATCGGCAACCCGCTGGGACTGCAGCATACGGTGACGGCCGGTGTCGTCAGCGCGCTGGGCAGGACCCTTCGGGCCAGTAACGGGAGGCTGATCGACGATATCATCCAGACCGACGCCTCGCTGAACCCGGGTAATTCGGGTGGACCGCTGGTCAATTCCCTCGGCCAGGTCATCGGCGTCAATACGGCCACGATCCTGTCGGCACAGGGGCTTTGTTTTGCCGTTTCGGCTAATGTGGCTGCATTTGTGGCAGGGAAGCTGATCATGGAAGGAAGGGTAAAACGCGCCTACCTCGGGATAGCCGGGCAGGTCGTCAACCTGACGGGCCGGATGGTCGCCGCCAACAGGCTGGAAAAAAATACCGGAGTCTATGTATATGAGGTCGTTGCAGACCAGCCGGCCTATAACAATGAGATCAGGACGGGGGATATCATCATCTCCTTCAATGGGAAGGCGGTGGCGACGGTAGACGAGCTGCACAAGCAGCTGGGCGCCGATGCGATAGGCCGCTCGGTCGAGCTGGGTGTGCTCCGGAATGGCCAGAAAGTATTGTTACACGCCATTCCGGCGGAAATGAGATAGTTCGGTTCAAGCCCGGGCTCGTTGGCCGGGTCTGGCGGGCGGCGATTGGGTCTGGCGGTTACGCCCTATCCCGCACATCGATCTCCCGGCTGAGCGACTGAAATATCTCGTCGACATCCCCTTCACCGTGGATATAGACAACCTTATCGTACTTCTTGTAGTAGTCGGCGACGGCGGCAGTCTTCTTCTCGTATTCGCCGATGCGGGCGGCGATGATCTCCTCGTTGACATCGTCGGAACGCCCGGAGGTCAGACCCCGGTTGAGGAGCCGCTTGATCAGCTCGTCCTGGCTGACCTGGAGCGCCAGAACGATGGCGATAGACGTGCCTTTCTGGGAAAGCAGCTTGTCCAGAGCCTCGGCCTGGGCCGTCGTACGGGGAAAACCGTCAAACAGAAAGCCATGGGCCTGCGGGTTATTGTCGAGGGCCGAGCTGATCATTTCGATGACGACCTCATCGGGCACCAGCTGTCCCTTGTCCATAAAACTTTTGGCAGCCAGTCCCAGGGGGGTCTGACCAGCAATCTCGCTGCGAAGCAGGTCCCCGGTGCTCAGGTGCTTGAGACCATACTTCGAGATCAGCCTTTCCGATTGCGTGCCCTTTCCGCTGCCGGGAGGGCCAAATAAAATTAAATTGAACATAATACGTACTACTTACCCTTGTGAGTGACAAATATAACTCACGCGCCTTAAAAATTCTTTAACATTTTTGCGTATCTGGCGAAAATTCGTAAACCGGACCTCGCAAAAAGATCATACCCGAGCCCTCCGGACGGAAGAATTACAGCAGTTCTCTAAACTCAGGCGGCACGGAATTGTTGAAATAAAACCAATTATGAAAATTTAGCGATACGGATACAGTCAAAAAGGAAAACAACCCGGTCTATTCCCACAACGATTCTACCCCGGTGACTATGACCGATGAACAATGGAAGAAGATCCTGTCGAAGGAAGTTTATGACGTGGCCAGGATGAAGGGCACTGAACGGCCCGGCAGCAGCCCCTACGAGCACTCTAAAGAGATCGGCACTTTTTACTGCGCCGTATGCGGGAATCCGCTGTTCCGCAGCGACACCAAATTCGAGAGCGGCTGCGGCTGGCCCAGTTTTTACGAGCCGATCAGCAAGGGCAGCATTATCTATGCCGCCGACCATTCCTACGGGATGGACAGGACGGAGGTGATGTGCGGACGTTGTAAGGCCCACCTCGGGCACGTCTTCAAAGATGGTCCGCCGCCTACGGGACTCAGGTATTGTATCAATGGGGTAGTGCTGGACTTTGAAAGGGCCAGGGACGCCGAACAGAAATACAACTCGGAACATAACAAATAAAAAAGTATGAGTATCAATCGAATTGGATGGATCGGGCTGGGCAATATGGGCGTTCCGATGGCGAAGAATCTGGTAAAAGCAGGCTTTGCGGTGACCGTTTATAACCGGACGGCCGCCAGGACGGCCCCGCTGAAAGAAGCGGGCGCTGAAGTCGCGGGCAACACGATCGAGCTCTGGGAAAAGGCGGATATCGTGATCACGATGGTCTCCGACGACAATGCGCTAAGGCATATCCACAACACCGGCCTGGAGGCGACTGCCCCGGCGGGCAAGTTGGTCATCGATATGAGCACCGTCTCCCCTGCTACCACCCGCGAGCTGGCTGGCCGGCTGGCCGCAAAAGGCGTGGAATACCTGGATGCGCCGGTCTCGGGGAGCGTCAAGCCGGCCGAGCTCGGACAGCTGGTCATCATGGCCGGCGGCAAGAAGAGCGTGTATGAGTCGGCGCTGCCGATATTTGAGAAGCTCGGCAAGCTGTCCTTCTATATGGGTCCCCTGGGTGCGGGCAACGCGGCAAAGCTGGCGATAAATCTCTACCTGGCCTTCAATATGCAGGGCATGGCCGAATCGGTCAATTTTGCGCGGGAAAATGGCATCCAGCCTTCCGATATGATGGCCGCCATCAACGAGAGCGCGCTAAGCAGTATATTTACGAAGTTAAAGACGCCCAACCTCGTGAACGACCTGCATCCCGCCGCCTTCGCCCTGCGGCTGATGGCCAAGGACCTGCGGCTGGCGAAAGAGCAGGGACTGCACAGCCCCGGCGGCCTCGCCCTCGAAGAAAGCTACCGCAAGGCTGCGGCAGAAGGGCTTGGCGAAGAAGACCTTTCGGCGATACTCCGGTACGTGGCCAAGAAGTAATTTATTTTGTCAGCCGGGCGTTAGCCTGTATTTTTGCACCCCGATTCCACCCCGGTACGGTTGCCGATCGTCCAGGGTGGTCAATCAGCCAACTTAGCTCAGCTGGTAGAGCATTTCATTCGTAATGAAAGGGTCGTCGGTTCGATTCCGATAGTTGGCTCAAACTTCAAAAGCCTTAGTCATCCATGAAGCTATCGCATCTGGCAGAGACACTGATAGGCTCCGAGATCGTCAAATTAGGTGGAGAGATCAGGGAAAAGATCAGGAAAGGAGAAAAGATCTATAATTTCACAGTAGGCGATTTTGATCCGGCCATATTTCCCATCCCAAAAGAGCTGGAAGACGCCATCATCGACGCATACCGAAAGCATTTCACCAACTATCCCGCTGCGGAGGGCAACCTTGATCTGCGCGAGTCGATAGCCGTCTTTCTCAAGGACAGGGAAGAGCTGGTCTACAACACCGACGAGATCCTCGTCGCCAGCGGTGGACGGCCGCTGATCTATTCCCTCTTCCGGACCCTGATCGACAAAGGCGATAAGGTTATCTATGCTGTTCCGTCCTGGAACAACAATCACTATACGCACCTCAACGGTGGCGAGCACGTGGTCGTCGAGGCTACGGCAGAGAACAACTTCATGCCAACGGCCGATGCCCTGCGTCCTCACGCGAAAGAGGCTACGCTCATCTGTCTTTGTTCACCGCAGAACCCCACGGGGACAACGATATCCCGAAAGGACCTGTCTGCGATCTGCGAGCTGGTGCTGGAAGAGAACGCGCGTCGCGGACCCGACCAGAAAAAGCTGTACGTGCTTTACGACCAGATGTACTGGCAGCTGACCTATGGCGCTATAGAGCACTACAATCCCGTCTCTCTATATCCTGCCATGCGGGAGTATACGGTGTTCATCGATGCGATCAGCAAGGCATTCGCGGCTACTGGTGTACGTGTGGGCTGGTCTTTTGGTCCCGCAGAGATCATCGGCAAGATGAAGGCGATCATGACGCATATCGGTTCGTGGGCGCCGATGGCCGAACAGAAAGCAACCGCTGCATATCTTCTCCGGAAAGAGAACATCGACTCTTATCTGGCTGGCTTCAAGGGGGCCGTTTCATCGAGGCTGCAGCAGATCTATGAAGGTTTTGTCGCGCTGAAGAAGGAGGGTTTTTCCGTAGACGTGCTGGCGCCTGAGGCGGCTATCTACCTTACGATAAAGATCGACCTGAAAGGAAAGAAGACTGCGCAGGGCTCCGTCCTGAAGGACCAGGCTGACGTCACCTCTTATCTCCTGGATGAGGCGGGTCTCGCTATTGTGCCTTTCTCTGCCTTTGGCGCAGCAAAAACTTCGCCCTGGTACAGGCTTTCTGTAGGCACCTGCAGATTGGAGGATATCCCGGAAATGATCGGAAAACTTCGGAGCGCTATGATCAAACTGGCATAGGCGCTATCAAAAGACTATCATAACGTGGTGGCTAAGCCGGGGCAGAGTAGAATTTCGTCGCTTAGTTCTTATTGCAGATGAAGAAAAAAGGTTTCAGTTCCTTCTGACGAACTATCTTTTGGATGCTTTCTCTCTTGTAGAGCGTCTTATGGCGGTTGACATCAAACACCTCGTGTGCAGTGCAGAATGACTCAAAGGTCTCGAACTGGAACAGCAGATCGTTCAGTTGTTCCAACTCACGCTCCATCGATTTTTCGTTCATGTGTTCATCTTTCACCAGAACAAGCAAATCCCTGTTACAAGCTTTCATTTCTATTAGATTTTAATAACCAGACATTCCTTTTGTTATACCGCAACCACATTTTTTGCTGCTCCCGCCGATGCTACCGCGGCCGGTACTGCAGCTAAACAATACAATGGTACTAAATAATAACAATAGAGTCAATATTGTTCTTGTGGTTTTCATTGTCTTAATCCTCCCAAATTAACTAATTTGTCTTAAAAATAGTATACGTCGTTGCCGAATCCAGTAAAAATTAACAATCCCCCTGCTAAAGGGCTAAAGATACTTTTAGCACCACTTGACTGGGGACTCGGGCACGCAACGAGGTGTATCCCAATAATTAAAGAATTAATAAATCAGAAATGTACGGTTGTAGCCGCGGTTTCGGGAGTGCAGAAAGAGGTGTTGGTACGGGAAATTCCCGGGCTGGTCATCGCAGACATACCGGGCTATGGCATAAAATACGACAAAAACCGTGCCCTCACGATCCTCCGCCTGATATTTTCCATTCCGAAAATCTTGATCCGCGTCAAGCGTGAAAATGCATGGATACGGCGCTGGGCGCGGCTCGAGCAGCCCGACCTGATCATTTCGGACAACCGGTATGGCCTCCATGTGGCCGGCATACCCTCGGTCTTTATGACCCACCAGCTGCTGATACGGACGCCCTGGGGGGCTATAGCAGACCGTTGGCTGCAGAAGATCAATTATTCCTTTATCCGGCGCTTTTCCCTGTGCTGGGTGCCCGACGTGGAGGGCGAGGACGGCCTGGCGGGCGAGCTTTCACATCCTCTCCATATGCCCCATGTCCCTGTTCGTTATATAGGATGGCTGTCGCGGTTCGACCCCTCTCCCTCCGATGCGGCTCCCCGCCTCGATCCCGACCCGGTCCCCGGGGCCGATATCGATCTCCTGGTCCTTTTGTCCGGACCAGAGCCGCAACGGACCGTGCTCGAAAAAAAGATAATGGACCAGGTGCCGGACTATTCCGGCCGGGTCGTGCTGGTCCGGGGACTGCCGGACAACTGTTATCAGCTCAATGTCCCTTCGAAGATCAGGGTTTACGATCACTTACCGGCCGCGCAGCTGGAAGTCCTGATCCGCGGGGCGGGCCAGATCATCTGCCGGTCAGGCTACAGTACGGTGATGGACCTGGTGCGATTGGGCAGGCGGGCGATTATGGTCCCTACCCCGGGTCAGACCGAACAGGAATATCTGGGCCACTATCTCGCGTCCCGTGGCTGGGCCATATGCGTCGACCAAAAAGGATTTTCATTGACCGATGCGCTGGCGGCGGCAAGGGAACCAGGGCAGAAGCTACCCGACCCTGCAACCGGCGAAGGACTGCTGCAGCAGGCGATAGCCGGGGTGCTGATATCCGCCGCGCGAACCAACCCTTGAACCAGCGCGTCCCGGCAGTCTAGTCATGTCCCCCCGCCTTGGGATAGTCGAAGAACCAGAACTGCGGAGAAGAGGAGAGAAAGTCGCGCCAGTGGTCCGTCCCGGCCTTTACGGCGAAGACCGCGCAGGTGGGCATATTGTCCAGACGGACGGTGCTCAGGATATTGGCAAAGGCAGTAATACCGGGATTATGCGAGAACAGGGCGACTGATCCGTCGCCGTCATCCAGCGCGGTCACTACCGTCCGGAAAATGTCCAGCGTGGCATGATAGAGATCCGGAATGAACTGAATGTCCTTATGCTTTTTGTCATACGCCTCTGCAAAAAATTCCGCTGTCTGCCGGGCCCTTTTTGCCGGACTGGAGACAAAACGATCGATAGAAACGCCGTCCTTGATCAGCCGCCTGGCCATAGCAGGTGCGTCCCGCCGGCCCCGGTCGTTCAGGGGGCGGTCGAAGTCTTTCATATCGGCGTCGTCCCAGCTGCTCTTCGCGTGTCTTATTATCAAAAGGGTCTTCATCAGAAATTTATTCCACCTCAATCTACGACAATACCCGCTAATGCGGCTCACGCCACCGGTGGTGCGGGTCGAAGCTATATGCAAGGACTGCGTTCAGCGTAAATTATATGTCAAAGGCCTGCGAATTGATAAAATTAATAAGAGAAACCGTGTTCTTCAGCTTCAGCTTTTTGAGAATATTGTGCCGGTGAACCTCTACGGTCTTCAGGGAAATGCTGAGCTCGGAAGCGATCTCTTTGGAAGAGAGGCCTTCCTTCAGCGCCCTGACGATCTGCATTTCGCGGTCGGAGAGATTGTTGATATCGGGGTTGGCCTGGTCTCCATGCAGGAGCTGGTCAGAGAGGATATTCTTCACTTCCTGGCAGATATACACATGATTATTGCTCACTTCCGCGATGGCCGTCAACATTTCCTGTCGGGGGGAATTTTTCGTCACATATCCCTTGGCTCCGAGGCGGAGCATCTTCTTTGCGTAGGCGGGTTGGGAGTGCATGGATACACCGATGATCTTCGAACCGGGGGAATATTTACGGATCATCTTGAGCACATCAAAGCCACTCATCGGGGCCATGTTGATATCAAGCAGGACAACGTCGGGTCGTTTATCCCTTGCCAGCTCAACTGCTCTTTCTCCGTCACCACATTCAGCTACAACATCGAAGTTCTCATTCTTTCCCAATAAAAAACTCCATGTTTCCCGGATTAACGTATGATCATCAACGATCATAATTGAAACTTTCTTCATAACGCTTAACTTTTGAAAACAAAATGATCAGGCATTACTAAAGGAGCGCTTAAACCGTGCAGATTCTTTTAAGGGGAATTGGGTACTAGCAAGTAAACTTATATAATATTAAGGATTTTCTCTGATAACCCCAATTTGTACTTTAATTTTTTTGTCCGAGGGGGATCATTTTGAGTCGGTTATGACTATTTCGCGTGAATATGGGGGTAATGGGGTATGTGGCTCCCTGTCGTTTGCGGTCATTTAATAGCCGCGGACGTTCTTCCCTTCCATATAGTTCATGAAAGCCTTATTTACGACCCTGTTGCCTCCCGGGGTGGGGTAATTGCCGGTAAAATACCAGTCACCGGTATTGGTGGGGCAGGCACGGTGCAGCGAATCGATGGTCTGGAAGATGACCTGCACGGGGGTATCGACATCCGGTGGCGTGATCAGCTGTGCGACCTTGGCGGATATCTCTTCGTCGGTAAAGGGCCGGTAGACTCTTTGGGCCACGTTCTCCGTGTGCAGCTGACCGGTGCGCTGCAATTCCTTGCAGCGTTCATAGAACTCCTGCAGACAGCTTTCCTTCCCTCTTTCCTTCCACAGCTCAACTGCGGCACGAAAGGCGATGAAGTCGCCCATTTTGCTCATATCAATGCCATAGCAGTCGGGGTAGCGTATCTGGGGGGCGGAGGAGACGACAATGATCTTTTTGGGCTCGAGACGGGTCAGCATCCGGATGATGCTTTCCTTCAGGGTCGTTCCCCTCACGATGGAGTCGTCGATAACGACCAGGGTGTCGACACCCTTCCGGACCGTGCCGTAGGTGACGTCGTAGACGTGCTGCACCATCTCGTTGCGGCTGGTGTCTTCCGTGATAAAGGTGCGCATCTTGACGTCCTTTATCGCCACTTTCTCCACGCGGATCTTGCGGCTCAGCATCTCCACCAATTTGTCCTTGTTGATATCGTTGCCCCAGGACAGGATGCGCTGGATCTTCACGCTTTCGAGGTAGTCGTCGACGCCCTTCCAGAGTCCGTAAAAAGCGACCTCTGCCGTATTGGGTATGAAAGAGAAAATGGTATTCTTGAGATCGTGGTCGACCGCATTGAGCACCTGCTCGCTGAGGTTATGACCGAGCGCAATGCGCTCGCGGTAGATCTTTTCGTCGCTGCCGCGGGAGAAATAGATCCGCTCAAAGCTGCAGGCGCGCCGCTCTTTCGGCTCAAGGATGGTCTCCACTGAGACCTCGCCGCTGGCCTTTACGATCAGACCTTTGCCGGGCATCAGCTCCATCACTTCGTTCTCGCCTACATTGAATACCGTACGGATGGCGGACCTTTCGGAAGCGGCCACGACCACGTCGTCATTGATATAGTAATAGGCAGGACGGATGCCGTGGGCGTCGCGGAAGATAAAACTGTCTCCGTTGCCTAGCAGGCCGCCGACCGTAAATCCGCCGTCAAAAAGGGAGACGGCCTTTCTCAGCAGTCCGACCAGGTCGAGACGGGCCTGCGAAGCCTCGTCGGCCTTGACCAGGAAATGGTGGATGACCTCCATCATAGCGGCCAGGTCACTCTGCTTCTGAAATTCGCCGGGATCGATATCGATCAGGTCGAACAGCTCGTCGGTATTGACCAGGTTGAAGTTGCCGGCCAGCGCGAGATTGCGGGCCGGGATGGTATTCCTCTTTATAAAGGGATGACAGAATTCGGCGTTGTTCCTCCCCTGGGTGCCATAGCGGAGATGGCCGAGCAGCAGCTCGCCGACAAAGGAGATATGACCCTTCATCAGGCCGGGGTGTTTGGTGATGTCAGGCTGGTAGAGCTCCAGGTCCTTTACTTCACCCATGATCTTGGAGAAAATGTCGGAGATGGGCTGGTTGTTGGCGCTGCGGATGCGATGCAGGAAGGGGTGACCGGGTTCTACATTCAGCTTTACCGCTGCGACGCCTGCGCCGTCCTGCCCGCGGTTGTGTTGCTTTTCCATTAGCAGGTACAGCTTGTTCAGACCGTAGAGTACGGTGCCGTATTTCTGCAGATAATGAGAGAACGGCTTGCGTAATCGAATGAATGCCAGCCCACATTCATGTTTTATTGCATCGCTCATGCTTTGGCCCTCCCCCGGGAGATGGGTTAATTCCCGAAAGAAGCCGCAAAGGTAGTGACTTAAGCGTTAAAGAAAAAGAAAAGTTAACACTGTTAGCGGTGGAGGGAACGCTGCCCCGGGTGGGTGTGAACCGGCAACCGGGTCGGAGGGGGAAACCCGGGGATCCCGAAACCAGAGTCAAAAAACCCCCAGTCTTCATAGGCTTGGGGGCGGTGTACAACAGGAATTTGAACACTCTTTTTTGGGAACCGAAAATCCCCTGGTCTTTCTAAGGATTGGATAATAAAAACTTTATGAGCGACTTCATGCCCTAAAAATGCGTTAAAGCGGTTAGTTTATGAAGAAATAGCTAATGGATTTGCCCGGTTTAAGGGAAAACTCGGTCAATTTTAAGTGTAAACCCCGATGTCTGGAACGGCCGTACGGATATAACAATTTAATAATGAATTATTTGATTAAATATATGTGGCGTTGGTATTGATAAAGTTGACCAGCGAGGCCGAATTCTTGAGCTTGAGTTTCTTGAGGATATTGTGCCGGTGCACTTCCACAGTTTTCAGCGAGATATTGAGGCTTGTGGCGATCTCCTTGGACGAGAGGCCCTCCTTGATAAAATTGATGATCTGCATCTCCCGCTCGGTCAGCGCATTGATATTCGGCGAATCCTCCTTTTCGTCCAGCAGCTGCTCGGAGATGATGTTCTTGATCTCGTCGCAGATGTACTTATTGCCGTGGTTGACCTCCAGGATGGCCTTGATCATCTCTTCCTTAGAAGAATTCTTGGTCACATAGCCGCGGGCTCCCATCTGCAGCATCTTCTTGGCATAGGCCGGCTGGGAGTGCATCGAGACCCCGATGACCTTCGAGCCGGGAGAGATCTTCCGGATGCGCTGGGTAGCCTCCAGGCCGGAGAAAGGGGTCATATTGATATCCATCAGGACTACGTGAGGACGTTTGGTTTTTGCCAGCTCCACCGCCTCCTGCGCATCCCCGCACTCAGCTATCACCTGGAACCGCGCGTCACTATTCAGGATATAACTCCAGGTCTCCCGGATCAGCTTGTGGTCGTCAGCAATCA
>Ga0207695_10002107_pt1 | contig 30237 bp, 20 predicted proteins | sample KBSC54metaG_FD_184354 | JGI IMG/M metagenome (GOLD analysis project Ga0207695, IMG submission 184354) | Corn rhizosphere microbial communities from Kellogg Biological Station, Michigan, USA - KBS C5-4 metaG (SPAdes) (version 2) | ecosystem: Host-associated > Plants > Roots > Rhizosphere > Soil...
ACTATTTCACGCATGATGACAAGGCCGATACGATTACCATCCTGGATGCCAAGGAGGGCCATGCGGTCGATACGGTGACGGTGGAATACCGTCCCGCCGACAAGCTCGACACGGGTGTGGGAAACAGGTCGGTGCAGGCTTTTATCGGCAATCAGCGGCCCTTGCCGAAGACGGTTACTGTCTACGACTACGATTACGCCAATGCCAAGGTATCGTTCAAGTTCGAACATGATGTCTCCACGCTCAACAGTGCCGTCGGTGAGATCATGCTGCAGGGCGAGCACATCCGCAGCGATGAGGAAGGCAAGCGCTATGCTGCACTGCGCGCCCAGGAGCTGGTTTGCACCGGCAAGCAGTTTGCGGGGGAGTCCACCGTGGTTGGCTTGCGCAGTGGCTACTTCATGGAAATGCGCGGTCACTATCGCGACGCCTTCAATGCCAAATATCTGGTGACCGAAATCGAACATCGCGGCTCCCAGGCCGGGGCTTTGCTCAACGGGCTGGATACCCCCTACAACCGCGACAAGAGTGCAGCGCCAACCCATTACGCCAACAGTTTTCACGCCATTGCGGCCGAGGTGCAATTTCGTCCGCCGCGGGTAACGCCGTGGCCGCAGCTGACCGGCACCATGAGCGCCGTGATCGATTCGGCATCCAGCAACAAGATCGCCGATCTGGACGACAAGGGCCGGTATCTGGTGAAGTTGCGGTTCAACAAGACCGATCGCCAGGATGGCGCAGGCTCGGTGCGCATCCGCATGGCCTCGGGCTATGCAGGCACGGTGACGGAGGAGGACGGTACGGCCAAGACTTATGGCATGCATGCGCCCTTGCACAAGGGAGCGGAGGTGTTGCTGTCGTTCGAAGGAGGGGATCCTGATCGGCCGGTGATCATGTCGGCGGTGGCCAATTCCGAGAATCCCAATGTAGTCAACGAGAAGAATTCCACCCAGACCGTCCTGCAGACCGTGGGCAACAGCATTGTGCTGGAAGACAAAGAGGGCACTGAGTCGGTCAAGATCATCTCCGCGGGCAATTCCAACGACAAGACCGTGATCGGCTACGGCAACGAAGCCAAGGGGATCTGGGCCAGTACCTCGGGAAGTTCGGTCAGCATGTCGGCCGGCAATTCGACCTCGGTATCGATCGGCGTGAAGAACTCGCTGAGCGCTTCCATCGAAAACAGCATTTCGGCATCGCTGGGTACCAAGGCCTCGGTGGGGGCCAGCATCGGGGTGAGTTACGGGCGTGACGTTTCCTGGAAGTTCGGGCGCAGTTTCAGCCTCGACGATTCCGAATCGGTCTCGCTCAAGACCGAGGGGAAGTTGCAGGGCAATGACAATGTGCTCATCTCCGGCGGCCAGCGCAAGCTGATCAAGGACACGGTCGATACGCTCAAGTCAGCGCTCAAGAAGGCGGTCAAGGTCAATGTGCTGGTCAACATGGCAGTGGCAGCTGGCGCCTCTGCCGGCATGGCGTTCAAGTCCGACGCCAAGGGCGGGAAAATCCCGGCCTTCGATTGGTGGAATGCCAGTTTCTCGGGCGCGCAGGCGGCCTTGAACACTTTGGTCACGGCCGGCAGCATCTATCATTTCGCCCTGAACAAATCTGCCGACGCCCTGGCCGCAACGGCCAAGGAGGAAGCCTATGTCAGCAACATGAAACTCGGCCAGAGCGGTATCGAGATGACTGCCGACAGTTTGCCCGTGCTGGCCGGAGTGCTGCCTCCCGGGAACAAGCGCGGCATGGTGAATATCGAGACCGGGACGGTCGCGATCACGGCAGAAACGAAGGGGCTGAAAAAGTCGTCCATCGATTTGAATTCAGACAAAATCAGTCTGGCCGCCAGTGATGCCGCCCAGATGTCAGGCACGCTTGATCTCACCAGTTCGGCCTGCACGCTGGCCAGCAACAATCCTGGGGCCAGTATCGTGCTCAAACACAATCTTGCAACGGCCAAACTGACGTCGGATGGATTCCTCGCCAAGTCCGGCAAGGCCGCCGTGGCAGCCGATCCGGTACAAGGCGCCTCGATCTCAATGGGCAAGGCCTCCGTCACCACTACTGCGATGCAGGCAGTGGCTGAGTTTGGAAAGAGCAGCATGACGCTCAACGCCACCTCCGCCAGCCTGGAGATGGGTACCAATACCCTGAGTGCAGGCGCTTCCGGCGTGACCATCAACGGTTCCATGATCCGGGTGGGCTGACATGAAAATTTTCCGTCCTGATGAATTGGCGGTGCTCTACCGCAGTTTTCGGTTTGCCCGACGCAATACGCTGGCCGTTGGCATGCTGGGCCTGTTTCCCTTTGACCGGAGCGAACTGGCGGGCCTGCGTCCCGAACCGGAGTTGTGGGATGCCGTCGCTCGCGCCATGGGGGAAGGCGTGCTCGATGAAGGCTATCCCAAGCCAGCCGGCGAGTTCAAGGTCTACGGCAGCGCCCATGCGCCGGGCGGCAAGCCGGTGCAGGAAATGCTGGTCTCCGCCAAGGTGGGCAGCGTGCTCAAGCAATTGTTGGTGATCGGTGACCGGCACTTCAACGCCTTGGGCCTGATCTCGCAGACCTCCCCCTTCGTGGCAATGCCGCTGACGCCAGGGCAGGCCTTCGGCGGTCCGGATGAAGCGGCGAACCGGGCCGGCAAGGGGGCGGCCGCCACCGTGTCGGCCGACGGCGTTGCACAGTGGTCGCTGCCCAATGTGGAACGGATGCGCCAGCGCATCACATCACGAGGCGACCGCGTAGAACCTGCCGGATTCTGGGCGCTTGACGCGACCGCACCGTTGCGCACCGCTCAGTTGGGAAAGTGCGACGACCAATGGTTAAAACACACCTGGCCGCATCTGCCAGAAGATACCCGTGCCGAATACTTTCATACGGTTCCAGCAGATCAGCGTAATGCTGGGTATTACGTGGGAGACGAGGTCGTTGAATTACACGGAATGCATCCGCAGCAGGCGACCCTGACGGCACGCTTGCCGGGCTTGCGCGCCCGCTGTTTCGTCCATCGGCAGCAAGTCAACGGCGCCGAGCGTTTCAGCGAAATCGAGGCGCGCCTCGATACCGTCTGGCTGTTTCCGGAGTTGTCATGCGGCATTGTGTTGTATCGGGCGCAGTCTGAGGTGGCCGACGAAGATGCCAGCGATGTCTTGCATGTAATGGCCGAATGGGAACGCCTGCAGGATGCGCCGCTGTCTTTCGGACACTACGAGGCCTTGTTTGATCTGTATCGTGGCCAGGCGAGCGCAACGGCCGTGGCAGCCGATACGGTGCCGGCCAATCCTGTTGCGTCAGCGACGCAACCGCCACCATTGCCGGCAGTGGTGATGCCAGCAGCGACAGTGGCCGCTGCTGCTGCCGCACCATTTCCGGAGTTGGGTGAAGCGCAGCAGGCGATCATCCAGCTGGAACGTGAGACCGCGGAGCTGATGCAACGCTTTGGTATCACGCCCGCTGACCTGGCTGCGCTGGAGCCTCCGCCAGCCGTGCCGACCGACGTTTCCATCGCTGAAGCCGAGCGGGCCATCGCGGACTTGGAGCGGGAAACTCAGACCCTCATGCGCCAGCACAACCTGAGCGAGGCAGATGCCCTGAAGATGGAGGTCCCGCAGGCTCCGCCAGGCAGCGGCTCCCTGGCAGAGGCCAAAGCCTCCGTGCTGGATTTGCAGCGTTCTAGCCAGGAATTGATGCGGCAACACAAGCTGAGCGAAGCCGACATCGAAAAATTCGCCGCCACCCGACCCGGCGCAGAGCCAGGGGAAGCCCTGTTCGGTACCGATGTCGAGGCATTGCTGCAAAACGTGCCTGACGCCCTGCCGGACTGGCCGGAAGTCTCCATGCTGCCGCCCGCGGCTGCTACACAGGCGCTGGCAGCGGTGGCCATCCCGACGCTTGCTCAGGCCCCTGCAGCCCTGCCCAAACTGACTCGCGAGCAAGTGATCGAACTGCACACCGCAAAGCACTCACTGCGTGGCTATGACCTCTGTGGTGTCGATCTCTCGAAGCTGGACCTCAGCGCGGCGGATTTTTCAGGGTCCTTGCTCGAAGGTACTGTATTTGCGGGTAGCCGCTTGGCCCATGCGGACTTGTCGGCTTGCCTCATGCAAGGTGCCGACTGCAGCGAGGCCGACTTCAGCAATGCCAACCTGGCGCAGGCCAGCGCGGGCGGGGCCAAGTTCGCCAAGGCCCGTTTGCCGGGTGCTCGCATGCAGGAGGGCGATTTCACCGGAGCCGATTTCACCCTGGCGCAGTTGCCGAATGCGGTGCTGGACGACGCCATTTTTTCCCAGGCTGCGATGTCGGGAGTGCAGGCGGCGGGTTGTACTGCCACGCATGGCAATTTCAGCCGGGCCGATTTGTCCGGGGCAGATTTCGGCCAGGCCCGGTTGCATCAGGCGATGTTCAACGAGAGCAAGCTGGCGGCTTCCAACTTCAAGGCGGCGTACTGCGAAGAGGCTGAGTTCTATGGTGCTGATGCCACCGGAGCTCAGTTCGTGGCGGCGATCATGGGTTCCTCGCGCGCAGATGGTGGCAGCCAGTTCAGCCATGCCGTCTTTGATGGCGCGCAATTGCAGCGTGCGGCATGGGAGGGGGCGCAGCTCACAGCTGCCCGCTTCGTCGGCGCGATACTGGATGATGCGGATTTCAGTCAGGTCAAGGCTTCCGGGGCCAGCTTTCGTCAGGCATCGGCACGCCATGCCAAGTTCGGCCGGGCTGACCTGAGCCAGGCTGATCTGAGTGGAATCAACCTGTTCAAGGGCTCGTTGCGCAAGGCCCGGGTAGAAGCGGCGGTGCTGCATTTTGCCAACGCCTACGGTGCCGATCTGGAGGGATGCACCTTGCGTGCCAGCGCGTTGGAAGGGACGCACGTCGAGCGGACCATTTTGACGGTGCGGCCACCGTTGGCGTGATGCCAGAGATGGTGCGGGTCGCTGCAAGTGACACCTTCAGCGCGACGATCGGTATGAAAAGAATGCGGCAAATGACAGGGGAATGAACGTGGAACTCGAACAAATCTGGCAGACACTGGCACAAGAGCGCCGGCTCAGCGATATCGACCTCTCTGGTGCTGACCTCAGCGGACGCGACCTGTCGGGCTGTACGCTGATCAACGTGCGGCTGGCCAACGCGCGTTTGAGCTCGGCCAATCTCGCCAATGCGTACCTGCAGAATGTCGACCTCTCCGGTGCCAATCTCGAAGGCGTGCAGGCCGCACAGGCCAGCTTCAACGAAGTGGATTTGAACGCGGCCCAACTGCAGCGGGCAGAACTGCTGCAGGCGACCTTTGGCCATTGCCGGCTGGATGGTGCCATCCTTGCAGGCGCACAGCTGGTGCGCTGTGACATGAACGAGGTGACCCTGCTCAACACCGACCTCAGTGGTGCCAACCTGACCCGCTGGACCGCTATGCATACCGACCTGAGCAGCGTGCGATTGGCCGGCGCGGTGCTGACGCAGGCCTTTCTCAAGGACAGCCAGCTCCAGGCGCAGAACTTCGCAGGTTGCGACCTGACCATGACCATGTTCGTCAACGCCCAATTGCAGCAGGCGGATTTCACCAGCGCACGACTGGATCGCACCAGCTTCATGGGCGCCCAGCTGCAGCAGGCCAATTTGGCAGGTACGCGCAGCAGCTATCTGTGCTTCATCGACGCGCAGGCGCAGCAGGTCAATCTCGCAGGCGCTGCCTTCGAGATGAGCGACGCTTCCCAGGCAGATTTCAGCGAGGCCAAGGCAGCGGGGGTCTCCTGGCACATGTCGGTGCACCAGAAGACGCTCTGGAAACGAGCGCAACTGAAGGGTTCTGCATGGGTCCATTGCGACCTGTCCCATGCGGACTTCTCGGAGGCCGACTGCAGCCAGGCCGACCTGGGCGGCGCCAACATTCATGGACTGCTGCAACAGAATACCCGCTGGGACGGCACCAACTTTGACGGGGTGCGCCCCACCGACCCGCTGCTGGAACGGGCCGAACGATGGCAACCCCAAGTGGCGGCACGCTGAACGCGCCCCGCAAGCCAGATGGAATCGATAGTTCACGCAAGGAAAAAACATCATGCAAAACACGCTCATCACCATGTCCCGCCCGGGGGCGGATCACGCCGTCGGGATGTTGTATGCAACCGTGACTGGCCGCGCGGACAAGTGGTTCTTCCTCAGTTCGCCGGAAATGGCCGTGGAACGAGCCCTGCGCGCTGACAGCTGCCTGATTGAGCCGGAATGCGGCGATACGGTGCTGGTCTGCCATGGCGGCACGCAATCCTGCTTCGTGCTGGCGGTGCTGGCACGTGCCACACCGGAGCAGGCCACGCTGACCTTGCCAGGCGCGGTGCAATTGCAGACCAGCCAGGGCCAGCTTCAGGTGAAGGCTGAGCAATTGGAATTGCAGGGCCGCCAGCGCGTGACCATGGTCGGAGCGCAAGTGGACGTGACCGGCATTCGTGGCGAACTGCGCTTCCGCGAGCTCAGCGCCAGTGCGGAACAGGCGCAGGCACGCTTTGGCAGCCTGACCAGCGTGGCGCAGAACATCACATCCACAGTAGGACGGCTGGTGCAGAAAGCGCGCGACAGTTTCCGCTGGACGGAGAACCTGGAGGAAACCCGCGCCGGACGTGTGCGCATGCTGGTCAAGGATCGTTTCCACATGAAGGCCGCGCACACGACCTTGCTGGCCGATGGCCAGGTCAAGATTGATGGCGAGAAGATCGACCTCGGCTGACGCTTTCAAGCAAAGGAGCAAAACATGTTTGCAGTCACCAAGCAAGCCGGCCAATGCATGGCGATGCCGGACGTTTGCAATACGCCCATTCCGCCGGCCGGCCCGGTGCCACTTCCTTATCCCAACATCGCCATGCCGATGATGGGTAACCCGGCCACGACCAAGGTGATGATCTCCGGCATGCCGGCGCTGACCAAGTCATCCAAGATCACCATGAGCAATGGTGATCAGCCGGGCGTCAATGGCGGGGTGGTCAGCGGCAAGATCATGGGGCCCGCCGAGTTCATCATGGGCAGCATGAAGGTCAAGCTGGAGGGCAACCCGGCCGTGCGCATGGGCGATACCACCAAGCAGAACGACGGCAACGCGGTAGGCGCGGTGCTGGTGCCGAGCCAGGTCAAGGTCATGATCATGAGCTAGGTGCCGGGCCCGACAGGGTTTGGCGATGGCCCGACGCGAAGCGGCGCGACGGGGGTGTTCAATTTTTCAGGCAGCCGATGACATGAAGACGGTATGGATGACTTCCCTGGCCAACGATCCTGCGCGTGTGCAGGCGTTCACCGGGGTATTGAAGCGCTATGGACTGGATGTGAAGGGACATTTTTGGGCGGATGATGCGCAGAAAATGACGTGGCGGGTGGCCTTGGATGCGCTGCTGCAGGCGCAGGCGGCGGTCTGGCTGGTGCTGGCTGACGAAGCCGAACTGGCTCGACCGGGGGTGCGCTATGGCCTGTCGTTGCTGGCGGCATCGCTGGGAGAGCGCGCGGGGCATGGTTTTCCCCTCGTCTTCATATGGCGCGGCAAGGTACCCGACGCCGCCATGCTGCCGCCCTTGCTGCGCAATGCACTGCATCTGGAAGAGGCAGGCGCCGCCTGGCCGGCCAAGATCGTGGCCAAGGCCAATATGCCGGCCAAAGTCGAACCGCCCGAATACCGACTGCATGTCAGTGGTGATGAGAAGCTGGGGCAATGGTTCGAGATTGGACCGCGCGCAGGCCAGTGGGATGGCGTGGTGTTCGGTGTTGCGGGGGAGGGCGCCGAAATCGACTTCCAGGCGGTCGGCGATGCCGGCGGCCTGCCGGAGAAGACCATTCTGGAATACGCCCAGCAGGGCATGAAACTTCAGATCGGCGAACAGGAATATACGGCTTGGGCGGTGCGCAACCAGGTCGGGGCAGACCAGTCCTACTACGCCCGTGTGAAGGGTTGTCCGCACTCGCTGCTGTTCATGCCCTATGCGGAGGGGGCGGATGCCGAGGCGACCGTGCTGCAGCTGAAGTAACGCGTCAAACGAACAAACAGACGAGACCGCTGGCGCCGGCCCGTGCACTTTTACCGGAGATCATTCGCAATGGCTTCCTTATCCAGCCGCCTGATGAGCAACAAGCGCTTTGAGTTTGTGTCCACGGCATTCGATCGCGACAAGTTCGCGGTAGTCAACATGCAGGGATTCGAATCGCTATCGAAGACCTTTCGCTTCACGCTGACGCTGGTCACCGACGATGCAACGATCGACTTCGACCAGATGCTGCAGAACCCGGCTACCTTTTCCATCTTCGCGCCCGATGGTGGTGGTGCCGTACCTTACCACGGTGTGCTGGCGGGATTCGACCAGTTGCATCGCGCCGACGGCTACGTGTTCTATCGCGCAGTCCTTGTGCCTCACTTGTGGCGCTTGTCGCTGTATCGCGTGTCAGAGGTGTACCTCAACGAACAGACCATCCCGTCCATCATAGAAGGCTTGCTTAAGGGAGCGCGCCTGCCTGCCTCAGCATTCGAATTGAAATTGACGGGCGATTATCGTCCGCGCAGTTTCGTTTGCCAGTATCAGGAAACCCATCTTGACTTCCTTTCCCGCTGGATGGAAAAGGAAGGCATGTATTACTGGTTCGATCATGGCGGTCGCGCCGAGAAACTGATCATTGGCGATCACCGCATGATGCATGCTCAGGACGCGATCAAAGTGAGCTATCGGCCCGCCGATGAACTCGATACTGGCGCAGCCGCGGATGCCGTTCAGGGATTCGTCTGCAAACAGAAGCCCCTGCCTTACCAGGTGATCCTGCAGGATTTCAACTATCGCAAGGCAGCGGTTGAACTGAAGGTATCCGATATCGTTTCCGAGAACGGCTTCGGCGATGTGATGATTTACGGCGAGAATTTCCGCAATGAGCAGGAGGGAAAGCGCTATGCGCGCCTGCGCGCCGAAGAAATTGCCTGTGGAGGCAAGCTGTTCGCCGGGGACTCGACAGCCGTCGGTTTGCGTAGCGGTTATTTCATGGAGCTGGCACAACACTACCGCGAAGATTTCAACGGAAAGTACTTGGTCACCGAGATCACGCATGAAGGGTCGCAGGCCGGGGCGTTGCTTGAGGGGATCCGCAGCCCGTACAGTCAAAGCGGTGCCGGTGGCGAGACCAATTACCACAACACTTTCGTGGCGATCAGGTCGGACGTGCAGTTTCGCCCCGAGCGTGTGACCCCCAAGCCGCGCGTGGCTGGCACCATGAACGCCACCATTGACGGCGAGGGCAGCGGGGAATATGCCGAGCTCGACGAATTTGGACAGTACAAGGTGCAACTGCCGTTCGACCAGAGCGACAAGAATGCCAACAAGGGATCAGCGCGCGTTCGCATGGCGACCCCCTATTCGGGCAGCAATCACGGCATGCATTTCCCCTTGCACAAGAACGCGGAAGTGCTTTTGTCATTCACCGATGGCGATCCCGATCAACCCGTGATACTGGGCGCTGTCCCCAACTCGGAAAATGTCAGTCTGGTCAATGCCAACAGCGCTACCGAGAACCGCATCAGCACCAAGGGCGGCAACCAGATGCACATGAGCGATGTGAAGGGCAAGGAAGTGATCTGGCTCAACTCCCCATTCCATCACAGTAGTATCGGCATCGGGTCGGTGGATCCCAAAGGCGGTGGCAGCATCTACAGCGCGACCAAGGGCAGTAGTGATTCGGTATCTTTCGGCAACTCCAACAGCATGTCGTTCGGATCGAAGAATTCGCTGTCGGCAGGCACTGCCAGCAGCCTGGATCTCTCGATCGCCAACAAGGTGTCGATCGGCGCGTCCATTTCCATTGGCCTGGCCAACGACATCAAGTGGAACATGAACCTCAATCCCCTCAGTGCGATCGACGCATTGAAGGAGATTACGCCCAAGAGTTTTACCATTGACGACAGCAGCTCGGCCAAATTCGTCTCCGAATCCACCAGCGAGACAGCGCTGGAAAGTTATTCCATTTCGGCCGGGCATGCCGATCTCGATCCGCTGGTGGCCACAGCCAAGACGGCAAAGAGGATCCTGCGCACCGCCATCGGTGCCTACACCACGGTGAATCTGGCGGCATCGACGGTCTTTTCCATGGGGGTGAACGGGCAGTTGAAGGATGCCAATTACGATACCAACAAGAGTGCAGCCGACCTTCGCCGAGATGAGTTGAAGAAAAAACGCGATGCCGACAAGGCTTCCGAGATCAGCGACGTCGAAAAGTCCTACGAGAACAAGACCAGCGAGGCCGATGTAGCTGCCAAGAAGGCAGCACTGGAGGCCATCAACAAGAAATACGCGGCGCTCGATATCGAGGACAAGCAGGTCATGACCGATTCCCACTTTGTCGGCGGCTGGCCCGGTATCATCACCAAATTCGGCGTGGATGCCATTGCCAACACGGCGGCGATGGTGGCTATCCAGGGCGCTGCACGGGTCGTGACCTCAAGGCTCAAAGCTGCGGCCAGGACCTTGGTCAGCAAGATGTCGATGGACAAGACCGGGATCAAGATGACGGTGGACCTTCCGCTGGGTGCGTTGCCGGCGGCCGGGCCCCGCAATTCACTCTCGCTGGACGCCGATGGCGTCAACCTGAAGGCCAGTGATGCCAACGACATCTTGCAGGCCAAGCTGCATTTGCATCCGACCGATGGCGGTGTGATGAGCATGTCGGCCGCCCGGCGCGTGCATGTGTCGGCCAGCCAAACAGGCATGCAGCAGATGGCGCAAAAGATCGTTCTTTCCGCCGACGCTGCCGCGATGCAGGCTGGACCGACCAACAAGTTCTCGGCCACCGCCACGGAAGTCGGTATGGCCACGGCAGCGGCCTCGGTCAAGCTCACGTCTGCTGACGCGACCATGGCCGCATCGACCGTCAACGTCAAGGTCACCGCCACGGCGATCAACCTCAATTCAACGGGCGGAATGGCTCAGCTGGGACCGACCGGTGTGACGCTCAATGGCGCGATGATACAGCTCGGCTGAGGGCAAAACCCCATGAAAGTGTTCAAACCCAACGACCTTGCCCTGCTGTATCGCACCTATACCTTCGCCGGTCGCAAGACGCTGTCACTCGGCATGTTGGCCATGTTCCCGTATTCTGGTGGCGGCCGGGAATCGCTGGTGCAGGAGCCTCAATTATGGGGCCTTACCGCGCAGGCGCTGGCGGCCATCGGCATCGACGCGCCCCTCGATGAGGGTTGGTCCAAGCCGGCATCGGAATACATGGTGATCGGCTCGGCATTTGCGCCAGGTGCGAACAAAGGCGCAGAGGTCCCCCAGATCGCTGTCACGGCCACGCTTGGCGGGGTGACCAAGCAACTGTATGTGTTCGGGGATCGCGAGTTCGGCCTCGGCGGCTTGCCATCCGCAGCCCGGCCTTTCAACCGTATGCCGCTAGGACCGGCGCAGGCATTTGGCGGCGCCGGTTTCAAGGACAACCCGTCCGGGAAAGGCTTCGTGCCGATGCCAGGCCTCGACGGTAGACGGCGGCGTGCTCTGCCCAATGTGGAGCATCCGCGCCAGTTGATGGCGGCGGTCTCGGACGAGCCGATGCCGGCAGGTTTTACGGCGTTGGCACCGGACCACAGCGTACGCATGGCTTTGCTCGGCAAGTTCGACCAGCGTTGGACGCAACAGACTTGGCCGCATCTGCCGGAAGAAACTCAGATGAACTATTTCATGGCAGCACCGCCGGACCAACGCATGCCAGGATACTTGCGCGGCGACGAAGCCTTCGCGTTGGACCACTTGCATCCGGAGTGGGCTCACATCGAGGGGCGTTTGCCCGGCCTGCGGGCGCGTTGCTTCATTGAGCGCGCGCTGGCGAGCGGCGGCAAAGAATTTGTCGAGCTTCAGCCGCGAGCCGAAACCGTTTGGTTCTTACCCGAGCAGGAGCGCGGCATCATCTTGTATCGCGCGGCCACGCAGATACAGGATAGCGACGGCGACGATGTGACCTACGCGCTTTTGGAATGGGAAATGCTGGCAGAGTCGCCTTTGCCGTTCGCCCATTACGAGGCGCAATTCCGGAATCAAATTGCGCAAGCACAAGCAGCGGCACCCATCGATGTGGCACCGCCGATTTCTCCAGTCATTCCACCGACGGAAATCGCGCTGCCGGCGGCTGCCGTGCCTGCCGTAGCTGCGGTACCGGCGCTGGAGCCTGAATTGTTGGAAATCGAGAAGCTGACGGCTTCTCTACAGGCGCACACCGATGCCGTGTTGCGTCGGCATGGACTGAGCGAAGCGGATATCACCCGTCCCGCCGTTGAAGCTCCTGAGACCTCGCTGGCGGAAATCGAGGCCCTCACCGAGCAGATGCGTGCCGAGACCCAGGCTTTACTGAGCAGGAACGGCTTGACCGAGGCTGACATCATTCACCCGCCGACCGAACCGCCAACGACATCGCTGGAGCAATTGCAGCTCATAACGTCCCGGATGGAGGCCGACAAGGCGGCGTTCATGCAAAAGCATGGCGTCACCGATGCCCAGCTTCAGGACTGGCTTTTACAGCAGGGCCAAAGTGACGCTGCCAAATTCATCGGAGATGTACCGAAGGCCTTGGCGCAGCAACAGGTAGAGCTTGATGCGCTGCAGGCCGCGATTGCAGCAGCAGCGGCGCTGCCGGTCGCCGCCGCAGCGCCGACCTTGCCAAAGCTACCGGACCTGCCGCTCTTGGCAAATGAACAGGCAGTCAAACTTACGCGAGAACAAGTCGTCGAGCGTCATGCACAGGGAGAAAGTTTGGCTGACCTGGACCTCTCGGGACTCGATCTTTCGATGCTTGACCTCAGCGGAGCCGTCTTCAGCAATGCCTTGCTGACGCAAACTTCGTTCTGCAAATCGCAGCTGGGGCGTGCTCGTTTCGACGGTGCCGTGCTGCAAACGGCTGACTTTACAGAGGCCGATCTGAGGCATGCGGTGCTGTCCGGTGCCTCAGCTGACCGCTCCGTCTTTACCACCTCGCAATTGGAGGGAAGCGACCTGAGCAAGGCTGATTTTACGGGTGCCGATTTTTCGGCTGCCTCGCTGTCCGGGGCCAGCCTGTTCCAGGCGGTCTTTGCCGATGCCGCCATGGATGGACTTAAGGCGGCTGGCTGTCAGGCGATGCAGGCCAGTTTTGCGGGGGCATCCCTCCAGAGCGCCGATTTATCGGGGGCCGTGCTCACCGCAGCGAGTTTCGCCGGCGCCAACGGCGCTGGGATCAGTTTGGGACGTAGTATGTGCGACAACGCCGATTTCCACGGCGCCCAGATGCCCGGTGCCGACTTTACCGGCGCCAGCCTGCAAGGCTCGCGGGCCGGCGTCGGCTCCGTGTTCGACGGCGGCGTCTTCAGTGCCGCGCAGATGACCGGCGCCAGTTGGGAAGGCGCGTCAGCCAGGTCGGCGCGGTTCGACCAGGCCACGCTGGATCAATCCGATCTGTCCCGTTTGCAGGCGCAGGATGCCATCTTCGCCGGAGCCTCCGCACGCGGTGCGAGGTTGGCCAAGGCCGACCTGACGGGCGCAGACCTCAGTGCGGTCAATCTCTTCAAGGGATCCCTGCGCAAGGCCAAGGTGGAACGTGCCGTCATGCATCATGCCAACCTGTATGGCGTGGATGTGGAGGAGGTCAAGATCAGTCGGGCCGCACTGGAGGGTGCCGATACCGGCCAGACCCTGCTGCAAGTCCGCCCGCCGACGTAACTGCGAGGCAAGGAGCTTATTCCACGCGTTCGCGGGCCGGGCCGACGGCCTTGCCGGTCGGGTCGAGCAAGACCGCCTCGCCAGGGTCGAAGGGAACATCGACCGTGTACTCCTCGCCGTTGAAGCGGTAGCCGATGCGGTACAGGGAGTCCTCGTGCGACATCAGCAGCTGTGGACCGCAGGTCTTGTCGCGCACGAAAGTCTCGGGGGCGATCTCGCCGTCCGGGTCCGAGGGCGGGGCAGGAGGCACCGCCGGGGGGAACACCGCGTCCCACAGGGCCTTGCCTACCAATGCCCCGGCCAAGGCACCCGGCAGGGTCTTCTTGAAACGATCGTGTTTGCCCAGCTTGTCGGCAATCCCGCCGCCCACCAGCGCGCCGGCCACGCCCCCGGGACCCGCGAAGTAGCCGCCCAGGCCGCTGCCGGCTACCACCGGCAGCATCCATTTGCGAGCCGCGGCGTCGGAAGCCAGGCGCTTGAGCATCCAGCCACCGGCTATTCCGCCCATGGCCGCGCCGACCAGCGGGAACAGGTTGCGGACGAAGAAGGGCTTGGCATTGTCCTCGCGGATGGCAAGGTCTCGTTGCGAAATGAGGGTGTCCCAGCATTGCTCGCCGACGCTGCGGTCACGGTTCTGGGAGGCATAGACGAACAGCACGGGTGCCACCGTGGTGCGGGTTTCGGGACCGTTGTCAAACTCCGGCAACTTCAACGGCGCGGCCTGTGCCTCTGTGCAGGCCAGCAGCAGCGTGAGGAGCAACGCGCTACGGGCTAAGGGACAGGGCAGGCTGGGGCGAATGGTCATCTCGGGCAGGGGAGTCGGTATGGGGGCTGGCGGCAATGCAGGACGGCAATTGAGCGCCGAAACGCATCACAGGATGCTAACGCCATCCCGGGTCTTATTGAAGATATTCGACTCCGCCATTGAATTACATCTGACATATAGACCGAAATCAGCCTGTTTTTGATGGTTTAATTTGAGACACTTGTAGGAAAATTGCATGATTTGCTAATTCCGCTCGCCGTTTCGGGTGGTCGATGTCCTCAGGGGAGGCGGGGTTGTCCTGCGGGCAGGCATCATGCACAACGATAATAAAAGGCTTTCAATTGCAATCGCAAAGCAGACATCAGGGAATGTTGCTGCGTCCACGAAGGATTGCGGCCTGGAAGGCGTGGACTGCCGTGGTGCTGGCCGTAATCACCGGCGCAGGGTGCGCGGCGGCCAATTCCGCCATGGGCGGAAACAGCCGCAAGGATGCGTTGGCCGAGGTCGCCTGGGAATTCGCCAAGGATGGCGTGATGCTGGAGTTGTCGGCCGAGCGCGAGCTCAACCGCTACGGCGGCGAGTCCCACACCTTGCTGCTGGGTATATACCAGATGGAAGACGCCGCCGCCTTCTACAAGATGATTGCCGATCCGGCTGCACTGGCGCGTAGCCTCTCCGCCAACAAGGGCAATGAAGGCTTCGTCCAGTTCACCCGCTATGTCGTCGATCCCGGGCAGCACTCCATTCTCATCCTTGATCGGGCGCAGAAAGCCAAGTTCATTGGCCTGGTGGCTGGCTATTATCAGATGAGCGGTCCCACGGCGGCGCGCCTGTTCGAGATTCCGCTGACCGTGGCCAGCGACGGACTGTTGTCCAAGACCTGGAAAGCGGCACCGGCTCAACTCGCGGCGCGTGTCAAGTTCGGCCCGGACGGCATTCTCAATGCCGAGCGGCTGAACTACGATCCGAGCGAGAAGAAGATGCAGCAGGCGGTGCCGCTGGATGGCGGTGGCAAGGAGATCAAGCTCACCGCCGATACGATCCAGGAAGCCGTTCAGGCTGGCCAGGCACTGAAAAAGATTGGGGATTGAGTCACGATGGAAGATAACAAGGCGATCTACTGGCATCAGGGCATGTTCATGCAGCCCCAGCATTTCCAGATGGCGGACTTGCACGGCCAGTTCCGCAACAAGCCCTTGCTGGAGTCGGGGCTGCCGCACTTCTGGGGCGTAGGGGAGCTGATCCTGTCGGCCTCGGCAGCCTCCAACCGCATCATCGAGATCGAGCGGGCGCAACTGTTGTTCCCCGACCGCAGCTACGTCGAATATCCCGGCAACGCGGCGATCGCGCCGCGCTCCTTTGACAGCGCCTGGATCGAGGGCGACAAGCCCTTCAATGTCTATCTCGGCATCAAGAAACTCAATGACCAGGAAAAGAACGCCACCCAGGCCGATTCCCTGGCAGAGGCTGCCGCTGCACCCACGCGGTTTGCTTCGCTGAGCAACACGCCGGAGGTGCCGGACCTGTATTCCGACGGACCCCCATCGCAGGTGCGCACGCTGTTGCATGTGGTCAAGGTGTTCTTCGAGTCCGAACTGGAAAATCTGCAGGGCTACGATCTCATCCCGATCGCGCGCCTGGTACGCGATGGCGACACCATCAAGCTGGCCGACAACTTCATCCCTCCCTGCTATACGCTGGGAGGCTCGGAGGTGCTCATGCGCACCATCCGGGACATCCGCGACGAACTGTCCGGGCGAACCCGCCAGCTGCAGGAATACAAAAGCCCGCGTGAAATGCAGAAGGCCGAGTTCGACGCCAGCTACATGGTTTTCCTGTTGGCGCTGCGCTCGCTGAACCGGGCCAGCCCCTACCTGTTCCACCTGACGGAGACACGCCAGGTCCACCCCTGGATGGCCTATGGTGCGCTGCGTCAGCTCATTGGTGAACTGAGTTCTTTCTCGGAACGCTTCAACATGCTGGGCGAGGCCAGCGATGGCACGCCCGGCTTGCCCCCTTACGACCACACCGAACTCAACAAATGCTTCTCGCGCGCCCACGCGCTGATCAGCAACCTGCTCAACGAAATCACGGTGGGCCCCGAGTTCCTGGCGATCCTGGAATATCGTGATGGCTACCATGCGGCGGAACTGCCTCACACCTTCTTCGATCGTCGCAACCGCTTCTACCTGGTGGTCAGAACTGAGCAGGATCCCAAGTGGGTGGCTGACGCGCTGCTCAACGACGCGCGCCTGGCCAGCCCGGAGGATATCCCGGGGCTGGTATCGCACGCCTTGCCCGGACTGGAGCTGATCCACATGCAGGTGGCGCCGCAGGGCTTGCCGCGCCGTGCCTATTCGTATTATTTCCGCATCGAACAGATTAGCCAGCTGTGGGACTCAGTCGAACGTCACGGCGCAATCGCGCTGCAGTGGCTGGATGCCCCCGACGACCTGAAGGCTGAAATCGTGGTGCTCAGACGATGATGAGATTACTCGACTGCTTTATCTCGCTGTTAGCGCAGATTCGCCAGTTCCAGCGCCAGCCCTTGGGGGACCCGGCGGCGCTGTCGGCGCAGCTGGACGCGGCCATTGCGCAGGCACGCCGGGCCGGGCAGGACGCCGGACATGCCGATGCCGATATCGAGGAGGCATTGTTCGCCGTGCTGGCGCTGGCCGACGAGATCATCCTGGCCACCGATTGGCTGGGCCGCGCAGAATGGCAGCGACGTCTGCTGCAGCGCCGTTACTTCGGCATTACCAATGCCGGTGTGGCCTTCTACACCCGGCTTGACGCTCTGGATGCCGCCCGGAGCGGCGTACGCGAAGTGTATTTCCTGTGTCTGAGTTTGGGCTTCGCCGGCCGCTATGGCTACGACCGCAACCAGAAGGCGCTCACCGACATCAAGCGCAGCAACCTGGAGCTGCTGCTGCAGGACGAGGATGGGCTGCCGGCAGAGGCCGGCAGGTTGCTGTTTCCGGATGGTTATGGTGCTGCCCTGCAACCTGGCGAACCGGAGCGCAAGCCCGTGCGTAGCCGACGTCGCTGGAAGCTGTCCTCGTTCGCCTTCAACGCCATGCTGCTGCCACTGCTGGTGCTGGTGGTGTTGTACGGCATCTATCACGTCATCATCTGGCAGGTGGTCAATACCATCCTGCCGCAGATAAGCATATGAAGACATTCGGAAAGTTCTTGTTGTGGCTGGTGCTGCTGGTCCTGCTCGCCCTGGGCTGCTGGGGCGCTGCCCTGTACATGGCTTGGCCGCTGTGGGTGGCGCTGGCGCTGTTCTGCGGTGTCATCGGAGTGTACTTCCTGAGTAAATTCCTGCGCCGCGTGTACATCGTCATGCGCTCGCGGAGCAAGCTGGCCCAGCAGGACGTAGCCACCCGCAGTTCGGTGGCGCAGGCCGCTTCTCCGGAAGCACTGCTGCGGCGCAAATGGAAGGAGGCCGTCGCGACTTTGCGTGGTTCCAGCCTGCGCCGGCGGGGCAACCCGTTGTACGTGCTGCCTTGGTACATCGTGGTGGGCAAGTCCGGTACCGGCAAGACCACTGCACTCACACGGGCAAGGCTGTCCTCGCCGATCCAGCGGGTACGACAAAGCGGACCTGTGGAGCAGACTCAGAACTATGACTGGTGGTATTTCGACCAAGCGGTGGTGATCGACAGTGCCGGGCGCTACGTCGATGCCCAGGACAGTGAGGCCGATCGTCGGGAATGGGAACTGGGCCTGGACTTGCTGGCGCGTTATCGGCCGCGCGAAGGGATCGATGGGCTGGTACTGGCCATCGGCACCGATCGCCTGGCCAATGTGTCGCGCGATGAACTGGCAGAGGAAGGGCGGGTGGTACGCGCGCGTATCGAGCAGCTGATACAGATGTTCGGCAAGCGCTTTCCGATCTACGTGCTGGTGACCAAGTGCGACCAACTTTACGGTATGGAAGAGTGGGCCAAGCGCATGCCCGAAAACACGCTCGAACAGGCCATGGGTTACCTGTCCGACGAAATCGTCGGCGACCGCAGCGCGGCACAGTTCCTGCAAGGCGCGTTTGACAGCATCGGCGCGCGTTTGCAGCAACTGCGCATCGCACTGGTGGCACGCATGGCAGGCGCGGCGGGAGAAGCGGCCTCTCCTGAGCTGCTGCTGTTTCCCAATGAACTGCAGAACCTGCGTCCCAAACTGGAGTTGTTCCTCAACGCCTGCCTGGCGGACAATCCTTACCTGGAGCGCCCCTTCTTGCGCGGCCTGTTCTTCTCCAGTGGCCTGCAGGAGGGTGGGGCGGTGTCATCGTTGCTCGGGCAGGTGCTGCCTCCGGTGGCATCGCATCCGAATACCCATGCAGGACTGTTCCTGCATGATTTCTTCGGCCGCATCCTGCCGCAGGATCGCTTCGTTTCTCGTCCTGCCGAGCTGGTCAACCGCTGGCGGCAGGTGACACGGAACCTGGGAGTGGTGGCGTGGATCCTCATTGCCTCGGCGGTGGGGATCATGATCACGGTTTCCTTTGTTTCCAACATGGAGACGCTGTCGCTGGTACGCGAGAAGCGGCCGTTCGACGTGAGATTCAGCGGCATCATTGAGCAGGACATTCCGGCCTTGCAGAAGGTCAGCGATGCGGTGCAACTGGTGGAACGGCGCAACGAGAACTGGAAGACCGAATGGATGGTCATCGCAACCAACATGGATGACCTGGAGGCCCGGCTCAAGCTCAATTTCGTCAGCAACTTCCGCAAGTACGTCCTGCCGGTGACTGTGCAGGACTACCGCGATGATTTCCAGCGCGTCCAGGGCAGCGATCCGGACAAGGAGCTCCCGCTGCTGATCCGCAACCTGGTCCGCTACACCAACCTGGTCCACGCGCGCATGCAGGGTGCCGATCGCTCTGTGCTCAAGCAGATGCCTGCGTTGGTGCATATCCGGCGATACACGCCCCAGCAGTACCAGCAACTCAACGAACTGCGCCTGTCTCACCTGGCGTGGACGCCGCTGAACGACCCGTACTTGGCGGATCGCCTGCGCGAGGACCAGGCGACGCTGGATCGCGTGGCGTACGCCGACGGCCAGATGACCTGGCTGGCAGGCCTGGTTGCCGACAATGGCACGCCGGGCACGGCGGCCTCGGCCGTGACTGCTGGCGACTTCTGGAGCACCAGCACCAGTGGCGATGCCAACCGTTCGGGGGCGATTGTGCCGGCGGCTTTCACCAAGGCCGGCAAGAAGGAGATTGACGCCTTCCTGGCCGAGATGGAAAAGGCCATGGACGATGGTCCACGCTTCCTCCAGCATCGTGCCGCCTTCGAGCAGTGGTACCAGGACCAGCGCATGCTGGCATGGCAACGTTTCGTGACGGACTTCGGCGGCCCGGAAAAATTGTTGCGCACCGAGCCCGAATGGCGTTCCGCGCTGGGTAGCATCACCGGTTCGCAAAGTCCCTATTATCGCCTCATCGATCGACTCAACGACGAGTTCCAGGATGTCGATACCAAGGAACTGCCAGGTTGGCTGGTCCTTGCACGCGAGTTCAGGCAATTGCGCGGCCAGGCGGTACGCTCCGGACTGGCCAGCCAGACCGTGGGCAAGGCAGTGCAGATGGTTGATTCCATCAATGCCGTCGGCGGCCAGGCTGTGCGTGAGACCCTCGCCGGTCAGCCGGTAGCCGGCCAGCAGACGTTGTTGAAAAACCTGTCCGCGGTCGACACCCTGGCCAAGTACCAGGACGAAGTCAACAAACTGGCCGCTGACGCTGTGGTCGGCGCAGGAAAGTCCTACCAGTTGGCGGCCGATTTTCACCAGTTCGGCATTGATCCGGCCGTCAAGTCTTCCGGCGCGCATGTGGCAGCCGGTGCGCTGGTGCAACTCAAGCAACTGGTCGGCCATCGCGAGGCGGCAGATGATGCCGTCTGGAAGCTCATTGAGGGACCGCTCAACTTCACCCTGACCTACATTGAGCAGCAGGCCTCTTGCGAACTGCAGAAGGACTGGCAGGCCAAGGTGCACTGGCCATTGCAGACTGCCCCGGACAAGGCCGCCATGCTGGATCAGCTGTATGGGGCCAAAGGGACCGTATGGGCCTTTGCGGACGGGATTGCCAAGCCTTTCCTTGAGCGCGATGCACGGCGCTTCCGTATTGTCGAGACCTTGGGCTACAGCGTGCCGTTCACCGGGGCTTTCCTGCCTACCCTCAACGCCGCCGTCGACAAACGCGTAGCCCAGCTGGTCAGCCAGCAGCGCGAGGAAGCCAGCAAGCAGGCCGAGCAGTTGCAAGCGCAGCAGGCCCAATTGCAGGCCCAGCAGGCGCAGGCCGATATCGAGCGCACGCAGGCCGAAATCAAGCAAAAAACCGATGCCCTCAAGGCACAGGTGACGCAGCTCTCGATCGTGGCCCAACCGACCGGCGTCAACGGCGGGGCCCTTGCCAAGCCGTTCGAGACCGTGCTCTCGGTACAGTGTGCGGCGGGAGCGCAGGTGCTGGACAACTACAACTTCCCGGTCAGCGTGGCTTTCCCATGGGCACCAGGCCAATGCGGTGAAGTCAGCCTGCAGATCAAGATCGATACGCTGGTCCTCACCAAGAAATACCCGGGTGCCATGGGTGTACCGAATTTCCTGCGGGACTTCCGCGGCGGGGTGCGTCAGTTTGACGTGGACGAGTTCCCGGCCGGCCGCGAGGGACTCGAGGCGTTGGGTGTGAAGCAGATCTCTGTCCGCTACAACTTCGAAGGACAAGACGCCATCCTGAAGACCGCCCAGCAACTCGATGCCTACGCCAAGCTGGACAAGGAGGCCGCCGCCGAGAAACAGAAACTGCAAGATGAGCAGTTCAAGCGCTCCCAGGAAAATATCCAGGCCAAACTCGCTGCGCAGGCGCCACGTGTAGGCGGACAGATCGTCGAGCCGTCCAACGAGGTGTTCTTGCCGCCACAGATCGGCGCGTGCTGGGACAAAGAAGCCGTCAAGGATCGCTCGCGCAACATGCAGTCCATCATCAACGAGCTGGTCAACAACCAGGTTTCATTCGATGCGGTCAGCACGGGTAGCGCTCCTGGCGTGGGCAGCCGTACCGATCCGCCGGTGCCGGCCACGCCCCCGGCGCCGCTCGGCAAATCGCCGGTGCCGGCGCGCAAGCCCTGACGGCGGCGGACAACGGGCATGGTCAAGACCGGCGATAGCGTGGATTGGGCTCGCAGCCTGGGCGGTGCCGTTGGCTGCGCGCTACTTTACTACCTGCTGGCCAGCCCGGCGGTGGGCATCGAGCAGAGCACCACGCTCTCCGCCATTGCCTGGCCGGCACCGACTTTCATGATCGCGCTGCTGTGGCGCAAGCCGCTGCGGGAGTGGCCGGTGTATCTGGTGGCCGTGATGGTGGCCATCATGTTCGTGGGCCAGCATGATCGCCTCAGCGTCTATACCGATGCCGGATTTGCCGTGCTCAACGCCTTCGAAGTGGCGGCGTGCGCGCTGGTCGGACGACGCTTCGTGGCTCGCGACGGACAGCTTGATACGCTGCGTCGCCTGAGCCGCTTCCTGTTGTTGCTGCCGGTCGGCGTCATCGCCGTGGTCGCCGCCTGCGGGGCCACGCTGGCGGTGCACGCGATGCACGGCAACTGGTGGCACGAATGGAGCACCTTGCTGGTCGGCAACGGGCTGGCGATCCTGGTGCTGGTTCCAGCCTTCCTGACCTGGTCCGGCGCGCACGGCAATGCACGCCTGCTGAGCCTGCCTTCCATCCTGTGCTCGTTGATGGTGCTTTGCGCATTGCTGGCCAGCGTGACTTTCGACCTCCCCGAGGAGGTAATGCGGGTCATGCTGTCGCTGGCGCTGGCCGGCGCGGCGCTGTATGGCGGCATGCGCAGCGCGACCCTGACCATGAGTACGGCGGCGGTGCTGGCGGTGCTGCTGACACTTTACGATCTTGGTCCTTATCGCCAGGATGGACTGGACAGTACATTGCGTCTGCAGATCGACCTGGCTGGCTATGCGATGCTGACCTTTTTCATCGCGGTGGCCATGCGTGAACGCCAGGCACTGACGCTGCGCATGGAGCAGATGCGACGCTTCGAATCGTTGGGTCTGATGGCCGGGAGTATTGCCCACGATTTCAACAATGTGCTGGGGGCCGCCGGGGGGTATGCCGAATTGGCCGCCGAGCGCCTGCCCGCAGAGTCGCCAGCGCAGGTTCCCTTGCGAGAGGTGTGTTCGGCGGTGGCGCGCGGGCGTGATCTGACTGAGCAAATACTGCTGGCGGGTCGACGCGGCGATCGCCAGCGTGCGCTGCTGGACCTGCGCGCGCCGGTCGACGAAGCCGTGCGACTGGCACGGCCGCTGTGCCGCGAAGGCATTCACATTTTCTTCACCCCGCCGGAGCAGGCGCTGCCCGTCCGCGCCAATGGCGGACAGATCACGCGAGTCGCGTTGAACCTGATTCGCAACGCCAGCCTGGCGGCGCGCCGCGAAGTGCGCGTCAGCCTGCATCATGGACAGGCAGAGGCCGCCGGCTTGATGATCGGTGAGGTCCCGCCCGAGGAGGCGGTCTGGCTGGAGGTGACGGACGACGGCGCGGGCATTGCGAAGGAACACCTGGCCCGGCTTTTCGAGCCATTCTTTACCACCCGTGGCGGTCCGGGCGGCAAGGGAACCGGCCTGGGCCTGGCCATCGTCGCTGGCATTGCCACCGAACACGACGGCGGGGTGGCAGTGCTGACCAGCCATGAGGGCACAGTATTCCGTCTGCTACTGCCGGTGGAGTCGCAACTGGCTGCCCAATGGGCCCGTAGCGCGGATGCCGACGCTGCGCAAACTCCGCCCTCGCCGATTTCATCAACAGGCGAGGTCATCACCCCGTTGGTACCATCGTGGTCCGGATCGCATGATACGGCGTCGGAAATGACCTCCGACGACAGCACCAACGTGATGGAGTGGCAAGGGCAGGGGCAGAGCGTGTTCCTGGTTGACGACGATCCTGCGTTGCGGCCGCTTTACCAGCGCTGGCTTTCCGGCATGGGTATGGAGCCTATCGGCTTTGCCGATCCGGTCGAGGCGCTGAACGAATTGACCATTGAGCCGCGCGCCGTGGACCTCTTGGTGACTGATTTGGACATGCCGCAGATTAGCGGCGAGGCATTGATCGTACAAGCGCGGGCGCTGCGCGCCGACTTGCCCGTGCTGCTGTGTTCGGGCAATCATGCGCGACTCGACGAGATGGGCAGGCAACATGACCTGGTCACGCTGCGCAAGCCGTTCAATGAACAGGGACTGCGCCGTGCCGTTCAGGCCGCGCTGCGCAAAACGGAGGAAGAGCAAGAATGAGCACCGTACCACCCCCCAAGATATTGGTCGTCGAGGACGATCATTCGATGCGTCAACTGCTGGTGGAATATCTCGCAGGACATGGTCTGCCGGCCGACAGCGCCATCAATGCCGCCGAGGCCAACGCCGCACTGGCGGCCAGGTCCTATGACCTGGTGCTGCTCGATCTCGGATTGCCCGATGCGGATGGTGCCGAACTGGCGCGCCTATGGCGCCGGGAAAGCAATATGTCCATCATTTGCGTGACGGGAAGGGATGAGGAGGCGGACCTGGTCATGGGTCTGGAACTCGGTGCGGATGATTACATCACCAAGCCGTTCTCGTTGCGGGAAGTGCTGGCACGCGTGCGCGCCGTGCTGCGCCGTACCGGCCAGGTGGCACAGACCCCTGTGACGCGCGGAAAGCACCCACGGGCCTATCAGTTCGCCGGCTGGAATCTCAATCTCAATACCCGCCGCCTGACGGCGCCGGACCAGCGCAGCGTGGCGCTGACCAATGCCGAATTCAACCTGCTGGTGGTGTTTCTCAGTGCACCCGGTCGCATCATCTCGCGCGAGCAACTCATCGAGGGCACGCGCGCCTTCGATGACGTGTATGACCGCGCCATCGACGTCCAGATTCTCCGGCTGCGGCGCAAGCTGGAAGCTGATCCCAAGAATCCGGCATTGCTGCGTACCGAGCGGGGGGCTGGCTATTTCCTCGATACCGAAATCGAGACGCTGTGGGGCTGAAGCTTTGCAGACCCGTCATTGAACTGAAGAGGATTTCCACGTGGATCTGACCCAACTCTCGACCATCGGCGGCGCGCCGGTCAGCGAGGCCCAGCCGGCCGGCACCGATGTGCGCGACCAGCCCGAATTCGACCTCCTGCAAAACGAGATCGCCAAGCTATCGAGCCCGGCCGGAAGTGGTGGCGTCGACTGGGAGCAGGTCGTCAGCCAGGCGGCTGCGCTGACCTCCGGCAAGGGCAAGGACATCATGGTGGCCTGCTACCTAGTCGGCGGCTTGCTGCAGACCCGGGGACTCGAAGGCCTGGCGGTCGGGCTGCAGGTACTTGACGAGATGCTGCAAGCCTACTGGGATGGCATGTACCCCCCGCTGGCCCGGCTGCGTGCGCGTCGCAATGCGCTGCAATGGTTGATGGACCGTATCGCCTCCCACGGCAGCGAACACGACTGGTCCTCCCTGCCACCGCAAGAAGCGGATCTGGTCGAAGCGTTGCGTGAGCGCCTCAAATCCATCGATGCGTTCGTGGCGGCCAAGGATGCTGATGCCCCGTCGCTGCGTCCGGCCGTCAGCCAGGTTGGCAATTTGCTGGTCAAGGAGAGTACGCCACCACCACCGCTCGTGGTGGCCGCGTCTAGCTCGACCCCATCGGCCGCCCAACCTGCGCCTGCAGTCGCGGCGAGCAGTGTGGCGGCGACTGTTGGCCCCGCCAATAATGCAGTACCGCCAACCATGGCTGCCATTGCCGCTGGGCCGGTCGATACCCTCGAGGCTGTCGAACAAGCCAGCAACGAGGCACTCCAGCGACTGGCCGATATAGCGCAGTGGTTGGGGGAAGGTGAGCTGAATCAACCGACCGCCTTCCGACTGAACCGGATTGCTGCCTGGGCCGGCATCGAGCAACTGCCCCCCGCCAACAGCGGCAAGACCAGTCTGCCGGGCCCGGTGCCGCAGGTGCAGGAAGCGCTCAAGGCGATGCAGAACCGCCAGGCGGATGAAGACATCGTGCGTTTTGCCGAAGCGCAACTCGCGATCTTCCCGTTCTGGCTCGACCTCAACGCCATCGCTGCCGAGTCCTTGCAGCGACTGGGACCGGCCTATGACAGTGCGCGCCGCGAGGTCATCGGTGCCAGTGCCTGGCTCTACGCCCGTCTGCCCGGCATCGTCGCGCTGTCGTTTTCTGGTGGCATGCCCTTTGCCGGTCCGCAGACGCGTGAATGGCTGGGGAGCCTGGGGCAGGGTGCTAGCGCCGGGACCGTCAACGCGCCACTCGTCGATCCGGCGCAGGCTGCCGCCGGCAAGGCACGTGCGCTGGCCGCCGAGGGTGACTTGGGGGCCGCAGCCCAATTCCTGCAGCAGGCCATCAGCGAGAGCCAGGTCCCTGCACTGCGTTTCCGCTTGCGCGTGCAGCTGTGCGAACTGCTTTTTTCGGAGCGGCCGGGTGCCAACCTCATGCCTTTTGCGCGCATGCTGGTCGACGAAATCATCCGATTCAACCTGACCGACTGGGATCCGCCACTGGCCTCCGCCGGGTTAACCGCAGCGTGGCGCATTCTTTCCGCCGACGATGAATTGAAGGCGGAGACCGACGGCTTGCTGGCGCGCCTGGCGAGCATCGATGCCGAAGCGGCGGTGCGACTGGTCACCTGAGTGGCGGTGCACTGTCGATCAGGCGCATCTTGACCACGGCGACATCACGAATTTTTCACGCGTGCGAGACTTCAACATGACAAAAACAATCATCATCCTGTCATTCGGGCTGGCCCTCAGCGGGTGCGCTACCGAGGCCTACCGGGCTGCTGCGGACCAGTGCTCCCCCGCGGCCTATGCACAATACCCCGTGATCAACCAGCAGAAAATGGAAATGCGCACGCGCTCGGTCCAGGTGCCTACCGGCCAGACCAAGTGCACATCCACGGTCAACGGCAACAAGACCGACACCACCTGCACCGACATTACCCGTACGGAATATCAACAGTATCCGGTCTATGTAACGGTCGACATCAACGAAGACGGGCGCGACAAGGTCATTGCTGCCTGCGCCCGCGACAGGTGCCTGAAAACCCACGGCAATCCGGACTGCGAGTGAAGTCGATGTGAACCTTCCTGCGCCATCGGACCGGTCAGGACATGTCTGGGGCAGCAGTGTCGCTCACGATGGCCAGCCGTTCCTGCAGAACGGCGCTGCTGGTAAGACCGATCATCTCGGAGAAGGGCGTACGCGCCATGGAGGGCAGGGCTGGGGAAGCGAGACTGCTTTGGGCGTGGAGGCGTTCGATGAGGGTCCCATAGTTTTCCTGGCCGCCCACGATGACGTCAAACCAGTTGAGATAGGCGCGCTCGACGTTGGGCAACTGGGTCAGTCTCCGGCTCAGGCGGCCAATTTTGGTGGCTTGGTCGATGAGGATGATCTCGATTTCGATGAGCGAAGTACTCAGGCGTTCGCGCAGGGCGCCGTCCCAGCGCACGCTGATCTCCGGCAGGAACACATAGCGCAGTCCGCGGACCATCGCCACGCCGTGACCAGGTGCAGGGATGGTCGTAAAGCCGTCGATAGGCCAGCCATCGCCCGGGAATTCCAGTACGGCCTTGCGCAGGGGAGCCAATTGACCGATGCGAACCGGATGTTCAAAGAGCACGGTCAGACCGGGTCGTGCGTTGTCGGTCCATTCATCGGGTTCTAGCGTACGCGCCACGAAGGCGTCGAGCTGCTGGCCTGCCTCGGCCTGGCGAAATACCACCTCGACAAAGGCCGGCGTATTGAAATGCGCTTGCGCCCACACCTCCAGCCCTACCGAGAGTTCCTGGCTGATGCCGTAACGGCCCAGCACTGACTGAACGGAAAAACGCTCGACACCGGGATCGGCTTGCAGGCGTCGTTCGATTGGTGCGATGAATTCGCGAAAGCTGTGACGGCCAGGATAGACGTGGCTGGCAGGAAGAACCGCGCCATTTCCCTGGTTCAAGCGCGCCAATCCGCCGGTGGCGGCCTGCTGGGTCAAGCCGATGAAGTACATGTTCCCTGGTCTTGAAAGAAATGCCGGCCCGGGCGGGCCGGATCTGGCGATGCGGCCATCATTGTAGAGGCAATGATCCAGGTTGTATGCAGTAAATGGATGCCGGCGCGCGCGAGAATTTCCGGCATGAGTTCCTGGGCCTAGCCGTATGTCAGTTGTAACTTGTTGAGCTCCTGGTTGAAACACGGCGCTAACCGGGCTGGCCCAGAATACGTTTCATGCACCGGGGCAAACAGCAAGCCAGCCCGGGCAGGCGCCTCAGACCAGTTTGGGCGTCGACACGACAGGACGGTTCAGACATGGGGTCGCCACCGTCACCATCAATCACTGACATACGTAAAGGAAATCATCATGCCGATGCCATGCTACCTGATCCTCGAAGGCCAGAACCAAGGCAAGATCGAAGGCTCGACCAAAGTGAAGGGCCACGAAGGCAAGATCCTGGTGCAAGCCGTGGATCACACCATCGAGATCCCGAAGAGCCCGCAGACCGGGCTGCCGACCGGCAAGCGCGTGCACCTGCCGATGACGCTGACCAAGGAAATCGACAAGTCCTCGCCCAAGCTGTTCCAGGCGCTGACTTCGGGCGAGCAGATGAAGGATGTGACGCTGGAGTACTACCGCATCTCGCCCAAGGGCACGGAAGAGAAGTACTACACGGTCAAGCTGTCCAACGCCATCCTGACCAACATGCGTGCCTGGACGCCGAACTGCCTGACGCCGACCAATCAGCAGATGGGTCACATGGAAGACATCTCGTTCACCTACGAGAAGATCACCTGGACCTTCGATCCGGACGGTATCGAAGCAGAAGACTCCTGGCTCGCTCCGAAGTCCTGAGTGCTTGGGGCAAACCAGTAGCGCCGGCTCTGCCAGCAGGCAGGGCTGGCGCTGTTGTTATCTGACCCATGTGGGAAGGCTTCGATGAACGAGAAAAGAATGCTCAATGGAGTTGGTCGGCACAGCTGAGATGATTTATCGGCATGTAGCCCCTGACTTTTGGCCATCTGCCGGACATTGATCACGACATTTTTTTCGTCTGACGAAATATGCCGCCGGTATGACAATGCTGAGCCGCCGAGCAGGAAAAACAAAGGCCTCTGGTGCGTGAGCGGTAGAGGCCTTTTTGTTTGCACCTAAACAGAGTCAGCTTCTCATTCTGCTGGCATTACTGTGCTAAAACTGTCACACAATACCCGCAACAATGACAGTCGAGCATTTATAAGTCTTTGATTTCAAAGAGATTTTCTGGTGCGAGGAGGGGGACTCGAACCCCCACACCATTGCTGGCGTCAGGACCTAAACCTGGTGCGTCTACCAATTTCGCCATCCTCGCTGAAGGGGGTCGGGCACCGGTGCGATAGCAGTCTGGCAGCGGGTGCGCCGCAGACCTGCCGCTACCGATGCAGGTAGCAATTTGTCAAAGCGCGCCATTGTACTGCAAGGTGTTGTCACTGTGGGCGTTTTTCTGTGCGGACATTTTTGTGCCGCCGCTGATCGGTAGTACCATGCCGCTTCTTCTTCCAGCCAGCAGGATTGCCATGACACGCTATCGGCACTACAAGGGCGGCATCTATGAATATATCGACGAGGCCATCCTCGAAGCCGACCTCACGCCCATGATCATCTACCGCGCCGCCGATGGCCGCCTTTGGCTGCGTCCGCGCGATGTCTTCTTCGAAACGGTCGAAATCGATGGCAAGCAGGTGCCGCGTTTCGAAAAGATCAAGGACTGATCCTGCCCGTAGCTCCGGGTGGCTGCTGCGATTCGATGCAAAACCGCGTCGCTGGCCGATGCAAGCTGAACAATGCGCGCGCATGACGGTCTACTTCACTCCTTCATAAATTCAATTCACCTAATTCGGGCATCCTCATGAAACATCAAGCACGCGCCCTGGCCGGGGCCATCTTCTCCGTCTTCGCCCTTGCCGCCGCCATTCCCCATGTGGCCTCGGCCGAAGAACTGGCCGACGTCAGCACCGCCTTCCGCTGGTTGGGCAAGAACGACCGCGTGGTCATCGAAGCCTATGATGATCCCAAGGTGCAGGGCGTGACCTGTTACGTCTCGCGTGCCCGCACCGGTGGCGTCAAGGGCACGGTCGGCCTGGCCGAGGACAAGTCCGAAGCCTCCATCGCCTGCCGCCAGGTGGCGCCGACCCTGCAATTCCAGGACAAGCTGCCGGTTCAGGAAGACGTCTTCAGCGAGCGCATGTCCATTCTCTTCAAACGTCTGCACGTGGTACGGGTGGTCGATACCAAACGCAATACGCTGGTCTACCTGACCTATTCGGACAAGCTCATCGATGGCAGCCCGATGAATGCCGTCACCGCCGTGCCGGTGGCACCTTCTACGCCGATTCCGGTGAAATAAGGGAAATTCTCTAAATTCTTTACGCCGGACTTTGCTGGCAGGTAATTCGTCGGCTGGAGTGATGCGTTGGCGGGCCGCACCGGCGCTGGCCCGGCGGGCTTTTGAGGTGATTTGGTGCTGTTTGCAGCGTGGCAAGCCCATTTTTGGACTATCGGCGCTTTTTGCGTATAAAATAGCGAGCTTTAGCGCGGCCGGGCAGGGCGCTTTTCGTCTGCAGTCTGATGATTGGGATGGAATGCAGCATGCTCCGGCTTACGGAATTCTTAACATTTGGACGATTTAAATGGCAACTGCAGTCGAAACCCTGAGCAAACTCGAACGTCGTATGACCCTGTCTTTCCCGCTGGCCGATGTTCAGGCTGAAG
>Ga0207695_10002116_pt1 | contig 30148 bp, 29 predicted proteins | sample KBSC54metaG_FD_184354 | JGI IMG/M metagenome (GOLD analysis project Ga0207695, IMG submission 184354) | Corn rhizosphere microbial communities from Kellogg Biological Station, Michigan, USA - KBS C5-4 metaG (SPAdes) (version 2) | ecosystem: Host-associated > Plants > Roots > Rhizosphere > Soil...
ACATCGAGTGCAGCATCTGGACGATCGGATGCATCATGCTGCACAAAATAACCGCCAGCCCGCCCAAAGCATTCGCCGCTGTCTTGGACCTGTCGGAATCCGTGGCGCCAAACTGGGGATGACTCAGCCTCCATCCATCTTGCGTTGTCGCTGCCCTTAGGTAGTCTGGCACTCAAGGCTTTTGCGAAGCTTTCCGCGCGATGCTTCGATGAGCCTTTAGAGCAGGAGACGCGATGCCCTCGGCTTCACCGTGTGCCCTTGTCATCTTCGGCGCCAGCGGAGATCTGGCCAAGCGAAAGCTCATTCCAGCCATTTATGAAATGGCCCGGGAAAAGCTGCTGCCGGATTCGTTTGTCCTGGTCGGCTATGCGCGCTCCCCGTTGACCGATCAGCAATACCGCCAGGAATGTCGCGAAGCCGTGCAGAAATTTGCCCGCACACAGCCGGTCGATCCGGAAATCTGGAATCGCATCGAAAGGAACATCGGCTACGTTCAGGGCGATTATGGTTCAAATGACGGCCACGACCGTCTTTGTGCTTATCTCGACAAGGCCGACCGCGAAAAGGGCACCGCGGGCGATCGACTCTATTATCTTTCGACTCCGCCCAATACGTTTGAGCCGATCATTCGTAACCTCGGCGAGCATCACAAATCGCAGCCGCGGGATGGCAAGGGTTGGACGCGAATCATTATTGAAAAACCCTTCGGCCGCGATCTGGCCAGCGCCCGTTCGCTCAATGCGCTGCTGCATGAATACTTTGCCGAGGAGCAGGTCTTCCGCATCGACCATTACCTGGGCAAGGAAACGGTCCAGAACTTGATGGTGATGCGCTTTGCGAACTCGATTTTCGAGCCGCTCTGGAGCTACAAGTACATCGACCATGTCCAGATCACCGTCAGCGAGACGCTGGGCGTCGGGACGCGCGGCGGCTATTACGCCCAGAGCGGCGCGCTGCGCGACATGGTGCAGAATCACATGTTCCAGCTCATGGCGCTGGTCGCGATGGAGCCGCCCGCGGCGCTCGATGCGGTGAGTATCCGCGATGAAAAGGTGAAAGTCTTCAAATCGATCCGGCACATGCGCCCGGAGCATGCTGATCAATTTGCGATCCGCGGCCAATATGGGCCGGGACAAGCCGGCGAGGTGAAGACGGCCGGGTATTTGAAGGAAAAAGACGTTCCGCCTGATTCAAAAACCGAAACCTTCGCGGCCCTTCGCCTGTTTATCGACAACTGGCGATGGAGCGGCATGCCGTTCTATCTTCGCACCGGAAAATTCCTGACCGAGAAGCTCAGCGAAATCGTCGTGCGCTTTCGATCGCCACCGCTGGCGCTCTTTCAAAAGCAGTGCGACACGTCCGTCTTTCCCAATGACCTCATCATTCGCGTGCAGCCCGATGAAGGGATGAGCTGGCGTCTCAACGCCAAAGTGCCCGGTGGGCAGATGAATGTGAAATCGGTCGCGCTCGATTTCTTCTACAAGACCGCCTTCAACGTCGAGCCGCCCGAAGCCTATGAGCGACTTATTTATGATGCCATGCTCGGCGACCAAACGCTTTTCATTCGCGGCGACGAAGCCGAGGCAGCTTGGTCGGTCATCGACCCCATCGAACAAGGCTGGGCCGCCAGCTCGCGCAAACCCGAGCCTTATGATCCGGGCTCTTGGGGCCCCAAACGCGCGATGGACCTGATCGAGTTGGATGGGCGACGGTGGTTCCAGGGGAATGGGGATGAACCGATAGTGGCATGCTCTTTATAAAGCATACGGAGAATCAATCGACGTTCCGCATATCATGCGGAACGCAGTAATTCTTGAAGTCGTTGACGAACCGGTTCACACGGCTCGACAGACATTGCCTGATTAAGCAAGCTGTGCATGTCAGCGGGCCACTTTTCCCTCGGTAACTCGCTTATAGCGTTGATGGCCGCATTGCGATTGCTTATCACGGGACTCTTCAGGCCTGCGTCAATAATTGACATACCCTTCAGGGGAAAACGCCGGAGGCCCTGAAGCATGTTGCCTAAACACGAATGCTGCTCATATTTCGGTTCAAGCCCCAACTCGTCAGATGCCCCCGTCGCCAGCGCCTTGAGATCAAACTCTCGTTCCATCAAGCCAAGCACTTGGTCGATTCTTTGATCGTTACAAAGTTCCATCACGTGATACCACCGAGCCGGAAGGTGAGGCTTTTGCTCAAGTCGTCGCCAATGAATATCCCATGTCTCTAACCCGAGTATCTTTGCCGCCTGGCTAGCGCGGGCGAAGTCCGTCTCGTCGTCGCTGTTCAACTCCGCTTTTACGCTTTGGATCCACATCGGACGACCGAGGATCGCTGCGCACTGTGTCCGTAACGAGTCGCGAGCATCGGGGGACCAGCCGGAAGCGAACCGAGTCTCCCACGCGGAATCTTCCTGGTTGAGGAATCCACTGATCGCGCTGACGTGCAGAAAGTCTTCGATCTTGTCAGCAGAATGTTCCAAATGTCGAAGATAGTGCCCAATCACGGAGCGGGCATCCTCGTATCCATCAATGTTCTCCGCAGGCCCGCCGACAATCATTGCCTCGATCAGATCACCGGCAGCAACTCGGAGCTCTGCGTCAATCTGGTCCTCACTTAATGCCACCAGCAGCCCACCGGCTCGCGCGCAGATCACCGCTAGGTATTCATACATCACCTGGTTTCGAAAGCCTTCGCGTAACAGCCAATTCTTGATTGATGGATCGGCCGTCATATGCAGTCGCTGGACGCAATGAATGCGACCCCACCCAGTGACATTTCGAGCCAGCGTCCATAGCGGTCCATCGTCCTTCGAAGCGTTCGCGATCGCTACAGCACAAAATAGGGTGAATTCATCGTGGCGGCCCAATGCCTGGAAAAGTTCCTGATCTTCGGCGCGCCGAAAAAGCCCAAGAATTGCAATGCCAAATTTGACAGGCTCGCGATCGGGCGCCTCGGTTGCAAAGGATTTTGCGAGCTCATACAGGCGCCTTGAATCGAGATTCTTATCTTCCACCAGGGCTCTGATAAACGAGTCGATGACGGAAACAACATGGACCTCCGTGAGGAATTTATAAATCCTCTCCTTGTTCGCGACGGTGGGCTGCTTCAGATAGGAGCGGACCAACCCAAGCAGCGTTCCGATTGCTGGGTTGTCTTTGGCGTTTCCCATGTGATAAGTTGCCACGCCGTCACTCGCGCCCGGTGCCCACCGGATTTTGGAGCCGCGGCTTGCGCGCTCGTCGTCCGGTAGGGTGGATCCGGCCTCATCGACGCCCGGTTTGTCCGCAGAAATATGGGATCGAATAAAGTCCTGAAGGGACGGCCGCGCGTCCCAGGGCATCGTTTCGCTATTCATTTGAGAAGTCCTTGATGCTTAGGCCCAAGGCGCATGGGTGCGACTGAAACGCGTACTTACCACTGATCTCTTACTCCAGCGCCACCACATGCTCGATCATCTTTCCTTCGCAGATCTTTTCTGGTTCCGCGCCGGGTTTGGTACGAAAGACGGATGACCCATTCGTGTAGATGACGCCGCCGTCGCGGAGAAGATCGAAGGAGAGGACGCCGGTGGCGAGCGTCTGCATCTGCCCATCCGGCGTTTTGCGCATCAGTTTCCAGCTTGGTGGAACCAGCGCCGGCGCCTGGCCATCGCGGGCGGCTTTCATGACTTTGTCGGCATCGATGAACTTCCCCCAGAGCATCATCTCCCGCTGTTGGATCGGTTCTTTCGGCGGCCCACCTGCCGTCAACAGCGGCTTGCGCGAAAACATGAGCGAGAAGAAATTCAGAAATGCGATGATGGCCCGCAACAAACGATACGGAAATAACACGATATCGATCACGAGCTTCCCCGGATGAAGGCGGCCGGCGCTCGGCTGATAGGGGCGCTCGATGAAATAGAGCGATCCGTCGGAGGCTAACTTGGGCAGCAGATAATCGATGGCGACATCCTCGAGAAGCGTGGTCATCTCTCCGCTCTTGGTATCGAACTTTTGAATCGCAAACGGCCCGGTCTCGGCGACATGTCCCAGCTGGTCGCGGCCGAGCCCCGCCGACTGAAAGACCAGTGCATTTTCGTCCCCCGGAACCCAGGCGGGAGCTTGGTCGATGGAATCACCCTCGGTGAGTTCGCGCACGCCTCGCCCGCTTGCTTCGAGTGTCGCGAGATTCGCCGACCAATCCTCCATCTTCAACGAAAGCGCGAGCATGCCGTTGCTGCTATTGCGCGACAGGTCGGCAGCGCGAAAGCCGTTGCGATGCAGAAGCCGCCGCTCCTGATTTTCGCGAATGTCGTAGACGAATATCCCGCCGACGTTGTCGATGGTGATGCAATAGCTGATCTCGTGCGGCTCCGGACCGGCCGCAAGCCCGGTCATCGCGATGCGGCGCGCGGTCGGATCGGCACGTCTCGCGCCCAGCATCATCGGCGCAAACCCGGCGCCGCTCTGCTGCTTCCACTCATTACGCTGCCGATCACGGACCCCTCGATCGATCACGCTTTGCCCAAAAGGGCTCTCGATAAGCCTCGGCGGCTGATCGCCGCACTTTAGATACAGCTTGTCCTGCGCCAGAAATGCCAGCCGCACGTCCATTTCAACATCCCGCCTTTTTCAAAAAAGGTCGAGCGGGGAGAATACTCCAACGGGCGCCGGACGAAAAGCGCCACGCTTCTTCGCAGTCGTGTCAGAGCGATGTTTTCGGCGCCTGTTCGCCGAATCCGCCGCCCACGTCGCTTGCGCCTTCGCGACCCTGAGCGCTGAATCCGATCGCTGAACCGTCCGCGAACGCGCAAGCGAGTATCCGGCGTTTATCGGCATCAACGCGCGCTACGTTCGCGAAACAGGAATCAAGAATCTTTACCCGCTGCCCCAGGTTTCTCCGCATCGATCCGTCGCGCGACCTGCTCTTCCCTGATCTCTCGAACCCGCGGCTCAATCAATTCATGAAACGCCGACAAGCCCGCGGCAATCCCGCCGCCTTTCGGTTTGATCTTGCGCCAATAAACCCAGCCGCGACGTTCCATCCAGAGAAAAAGCCTGTCCAACGCAAAGAAAGTGACTGCTATCGCAAGAAGGATTAAGGAAATCTTCAACCAGTAGGGCATTGCATTCTTTCAAAACCCCGTCCGCTTGAATTGCTTTTCCAGATCGCGAAGGGAGAGACGCAGGGTGGTGGGTCGCCCATGCGGGCAATTGCTGGAACGATCGACCAATTCCCGGCGGGCAAGAAGCGCCTCGATCTCCGGCGCGGTGAGCGGGTCTCCGGCTTTCACGGCGGCTTTGCACGCCATCATGTCGAGCACTTCGTGAAGCAGTTCCTCTTCGTGCATGTCCAGAAGTTCCTGCTCGCCGCGTTCGAGTAGTTCGCGAACGAAGCCGCCGGGCTCCAGTTTCTCCAGAAATGAGGGGAAGGAATGGACGGCAACCTGGCCGGGGCCAAATTCGTTTACTTCGATCCCAAGCTTGGCCAGCAGCGGCTGGATCTGTTCGAGCAGGCTGGCCTGGGTGGAAGAGACATCGACCACTTCCGGGAGCAGGAGCCGTTGCGATTCGAGTGTGCCGCGATTGAGACGAGCCAGCAAATCTTCGTAGACGATGCGCTCGTGCAGGGCATGCTGGTCGATGATCAGCATGCCGTCGTCGCTTTGCACCACCAGATAACTGTTGTGAAGTTGGATCGCGGGCGATGGAAGGGAAGCCGAAGAAAGCGGTGAGCGGTCACCCGAAGTTGGTACGGGTTGAGGCGCTAAACGTGGCGGCGCAATAGGTGACGGAGCTTGATGCGCGACCGGCGCAGCCGTTGGCTGCGGCGCAAACGCCGGAAGGGCGGGTTGTGGCGGCTGCGCCGGCGCAATCGGTGCTACAGCTGTAGGAGGAAGCTGCCGGAAAAACTCCGCGAGCTTTTCGCGCATTTCCAAGCGCGGCGCTTCATCGCGTGCATCAGATCGCATCGCAATGGCGGCAGGCGTCAGATCGCTGCCCAGCAATTGCTCGCGCACGGCGGAATGAACCAGCCCATGAATTCGGCCGCTGTCGCGGAAGCGCACTTCGATCTTGGTCGGATGCACGTTGACATCCACATCCTGCGGCGGCATCTCCAGCATCAGGATGGCCGCCGGGTATCGGCCCGGCTCGGTCAGCCCGCGATAAGCTTCGCGGAGGGCGTGCTGCACGAATTTGTCGCGGATGAACCGGCCGTTGAGATAAAAATGTTGGTACTTCGCGGTGGGGCGGGCCAGCTCCGGCAGGCCAATAATCCCGCGCAATCGCAATTCCGCATCGCGCACGTCCACCGCCAGTCGCTGCTCGCGAAATTCATCGGGCCAAGCCGACAGCCAGCGTTCCTGATCGCTTGCAGCAGGCAGATCGAGCGAAGCCCGGCCATTGTGGGTCAGCGAAAAATGAATCGACGGATAAGCCAGCGCGATGCGCAGAAGCGTTTCGGAAATATGACCAAACTCGGTCGATGATCCTTTGATGAATCGTCTTCGCGCGGGTGTGTTGAAAAAGAGGTTTCGCACTTCGACCGTGGTGCCGACGTTTCCCGCTGCCGCCTGGGCATCGCTGATCGCGCCGCCTCGGTTTTGAATTTCGTAAGCGCTGTCGTTCGCCGTAGTGCGCGAGAGAATTCGTGCATGTGAAACCGCGCCGATGCTGGCCAAGGCCTCGCCGCGGAAACCCATTGTCATGATGCGAAACAGATCCTCGTCACTGACGAGCTTGCTGGTGGCATGGGACGCGAAGGCCAGGGGCAGATCGGCCGGGTCGATCCCTCCGCCGTTGTCGATCACGCGGATCAGCGCCCGGCCGCCATCCTCGATCTCGACGATGATGTGATCGGCGCCGGCATCGATGGCATTCTCGACCAGCTCCTTCACGACCGCTGACGGCCGCTCGATCACCTCGCCGGCGGCGATGCGATTGACCATCGAAGGCGGTAACTGCTGAATGCGACGAACTTCCACGCGGGCGATTATAGGGAAAGCGATGCCGCGAACGAGCGAAGCGCCGCGAAGCGAACGGGTTATCCACGTGATCCGTTCAAAATCTCCCTTGGATCCGCCCGAATGTTGAAGTTTTCAGCAGAAGGATCGAATTCTGATCGGTTTTGATGCGAGATTCGGAGTTCTGCCGCGAATTCCAACGGGTTACGCTCAATTGCCCAAACTGGCTCGGCCTTTGCTCCACAGAAAAGCCAGGCGCGACGGGACGTTTGCGGAGAAGACCATGGAGATCCGAATCGGCTTCGATATGACCTTTCAGACCTCGGCACGTCTGCCGATGAATTTTCTACTGTATGTGCATCCCTCGCGCGAGGCGGATCTACACGAGCCGGATGAGGTGCATGTCGAGACCGGGGATGGAAAGCCCGTTGACATTCAGATCGTCGGCGATTGCTTTGGCAACAAGATGGGCCGAGTGGTTTCGCCGGGCGGGCCTTTGCGGTTCTGGTCGAGCAACGTGATCCACGACAGTGGCCTGCCGGATGAAGTTCCCATGACGCCCGAGGAAGGACACCAGGCTCCGGTCGATCAACTTCCGGCGGACGTACTGCAATATCTCCTGGCCAGCCGATATTGCGAAGTTGAATTGCTGCAGGACACCGCCTGGCAGCTATTCGGTCATCTCGCGCCGGGTTGGGAGCGGGCCAAGTCGGTCGTGGATTGGGTCCATCAACACATCACGTTCGGATATCAATTTGCCCGCAATACCAAGACGGCGCTCGAAGTTTTTCACGAACGGCAGGGCGTCTGCCGGGATTTTCAACATCTGTGCGTGGCGCTTCATCGCGCGCTGAATCTGCCGGCGCGATATGTGACCGGTTATCTCGGTGACATTGGAGTTCCCATCAACCCGGCTCCCATGGATTTTTCCGCATGGCATGAAGTTTATCTGGGGGGTCGGTGGTGGGCGATGGATGGGCGTCATCATCAGCCGCGCATCGGCCGCATTTTGATGGCAACTGGAAGGGATGCAGTGGACGTTGCGCTGACAACGCAATTCGGATCCGGATCGCTGGAGAAATTCAGCGTGGTCACGGAAGAGGTGACGGGTGACGAAGCGAGCGCGCCCCATCTCATCGAAAGTCGGGGACAGGAAGCTTTTGTCGGAAGCCGATAAGTCGCACCACCTCGCCCCATTTTGATTCATCGACCGCGGGACGGTTTCGCATCCGGTTGCTGATGCTAAACTTCCAGTAATGGACGAACGTGGATCGGCAGACATCCTGCGCTCTGCAGCAGCCAGCGACGAGCAAAACGTCGAAAGCCGAATCCTGGAGATTGGCCGGGAGATTTTCCGGCGCGCCCGGCACCCTGATGATCGCTTCCTTCGCCAATGGCCGTGGGACCAGTGGCTGATGGATTTCGGGATGCAGGATGAGCATTTCAAGGCTCAGCTTTTCCGGTTCGTCGATGTGCTGGCGGTGCTGAAGACGCCGGGGGATATCAATCGACATCTGAAGGAATATCTCGATCCGGTTCGCGATCGGTTGCCGGGTGGAGTGGCTCTTCCGTGGCTGCCGGAACGGGGGCCGATCGGACAAGCACTTGCGCAAGCCACGGGATTTGGCGCGCGACGAATGGCCCGGCAATTCATCGCCGGCAGCAATCTTCGCGAGGCAGCCAAGACAATCATGCGCCTCCGCCGGCGCAAGCTGGCTTTCACGATCGATCTGCTCGGCGAGGCGACCGTTTCGGAAGCCGAGGCAACTCAATATCAGCAGGAATATCTGCAATTGGTAAAAGGACTTTGCGATCGCGCATCATTTTGGCCGGGGGTGGATCTGGCCGATTATGATGATCGCGGACCGATTCCGCGGGTGAATATTTCGATCAAACTTTCATCGCTTTACAGCCAGTTTGATCCGATCGATCCGGAGCGCACCAGCCGGGCGGTGCGCGAGCGACTCTTACCGATTCTGGAATTGGCCCGACAGCGCGGGGCGTTTGTCAACATCGACATGGAGCAGTACGCGTTCAAGGATGTAACGCTGCGGATCTTCAAGGAGATTTTTTCCGAGCCGCCGTTTGGCGACTGGGCCGATGTGGGCATCGCGATGCAAGCCTATCTTCGCGACACGGCCGACGATTTGCGCGATCTGGCAGAGTGGGCCAAGTCGCGCGGAACGCCAGTATGGGTTCGGCTCGTGAAAGGCGCTTACTGGGATTTCGAATCGGTCATTGCCGCGCAAAATGATTGGCCACTTCCGGTCTTCGAACAGAAGCCGCAGACCGATGCGAATTTCGAATCACTCACAACGTTTCTAATGGAGCATCACCAGCTGCTTCGGCCGGCCATCGCCAGCCACAACATCCGCAGCATTTCTCACGCGATTGCCGAAGCCGAACGGATCGGCTTATCTCCGCGAAGCTATGAATTTCAAATGCTCTACGGCATGGCCGAGCCGGTGAAATCGGCGCTGGTGAAAATGGGCCGACGCGTACGCGTTTATACGCCTTATGGCCAGCTCCTGCCGGGCATGGCGTATCTGGTGCGCCGGCTGCTGGAGAATACGTCGAACGAATCTTTCCTGCGCGCGGGGTTTCACGAACGCATCCCCGAGGAGCAGTTACTCATGAATCCAATGGAGATTCTGCGTCGCCGACAGGCGGTGGCTCATCCGCACCGAAACGGGCGGTATGGTGGCCGACCCTTTGTGAACGAGCCGTTGGCGGATTTTAGTCGCGAGTCGGCGCGAACTTCGATGCGCGATGCGCTGGAGGATGTATCGACACGACTAGGTATGCGCGCGCCATTGGTCATTGGTGGCCAGCGCATCGAGACAGCAAAGTGGATTGACTCCATCAATCCGTCGCACCGCAAGCAGGTTGTCGGATCCTCGGCGCAGGCAACGGCCGATCATGCAAATCAGGCAATTATTGCTGCGAAGGAAGCGTTTGAAGAATGGCGCGCCGCCAAGCCGGCTTACCGCGCGCAACTCTTGTTTCGCGCGGCGCAAATTCTTCGGCGACGAAAATGGGAGCTGTCGGCTTGGGAGGTTTACGAGACTGCCAAGGGCTGGCGCGAGGCGGATGCGGACGTGGCGGAGGCCATCGACTATTGCGAATATTATGGAACGCAGGCACTTCGACTGGCGCAGCCGCAGAATCGCAATGTGCCGGGGGAGGACAATACCTATTTCCATGAGCCGCGCGGAGTTGCCGCGATCATTGCACCTTGGAATTTTCCCCTGGCGATTCTCTGCGGCATGACCACCGCAGCCCTGGTCACCGGCAACACCGCGATCATGAAGCCTGCCGAGCAATCGCCGATCATCGCGTCGATGCTGATGGAAGTGTTCGAGGAGGCAGGATTTCCGCGAGGCGTAGTCAATTATTTGCCCGGTATCGGAGAAGAAATCGGGCCGGTGCTGGTGGGGCATCCGGATGTGGCGACCATTGCCTTCACAGGCTCGCGCGCGGTCGGCCTCGCAATCCAGCGGCAGGGGGCTGAACTCGCGGCCGGACAGACGCAGCTCAAGAAAGTCATCACCGAAATGGGCGGGAAGAATGCGACGATTATCGACGAAGATTGCGATGTGGATGATGCCGTCCATGGCGTGGTGGCCAGCGCGTTCGGATACAGCGGACAAAAGTGCTCGGCTTGTTCAAGAGCGATCGTGCTGCCCAAGGTGTACGAAACATTTCTGACTCGCCTGATCGAGGCGGCGCGAAGTCTTCACATCGGGCCAGCAGAGGAAGCCGGCGCGATGGTTGGGCCGGTGATCGATGCCGATGCTCAGCAGCGAATCCTGGCCGCAATCGAAAAGGGCAAAGGCGAAGCAAAGATTGTTTATCAGGCGGAGCTCGGGAATCTTGCTGAAGAAGGTTGCTATGTGCCGCCGACCATTTTCGCTGATGTCCCAGAGCTATCGTCGCTGGCACAGGAGGAGATTTTCGGACCGGTGCTTTCCGTAATGCGAGCGGCCGATTTGGAAGAAGCGTTGCGCATCGCCAATGGCACCTCCTATGCCCTAACCGGCGGCATCTTCTCCCGCAGCCCCGTCAACATCGAGCGCGCCCGGCGGGAATTCCGTGTCGGAAATCTCTACATCAATCGCAAGATCACCGGCGCTCTGGTTGATCGCCAGCCCTTCGGCGGCTTCAAGCTTTCAGGAACGGGAGCCAAGGCTGGAGGGCCGGATTATCTGCTGCAATTCACACACGCGCGCACGATTACCGAGAACACGCTTCGACACGGATTTGCGCCGCAGAATTCGCAGTCATTCAGTAAGCCTTCAGGTGAGTAAGCTCGACCGACCAGATTGACTCTTACAATTGAACCGGCTTAAGCCCACGACGTTCAGCCATTTCCCGGCCAATTTCCCGCACCTGATCTTCGGAAAGTAGCCGACGGGCAGCCGGAAACAGACTGGTGTCTTCTACCTGAATGTGCCGGGTATACATCTGCTGGAGGCGATTCAGCAGCGCCGTCAGTTCATCCAGCTCAGGCTTTGACAACTGACCCTCTGCAAGCCACTTTTGCCCCAGAACATCAACCCGATGATGATCTCGATCGGCCGCAATGTGATCGGCTTCGAGGACCTCAATGCGTTTCAATGCTTCATCAGACTCGGGCGAATTCATCTGACGCAGTCGCGGGAAAAGCGATTCTTCTTCATCAGCCGCATGGCGCGGCATCGCGGTTGAAAAATAGCGCAGCGCCGCTTCCAGCGCGTCGCGGTGTTGTTTGTCGAGCTGGCTCCCTTGAAGATCGCTGGCCACTTTCAAAAGCATCTTCAGGAAAAGTTCGATTCGCCTGTGGCAATCGAAGAGCAACCCTAGTGGATCGTCAAAACCATGATCTTTTTGCACGCCAAGCGACACGGGCATAACAACTCCGTTTCAATCAAAGGATCGCTTGATCGTAGGCAGTGATCGATGGAGATCAATGCTTTTGATGATCCGTTTCAAACGGGGCTCACGGTGTGGCAGGCTCGGCATTCCAAACCTTGATGTCGTCGAAATATCCATCCTTGCCCGCGCAGCCGAATTCGATGCGCGACTTGGTGGGATGAGCGATGCCCGAGGATTTCAAAAACGCGGCGGGTTTGCCATCGACCGTCGCGCGCATCGTGTCGCCAACCGTCTCCAGCACCATCTGATGCCAGACGCCTAGCTCGATCATCATCGGAAATGTCACGCTCCGGCCAGCGAGTAGTTTATTGCGCTCGGCTTTTTTGGACGGATCGTTGCTCATTTCGTAGATGTCGTTTCTCATCGATCCATCGCGCTGATCGGCAAGGATGACCGACTTGGGCGTGACCCGCACGAAGCAGATGTGGCCATAATGAGAGCCGGTGTATTTGCGATCGTCGAACTCGGCTGACATGCCGGTTGCGCCTTCGAACTTGAAGCGGAATTCCACGACCGTGTCCTTATTGGGAATGTCTGTGCCGATGACCGCTTGATGACCGACAACCGCCGGCTTTCCATCCGCGGCAGGTTTATTCACGCGCGTCTGAGTGCCCTTTAACATCCCGTCTTCGATCGAATAGGTCGGCACCACCACTTTCCAGGCTTTGCCAAGCTCAGCGCGATTGAAATCGTCGCTAAAGAGCAACTCTTTCTTTTTGGCGATGGGGTTTTCGGGGATCTTGGGCCGTTCTGCGCCGGAAACGACCATGCCGATAAGAACAACTGGGGCCAGGAAGTAGTGAAGCTTCATCCAACGCTCCAGTTAAAAGATTTGAGGTACAGATCGTAAGATCAATCGCCGGCGCCCACAAGACGCGAAGCATCTTGTGTAAATGTGTGCCTCGTGACCGCATCATTTCGATGAGCCGTTGCACACAGAGCGATAGAGATCGGACATCTGTCGGCGGAAGCGGGCAGGATCAAATCGCTCAGCAGCGCCCGGCCGGTTGTTCCCCCAATGACCAGCCCGCTCAGCACCAATGGGAAACAATTCGAAAATGTGACGGGCCACCAGCTTCGGCCGGAAAGGTCGAATCATCAGGGTTGAAGATTCTTCTGTAGCGTATTGACCCGCCAGTCCGTCGGCATCGCCAATCATTGGCATGCCGGCGGCCATACACATCGCCGTGGGCAAAGGGGAACCTGGCAGCGAATCGCTGACCAAGGCAACGTCAGCCGCGACGAGCAATTCGCTCTGATCGACCTCGCGACGAAGTCGCTCAGATGCCGACACAAGAAGCGCCGGCTGCTTCAATTTTTGGGCCAGTCGATGCAAAGACGAAGCTTGCGGGCCGGTGCCCGAAATCAGCAGTCGATATCGGCGATCGTAAACGTGCAGAATTGAGAGTGCCCACAGAGAAAGTCGGTGCCGCGAGGTCGGTGTGGAATCGCCTGGGGCAAATGCAACCACGTCTTTGTTGTCTAAGCCCAGAGTTTGCCGAATGCGCGTGCGATGATCTTGGGACACCACACTAGTTTCCACACCCGGCTCGATTATGTGGCATCTATGCGCGGGAATCCCGGCGCGTTGAAGCATGTGCTTCTGAAGAGACGTCGAGCAGACGAAAGAGACACGGCTCGTCAGTGAAGTCAGTTTCTTCAGCGCGCGGACTTGGCCGCGAGACTCAATTGCCTTGATGCTGTGAACGACCGGGCAGCGCGTGGCAGCCAGTGCCCACATCAACCCGCTCCAATTCCAACTGTGGACAACGTCCGGAGTTATCAAGCGACCCCTGATTCGGTTTCTCAACAACTGATATCGCGCTGGGCCGCAACCGAGTGGCAAATGGCAGAACCGGATATCAGCCGACAGTCCACGCCCAAGAACATCAATTTGCTGTGCGGCTTCAGAATCATCATAGCGCCGAATCATCTGCAGAACACGAACCATGCTGGATGTAGGGTAAGCGAAAGAGCCTTTGCTTCACAGAAGAGGCTGCCGATCAATGGTCATAAGAAGAGCCCGCCACCAAGTGGTGACGGGCTCTGAGAAATCCAGATTACCGATTCGCGTGCTGCTTAGGGCCGGTAGAACAGATCGCAGTTCAGCGCGCGCTTCTGGACGTTGGTGTAGCTCGAATCATTAGGCTCATTGGTGTTGAAACCAACATCTTCAGGGAAAATGCATTCGACGTGACCGTCGGCAAAGCCCTGGTTGCCACGCTTCAGATGGCGGTTGGTCAACTGGTCGTCGCTGTCGTTGCTGTTGGCGATGAAGGCACAGCCATCGTTGGGGAATTGCTCTTCGACCAACGCGATCTTCTGGCCTGGCATCACGATACTACCCAACCTGATGCCGGTTGGCTTGTTCCAAGTAGATGTATCCATGTCGCTGCCGCGGAGCTGAGCATTCCATGAATACGTGAAGTTCCGCTGATAGCTGGCCGTGTAATTGATCGTTGAGCTGCGGCTGACGGGGCGGAACGCATCCAGATCGGTGGGGCAATTGAACACGTCCTGGCGGGATTGAACCGACTTGCTGATGTAAGGCCAGAGCGTGCCCTGCTGGTAATCATAGATGCCGCCAATGTTTCCGTTAGGATCCATGACGATGCCCATGCTGGGTGCAACCGTGATCGAGCTGGTGTTTTCCACACGAGGTGGAATTGGCAGCATATCCTTATTTTCGTTGGCATACATGACACACGCCATCCAGATCTGACGCATGTTATTGGCGCACTTGACCTGGCGGGCGTTTTCACGCGCCTTGTTCAAGGCCGGCAGCAGAATCGACATGAGCAGGGCAATGATGCCGATCACCACCAGCAGCTCGACGAGGGTAAAACCGCGACGGCGACAACGCGCCCTTGAGGAGAATTGAACGGACACTTGGGTAACCTCCGAAGCCGTCTCAGGTGCTTCCTGCTAGCGGATGGAGCCGCTCGCAGACGGGAAAGGTCCAATCATCTGGCTAAAAAGCACGCAGGACGGCCGTACCTTGTACTATTTTGACAATTCAAGCCATCGGGGGACCCCGCCCACAAAGGACTGGTCAACGCCGATAGATGCTCGCCCGTCGCGAGGCCTGTATAAAAAGAGATTACCCTTCATCGCCTCCTGGAGTCAAGAGGCGATGCAGTGATTTTAGCGCACCCCAACCGTGCGATGTCGATCATTGCAATCGACACGAGATTAGCAGACTCAGCGTTGGCGAAATTCTTCGCTCAATGGTGAATGATCTGATTCTGAAGCGCTACGAGAGCCAGGCTCACCACGCCTGTTTCCGTGCCACCAATGGCTTCAGTTTCTACAAACTGCCCTTCCCGGGCCACTGACTCAAAACTGCGAAATGACCAGCGAGAACTGACAACGCGCCATGGTACAGAAATGGAAAAGCAGGCGCGATCAGATGGTCGCAACGATAAACGTCGCTGACAAGGCTACTCTTCGCTCACACGATCGTCAAGCAGAATTTTGCTTGCGTTGTAAAAAAGAACCCGCTCCACAAGGGAGCGGGTTTGGTTGCTAATAATATACTCGCCTAACTAATTGCGCGATGCGATTAGGGGTGGAAGAACAGGTCGCAGTTCAGCTCGCGCTTCTGGATATTGATGTAGCTCGAATCGTTAGGCTCATTGGTATTAAAACCAATGTCTTCAGGGAAAATCGCTTCGACGTGGCCGTCGGCAAAACCCTGGTTGCCGCGCTTCAGGTGGCGGTTGGTCGGCTGGTCGTCAACGTCGTTGGAGCCGGAAAGGAACGCCAAGCCGTCGTTGGGATACTGCTCTTCGACCAGAGTGATCTTCTGGCCCGGCATGACGATCGAAGCCAGGCGAATACCCGTCGGCTTGAGCCAGGTCGATGTATCCGCGTCCTGGCCGCGCACCAAGGCATTCCAGGAATAGGTGAAGTTCCGCTGGTAGCTGGCGGTGTAGTTGATCGTTCCGCGGCTCACCGGTCGGAATGCATCCAGATCGGTCGGGCAGTTAAAGACATCCTGGCGGGCCTGGATCGACTTGCTGATGTAAGGCCAGAGTGTGCCCTGGTTGTAATCGTAGATGCCACCAATGTTTCCATTGGGATCCATCATGATCGCAATACCCGGAGCAAGGATACTGCTGCTGAAGTTTTCCACGCGAGGCGGAATGGGCAGCTTGTCCTTATTCTCGTTGGCGTACATCAGACATGCCATCCAGATCTGCCGCATGTTGTTGGCGCACTTGACCTGACGGGCGTTTTCACGCGCCTTGTTCAAGGCCGGCAGCAGGATTGACATGAGCAGGGCGATGATGCCAACCACCACCAGCAGCTCGACGAGAGTAAAACCGCGACGGCGACGAGGCGCCGATGAGGAGAATTGAACGGACACTTGCGTACCTCCAACGCCGATTCACGTGCTTGCAGCAAGCGGATGGAGCCGCTCGCAAACGGGGATGGATCCGATCAGTTGACTAGAAAGCACGAAGAACTGGCTATGCAAAATTATGCACTTCGACCACGATTCAAGCGGCTGAAATCGAACAGATTTGGAACATGACTTCAGCTTCGCTCGCCCGTCGCGAGGCCTGTATGGAGGCATACAATAACCTTGCACACCTCCTGATGTCAAGAAGTGTTTCGCAAGATTGTGGCGCACACCATGCGCACAGAGCCGATCAGAATTTCGGCTCCGAAGTGAAGAACGTTAGCTGGCGAATTAATCGCCTCGAAGTGATTCACTCGACTGCGAAGGTCCGCGGCATATGGCCTCACTAAGCCTATACCGACGCAAAGATAACCTTCGAGCGAAAAACACCGGCCTTTAATTAAAGGCCAATTGGTACATGACGAGATGTAATTCACAGTACCCGGAGCGCCGACCACAGATATGATTCGTCGTCCGCCACCAGGCACCCGACTCAATCGATCAACTATCTATTTACTCCCATCCACTACCGGCGTCAAGGCAAAAAATAAAATGGCTTGCATTTTAAATAAAAAGAACCCGCTCCACGATGGAGCGGGTTTGGTTGCTAATAATATATTCGCCTAACTAATTGCGCGATGCCATTAGGGATGGAAGAACAGGTCGCAGTTCAGCTCTCGCTTCTGGACATTGATGTAGCTTCCATCGTTAGGTTCATTAGTATTGAACCCCATGTCTTCAGGGAAGACGGCTTCGACATGGCCGTCAGCAAAACCCTGATTGCCTCTCTTGAGGTGGCGGTTGGTAAGCTGGTCGTCAACGTCGTTGCCGCCGACGATATACGCCAGGCCATCGTTGGGGAACTGCTCTTCAATCAAGGCAATCTTGTTGCCCGGGGTCACGATTGAGCCCAGGCGGATGCCCGTAGGATGGTTATTGTCGCCATTTTGTTCCTTGCCGCGCACCTGGGCGTTCCAAGAATAGGTGAAATTGCGCTCGTAGCTGGCAGTATAGTTGATGGTGCCACGGCTCACTGGGCGGAATGCATCCAGATCGGTTGGGCAGTTGAATACGTCCTTTCGAGCCTGAACCGATTTGCTGATGTAGGGCCAGAGCGTGCCCTGGGTGTAATCATAGATTCCGCCGATGTTTCCGTTGGGATCCATGGTGATGGCCAGGCCGGGAGAAACGAGGATTGAGTTGAAGTTCCCGACGCTAGGCGGAATGGGCAGCTTATCCTTGTTCTCATTTGCGTACATCAGACATGCCATCCAGATCTGACGCATGTTGTTGGCGCACTTGACCTGGCGGGCGTTCTCACGTGCCTTATTTAGGGCCGGCAGCAGAATGGACATGAGCAGGGCGATGATACCAACCACCACCAGCAACTCGACAAGGGTAAAACCGCAACGGCGACGAGGCGCCGATGAGGAGAATTGAACGGACACTTGCGTACCTCCAACGCCGATTCACGTGCTTGCAGCAAACGGATGGAGCCCGAGATGCGGTTCAAGGTACCCGAGGCGCCGACCACAGATATGACTCGTCGTCCGCCACCAAGCACCCGATTTTACGGCTCAACTATCTATTTACTCCCATGGACCGGCAGCGTCAAGGGAAAAAATCGCTTGCATTTTGAATAAAAAAGAACCCGCTCCACAAGGGAGCGGGTTTGGTTGCTAATAATATACTCGCCTAACTAATTGCGCGATGCGATTAGGGATGGAAGAACAAGTCGCAGTTTATTTCGCGCTTCTGGACATTGATGTAGCTTCCATCGTTAGGCTCATTGGTATTGAAGCCGAGGTCTTCTGGGAAGACGGCTTCGACATGGCCGTCAGCAAAACCCTGGTTGCCGCGCTTAAGGTGACGGTTGGTAAGCTGGTCGTCAACGTCGTTGCCGCCGACGATAAAGGCCAACCCATCGTTGGGGTACTGTTCTTCAATCAAGGCAATCTTGTTGCCGGGCGTCACGATCGAGGCCAGGCGAATGCCCGTGGGATGGTTCAAGTCGCCATTTTGTTCCTTGCCGCGCACCTGAGCATTCCACGAATATGTGAAGTTACGCTGGTAGCTGGCGGTGTAGTTAATCGTTCCGCGGCTGACGGGGCGGAATGCATCCAGATCAGTGGGGCAGTTAAAGACGTCCATTCGAGCTTGGACGGATTTGCTGATGTAGGGCCAGAGCGTGCCCTGCTGGTAATCGTAGATTCCACCAATGTTTCCGTTCGGATCCATAGTGATAGCCAAGCCGGGGGCAGTCAGAATGGACGTGTAGTTCTCGACACGAGGCGGAATGGGCAGCTTGTCCTTGTTCTCGTTCGCGTACATCAGGCACGCCATCCAGATCTGACGCATGTTGTTGGCACACTTGACCTGGCGTGCGTTTTCACGCGCCTTGTTCAAGGCCGGCAGCAGAATGGACATGAGCAGGGCGATGATACCAACCACCACCAGCAGCTCGACGAGGGTAAAACCGCAACGGCGCTTGGCCGCCATATGACGGATGCGAGACATGAACACCTCCCAGGTGTCACCCACACAGAATGAAACTTAGACTTGCGGGAGGCAGACGGATCACCGGCTGCGGGTCCACTCCCGTAATTCATTCAGAACGGATCTGGGCGACGGAATTGAAGTGATACTGTGTCGCGGCCAAAGATCTGACTGAATGAAATGAACTCACAGCAGATTACATAGGCCTTCATAATGTGTCAAGATTTTTGCGAATTTATTTCACGCAGATATGCGAACAAGTAAATCCCCGATCCGTGCTGATCGGACCATTCAATGCTCATCGCATAATTATCGACCAATTCGGCAGAGATTACATGGATAGGCGACAAATAGTTTCCATAAAAAATAGTCAGGAGGCTTTCTTTTTCGGCAATTTTGCAACTCATTTCTGACTCTTCGCAGATCGCGCACGAGCACATCGAGCGAAAAGAGAAACGCTGTAGGTGAATCGAACGCCATCCTACCATTCGATTCGAGCTTCTGATTCTTCTTCAAAATCGAGTCGGACTGGAGTGGTATGGGAGCTCATAGTATGGTAGCTCATATGGGCTGCCTCGCCTGCGGCACTACCGTTGGCGATCCAAGCCCAGCACACGCAATATTTGCACAAAAAACGACGGCTCTGGGGAAGAAGGATCCAGCATTGCCGTCCGGTCCCACAGCACGACCCCGGCCATTTGGCGAATTACTCGCCTCAAGTGATTCACCCGCTGCGAAGGTCCGCGGCATATGGCCCTTTTAATGCAAAGGCCAACAAGCACATTATGAGTTGCAGTTCATGGTACCCGAGGCCGGTGACCACTGACATGACTTCGTCGTCGCCCAAATTCGACTCAATGGAACGGTTATATATGCACTACCATGGATCGGCGGCGTCGAGGGGTAAATAAAATTTCCTGCAATTGAATAAAAAAGAACCCGCTCCGATAGCGGAGCGGGTTTGGTTGCTAATAATATATTCGCCTAACTAGTTGCGCGGGGCACTCAAGGCTTGAAGAACAAGTCGCAGTTCAGCTCGCGCTTCTGGACGTTTGTATAGATCGGATTATCGGGCTCATTGGTGTTAAAGCCAACGTCTTCGGGGAAGACGCATTCAACATGGCCATCAGCAAAACCCTGGTTGCCGCGCTTCAGATGGCGGTTGGTCAACTGGTCGTCGCCATCATTGCTGTTGGCGATGAAAGCCAAGCCGTCGTTGGGAAACTGCTCTTCGGTCAAGGTGATCTTTTGGCCGGGACTCTGGATAGATGCCAGGCGGATGCCCGTGGGATGATTCCAATCGCCATGCGTATCCTTGCCGCGAACCTGGGCATTCCAGGAATAGCTGAAGTTCCGCTGGTAGCTGGCGGTGTAGCTGATCGACCCGCGCCTTACGGGGCGGAATGCATCCAGATCAGTGGGGCAGTTAAAGACGTCCATTCGAGCCTGAACCGATTTGCTGATGTAAGGCCAAAGCGTGCCCTGCTGGTAATCGTAGATGCCACCAATGTTTCCGTTGGGATCCATGGTCATAGCCAAGCCGGGGGCTGTCAGGATGGAGGTGAAGTTCTCGACGCGAGGCGGAATGGGCAGCTTGTCCTTATTCTCGTTGGCGTACATCAGACATGCCATCCAGATCTGACGCATGTTGTTGGCGCACTTGACCTGGCGGGCGTTTTCACGCGCCTTGTTCAAGGCCGGCAGCAGGATTGACATGAGCAGGGCGATGATGCCAACCACCACCAGCAGCTCGACGAGGGTAAAACCGCAACGGCGCTTGGCCGCCATATGACGGATGCGAGACATGAACACCTCCCAGGTGTCACCCACACAGAATGAAACTTAGACTTGCGGGAGGCAGACGGATCACCGGCTGCGGGTCCACTCCCGTAATTCATTCAGAACGGATCGGCGCGACGGAGTTGAAGTGAAATTTTTTGTCGCGGCCAAAGATCTGACTGAACGAAATGAAACTAATAATAGTTGGGACACATTACATCTTCGTTGTTGGCGTGTCAAGAATTTCTCGAAATAATTTCGCGCAGATATTCGAAAGAATAAATTCCTGATCCGTGTTGGTCGGACCATTCAATGCGCAGCGCGTAATTCCCCACTAATTCGGCCGACACAACCGCAATAGGCGTGGAATAGTTCCCGGGTAAAATAGTCAGGAGGCTCTTCTTTTTACTGATTTCCCGCTCATTTCTAACCTCTTTGCAGATCGCGCAAGGACACATCGAGCGTAACAGAGACACGCTATAGGCGGAGACGACGCCGTCCTGCCATTCGATTTCAAGCTTCTCGTCCTTTTTTAGATCGAGACGAATTGGAGTGGTATGGGAGCTCATAATATGGGAGCTCATACGGAAAGCGCCCGTGGAAGGACTATCGCCGGCGCTTCAGGCCCAGGGCACGCAATATTTGCATTAACAAGGACGGCTTGTGTGAGGAGGGATCGAGCATCGCCGCACGATCCACAGCCCGCCGTCGGCGGTTGCGGTGAAAGGACTCGTCGGGCCGCGAAGTGCGGCGGACCATGTTTTTCTGGCGTCCGAATGACATAAGCCTGACCTTCAGGCGGCTGATCATCAGCCGAGTTTCTCGCGAAGTCGCTCTTGTACCAATTTCGCATTGAGGCCCTTGCCGTTTTTCATCACCGTCCCGATGAGGGCTCCGAAAGCTGTTTGTTTACCCGCACGATATTCCTGGAGTGCCTTAGGATTCTGAGCGAGCATCAGTTCGATTGCCGCATCAATCGCGCCGGTGTCGGTGCTTTGTAAAAGGCCCAAGTCAGTCGCTGCCTGTTCCGCTGGACGATCCTTTATCATGATGGCTTCCAGCAGTTTCCGGGCCGACTCTTTGTTGGCGGGGATTTTCCCCCCCGTCACGAGCTGTCCGATTTCGGCAACCCGCTGCGCCCCGATGCCCAACTTCGACAGCGGAACATTGCGGTCGTTTGAAACTTCCCGCAATGCCTCCATTAAGCTGGATGCCCGCCGCGCATCCACTCCGCCGGCCAGGATCTGCTCGAAGAAATCGCCGGTTGCTCGATCGCCTGCCAGAATGACGGCATCTTTCTCGTTTAATCCAAGGGATTCAATGTATCGCTTGCGGCGAGTCGCCGGCAATTCGCCGATTCGGCCCTTGATCTGCTCGAGCCAGGCATCATCCACCTCGACCGGCACCAGATCGGGATCCGGAAAATATCGGTAATCATGGGCTTCTTCCTTATCCCGCTGATGGAACGTCGATTCGGTCGGCTCATCCCAGCCATAGGTGCTCTTTCGGCCCAGCGATCCGGTTTCCTCCCACTGCTGGATCTGTCGCCGGACTTCATACGCCGTCGCGCGCTCCAGCACGCTGAAGCTGTTCAGATTCTTTATTTCAGTAATCGCCGTCTTCCAAACTTTGCCGTCCTGATCGGTGATATGGACATTGATGTTCGGCTCAAATCGCATATGACCCATCTGCATCTGCCCATGGCTCACGCCCAAAAATTGCACCAGCTTCTGCAACTCCTGCGCAAAAGCCGACACCTGCTTTGGCGTGTGAAGATCCGGCTCGGTGACAATTTCCAGCAATGGCGTCCCCGCCCGATTCAGATCGACAATGCTCCAATCAATCGCATAACCGCCCGGAGCTTCGTGCAATAACTTCCCCGCATCCTCCTCCAGATGCGCTCTGCGGATGCGCACCGGAACCGGCTTGCCATCCTCACCTGCAATTTCAAAATTTCCGCCAAAACAAAGCGGCAAATCATATTGACTGATCTGATAATTCTTCGGCAGATCCGGATAATAATAACTCTTTCGATCCCACTTGGTGTGCTTCGCGATCTGGCAATTCAGCGCCAGGCCCACCATCATCGCATATTCAACCGCCTTGCGATTCATGACCGGCAGCACGCCGGGCAATCCCAGCACCTGGGCATCGACCTGTGAGTTGGGCTCTCCGCCAAAGCCATTGACAGCGCCAGTAAACATCTTGCTGTCGGTCGCAAGCTGAACGTGAATCTCCAGCCCGACCAGCACCTTATAAGATTTGCAAACTCGGGCCGCCGTCGTCGTTGTCACCTGTCACTCCTTGCTCATCCCAAATTCAAAGTCAATCAATCGCCTTTTGATCGACTCCGTGCAACCAGAACCCGCGAATCGCGGCAGTCACTGTCGCCAGCCCACAAATTATACGACCGCCCCTTCGCGCGTCGAACGCGCCGAATTTGCCGGGCGGCCCCTTCATTAACCGTGCTCCGCTTTGGGCCGATACGGCGACTGGAGCAGTAAACGCGATGATCACCGATACTCAGGTTTTCGAAAGCATCATTCCGCAAGCCTCGGCCACCATTCCTCACTCCACTGAGCGCCGCCGAAGTTACCGCCGGCCCCTGGGAACCATCGCCACCATTTCGCGGATCATCGACGGGCAGGAACATAACCGTCTGCATGTGCTGGTCACCAACCGTTCGGAAGAGGGCGTCGGCCTTCGCTGCCCGATCGGCCTCGTCGAAGGCGGCATCTATCGCCTGCAGATCGGCTGCGAACTGGGCGACAGCACCCTGATTCAAATTCGCACCTCCCGCGCGCGTTTCGACCAATCCTTCGACATCGGCGCTGTTGAAATTTAAATGGGCATTAAGCATCAGCGCTTCGGCGGCTGCTCGTGAAGAGCAGGCTGCGCATGCGGTGCGGGGGCATGGGTTGGCGTGCGGGGGAAAAGCACAACCGTCACATACGAATAAATCAGCGAAAACGCGCCCACCACAACGCTGGCCCACAGCGTGATCTTGAGAATCTTGATGCGATTGGCGATTTCCTTATCGCGCCATTCAGCTAATCGCCGATCGATTTCGTCCAGCTTGCGATCGATGCGCGCTTCCACCTCATCGAGCTTCTGATTGAGATACGCATCCGCATTTTTCTTGAGCCGATTGGTGATGCCACCGATCAGGCCCGACTCTTCGATGTCTTCCTTGATCGTACTCGTTCGCGGCGGCACCACATCCGGGGAAGTCGTCTCCGCAGGTAGAAACTGGTAATCGGCGGCGCTCTCGGTTTCGCCGATCATGCTGGCGACCATCCCGCCGAGCACCGCGCGCCGCTTGCGATTGAGCTTGTGGAAAAGTCCCTCCTTGCGCTTGAGCTTGCGAACCAGGCTCGGGACCGGCTCATTCTCGCCGACTTCGATATCGCGCATCTGCGCCAGCACCATCAACCCGCGCTGCGATAGACCCGCGAAACGCATCAATCGAATCCGGGCGATTTCCTGTGCGATCTGCTCCTTGGTGGCATTGGCGGTAATGGGGCGACGTCCCCAGCGCACCACATCCAGCATCGCATCGCGATTCATCGAGGCAATCAGTTGGCGACGCGAATGAATCGCCGCTACCAAATCCTGCCGAGATTTGAACTGCGTCGAGTCGAGCCCGAATTCCTCCGCCAGATGATTCAGCTCATCCTTCGGCAGCTCCGAAAGCTGGCGCTGCGGCGCCGCTGACGTAACGTCAGCCGGCGGCGGTTCGCGCACCACCGTCACCTGCGTCTGCGGGTCAGCGCCCGGCAGCAGCTTCACTTCACTGCTATGGGGTGAGCTGTCGGACATGCTCGATTCGATCTCCAAGGTCATAAATCATGTGATGCCCCTGCCACAAAAGCAGGAACGCGACGCACAGCAACACGCTGATAATCACATCGCCCCAGAATGTTCGAAACCGCAGACGAAGGCCGTGCAGAATCACATATCGGCGAATGATCGTCATGTACTTGTCGCTGCCGGCCAGGAAGACGTACCAACCCCACAAAGATTGCAATGTGACCACCGTCGCATAGATCGTCACGACCGTTGCCAGCGCATATCGAAAGAAGTTGAAAAAATCGATGTCAGGCACGGAGTGAGTGGGGGGATGATTAGTCTTCGACTTCCTCGTGGTCCTGCACTTTTCCGCCAAACAATGCAGTGCCGATACGCACGAGCGTCGCGCCCTCCTCGATGGCAATTTCGAAATCGTTGCTCATGCCCATGCTCAGATGACGCATGTTCGTTCCGCCGATCTTGTGCCAGCGCATCTCTTCGAAGATTTCACGCGTGCGGGCAAAGGCGAGGCGGATCTTGTTTTCTGAGGCTTCCAGCGGCCCCATGGTCATCAGGCCGCTGAGCTGCAAATTGGGCATCGAGTCGATCTGCTCGGCAAGATGAACTGCCGCCCCAACGGCGACGCCAAACTTCTGCGATTCTTCGCTGGCATTGAGCTGCATGAGAACGGGAAGACGTCTTCCCGCTTTGGCGGCCTGGGCATCCAGTTCTTCCGCTAAACGCAGGCTGTCGATGCTGTGAATCATGTAAACGATCGGCAGAACCGCCTTCACCTTATTGCGCTGCAGATGTCCGATCATGTGCCATCGCAGTTTCTCCGGCGGGATGCTGTCGGCTTGCCCCTGACGGCGCTGAAGAAATTCCTTGACCTGCGCGCCGCGCTGAGCCAGCACCTGCACCCGGCTCTCGCCCAGGTCGGTGACGCCAAGCGTCAAAATCTCGCGGATCTGCTCGGGGGCGGCAGTTTTGGTCACCGCGATCAGCGTCACCTCGCCCGGCTCCCGCTTGGCGCGGCTCGCGGCGGCCGCGATGCGGTCCTGAATCTCCCCAAGTTTCTCTGCCAGCGGCGATCGTTTGGCCACGCGGACTCCTTCCATCTGTCTTACTTCGTTCCTGGCGCGGCATTATAGAGGGAATAGGATTGAAGGTGTAGGCTACCCTTGCCGAACTTGCCGCCCACGTCGCTTGCGCCTTCGCGACCTCGGCGCAGCGCGTCCGTCCGCGAAGGCGCAAGCGAGTTTACGGCGATCATCGGCGACCGGGTGAATGACCGCGCAAAAGAAGCTTTATGGACCCCACTCCCCGTTTCCAACAAGCTCTCGCCAAAATTGACGCCGCCAACAGCGAGGATCCTCATCGCGCGCAGTTCCAAGACCAATCCCTCCCCGAGTGTTTACTCTATGGTCAGCGCATGACCCATTGGCTTTCCCAACTCGACCCCTGCGCTTCCGAACCCCTTCGCCTGGCGGTCCGCAGCCAGCACCTTCGCCGATGGACCATTCCCCGCTCCACCTACCCCATGACCCGCGCCGGCTATCACCAATGGCGAACAACCCTCGCCCGCTTCCATGCCGATCAGGCGGCCGAGATCCTGCGCTCGGTCGGCTACGACGATCCCACGATCGCGCGGGTCCAGTCGCTGATCCGCAAAGAGCGATTGAAAGCCGATCCCGAAGCCCAGGCGCTGGAAGATGCTGCGTGTCTCGTGTTTCTCGAAGGCAACTTCGCGACGTTTGCGATCCAGCATGACCGCGCCAAAATTGTCGATATCCTGAAAAAGACCTGGCGGAAAATGTCGCCCAAAGGCCATCAGTTGGCCCAGAACCTCGTCGAGCGATTGCCCGCCGATCAGCAGGCGATGGTTCGCGACGCGCTTGGATGAGGCCAAACATCTCAGAACGTCTGCCCATATCCCCGCCTCCCCAGTTCAAAAACCTCGTCATTCCATATATAGAGGCGCTAACTGTGGTCATCGCGCCGTTTTTTTTAATTTTTTGTTTTCGGAATCGGGCATGACGGCCATTTATAGCCCGCGCGCGGCGCGCGACACTTGCGCGCCGCGCGCCCTGATTAGGAGGCTCATGACCTGCAATCCGTTGACTATACAAGCTTTGCGATCTCGTCCCGCGCGCGGCGCGCGGCCCTCGCGCGACACCAGCGCCGCGCAACGATTGTCAAGAGACTTTTCATATTCACGTACGTCCATTGGTTGTTACCGCCTTTCACTCTGAAGAAGCCGCGCACGAAGTAAGGGGTTTAGGACGCGCTGCGCGAAATGACGTCGGCCGACTTCCTCAGCACTTCGACAAGCTTAGGACAGGCTATCTGCGCAAGATGCACCCGCGCCGCCCGCTCGATCATAGCGGTTACTTAATGTTCAAGAGATTTCATTTTTAGCTACTAACTCGCCACACTCGGGGCAGCGGCTCGGGGTCGCACGAACATCGTAACCGCAATTCGGACATAGGCCCCGTTTGCACCGCCGAGCACGCCTTCTCTCTTTGCGACTTGTCGCACGCTTAATCAACTTTTCGATCCCGTGGAGAACAAGATGGAGAATAACGGCCAGAACCAGAACGATCGCAACAAGGTAATGGAATCCCATGAACCTTCGAAAGCATTGAGATAAGGGGTACTTTGGATCGGGATGGATCACCAACAGATTCAATTCGGACATAAGCCAGAGGATGATCAGGGCGACGTACACGCCCAGCAGATAACGTAATAGCTTCAGAAAACTCTGCCACATCCGCAGCCTTCTTTACATTTCGCCTGAGCAAAAGAAAACAGGTCCGTGGAAGTCTCCGACGCCGTTCTCGCGCCACGGGTCAACGGCCAGGGGAACTTCGGTATGCGGCAAAAAGCTTGTCATATTTTATTGAACTCTTTTCCCGGCACGACGGATGAACGTGGTTAATCCAGACGCAGGACGCGCACCGCACCCACGGGCAGTCGGAGTTAAGAGGCTGCAATTCGGGAAAGACAATGGACGCCGTCCGGTATGTGCCGCCGCAGACAACAACATCCGGCTGCAGGATGTCGAGTTCACGCCGCAACAAACCCTTGTCACGCTCAGCGAAATGCCGGATCACCGCATCGGTTGAAGATTTGCCGCCGGGGAGTTTTTTTAAATTGACGACGGCAGTCGCGAGCAGCGCGCTATGGGCATAGTGGCCTGCGGCTTCCAATGAATATGAATTGCCGGCATGAATCTGTTGGAGACAAAATGCCCATCGCCCCAATACCCGCTCGGCGGATTTTCGATTGCCGACATAGAGCTCCGGCCGGCGAAACAGTTCGGTGAGGTCGTAGCCGCATTTTTCCAGGATCGAATTACGATCGTGCGGCTCCTTAAGGAGAAACACAATGCGGAGCGGTGCCGTTTCCCATGCTGCATCTCCGCCGATGGGACCATCGCAAACGAGCGTCCGGCCCTGATCACCGTAGCTGCTGCGCCATTCGTGGAATAAATGCAGAAGTTGTCGCGTGGTGGACATGGTGGTGTCGTCATGCGCCGCTATGCACCAATTGCGGTATCAATTCAACAAAGGTCCCTGTTCACGTCCCAAACACCTTTAGATCATGCGGAGTAGAGTGTTGCGATTGAACGCCCAGGCTCCTCCTGTCCACGCCGGGGCAAAGGGTACTCCCGCCGCCCCGGATCTGGGAGCGCTCTTTGAAGGCGCGCTCCCGAATCCGGGGCGGCGCGGCGATCGGAGATTCTGCGAAACAGCGGTTACGCGCGCCGGCTCTGCCCTGGCGTGGACAGGAGAGGCGCGATGGGATCTACAGGCGTCGCGCAGACGCGGGGGAATGCAACGGCTCCCGCTTTCGCGCCTGGTTCCTGATCAGCGGCTCTCCTCGGCCCCGATGAACTCCTCGATGCTTTCATAAAACTTTGTGAGCGGCTTCGGCAGCGCGGCGTGGCGTTCTTCCATCAGCTCCAGCTCCACGCAAGCAAATTGGCCGCTCCCGTCGCGCAGGCGAAACAGAAGTTTGCCCGAATCATCCTCAGCGACGGGATCGACATTCACCGCGAAGAGCGGATGGCCGATCGGGACCTGTTGCCGAAGTTCGTCGATTAGATAGCTTCTTTCGCGATTGCGTGAAATCGCTTTCCACGGGTAAGGAAGCGGGATATCCGATGGCTCCTCCGGAGCAGGCGCGGGGGCTGGCTTCCAGATCATTTCAGTCAACAGCAAATCGACGGCTCGGGTATTTGCAACCGATTTTTGCGCTGGTCCTTCCTCGATTCGGCTTCCGCCGTGGATGCGCAGTACGCGGCCTGAGTCGAGCAACTGTGATTTGTGCTTATAAATCCAGCCCGGGGACGGGCCGGTTGGATTTAGGCGTGAGATTGAATAGTTCGCAAGGTCGAGGCTGAACAGCGGCGTGGGGCCGCCGCGATCCTCAACGTATCCGAGGCCGCCGACGATAATGATGCGGTCGCCGCACAGGTCGGCCGTGTGGAAGTCGATCGGCGGGAAGACCTCCCTGGGATAGCCGAAGATCGAGAGACGCCCGCCCGACCCTATGACGATGACATCGTTGTAGATGCAGAAATCCGGGTCGTAGTAGTCTTCGTGTTCGCCGCCGATGCAGACGATGGTTCCATCCGGCAATGGCGTGCGCGAGGGTCCAAAGCGATTGAAGCACCAGACCGGGTCATCGACGCGGGGACCGCGCTCCGGCTCAAACTCATTGCGCGCGTCAATCGCCCGCTCGCCAGTGCGCACCATGTGATGCCAGAATGCATTATCTATCCGCGTCGGGTTGCCGGTTCCAAAGCGACGCGTGCAATGAGCGAGAAAGGTGTGAACGTCGACCATGGTTGTGATTAAAGGTTCCCGAGAGTTCTCTGATACGTTAGCTCATCCGGGGCTGGAATGTTGCCATTGAACGCCCAGGCGCCAACACTACTTGCGTCGCGCATCAATTTTTTTTCGGTTACCAACCCTCAAGCGCACGAATAGACTCCCAGCGCCAACCCATCGCGATCACTTCCACATAGGCGTCGTGTCCGACCATCAGATAATGCTTGTACCCCTCGCCTCGAGGACGAATCTCGCGGAGCCAATTGGATCCTTCGACTTCGTACATATGTGGATCAGGACAGATTCCATTTCTTTTCCAGAGCGACCAGTAATATTTTCGACCCGCTTCGATTCCCGGCGCTAAGGCGTCGTATATATGGGCTACTTCACTCCAATCGAATTTTTCTTCGTCGATTATTTGGTCGTCGGAGTGCGCGTGCATAAACCGAACCCAAAGGCCGTTTTCAAAAATGAGCCGAATAAGCTGGGTCGGCGCTCGTACCGTCGAGCCAGAAGGCGCGCCATCGATCTCCGAAGGGGTTTGGACGATAATCACTGCGTTTCCGGCAGATGGAGTTGAAGCATCAGCGCTCTCGAGTCCAAACTCAGCCACCAGCGTTACTGTAGTGGGGCTTTCAGAATCACCCTCGGCCGCATGAACCTTCAAGAACGAAGTGCTCGCGCTGATGCTCCAAGGCACCCTCACTGGGCACAGCTTCTGAGCGGGATGTGCAGAATCAGTTTGCATCGTTGCGTCCTCCTGTCCACGCCGGGGCTAGCGTACTCGTGCCGCCCCGGATCTGGGAGCACTCTTCAAAGGCGCGCTCCCGAATCCGGGGCGGCGCGGCGATCAGAGATTCTGCGAAGCACAATTATGCGCGCCTGCTCTGAAACTATGAAGCAAGCCTCGCCTTCGGGCGAGCGGTATACGCTTGTGGTGTGTGTGCTGACCCCAAGTGTTCACCAGCCGAAAGGAGGCTTGCT
>Ga0207695_10002117_pt1 | contig 30146 bp, 28 predicted proteins | sample KBSC54metaG_FD_184354 | JGI IMG/M metagenome (GOLD analysis project Ga0207695, IMG submission 184354) | Corn rhizosphere microbial communities from Kellogg Biological Station, Michigan, USA - KBS C5-4 metaG (SPAdes) (version 2) | ecosystem: Host-associated > Plants > Roots > Rhizosphere > Soil...
GGCTCGCGGGCTCGAACCACGTGTTCTCGGTGGAGCGCGGTCCGCTCGCCAGCGTCAACTTCATCACGGCGCACGACGGGTTCACGGCGGCGGATCTGGTCGCCTACGACAACAAGCACAACGTCGGCAACGGCGAGAACAACCAGGACGGCTCCAACGACAACAAGTCGTTCAACCACGGCGTCGAGGGCGAGACCGACGACGCCGGCGTGCTCGCGGCCCGACGCAAAGCCGTGCGCAACCTGCTCGGCACGCTGCTGCTGAGTGCCGGCATCCCGATGCTGACGGCGGGCGACGAGTTCGGGCGCACCCAGCGCGGCAACAACAATGCCTACTGCCACGACGATGAGCTGACCTGGCTGAGTTGGGAGCGCGAACCCTGGCAGCAGGAGCTGCTGGATGTCGTCACGCAGCTCACGCGGTTGCGTCGCGAGAACCCGGCGCTGCGCCCGGTTCGGTACGGCCGGTTCGGCGAGACCACGCCCAGCGCCAGCCAGATGGATTGGTACAACAAGCAGGGAATCTCGATGTCGGCCGACGACTGGGACTCGCCGGCCGAGCGCACCCTGCAATTCCTCGCGGCGTCGACGCCCGAGTTCGAGGAGTTCAACCGCATCCTGCTCGTCGTGCACGGGCTGGAGACCACCGTGACGGTCACGCTCCCGGCGCACGAGGGCGTCGCGGGATACACGCTGCTCTGGGACTCCTCGCACGATGTGCTGCCGCAGGATGAGCCGCTGCAGCACGCACCCGGCGAGTCGCTCGAGCTCGGACCGACGTCGATGCGGCTGTTCCGCGCGCACTGAGCCCATCGCTGCAGCACCCGGCGAACCGCTGCCCTACACTCCCCTCATGGCACAGCCCCTGCCCATCGCCGGCTGGTACCCCGATCCCGAGCTCGCCGGACACGACCGCTGGTGGGACGGCGCGACCTGGACCGAGACGCGCCGGGTGTCCAGCGATAGCGCCGCAGCGAGCGCCGCAGCGAGCGCCGCACCGGTCCCGCCTCCGGTCGGATACGCCGCCACGATGCCGCGCGCCCCGCGCGGGCCCGGGCTGTACATCCCCGGCGAGACCGTTCTACAACCCGCACCCGCTTACGTGGCGCCGCCGGTCGTGCGCAACAACCTGGCGGTCATCGGGTTCTTCCTGTCGTTGAGCGGGTTCATTCTGCCGTTCGTGATCAACTCGTTCGCCGGCGGCATCGTGTCGATCATCGGGCTGCGCCACTCGAAGAAGCTGGCAGGCACGGGGATCTTCTCGAACGGCCGCGGGATCTCGATCGCGGGAATCCTGATCGGGTTCATCTGGGGTTTCCTGTGCCTCTTGGGAGTGGCCGCCTTCGTCCTCTTCGAGGTGTGGATCACGGGGGTCACGAACAACGTGCAGTTCCCCGGTTCGCCGGTGATCTGAGGTGAGCGGCACCCCCGCGACGTCGGCGCTCGCCGCCGCCGGGATCCCCTTCACCGAGCACGCGTACTCGCACGACCCCGGCGCCGCGAGCTTCGGCCTCGAGGCGGCCGAGGCGCTCGCGCGCTCGTTGGCGGTCGAGCCGGAGCGGGTGTTCAAGACGCTGCTCGCCGAGGTCGACGGCCGACTGGTGGTCGGCATCGTGCCGGTGACGAGCAAGCTCGATCTGAAGGCGCTGGCGGCGGCGGTCGGCGGCAAGCGAGCCGCGATGGCGGACCCTGCGCTGGCCGAGCGGCGCACCGGCTACGTGGTCGGCGGGATCAGTCCGATCGGGCAGAAGTCACCCCATCAGACGGTGCTCGACGAGACCGCCGAACTCTGGGACACCGTGTTCGTCAGCGGCGGCCGCCGGGGTCTCGACCTCGAGCTTGCGCCGGCCGATCTGGTGAGGGTCACCGCGGCTGCGGTGTCCGCGATCGCCGGATAGCGCCACCGCCGCCCGCCTCGACGGCGAAAGGGGCGGGTCCGGATGCTGGGGCCGTCGGGCCGCGACCCGATCAGGCCGCGATGCGGGCTCGATCGAGTTCCGCAGCCAACAGCTGACGGAACCGGTCGGCCGAATGCGGAGCGCCGAACAGCGGCGAACCGGGTTGGAAGGCCACCCCGTTGGCCAGCTCGCCGCCGTCGATGGCGTCGAAACCGATCCGCTCCAGGAAGGCGAGCACCTGCGCCACTGCCGTGCGATCGTCGCCGACCGCGCCGATCGCGATCCGATCAGGAGCACCCGCCGGCCGGCGCTGCTCCTCGAGCTCGTGGTAGCCGATGTGGTTGAGCGTCTTGACCACCCGAGCGCCGGGCACCGCGCTCTGCACCAGCACGCTGGTCCCCTCGGGTGCGTCGTCGAACTCGCTGATCTCGCCATCGATCGGCGTCCAGTAGTTCATGATGTCGAGCACGACATGCCCGTCGAGCAGCGCGCTGTCGAGGTGCCGGAACCGGTGGAGCGGCAGCGCGAGCACCACCAGGTCGGCGTCGACGACGGCGTCGGCCGCCGAGACGGCGCGCGCCCCCCGAGCGAGCACATCGACGATCAGCCGGATGCGGTCCGGCGCCCCGGACCCGGCGATGTCCACCTGGTACCCCGCCTCGACGGCGACACGCGCCAGCGCGGTGCCGACCTTGCCGGCACCGAGAATCGCGATCTTCGTCATGCGCACCACCTTCGTTGATGAGTCAACGAAACACCGGTCTTCCGCATTCCGGCTCAGGCGACCGCGATGAGCCCCAGTTCGGCCGGCGAGGCGAGCAGCGGATGCGTCGGCACCACCCGCACCGTGTACCCGAAGCTGCCCGAACGCACGAGCGGCACCGTGCCGGCGTAATTGGCGACTCCCGAGTCGTCGATGCTGTCGAGTTCCAGCGTCACCGTGCCGGTATCGACCAGCTGATCGCTCTCGCGCGCCCGGCCGTGCACCAGCTCCACCGCAACGTCGTCGGGGCGCAGGGCGCCGAGCTGCACGAAGGCGCGCACCTGCAGCTGCTCGCCCACCTGCGGCGAGGCATCCACTCCCCCGGACTCCACGTGCGTCACGTGCACCTCGGGCCAGGCCGCGATGACCTTGGCCTTCCAGGCCGCCAGGTCGCGGGCCGGCTGGTACGACTTCGCGCTGATCGCGCGGTCGGCCGCCGCTGCGGGCAGGTAGAGTCGCTCGACGTATTCGCGCACCATGCGGTCGGCCGACAGCTCGGGCGACAGGGTCGCCAGGGTGTGCCGGATGTTCGCCACCCAGCGGGTCGGCACGCCGTCTGCGCCGCGGTCGTAGAAGCGCGGCGCGATCTGGTGCTCGATCAGGTCGTACAGGGATGCCGCCTCGAGCGCATCGCGCTCGGCCGCGTCTCCGGCGCTGTCTGCCGACGGGATGGCCCAGCCGTCCTCCTCGTCGTAGTACTCGTTCCACCAGCCGTCGAGGATCGACAGGTTGAGCGATCCGTTGAGCGCCGCCTTCATGCCGGAGGTGCCGCAGGCCTCGAGCGGCCGCAGCGGGTTGTTCAGCCAGATGTCGGTTCCCGGGTAGAGCAACTGCGCCATCCCGATGTCGTAATTCGGCAGGAAGTGGATGCGCTCGCGCACGTCCGCCCCCTGCGAGAAGTCGACCAGCTGCTGGATCAGCCGCTTGCCCTCGTCGTCGGCCGGATGCGACTTGCCGGCGATCACGATCTGAACAGGGCGCGTGGGATGCGTCAGCAGGGCCCGCAGCCGCTCGGGGTCGTGCAGCATCAGGGTGAGCCGCTTGTAGCTCGGCACCCGCCGGGCGAATCCGATGGTCAGCACCTCGGGGTCGAGGAGCCGCGCGAACCACGGCGGATCCCCGACGCCGGGATTCTGCTCGGCCCAGGCCGCCGAGGTGCGGGCGCGCGCGTCGGCGACCAGCTGCTGGCGCAGCCGTCCGCGGAGCGCCCAGAGCTCGGCGTCGCTGACACCGCCGTCCCCGTCGTGACCGGATGCCCAGTCGGCCACCGTCGTGTCGGACGTTCCGAGGAAGGATTCGGCGACGGCCGATACCTGCGGGTCGGTCCAGGTCGGGGCGTGCACGCCGTTCGTGATCGAGGTGATGGGCACGTCATCCGCGTCGAAGCCCGGCCAGAGGGCGCCGAACATGTGACGGCTCACGTCGCCGTGCAATTTCGAGACGCCATTGGCGCGCTGCGCCAACCGCAACCCCATCACCGCCATGTTGAAGACGGGTTCGGCGCCGACCACCGCGTCGGCGTTCATGGCGGCCGGCTCGGCGCCGAGCGCCAGCACATCGTCGACGTCGACTCCGGGCAGCAGGTCGGTCGAGAAGTACCGCTCGACCAGGGCCGCCTCGAAGCGGTCGATCCCCGCGGGCACCGGAGTGTGCGTGGTGAAGACGGTACCGGCTCGAACCGCGGTCAGTGCCTCGTCGAAGGTGAGCCCGTTGCCGATCAGGTCGCTGACCCGCTCGAGCCCGAGGAAGCCGGCGTGGCCCTCGTTGGTATGGAAGACCTGAGGAACCGGGATGCCGGCCAGCGTCGCGTAGGTCTTGACCGCCCGTGCGCCGCCGATGCCGAGCAGCAACTCCTGCAGCAGTCGGTGCTCGCCGCCGCCGCCGTAGAGCCGGTCGGTCACTCCGCGCAGCTCCTCGCTGTTCTCCTGAACGTCGGTATCGAGCAGCAGCAGGGTGACCCGCCCGACCGCGAGCCGCCAGATGCGGGCGTGCAGCGCCTTGCCCTCTGGCAGGGCCAGCACGACCTCCGCTCCCGAACCATCCGGATTGCGCAGCACGCGCATCGGCAGGCCGTCGGGGTCGAGCACCGGGTAGCTCTCCTCCTGCCAGCCGTCACGCGAGATCGTCTGCCTGAAGTAGCCCGCCCGGTAGAACAGGCCGACTCCGACGATCGGCACGCCGAGGTCGGATGCGCTCTTGAGATGATCGCCGGCCAGGATGCCGAGGCCGCCGGAGTACTGGGGCAGGGCCGCCGCGATCCCGAATTCGGGCGAGAAGTAGGCGATCGTGCCCGGCACGACTCCGCCGTCCGCCTCGGAGAGCGATTGGTACCAGCGCGGCTCGCTCAGGTAGGAGCGCAGTTCGTCGCGCAGAGCGTTCGCGCGCGCGACGAAGGCCTCGTCGTCGGCGAGTTCGGCCAGCCGGCTCGGTGCGATCTCGCCGAGCAGTCCGATCGGATCCTTGCCCTGCTCGTCCCAGGTCTGCGGCGCGATGTCGCGGAACAGCTCGAGCGTCGGCTGGTGCCACGACCACCGGAGATTCGCGGCGAGTTCGTCGAGGGCGGAGAGCTGCTCGGGGAGCACGGTGCGGACGGTGAACCGTCGGATGGCCTTCACTCGACCACCCTAAGCGGCGTTCGGACCCGACACGTTACGACCGGGGGCGGCCCACCCGCCCCCGGTCGTCCTTACCTGTGATGCAGTGCCTGCGTCGAACTGCTCAGCGACGCTCGGCGACGAACAGGTCGCGGAGCGCGTCGTCCATCTCGTCGCGCCCCCCGCTCTGCTCGTGGTCCTGGTCGGCGAGGGCTTGCGCAGCCTTCGCCTTGCGGCGGCGGTCCACAATCGTGGATGCCGCCATGAATCCGGCGTAGAGGAACAGGGCGCCGGCCACGATGGGCACGATCACGCTGCGCGCGTCGCCGTTGACCACGTTGTTGACCCATCCGATGAACGGAACGGCGTACCAGACCACTCCGCGCACCTGCACGGGCTTGACCGGCTTGGCGTCGGGCAGCGAGTTGGCGTCGCCCTTGGTGATGAACGAGACGGTGTCGCTCGACGTGGTGGGCTCGATGATCTGGATGACGCGGTGCGTGACCACGGCAGGCTGGTTCGAGGCGATCTGGTACGTGACGACGTCGCCGATCCGGATCTGCTGCACATCGGTCGGCTTGACGATCACCAGGGTGCCCGCGGGGTAGTTCGGCGTCATGGAGCCGGTGAGCACAGTGTACGGCGTCGACTTGGTCAGCATCGGCAGCGCGATCACCAGAACAGCGATGAGCGCGATCAGCGCGAGGAGGCCGAAGCTGAGGCCGACGCCGATGTAGTGCAGCACGCCCTTCCTGCGGTGGGCGGCCTTCGAGCCGGATGGGCGGGTGCGTGCCGCGGAGAGCGCGGTGCGAGGGCGGTTCGCGATGGAGGTCATCGTCCTGTTCCGATCTGTGTGGTGGGCTGTCGGGAGTACGGGTGGTGCGGCGAAGAGTCGTCGTCGGAGCGACGACGGCGAACGAGGATGAGCAGGAGGGCGCCGATGACGGCCATGGCGAGCCAGAAGGCGACGGTGTTCTCCTGGTAGAAGCGCTCGGTGTTGCCGACCAGGGTGCCCAGCGCGGGCCCGGGCGGGGGCGGCGTCACCGGAGGGGTCGGCGTGGCGGACGGCGACGGCGTCGACTCCGCTGTTGGCGCGGGAGTCCAGCCGCCGGCGCCGTGGTGGTAGACCGGGTGCGAGCCGGTGCCGGTTGCCGGGTCGGGGCTCCCGACGACCGCGCCGAAGTCGGTCGGGCAGGTGTCGGGGGCCGGTGCTCCGACATCCGTGCTGCTGAGGCTGACCGCCAGCTTGAACGAGACACTGCGCGCCTGGCCGACCGTTCCGGAGAGATCGCCCAACGCCACGGTGTTGTCGAGTCGGATGCTGCCGCCGGCCGCGAGAACCTGACCGCGGCTGAGCGTCGCGCAGGGGCTCGCCGCGGTGACCGGCACCGCCGCGCCGGGAAGTCCGGGAGTCGATGTCGACACGCTCATGGCCGTCGCCAGGGCGATATCCGTGGTGGCGACGTCGTAGAGCGTGACGCTCATCACGGCGGGGTCGCTTGCACCGTTGCGCACGTAGAAGGCACGATCGACCGACGCCCCGGGCACGAGCAGCACGCCGCCGAAGAGCGCGCCGGTGTAGCTGGTCGACCAGTGGATGCCGTCGTCACTGAACTGGACCGGCTGGCTGGGCGCGGCGGCATGGGCGGCCGGCGCGACGAGCAGCACCACCGCGACGATCAGCGCGATGCCGGCCGGGATGACGGCGGCGAGCAGCGCGGCGGTCCGCGTCGAGATCGACCCGTTCACTGGAGATCGCTCGCCGAGCAGGAGTAGGTGCCGGCGCCGTTGGGCACCACGACCGTCCCGGTGCCGACGACAGTGTCGAGGCCGTCGATGAACGTGACGTTCCAGGTTCCTCGCCCGAAGGTGACGGCGCTGTGCGCGACGGTCACGCCCGTGGCGGTGGAGCCGGTGGTCGCCACCTCGGTGCTCGTGGTGCCGTTGGTCACCCGCACGTGGTACGGACCGGTGGTCACCGAGTTCCACGACCAGACCCAGTTGGTACCCGAGTTGACGCAGGCGAAGCTCTCGAGAGCCTGCGAGATCTTGAACTGCTGGTACACGGTGCCCGAGCACGGTGCCTGCGTCAGGTTTCCGAGGTTCTGGGAGGTGCCGCTCGGCGAGGTCAGGCACATTCCCGAGTAGGCGTTCACCAGTTCGAAGATGTTGGCGGACACCTGCTGCAGCTGCCACTGCTGGTTGGTCGCGGTCGCCGGGGTTCCCGAAGCGGTGTTCACCGTGATGCTGCCACCGGAGGTGCTCGAGCTGTTGTTGTCGACGCGCAGCGCCGTCGCGCCGCGGGCCTGGATCGTGTAGTAGCCCGTCGCTCCACTGGCCACGAACTTCCAGTTCTGGTTGGCGGCACCGGCGGTCTTGCAGCCGTAGGAGATCACGATCGTGCCCGAGGCGGTTCCACCGCCCGAGACGTCGAGGCAGTAGTTGTAGCTCGAGGTGAAGTTCGGCCGGATCCAGTTCCAGTGCGTCAAGTCGGCCGGCGTCGAGGTGTAGATGTACTGGGTCGACTGGGTCGTGGTCGCCGTGGCGCTGCCGGTGAAGTTGCCGACCGTGATGGTGGCCGTGATCTTGGGCTGGAAGCTCTGCGATCCGCCCGCGGTGTCGACGTCGTCGCGGGACGCGATCGAGCTGCGCACGCAGTAGATGACGCTGGCGTTCTTCGCCAGCGATGCGGTGAGCACCGGCGACGTCGACCAGAGCGCGACGGTGGCGCCCGAGGGCACCGACGCGCCCGCCGTGCAGTTGGCAGCCGAGGCGGTGGTCCAGATGCTCGCGGTGACCGCGCCGGCCAGGGTCGCGGATGCCGCGGGGCCGAACGTCACGCTGACCGCGCCGTTCTGCGTGCTGGTGGTGGTGGTCGTGTTGGTGACCGTGACGCTGCCGGTGGTCACCAGGGTGTCGTTGCCGAAGGTGTACCCGACCGAGGTGAAGTTCGCGGTGGTGATGGTCAGCGTCGCCGCGCCCACCGTGGAGCTCACCGAGTTACTGGCGTTCCAGAACGCGAAGCCGGCGGTGGTCGCGGCCAGCACGAGGAAACCCGTCAGTGCTGTGGCGATGGCGAGCTTGACGCGGCGGGCGATCATGAGGGCACCTGCGTCGAGTCGAGGATGACCGTGAAGCCGGCCGTGGTGCCCGAGACGGCAGCGGCCGCGGTGGTGGGCAGCGTGGCCTGGACGCAGACCGAGGTGTTGGTGCCACCCAGGATCGTGCCTTCGGAGACGGCGGTGGTGGTGAGGGCCGCACCGGGGATCTGCGTCGCCGGGCAGGTGCCAGGCGCCACGCGAATCTCCCAAGCCGACGTGGCCGAGAGGCGCGCCGTGTACGTGGAGCCCGCGGTTCCGGTGCTGGCCAGGGTGAACTGCTGGCCGACGACATCGCCGGGGAGCATCGTGGCCCACGCGGTGGTCGGAATGGTGGCGGTCGATCCGGCCGCGCCGGCGCCGTACTGGACGGTGAGGGCGAGATTGCCGCTCTTGATCGTCGTGGCGGAGGCCGCGGTAGCCTGCGAGTTGAGGAAGGCGTAGCTGCCGGCGGCGAGTCCCGCTGCGACCAGCACGCCCGCGGCGAGAGCGGCCGCGGCGCCGAGTGCGCCGCGCGGAGTGGGCCGCAGGATCAGCAGCAGATGGCGGAACCGGGGCTGAGCCGCGCGATGGCGACGCCGCCCGGGACGCGCTGCTCGCGATCCGGTCATGGTCTCTGCCGTTCCTGCTGATGGAGGTGAAGCCGATGGATGTGGTGCGGGGTGTGAACCCCACCGGGGGCGCGCGTCGCGTGGGACGGCGCGCACCCCCGATGGAATCTGTTACGGGGTCTGGGTCTGAGTGACCGTGACCGCGCCGTTGCCGAAGGTGACGGCACCGGTCTGCGTGGTGTTGCCCGAGGCGTACGGGAACGCGACGGTCATCGTGACGGTGACCACCGTGGTTCCGGCCGTGGTGACCTTGTAGGTGTTCGGCGAGCCGCTTCCGACGATGTTCGAGCCGGCCACCGAGAAGGTGCTGCTTCCGGTCAGCGCCGAGGCGAGGGCGGTGTCGGCCGCACCCGCGGTCGCACCAGAGATCGCGCCAGGAGTCGCCGCGAGCGTGAACAGCAGGTTGTCTCCCGAGGCGACCAGGTTGAAGGTCTGCGTGTAGGTGATCGAGTCGCCCGGAACGATCCGGAAGCTCGAGGGCGTGATCGTGGTGGCGCCGCTCTTCCAGACACCGGCAGCGCCGGCCGTCACGGAAAGCGAGCCAGCGGTGATCGTCTGCGCCGAACCGGCGCTGGCACTGCTGTTCCAGGAGGCGAGGGTTCCCGCGCCGCCCATGAGGAGGATGACACCAGCCGCTGCGGCGATGGCACCCTTGGTGATCTTGTTCATGTCAGTTCCTTTCACGGCATCGAGCTGATGTCGAGGTGCAGGCGCCATCGAGGCGTGTGAAGGCGCAGTGCCTCCACGCGATCCCCGGCGGCGGGTTTTGTCGGGTGGTGCATTGGTGATGCGGGTGTGCTGCTTGTGATGCGCAGCTGACCGAAGCACGACCCACTGCACAGGGAATTTCCCCCCGCTGAAGACAGTACGTGTCCTCCATAGCGCGGACAAGGCGGTCTATACCCCCACTAGAGGGCACGGTCTACCCCTCCGTAATTCGACCTTAAATGGACTCTGACCAGCATTTTTATATATGAGCACTATGGGGGACATACCTGTACCCCGGGGTACACCAATTTGTCCCCGATGACAACATGGACCCCACTCCCACCGGGATCTCAGGCCCGGTTGCAAGGCGAACGCGCTACCGTCGAGTGATGCCCGCCACCGTGACCGCCGCGCGTTCCGAGACCCTCGGCCGCATCCCGATTCGCGCGCTCTCGCCTCAGCAGCCCGAGAACCTCTGGCCGGCCACCGGCTACGTCGGCGAAGTCGTGCCGTTCGAGGCCACCGTGTTCCGCGAAGGGCACGGATTGCTGCGCGTCGAACTGGTACTGACCCACCCCGACGACGGCATCACCGTGCATCCGATGGAGCTCATCGCGCCCGGAACCGACCGCTGGCGGGCCGAAGTGCAGCTCACCGAACCGGGTCCGCTGCGCTGGATGGTTCGCGCGGCATCCGACGAGTGGGCCAGCTGGCTGCACGACGCCGAGATCAAGGTCCCGGCACGCCAGGATGTCGAACTCGTCTTCGCGACGGCCGCCCAGTTGCTGCGCGACTCCCCCGGCCGGGTGTTCGACGAGGCCCGCGCAGCCCTCGTGGACTCGCGACTGACCCCCGATGCGCGCCTCCGCGTCGCGCGCGACCCGCGCCTGGCGGCTGCGATCGCCGCACATCCGGTGCAATCCCTGGTCACCGAGTCGCCGACGCTGACCATGCGGGTCGAGCGCGCCCGAGCCGCGGTCGGATCCTGGTACGAGTTCTTCCCGCGCTCGGAGGGCGCCAAGCGCGCCAAGGACGGCACCTGGACCAGCGGCACCTTCCGCACCGCGGCCCGCCGCCTTCCCGGCGTCGCGGCAATGGGCTTCGACGTGCTCTACCTGCCGCCGATCCATCCGATCGGACATGCCTTCCGCAAGGGACCGAACAACTCGGCCGAGGCCGGGCCGGCCGATCCGGGCAGCCCCTGGGCGATCGGCTCCGCCGAGGGCGGTCACGACGCGCTGCACCCCGACCTGGGATCGTTCGCCGACTTCGCCTACTTCGTCGGCCAGGCCGCCAAGAACGGCCTCGAGGTGGCGATCGACCTGGCCCTGCAGTGCTCGCCCGACCATCCCTGGGTGACCCAGCACCCGGAATGGTTCAGCCACCGCCCGGACGGCAGCATCGCCTATGCCGAGAACCCGCCCAAGAAGTACCAGGACATCTACCCGCTCAACTTCGACAACGATCCCGAGGGCATCCGGGTCGAGGTGCTGCGCATCGTCGAGTTCTGGATCGGAAAGGGCATCTCGATCTTCCGGGTCGACAATCCGCACACCAAGCCGCTGGTCTTCTGGGAGTGGCTGCTGGATGAGGTGAGCCGGCGGCATCCTGATGTGGTGTTCCTCGCCGAAGCCTTCACCCGACCGCCCATGATGCACGCCCTGGCGGGCGCGGGATTCCAGCAGTCGTACACCTACTTCACCTGGCGCAACACCAAAGCAGAGCTCGAGGAGTTCCTCACCGACATCTCGGGATCGTCCGCCGACTACCTGCACCCCAACCTGTTCGTGAACACGCCGGACATCCTCACCCAGTACCTGCAGTTCGGCGGGCCGCCCGCCTACAAGATCCGGGCCGCCCTTGCCGCCACCGCCTCACCGAGCTGGGGGGTCTATGCCGGCTACGAGCTGTACGAAGACGTGGCCCGCCCGGGCAGCGAAGAGAACATCGACAACGAGAAGTACGAGTACAAGCAGCGCGACTGGGCGGCGATCGCCAAGGCCGAGGCGACCAAGCCCGGCACGACACTGGCGCCGTACCTCACCCGGCTCAACGCGATCCGCGCCGCCCACCCGGCACTCGCGCAGCTGCGCAACCTGACCATCCACTGGAGCGACGACGACGCGGTGCTGGTCTACGGCAAGCACCTCGACGGCCGGTTCACTGAATCGGGTACCTCCGACACGATCATCGTCGTCGCCAACGTCGACCCGCACTCGGTGCGCGAGACGCTCGTGCACCTCGACCTGACCCGGTTCGGGCTCGAACCCGACGCGACCTTCGCGGTGACAGAGTTGATCACCGGCGCCGAATGGACATGGGGCCGAGACAATTTCGTGCGGCTCGACGCGTTCGCCGAGCCCGTGCACGTGCTGTCGATCATCCACGGGAGCCGATGATGGCGATCAAGAAGTCGGTCACCCCCGCGGATTCCGGCATCCCCGCTCTGCACCCCGATCACGTGAGCGCCCTCGCCGAGGGGCGCCACCCGCGTCCGCACGATGCCCTCGGGCAGCATGCCGCGACCGTCGGCGGGGTCGACGGCTTCGTGATCCGCGCGGTGCGCCCGCTGGCCGCGACCGTGACCGCGGTGCAGAAGGATGGCACGCGCATCCCCTTGGAGCATGTGGCGAACGGCCTGTGGCACGGTTTCGCACCCGGTGCCGGCCAGGCGTACGCCCTCGAGGCCGCATACGCCGACGCGCCGAGCTGGACCGCCGACGATCCGTACCGCTTCGTTCCGACGGTCGGCGAGGTGGACCTCTACCTCTGGGGCGAGGGCCGCCACGAACAGCTGTGGGACGTCCTGGGCGCGCACTTCCGCCCGCACGAGGATGTCGTGGGCACCGGCTTCTCGGTCTGGGCGCCGCACGCGCAGGCCGCTCGGGTGATCGGCGACTTCAACGGCTGGGACGGCACGCAGCACGCGATGCGCCGACTCGACGACAACGGCGTGTGGGAACTGTTCGTTCCCGGCCTGACGCCCGGCAGCCCCTACAAGTTCGAGTTGCTGACCGCGGCCGGGGACTGGGTGAAGCGCGCCGACCCGATGGCGCGCTACACCGAGGTGCCGCCCGCCACGGCATCCGTGGTCGGTCAGACTCTCTACGAGTGGGGCGACGCCGGGTGGATGACCGCTCGAGCGGAGACCGATCCGCACAACTCGCCGATGAGCGTGTACGAGATGCACATCGGATCGTGGCGCCCTGGCCTGAGCTACCGCGAGCTCGCCGATCAGCTCATCGACTACCTGCGCGACCTGGCCTACACGCACGTCGAGTTCCTGCCGGTGGCCGAGCACCCCTTCGGCGGCTCCTGGGGCTACCAGGTGACCGGCTACTACGCGCCGACCAGCCGGTTCGGGCATCCCGATGACTTCCGCTACCTGGTCGACCGGCTGCACCAGGCCGGCATCGGCGTGATCGTCGACTGGGTGCCGGCGCATTTCCCCAAGGACGAGTGGGCGCTGGCCCGCTTCGACGGGCAGCCGCTCTACGAGCACAGCGATCCGCGCCTGGGCGAGCAGCCGGACTGGGGCACGCTGGTGTTCAACTTCGGCGACTCGCAGGTGCGCAACTTCCTGGTGGCCAACGCGGTCTACTGGCTCGAGGTGTTCCATATCGACGGGCTCCGGGTGGATGCCGTGGCATCCATGCTCTACCTGGACTACTCGCGCAAAGAGGGCCAGTGGGTCCCGAACAAGAACGGCGGCCGCGAGAACCTCGAGGCGATCTCGTTCCTGCAGGAGGCCAACGCGACCGCGTACAAGCGCAACCCGGGCATCGTGATGATCGCCGAGGAGTCGACCTCCTGGGGCGGGGTGACGCATCCGACCGATGGCGGCGGCCTCGGGTTCGGCCTGAAGTGGAACATGGGCTGGATGCACGACTCGCTGCAGTACATGCACGAGGACCCGATGTGGCGCGCGGATCACCACAACGACATCACCTTCAGCTTCCTCTACGCGTTCAGCGAGAGCTTCCTGCTGCCGATCAGCCACGACGAAGTCGTGCACGGCAAAGGGTCGCTCCTGGGCAAGATGCCCGGCGACCAGTGGCAGAAGCTCGCGAATGTGCGCGCCTTCCTGTCGTTCATGTGGGCGCACCCCGGCAAGCAGCTGCTCTTCATGGGCAGCGAGTTCGGGCAGCCCAGCGAGTGGAGCGAGCAGCGCGGGCTGGACTGGTGGATCCTCGACCATCCCGAGCACCAGGGGCTGCAGCGCCTGGTCGGGCAGCTCAACCGGGTCTACCGCGAGCAGCCCGCCCTCTGGTCGCAAGACAATGCGCCCGCCGGATTCGGCTGGCTGGCGAACGATCCGCAGCGCAACGTGGTCGCGTTCGTGCGCTGGTCGGCGTCGGGCGAGGCCGTCGCCTGCCTGGTGAACTTCGGCGGCAACCCGGTCGGGCCGTACCGCGTCGGCCTGCCGTTCGCAGGTCGCTGGGACGAGATCCTGAACTCGGATGCCGCGGACTTCGGCGGGTCGGGCGTCGGCAACTTCGGCGGCGTCACGGCGGTACCGCAGCCGTGGGGCGACCAACCCGCCTCGGCGGAGTTGACGCTGCCGCCGCTGGCCGCGCTGTGGTTGAAGTTCGCGGGTTAGTGCCAGACGTGCAAGAGGTGCAGTACCTGGAGCGTCACCCAGATCACCGCGACCACACTTGCCACCGGGATCCCGACCTTGAGCCGAAGCCCGGCGCGTGACACCTGCCCGGGAACGGCGCTCCTCTCGTCCTGATACCGCATGGTCTGACGCAGGCTCGTCGCCCCCACCGTCCGCAGGAGCTGTTGCATCCAGTCCCAGGTTTCGGGCCGATCGAGGAGGAGCGGAGTTGGCACGGCGATGATGAGGTGGGCGTCCAAGGTCTCGACGAAGGCGCCAGGCAGCCGATCGATCAGCAGCGCCATCAGGTTGGGTGTCAACACGTAGAGCGCATCACGCCCGAAGCCCTGCGGGACGTACAGCGTGAAATGCCGATCGAAGTCCCCCTCCAACTGGAATATCTGGTCGTTGCGCACCGCCACGATGGCGCGCGCCGGAAGGCGACGCGTCTTCTTGGGAAGCATCAGCAGGTGCGGCACGCGCTGGGGCAACCGGATGCGGATGAACCCCCAGCCGGCCGGTGCGAGAACCCGGTTGTAGCGATCGTCGGTGCGGTAGTTGCCGACTTCCAGCATCGGGTTGTGAAGCAGGTCGTCGATGCGCCGACCGGACCCGGTTGCCAGAACCGAGGAGACCTTGGGAGGGTTGACGAAGTCCGGCAGGTATCTGAATCCGTTCGCCGAGGCGAACCTCGCGAGTCGCACTCGACGCGCCCACCCGGTCCCGGCGCCGAGTTCGTTGCGGACACCCTGGCGGGTCCACAACCAGAACGCCCAGCCGATTGCTCCGCCGAGGATCACGGCCACGAGCACGCCGGGCACGAGGAGCCCGCCCTGCACCAGGAGGTCGACCGGCAGGCCGACCACAAGGACCTCGGTCGCGAGGCCGAGCACCGAGTAGGCGACGATCGCCGCTGCGACACCGCGCCGGGCACGGCCGATCCCGCCGAAACCGGGCGAATTCCGGTGCTCCTCACGGAATTGGACGACTTCGACGGGAGATACCGGAACGTTCAGGGCCGCCACATCGAATCCGGTGGCCGTCGCGATCGCAGGATCTGTCACCTTTCGATGATGCCAATCCGCGCCCGGCACGGCGCGCCCCCGATCGGGGTTGGCCGCGACGCCGGATGGGTCGCAAGGAGCCTGCGGCTCCTCAGATCGGCCCGTTTTCGGTGGAGCTGACGCTGCCGCCGATGGCGGCGCGGTTGAGGGTCGCAGGCTGGCTAGTACAGCAGGTTGGTCAGCGTCCGCCGCGCGACCAGCACTCGCGGGTCGTCGGGTCCGGCGATCTCGAAGTACTCGAGCAGTCGGGCGCGCACCGCGTCTTTGGCCTTCTGGTCGAGCGCGGGGAAGAGCTCGAGCAGGCGCTCGAACGCGTCATCCAGGTGACCGCCGCTGACATCGAGGTCGGCCACGGCGAGCGCGGCGTCCACATCGGCAGGCGCTGCCGCAGCAGCGGCGCGCAGCTTGCCCGCGTCGGCGCCGTCCAGCCGCAGCAGCAGGGAAGCCTGAGCCAGACCGGCGACGGCAAGCGCGTCGCGCGGGTTCTGCGCGATCGCAAGCTTGTACTCGGCGACGGCGGCCGCGTAATCCCCGGCGGCGATCGCGTCGTAGGCCTCCTGGTGATGCGGAGGCAGGGGTTCCTCGACCGGAGCGGGAACGGACTCGCCGTCGCCGCCCTCTGCGCCGGCTGCGTCATCCGGATTCATCGGGATGGTCCCGGTCACGCCGTTCTCAGCCGCGAGCGCCAGCAGCTCGTCGAAGACCTGGCGCACCTGCGCCTCGGGCGGGATGTCGAGGAAGAGATTCACCGGGCGTCCCGCGATGATCGCGGCCACCGCCGGCACCTCGCGCACCTGGAACGCCTGAGCCAGTTGCGGGTTGGCCGCGCCGTCCACAGTGGCGAGCACGAGGCGCCCGCCGTAGGAGGAGACGATGGCGCCGAGAGCCGGTTGAAGGCCCGGCGCGTAGAACTCGACGACGACCGGGACTCGCGACGACAGGTCGACGACGCTCTCGAAGGTCGCATCGGTGACGGCGACCACGACACCGCCGGCCGCGGCAGCACCCTCCGCGCCGGGTGCGGGCTGCGGCGCGTTGGCCCGGCGGACTAGTGCAGAAAGATCGACCGCGCCGCGCAGGCTCGGGCCGGGAGGGACATTGCTCACGCGTTCCAGTCTGACATCACGGGACTTCGGTCGCCGAGATGAGCCCCTGGGCGAAGCCCAACAGCTGGATCTTCTTGTTCGAGTCGGTCACCGGGGGCACGTAGAACAGCAGCTGCAGCCCGTAGGTCGCGATGATGCCCTTGGTGCTCTGCGTCTTGCCCGAGAGCGCCTGAGCCGCGGGGAACGGGTCGATCGCCGCACCCGCCTCGGTGGGTGTCACGGTCTCGACGTCATCCAGATCGACGGCGACGATCTGCCCGGAGTCGTTCGTGCCGAACGCGATCGGGTCGCTCTTGCCCGGGCCGTTCGAGAAGGCGATCTTCGCCGTGGTCGGCAACTGCGACGCGGTCTTCTGCTTGTAGTCATAGCCGACAACCGTGCGCAACTTGTCGCCGGTCGCCGAGAACAGGTCGTTCTTCTTGCTGGCGTCGCCCTTGATCAGGATGTCGCCGTAGGCCGACGCCAGGTCGCTCGGCGCCAGAATGCCCAGCTTGTTGTCGTTCGGCAGGCGCGCGGCGCCCAGGCTGGCCGGAGCCACATCGGGCACGTCGAGCTCGAGGGTCATCAGGTAGTCGACCTTGTAGTTCACGCGCGGAGACTGCTGCACCAGCATCATGCCGATCGGCGCGACCTTGGTGTCGTCCTTCTTGCCGATGACGACGAAGACGGCGCGGGGCCAGCTGTCGCTCTGCTGCGGGAGAGCGACCCGCACGTCCCAGTTCGGGATCGACGGCACGATCGGGATCGCGCTGTTCGCCGCGTGGATGGCGTAGTTCGCCGTGCGCAGCTGGAGCGCCGGACCGGCCAGGCGGGTCGCCGCGAGCTTGGCGTCGCCCTTGGCGTCGGCGTCACCGACGGTCTGGATGATGTTGGCCACGATGTGCTTGACCTGCGGCTCGGTGACGGCCACCTGCTGCAATCCCGCTGCTCCCGGCACCGTCGAACTGGGGGTCGGAGAGGTCGCGCTGCCGCTGCCGCCGCTGGGGCCGAGCAGGGAGCATCCGGACAGCATCATGGTGCCGGCGAGGATCACGCCGGTCGCGACGAACTTGCGGCGCCGTCCGCGGTTCGGGGCCTCGATCGCGCGCTGGGTGCCGGTGCGGCCGCGCTTGAGCTGCGGCGGCTTCGGGTTGCGCGGCTGCTTGCGCCGGGGACCACTGCGTCGTCGCGCATGCACGAGCGCCCACAGGAAGGCGATCAACCCCGCGAGCAGCGCCGCGATCCCGGCGAGGATGAGCGGACCGGACCAGGGGGCCGAGTTGTCCAGCGGCCAGGTGATCGAGACGTGGCTGGGGGCGGGCTTCTTGCCGTCGGACATGATGATGACCGACGCGGTATCGGGCACGTTGATCGTGCGCACCAGCTGGGTCTTGCCGCTGAACTCGTCGATCCACAGGTCGGAGCCGACTGGCGATGGCGCCGTCGACTCCTTGCCCGAAACCAGTTTCGAGGCGAGTTGCTGGGTCTTCGTGCTGAAGGTGACGCGGTTATAGCTGGTGCTGCCGACCCAGGCGCGCACGTCGGCGGCACGGCCGTCGGCGATGAACAGGGTCGAACTGCCCGACACCGTGAGGCGCTGGCCGCCGTCGTATGCACGCAGGGCGGTACCGTCGATGACCGTGATCGGCGCCGTGGAGTCGGTGGTCACCGCCGCGGTGACCGAGGCCGGGCCGGCCAGGATGGTGCGCTGGGCGATGCCGTACCCGATCGACACGAATGCCACCAGGAACAGCACGATCGCCACTACGAATCGCAAAAGAATGAACTCCTCATTTGGTGCCGCCCCCGCGGACTAGGAGACCGGGGCAGCAGACAAAGACACACCAGGCTATCGGACGGCCACCTCCCAACCGCGGCGAAGTGCTGGGAGAAGGCTGGGAGTGGCCTGGGTCGAGTGCCGCGGTCCGGGGTGGCCGCTCGACACGCGGCGGCTACACTCGGAGGGTTCCCCTCGCCCGTTCCGGGTCGAATCACGACGAGAAAACCAGCCCAAGGAGTGACAACGGTGGCGGCAGACGACACGGGCTTCGGCACCGAATTACGCGGATATCGCAAGGACGAGGTCGACCAGGCGGTCAACGACCTCCGACGCGAACTGATCAAGGCGAACGCCGACAAGGCCGATCAGGCGAAGGAGCTCAAGCGACTCCAGGCCGTCGCCGAAGACCTGCAGGCCGAGCTCGACGAGGTCGGCAGCCCGACCTATTCCGGACTCGGAACCCGCCTCGAGAACACCCTCCGGGTAGCCGAGGAGCAGTCCACCCGGTTGATCAGCCAGGCCGACATCGACGCCGAGAAGCTTCGCGCCACGGTCGCCGCCGAGGTGCAGCAGCAGCGTCAGGACGCCCACGAGTATGCCGACAAGCTGGTCGGCGACGCCCAGGCGCAGGTCGAGCAGATCACCTCCGGCGCACGGGACGAGGCCGAATCGGTCGTCTCCCGTGCCCGCGCCGAGGCCGAGACGCTCACCAATGACGCGCTGCGGGAGGCCGCCGCCATCCGCGGGTCGGTCGCCACCGAGGTCGCCGAGGCCCGCGCCGCCGGCAAGCGCGAGATCGCCGCCCTGCGCGCCGAGGCCGAGCGTGAGATCGCCGAGCTCAAGATCGTCGCGCAGCGCGAGGTGGCCGAGGCACGCGAAGCCGCCGCCGAGTTGGCGCGCGACACCGAGCGCGGCCGGGCCGAGTTCGACGCCGAGAGCGCGCGCAGGCGCGCCGAGCTGGAGCACGACCTCGAAGAGGGGCGCACCAACCTCGCCCGCGAGACGGCCGACGCGCGCACCCAGCTCGAGAACGACACCGCGGCCGCCAACGCCGAGCTCGCCGCCGACACCGACAAGGCACGCGCCGAGTTGGATGCCCGCACCAAGCAGGCCGCGGCCGACCACGCCGCCAAGGTGGCCAAATGGAAGTCCGAGCGCGAAGCCATGACCGCGACCGCGAAGGCGGAACTGGCGGCCGAGCTGACCCAGCAGCGGGCAGCGCTCGAGGCCGAGATCACCACCAAGCGGACCGAGGTCGATCAGGAGGTCGCCGCCAAGCGGGCCGCCATCGACGCCGAAGTGGAGTCCAAGCGGACCGCGCTCGAGGCAGAGCTCAGCCACGCACGCAACGAGCACGACGCCGAGCTGACCGGGGCCCGTGCATCGTGGGATGCCGAGCAGGCGGGCGCCCGCGAATCGCTGGCCGCCGAGCTCACCGGCCAGCGCGCCGCCCAGGACACCGAACTCGCGCAGGCCAAGGCGGCGCACGGCTCGCAGCTCGACAAGGAGCGCGCAGACCACGACCGCGAGTTGGCGCGTCAGCGGGAACAGATCGCCCACGAGCTCGAGAACCACCGGGCCCGGATCGCGCACGAGACCGACACCCTGGCGTCCCGGTTGACCGCCTCGGCGGCCCAGGCGCGAGCCGACCTCGAAGTCGAGCTCACCGCCCGCCGGGATGAGGCCGAGAAGGAGTACGTGGCCAAGCAGCAGGAGGCCGCGGCATCCACCCAGAAGTACCTCGACGAGGCCAATGCCCAGCTCGCCGAGGCGAGCGCCCGCGCCGCCGAGAAGCGCGCGGAGGCCGAGAAGCTCGAGACCGAATCGAAAGCCGCGGCCAAGACCCTCACCGAGGAGGCCAAGGCGCACGCCAAGGAGGTCTTGAGCAACGCCGAGAGCCGCTCCAAGGCGATGCTCAAGGACGCCGAGAAGAAGGCGGCCGCCCTGCTGAAGGATGCCGAGCAGCGCCTGGAGCAGATCCGGGTCGAACGCGAGTCGGTCGCCGGGTACATCGCGAATCTGCGCGGCGTTCTGGATTCCGCCGACCGCGTCGCCGCCGACCACGGCTTCCCGACGGTCGCGCCGGAACCGGTCACCGCCGCCACCCCCGTGGTGGATGCCGCGGGCGAGACGGGCGACGCTGGGCACGACCAGCCCGAGGGCGGCCCGGATGGCGTCCCTGACGACGCGCCCGGCGACGGCCCCGACGGCGGCCCGGACGACGGCATCGACGAGCAGACCCGCGAGCGCGAACACGCCAACTGAGCCGGGCCACTCGGCCCGGGGGCTCCGCTAGCCTCGGATCATCCCCGACGAAAGGCAACAGCCGGTGAAGATCCAGAACGCGTTCCGCCTCGGCCTCTTCGGTGGGCTCGGCGTGCTGGTCGCCATCGTCATCGGCTCCGGCCTGGCGACGCTGGCCACGATCATCACCTACGTCGGCGCGGCCCTGTTCCTCGCGCTCGGCATCGACCCGGCGGTCTCGTTCCTGCAGCGCCACCGCTTCCCGAGGTGGGCCGCGATCCTCACCGTGCTCGCGGTGATCCTGGCCGTGTTCGCCGGGCTGGTGCTGGCCGTCATCCCGGTGATCATCGATCAGGTGAACACCCTGATCGCCAGCATCCCGCACATCGTCAACGCGCTCACCACCGACAACGCCGTGCAGAAATGGTGGAACCACACCCTGCCCTGGCTGCCGTTCGACGACGTGGTCACCAACGTCCAGGGCTTCTTCACCAAGAACATCGCCACCATCACGGGCGGGGTGTTCTCGACCGTCTTCACCATCGCCTCGGGCGCGTTCGGCATCCTGATCGTGCTGATCCTGACCTTGTACTTCGTCGCCTCGCTGTCGAGCATCAAGCGCGGGCTGTATCAACTGGTCCCGGCCACCAAGCGCGAGAAGTTCATCGACATCGCCGAGCAGATCAGCAAGTCGGTCGGCCGATTCGTGCTCGGTCAAGGCGCGCTGGGTCTGACCAACGGCATCCTGAGCTTCATCTTCTTCACCGTGATGCTCCTCATCGGCATCAACTACAAGTACTACGCGCTCTTCGCGTTCATCGCCTTCCTGTTCTCGCTGATCCCGCTCGTCGGAACCATCACCGGGTCGACGATCATCTGCCTTCTCGTGCTGCTGTTCAACGGCTGGCCGGATGTCATCTGGCCGATCCTCTACTACCTGGCCTACATGCAGGTCGAGGCGTACCTGATCAGCCCGAACATCATGAACCGGGCCGTCAAGGTGCCCGGCGCCGTGGTCGTGATCGCGGCCCTGGCGGGTGGCACCCTGCTGGGTGTGCTCGGCGCCCTCGTCGCGATCCCGGTGGCCGCGGCGGTGCTGCTGATCATCAAGCAGGTCGTGGTACCCCGCCAGAACGAGCTCTGAGGCGCTGTGCTAGCTGGCGCGCCGCCGCTTCTGCGCGCGCAGTGCGCTAGCGCTGCACCGGCAGGCCCTCCTGCTCCCACTGGGTGATGCCACCGAGCACGTTGATGACGTCGTAGCCCTGCTGCTCGAGCGCGCCGACGACGCGGGCGCTCCGTCCGCCGGCGTGGCAGATGACGTAGAGGGTGCCCTCGGGCAGCTCGTCGAGGTGCTCCGTGAGGGTGCTCATCGGCATCACGAGCGCACCCGGGATGCTGGCTGCCGCAACCTCATCCGGCTCGCGGACGTCGATCAGGACGGCATCGTCACCCAGGGCGGCGAACTCGGTCGGGGTGACAGCTTTCATGGCAGGGTTCCATTCCATTCGGTGGGCAGCGGGAGCGCTGCCGGATTGACGTGTTCGACGATCTCGCTCAGCACGCGCCGGGTCTGCTTCTCGCCCACCCACAGGTGCTTGCCGCCCTCGACGGCGACCAGGTGGGCGTCCGGGACCACGGCGAACTTCTCGCGCGCCTCGGCCGGGCGCAGGTAGTCGTCGAATTCCGGGATGATCGCCACCAGCGGGATGCCGCTCCCGGCCCACGCGGCGAGGTCGGCCTCGGTGGCGCGGTGCAGGGGTGGCGAGAGCAGGATCGCGCCGGCGATGGGATGTTCGAGCCCCCACTTGAGCACGACCTCCGTTCCGAACGACCAGCCGAGCAGCCATGGGTCGGGCAGCGAGAGCTGCCCCACGTATTCCAGGGCGGCGGCCAGATCGTGACGTTCTTCGATCCCGTTGCCGAACTCGCCGTCCGAGGTGCCGCGCGGCGAGGTGACGCCCCGGAAGTTGAACCGCAGCACCGCGAGATCGGCCAGTGCCGGCAGGCGGGCGGCCGCCTTGCGCAGGATGTGCGAGTCCATGAACCCGCCGTGCGTGGGCAGCGGATGCAGGCACACCAGGGTCGCGACCGGCGGCTTCTCGGCCGGCAGGGCCAGTTCGCCGACCAGCGTCAACCCGTCGGAGGTGTGCAGTTCGATGTCCTGCCGGCGGGCCGGCAGCTCGACTCCCCCGGTGATCTCGATCACGGTCACGCGGTGATCTTCCAGCAGTGCGTGTGCCAGTGCCGCCGGGCGGCCAGATCCTCGGCCGCGCCCATGATCCCGTCGGCCCGCCAGGCCACCAGGTGCGCCGTTCCGGGTGCGATCTCGAGCCCGCATCCGGGGCAGAGGTAGCTCTTGACGGCGGAGCTCGCGGCCTGCGGCTGCACGTTCCACACCCCGTCGCGCTTCACCTCGGTGCGCAGCCGGCCCATCAACGCGCGCTCGAGGTCGAGCGGCTCGGGCTCCTGCTCGTGCGCGCGCGAGGAACGCGGACGATTCGAGCGGGGCATAGCGGCAAGTCTAAACAGCCGGTTCGCGGATAGAGTTTCAGAGTGGCGCCCACAACAGCGCCCACCAGTCGCGCGCTCACAAGGCGCCGTATCCAGGAGAAGACAATGACGTCGCCCGAACCCCTTTCGACGGTTCCCCTCACGCACGAACGCGTGCTGATCACCACCGGTCCCCGCTCCGGGTTGACCATCATCGTCGCGGTCCACTCGACGAAGCTCGGCCAGGCTCTCGGCGGAGCCCGGCTGTGGCAGTACGAGAACTGGACGGATGCCCTGGCCGACGCGCTGCGGCTCTCCGCGGCGATGACGCTCAAGAACTCGGCCGCGGGGCTGGCGCGCGGCGGGGGTAAGTCGGTGATCCAGGTTCCCATCGGCACCGTGCTCACCGATGCGCAGAAGCGCGACGCCATGCTCGACCTGGGGGATGCGGTCGAGAGTCTCGACGGCGCCTACATGACCGCGGAAGACGTCGGCACCAGCGCCGAGCTGATGGCCATCGTCGCGGAGCGCACCGCGCACGTCTGCGGGCTGCCGCCGGAGCAGGGCGGAGTGGGCGAGCCGGCGGATGCGACCGCGGCCGGCGTGCACGCCAGCATCCTCGCGACCCTGGACGCCCTGTTCGGCAGTCGCGACGTCGCCGGCCGGCACATCGTGATCTCGGGCCTGGGCCAGGTGGGAGGCAGACTGGCCCGCCTGCTGGCCGCCGACGGCGCCCGGCTCAGCGTGGCGGACGTCGACCCGGCCAAGAAGGGGCTCGCCGACGAGCTCGGTGCGACCTGGGTCGAGGTGGGCCAGGCGCATCGTATCGAGGCGGATCTGTTCGTGCCCTGCGGGCTCGGCGGTGTGCTCACCCCCGAGGTGATCGCCGAACTGGGCGCGCGCGGGGTCGTGGGAGCCGCCAACAACCAGCTGGCGCGGCACGACGGTGCCGAGGCGCTGGCCGCGCGCGGCATCCTGTGGGCTCCCGACTTCGTGGTCAATGCGGGGGGAGTGATCTACCTGTCCATGGCGTCGGAGCCGGATGCCGACCCGGCCGCCATCGACGCTCGGGTCGAGGCGATCGGCGACACGATCGCGGAGATCTTCCGCACCGCTGAGCACAACGGGACCACGACGCTGGAGGCCGCGGAGGGTCTCTCAGCCGCGCGCCTGGCCGCTTAGCGAGACCGGAGGAGTCAGTACCACCCCTTGGCCTGGCTGTGGTTCCAGGCGCCGCACGGCGTGCCGTAGCGCGCCGTGATGTAGCCGAGGCCCCAGGTGATCTGGGTCGCGGGATTGGTTGCCCAGTCAGCGCCGACGCTCGCCATCTTGTTGCCGGGCAGCGCCTGCGGGATGCCGTACGCCCCCGAACTGGTGTTGAGCGAGTAGACGTTCCAGTGCGACTCGCGGTTCCAGAGCGCGACCAGGCAGTCGAACTCGCTGCTGCCCCAGCCCCGAGCGGTCACCATCTCGAGGGCGATGGCTTGCGCCGTTCCGGGATCGGGGACGCCGGCTGCGGGCGCCGGTCTGGCGATCACCAGCTTGGTGACCCGGAATCCATCGCGTGTCACAGCGTCGACCGCGTCGACATCGATGGCGAGGCTCTGAGCGCCGACGCGCGTGCTGTGCGCCAGCGGATCCGCCTGGCTCGGGACGTGCGGCGAGCCCAGGCTCACTCCCACGAGAGCCAGGCAGGCGAACGCCGCGAAGACCGGAAGCGACCCCGGCGTGCGGACATGCCGCTCCTCGTGCGCCACTTCGACCAATGGTCGATAGTGCGCCCCCCGACGCTGGTAGCCGATCACAGTGCAACCAGTCTACGCAGACCCACTGTCCGCGCCCTTGAACGCGATCCCCCGATCGGGTGGGAGCGGCTCAGCGCACCGCCAGCATCACGCGCGTCACCGCGTCGAGCAGCACGTCGACCTGGGCCTCCTGATAACCGCCACGCTGACCGTGGAACGCCGAGGTGCGCACCTCGTCGATGCTCAGGGCCTTGCCCTTCTGGAAGTACTGCGCGACCCGGTCGGTGAGCGCGTCCACTTCGCGCACCGAGTAGCCGAGCGTGAAGATCGACACCCGCCTGAACCGCTTGCCGCGCGGTCGCACGATGCGATCCAGGATCGCTTGGGCGCTGCTGCGCGCGCGGGCGTACCAGTTCTGATCGCCGGCCTGGGCGATGGCGCGCTCGCGCTCCCGGACGGCGAAGGCGTCTTCGAGGCGTTCGAGGGCCGCATCCACATGCTCGGGCGAGTAGCCGCCCTTTCTCATGGTGAATCCGGTGTCGCGGATGGAGTCGGCCGAGACCAGGGTCGCCCCGGCTCCCTCGGCGGTGTACGCGCGACGCGCGTCTTCGAGGAAGTCCTCGACCTCGTCGACGTCGTAACCGAGTCGCGATCGGCGGGTGTGCGGGAAGGTCGAACTCACGCGGGCTATGGTACCCGAGCCCCGCTGAGCGTCGGGCCCAGGCGTTACCTGACGATCAAGAAGATGATGTACGCCACCGCGGCGCTGGGCAGGATCGAATCCAGGCGATCGAGAAAGCCGCCGTGGCCGGGCAGCCAGGTCGAGATGTCTTTGACGCCGATGTCCCGCTTGATCAGGGACTCGGTGAGGTCGCCCGCGGTGCCGACCAGGGCCAGCAGCACGCCCATCACCAGTCCGACCCACCAGGGCTGGTGCAGCATCAGGATCGCCAGCAGGATGCCCGCCACGACAGCGAACACGATCGAGCCCGCGAATCCCTCCCAGGTCTTGCCGGGGCTGATGTTGGGCGCCAGCTTGTGGCGGCCGAACCGCAGCCCGGTGGCGTAGGCCCCGACATCGGTGACCACCACGGTGATGATCGAGGCCAGCGTCCACCACTCGCCGCCGTCGGAGCCGGTGAGCACCAGGTAGAACCCGGCCATGAAGGTGACGTAGATCTGGATGAGGGCGCCGGCTCCGAGATCGAGCCAGACCGCGCGCGCTCCGGTGCGGTGACTGGGGCGCACCGCCAGCTCGATCAGGCGGTAGAGCGAGACCAGGATCACCGCGCCGATGGTGGCCAGCCACAGCCCCTGCACGTGGAAGAAGAACGCCAGTGGCACCACTGCGACCGCAACCACCGTCGAGGCGACCCGCGGGATGTCGCGTCCGGCCTGGCGCAGCGCGCTCGACAGCTCGAAGACCGTGAATCCGATCAGGCCGGCGCCGAAGATGATGAACAGCCACTTGAGGTTCGGGATGATGAGGCTGGCCAGGAAGACGGCGCCCAGCGCGACCCCGATCCCGATCGCGGCGAGCAGGTTGCGGCCCGTGCGAGCGCGGATCTTCTCCTGGGTCGCGTCGAACTGCGCCCGCGCTTCCAGCGCGCGGGCCTCGAAGTCGGCGCGGGCCTCCTGGGCACGCGCCTCGAACTCTGCGCGGGTCGGGGGATGCTTCTTCGCGTGCGGCTGGGTCGGCTCCGGCGGCGGCGTGGACATCAGACCTCGAGCAGTTCGGCTTCTTTGCGCTTGAGCGCGTCGTCGATGCCGTCGACGTGCGACTTGGTCAGCGCGTCGAGCTCTTTCTCGGCACGCGAGATGTCGTCTTCGCCGACCTCTTTGCTCAGCGCGTCGAGGTCGTCCTTGGCCTTGCGGCGCACGTTGCGGATGGCCACCTTGGCGTCTTCGCCCTTGGCACGGACGATCTTCACGTACTCCCTGCGGCGCTCCTCGGTGAGCTCGGGCATGGTCACGCGGATGATGTTGCCGTCGTTGGTCGGAGTGGCCCCGAGGTTCGGGAACGCCACGATCGCCTTCTCGATCTCTTTGAGCGCCGTCTTGTCGTACGGCGTCACGATCAGGGTGCGGGCTTCGGGATTCTGCAGGCTGGCAAGTTGAGCCAACGGCGTCGGCGTGCCGTAGTACTCGACCATGATCTTGAGGAACAGCGCCGGGTTCGCACGACCGGTGCGAACCGTGGCGAAGTCGTCTTTGGCGACCTCGACGGCACGGTTCATCTTCTCCGTCGCCTCGGCGAGAACGTCACTGATCACGGCACACTCCTTCGCTACCCGTTGCCGCAAGCTTACGGTGTGGTGGTGAAGTCGATCAGTTGCTCGACTCGGCTCAGCAGAGCCGGCTCGAGATCGCGGTAATCCCGTAGCGAGCCGAGGATGCGCTGCCAGGCCGCGGCGATATCCGCCTGGTCGGCATGCGGCCAGCCCAGTGCCTCGCAGATGCCGTGCTTCCAGTCCACCGGCTCTCCATTGCGGGTTCGCGGGATCACCGGCCAGGCATCCAGACCGATGCGGCTCGGCTTGACCCCCTGCCAGACATCGATGAAGGGATGCCCGACCACCAGCACGTGCGGGCTCGTCACCTGCTCGGCGATCCTGCTCTCCTTCGACCCGGCGACCAGGTGGTCGACCAGAACACCGATGCGCCGCTCGGGCCCCGGCTTCACCTCGTGCAGTACTGCGGTGAGGTGATCGATGCCCTCGAGGTACTCGACCACGGTGCCCTCGACCCGCAGGTCGGCGCCCCACACCTTCTCCACCAGCTCGGCGTCGTGACGGCCCTCGACGAAGATGCGGTGCGCCCGGGCGACCCGGGCGCGCTGGAGCTCGGGCGCGCGCGATCCAGAGGCGGTGCGCAGCTCACCCGGGCGCGGCGCGGCGGCGGCCGGGGCGCGCACCACGACCGGTCTGCCGTCGACCAGGAACCCGGGTCCCAGCGGGAACACCCGTCGGCTGCCCTGGCGATCCTCGAGCTCGACCGTGCCGCGCTCGACGCGCGTCACCGCCCCGACGAAGCCGTCGGGCAGTTCGAGCACCTCCCCCGGCCTGGCGTCGACAGTGGGAATCGCGCGCGCGGCGTTGGCGGCGCGGGCATCCGCGAGCACGTCGGAGCCGTACCGGTCGAACGGGTCGGTCACCGGCTACGTCGCATTGAGCGCGACGGCATACCCGATGAAGCCCGCGATCCAGCCGATCACGACGAGCAGCAGGGTGGCGGCGGCGACCCACCAGGCACGGCGCCGCACGACGAGGAGCACGACGGTCGCGACCGTGCCGAGCAGGGCCACGATCGCGATCGCGATGCCCGCAACCACTTGGGCGCCGGCCGCCGCGCCCGCGTGGCAGGGCTCCGGGCAGTAGTCGATGAAGGCCACGCTGAAGACCGCGAACAGCGCGCCGATCAGGAAGGCCGTGTAACTCAGCACGAGCAGCACGATCGACAGCGCGACGTCCCAGGCCTTGCGCGTGCGCGTCTGCTTGGCGAGCGTCTGCGGCGGGTGGCTCTGCGTGGTCTGGCGGTCCGACGGCGTGCTCACGCGGTCACCAGCGTCCCGATCTTCTCGCCGCGGAGCGCCTTGGTGATGTTGCCGGCCGGCTCCATGCCGAACACCACCATCGGCATGCTGTTGTCCATGCACAGGCTGAAGGCGGTCGAATCGACGACCTTGAGGCCCTGAACCAGGGCGTCCTGATAGCTCAGGGTCTCCAGCTTCTTCGCGGTGGGATCCGTGCGCGGGTCGGCCGTGTACACCCCGTCCACGCCGTTCTTGGCGACCAGCACGGCGTCGGCGCCGATCTCGAGGGCGCGCTGCGCGCTCACGGTGTCGGTGGAGAAGTAGGGCAGCCCGGCGCCGGCGCCGAAGATCACGATGCGGCCCTTCTCGAGGTGGCGCTCGGCGCGCAACGGGATGTACGGCTCGGCCACCTGGGTCATGGCGATCGCCGACTGCACCCGCGGCTGCGCGCCCGCCTGCTCCAGGAAGTCCTGCAGCGCGAGCGCGTTCATCACCGTGCCGAGCATGCCCATGTAATCGGCGCGGCCGCGATCCATGCCGCGTTGGCTCAACTCGGCGCCGCGGAAGAAGTTGCCGCCGCCGACCACGACCGCGACCTCGACGCCGTCCGGGTCGTCGGGGCCGTTCGGCGCGGCTTCGGCGATCTCTTTGGCGATGCCGCTGACGATGTCGGGGTTCACCCCGAGCTGGCCCCCGCCGAACGCCTCGCCCGACAATTTCAGAAGCACGCGGCGGCGGCGATCGGTCATGGCTGTCCTCCAGCGGCGGGGGTGGGTGTTCGGTCCAGGCTACGCGAACGGGTCGTGGATGCGCGTCAACTCCAGGCTGCGCAGCCACAGCTCGCGGCGCGCGACCGGGTCGAACGCCTGCTCGTGCGGCTGCGCCTCGCGCTGCCGATCGTAGAAGCGGCCGGTCTTGCCGTCGAGCTCGGGATCGAGAACGAGACGGGCCGTGGCATCCACCCCGGCCTCGAGGGTGTCGATCGGGTCGACGCCGTTGCTGAGCACCATCTTGGTCGGCATGTAGGTCGAGGGATGCAGGCTGTTCACGGTGATCTCACTGGCCGGAAGCTTGTGGGCCAGTTCGATGCCGAACATGATCTGCGCCAGTTTGGACTGGTTGTACGCGCGCTGGCCGGAGTAGCCGTGGGTGAGCATCAGGTCGCCGAAATCCAGGGCCTGCTGCCCGAGCGACGAGACCAGCACGATGCGGGCCGGGCCGTCGGCGGCGCGTGCCGAGCGCATCCGTGGGATGAGTCCCAGCGTCAGGCGGAATCCGGCCAGGTAGTTCACGGCGAAGCGCAACTCGTAGCCGTCGGCGCTGACCCGGCGCTCGTGGCCCTCCGGCTCGCCGCTGCCGATACCGGCGTTGTTGATCAGCACGTCGAGCCGGTCGGTCATGCTCGCGACGTCCTCGGCGAGCCGTGCCACCTCGTGCAGGTCGGCCAGGTCGGCGCAGACCGCACGCGGTCGCTCGGCTCCGGATGCGGCGATCTCATCGGCCACAGAGGCAAGCCGCTCGGCGTCCCGCCCGTGCAGGATGAGCCGGGCGCCCGAGGACGCCAGACGATCCGCCAATGCCCGCCCCAGCCCATCGGTGGCGCCGGTGAGCAGGATCACGGGGTTTTCACGCACCCGTTCAGGCTAACGCGCCCCGCGGCATCCACCCACGAGTCACGAATGGCCCGCGCACCTCGGTGCAACAGGCCACTCGTGACTCCTCGGCGAGGAGGGGTGCTCGACGGTTACGCGCCGACCTTGAAGCGGGCGAATCCCTCGATCTTCAGCTTGGCGTCGGCGACGACCTTGCCGACCGTCAGCTTGTTGTCGCGGGCATAGTCCTGCTCGAGCAGGGCGATCTGCTTGTAGAACGCGCCGACGCGGCCCTCGACGATCTTGGGCAGTGCCGCTTCGGGCTTGCCCTCCTCGCGGCTGA
>Ga0207695_10002119_pt1 | contig 30136 bp, 20 predicted proteins | sample KBSC54metaG_FD_184354 | JGI IMG/M metagenome (GOLD analysis project Ga0207695, IMG submission 184354) | Corn rhizosphere microbial communities from Kellogg Biological Station, Michigan, USA - KBS C5-4 metaG (SPAdes) (version 2) | ecosystem: Host-associated > Plants > Roots > Rhizosphere > Soil...
CGCTTCTCGTTCGGCAAGGTATATTTCGCGAACGTTAAACTCCCGTTCCCCGAACTGTTCGCCGGGATCAAGCAAGTGATGGCGCACAATGCCGAGGGCCACACCGGATACCTCCTAGGTGAGCGGCGCACCAAGGGCTTCTGGTATTTCTACGAAGTCGCGCTGGCCGTCAAGACACCTCTCGCCTTTTTGGCAGTCATGGGATATGGCATCGCGCTGGCCTGGCGGAAGCAGGCGAAGCCGTGGCGGCTGTACGTTCCGTTCTGTTTTTCGGCGGCGATCCTGCTGGTGGGCGCGTTCAGCAGCATCAACATCGGGATTCGCCACGTGCTGCCGATCTATGTGGGCTTCTCCGTTCTGGCGGCCGCCGCCGTGGTCCGCTTGATCGAAGCTGGTCAATCGCGGCGCTGGATCAATTCGGCGGTCGCGGCCCTGATGGTCTGGTTTGCCGCGACGAGCCTGTTCAGCCACCCGGATTACCTTCCGTACTTCAATGCACTGGCGGGAAGTCAGCCGGAGAAAATCCTGGTCGACTCGGACCTTGACTGGGGCCAGGACATGAAGCGCGCCGGCGCGCGCCTGCAAGAGGTCCACGCTCCGGACGTCGCGTTCGTGACGAACATCATCGCCGACTTGCAGGGCGACTTCGGATTCCCGAAGACCAAGGGCTTCCGCCCCGCCGTGCCGGTCGCGGGCTGGAACCTGGTCAGCATTACGATGTGGAAGGCACAGCGGCTCGGCCTCCACGAGAGCTATCTCGACGCGCCGCTTTGGCCCGATCGCTACCTGCCCCAGGCCGAGCATATCGGCAAGGGCATGCTGCTCTGGTATTTCCCGCCGCAGTAGAGCGTCCGCGCGGTCCCAAATACGGACAGTGCCGGGCGCCAGATGTTGCTGCAACCCGCTGTCTTGCTTTGACTTCCGGTTTGGACCGCCGGGTGCCGTGCTCGCGGCATGCATGTCTGGCAGGATCTGGTTTTCGCATGTCGCGGTTTGCGCAAGGCTCCCGGGCTGGTCCTCGTGGTCACTTTGTCGTTGGGCCTGGGAATCGGAGTGAACACGACCATCTTCAATCTGTTCAACCAGATCGTTCTGGCCAAACCCACCGCCGTCCAACCCGACCGCCTGGTGCGCATCGAGCCCGGCAACGGCAACAACATCTCGTATCCGAATTTCCTTGACGTGTCCGCCAATCGCGCTTTCGACGGCATGCTGGTCACGACCGGGGCAGCCCTGAACTGGCGAACTGGGGAGGCGATTCGGACATTGCAGGGTCTCGCGGTGTCCGCCAACTTCTTCGACATGCTGGGAAATCATGCCTGGCGCGGACGCACCTTCGATCCCCGTGAGAACGGTCCGGCCGGCGACACGCAAGTGGCGGTACTCGGGTACGATTTCTGGCAAAACCGCCTGCAGTCCGATCCTGAAATTGTGGGCCGCAGTGTCACTTTCAACGGCAGGCCATTCAGGGTCATGGGTATTATGCCGCGAGGTTACCGTCCTGTGATGGCTTCGCCGCTCGTTCCCGATGTCTTCGTGCCCATCGGTCCGGCGGTGATTCCCGATTTGGACGATCGCGGCCGCCACGGTTTCCTGCTGGTCGCCCGGCTTGCCCGCGGAATCAACCGGCGGCAGGCGCAAACTGCCTTCACTTCGATGGCCCAGGGACTGGAAGCCGCATTCCCGGTTAAGAATCGCGATCTTGGCAAGCCGGCCTGGCTGGGAGCCGTGTACGGGCTGGAGAGCATGGGCGGGCGCCGCGCCAATCCGGCGCTCTTCATTGGCATCTCCATCCCGTTTGTGATTGTCGGCATTCTTCTTCTGATCGCCTGCGCCAACGTGGCCGGTGTGATGCTGGCGCGCGGCGCTCTGCGGCAACGCGAGATCGCCGTCCGCATGGCCTTGGGAGCAGGGCGATCGCGTGTCGTGCAGGCGCTGCTTGCCGAGAGTCTTGTCTTGTCCCTGCTCAGTTGCGGCGGCGCTCTATTGCTTACGTCGTGGCTGACTCCGCTCATTTCGCGCGTGCGCCTGCCGCAATCGGCCGCGCTTCCGGCCTTCGACCTGAACCTGGACGCGTCGATGCTGGTCTACAGCCTGGCGATAGCTTTGGGCGCCTGTGTGCTGTCCGGATTCCTCCCGGCGCGCCAGTCCACTCGGCTCGACATACTTCCGTGGCTGAAGCAAACATCCGCGCAAGGCGGGCGGGGCAGGGCACGGCTACGGCGCTGGTTGGTCACCGGGCAGGTCACCGCGTCGGTCATGCTGCTCATGGTCTGCGTGTTGTTCCTGCGCAGTCTTCTGTACGTCGGCGCGATCGATCCGGGCTTCGATATCGACCATGGAATCACGGCGCAGATCACGCCCGAGCGGCAGTTTTCACCGGATCTTCACACATATGCGGAAGAGGCCGCGCGCGGTGTGGCGGCGCTGCCGGGAGTGCGCTCGGTAAGTTATGCGAGTCTGATTCCGCTGGGCGGCGACTCGGTCGGGAGTGGCGTGTCCGTGAAGGATCGGGCCGACTGGCATTCGCCGCTGATCGAACTGGCGAACGTGGGACCGCACTATTTCCAGACGATGGGGATTCGTCTTCTGCAGGGTCGCGAGTTCGGACCGGAAGATCGCGAGGGCGCGCCGCCGGTCGTCGTGGTCAATCAGAGTTTTGTGCGCCAGTGCTTCCCCGGCGGCGATGCGCTGGGCAAGCTGGTGAAACTGCAGATGGGCCCGCGCGAGCCGTGGCGCGAGATCGTCGGCATCGTCGCAGACAGCAAGTACGCGTTCTATGCGGAGGACCCGCAGGCGCAGGCCTTTTCGCCTTTCCTGCAGACGGGCGGCCGTCTCTTTCTGCTGGCCCGGACTGCCGGCCCTCCCGCGGCTCTCGTCAATTCGGTAGCGCGCAGCTTGGGAGAAATGGACAGGTCGGCAGTCGCCGACGTGAAGACCATGCGCGTGGCCACCAGCCTGGAATTCGAACTGCGCCGCCTCGGAACTACGCTGCTCGCGTTGATGGGGACGCTGGGACTGCTGCTGGCGATGATCGGGCTTTACGGAGTTCTGAGTTGGGAGGTCAGCCGCCGCACCGCGGAAATCGGCGTGCGCATGGCGCTGGGAGCATCGCAAGGGGCGGTCCGCCGGATGGTGCTGCGCGACAGTTTCCGAGTGGTGGGCGCCGGACTGGCGGGCGGTCTCGGATTGGCGGTGGTGTTGACGATTCCGTTGCGGTCATTCCTGGCCGGTGTGGGCGCCGCCGATCCCGTGGCGATGGCCGGAGTGAGCTTCATATTGCTCTTGGTGGGCCTCGCCGCGAGTTGGTTCCCAGTGCGGAGGGCGACCCGTGTGGATCCGTTGACGGCCTTGCGGTACGAGTAGATCTTTGCCGCCGGCCCGGCCCGGTAGCGGCTTCGATGTGGCGAGGGCGTGTAGAGGTCGCTATCGCAATGATGCGCGGAGGACGTTGGGGAGACGCGGAGAGGTGACAGCCGCCCACCGCTCTCTCACGTTCGCGGCTGGGATGTGGCGAGGGCGTGTAGAGGTCGCGATCGCATATGCGCGGAGGACGTGGAGAAGGCGGCCAGAGGTGACGTTCGCGGCTCTGATCCGCCGAGGGAGCGGAGATAGGGCTGAGAGGCCACGATCACAGTGATGTGCCGCGGCACGTGGAGAGAACGCGCGAGGTGACGATCATCCGGCGCTCCCTCACGGTCGCGGCTCTGATGCGGCGAAGGCGTGTAGAGGTCGCGATTCGCATTCATGCTCGGAGGACGTGTAGCGAGCGCCGAGAGATACGGTAGCCGCTTCTTAACGGCCGAGGGAGCGGAGAAGGGCTGAGAGGCCGCGATCACAGTGATTTGCCGCGGAACGTGGAGAGAACGGGCGAGGTGACGATCATCCGGCGCTCCCTCACGGTCGCGGCTCCGATCCGGCGAGGCAGCGGAGAAGGGCTGAGAGGCCACGATCACAGTGATGTGCCGCGGCACGTGGAGAGAACGGGCGAGGTGACGATCATCCGGCGCTCCCTCACGGTCGCGGCTCTGATCCGCCGAGGGAGCGGAGAAGGGCTGAGAGGCCACGATCACAGTGATGTGCCGCGGCACGTGGAGAGAACGGGCGAGATGACGATCATCCGGCGCTCCCTCACGTTCGCGGCTGGGATGCGGGACGGAGAGGCGAAAGCGTCCGGCGAAAGCGCCTATCCTACCTGCCGCATGCGAGAATAGCGGGATGCCGGCGCTGCTTCAGGTGCGCGACCTGAATGTCGCTCTGAATAATTCGGCCGTTCTCTCCGGCGTCAGCTTCGATCTGGAGGCGGGGAGTATCACCGGACTGTTCGGCGAATCCGGGTGCGGGAAGACCACGCTTGCGCAAGCTCTCCTCAATCTGCTGCCACGGCCGCAGTATCGCGTCGAAGGCAGCATCGAATTCGACGGTCGCAATCTGCTGGGGCTCAGCGAACGGGAATTACAGCCGGTCCGAGGCGGCCGCATCTCGCTCATGTTCCAGGACCCGCTGCTGTCGCTGAATCCCGTGCAGCGCGCCTATACCCAAGTGCGTGAAGTGGCCCGCGCGCATCACGCTGCCGCGCCGCAACTGCCCGACGTGCGCGACGCATACCCGCACCAACTTTCGGGCGGTGAGCGCCAGCGAGTGACTCTGTCGCAAGCGCTGGCCTGCAATCCCGCCCTGGTGATCGCCGACGAGCCGTTCACCGCCGTCGACCCGGCGCGCGTCGACGAATTGGCCCGATTGTTTCGCGAGCGCCAGCGCACCATGGGCACGGCCTTCCTCGTCATCGCGCACGATCCTGCAGTGCTGGAATCGCTGGCCGGCACGGTGCTCGTAATGTACGCCGGCCGCATCATCGAGCGGGGCGATCCCCGGCAGGTGTTTCGCGATCCGCGCCATCCGTACACTCGCGGACTCATGCAGTGCCTCCAGCCCCACGCCCCTGGCGCCCGACTGTATTCGATCCCGGGAAATCCACCCGGACTGTCGGCTCGTTTTCCCGGTTGCGCGTTCGAGCCGCGATGCGCCGATCGCGTCGATGCCTGCGCTGCCGGCATGCCCGCCGAGTTCGCGCTGCCCGATTCCCGTTCTGTCCGGTGCCTGCACTATGAGCGCTGAGCCTCTCCTGCGGATTCGCGGCCTCACAAAGACGTACGGCATTCGCGATGTTTCGATGGACGTTGCGGCCGGCGCCACGCTGGCCCTCATCGGACCTTCGGGGGCAGGGAAGAGCACGCTGGCCCGCTGCCTGGCCGGTTTCGAACGCGCCGATGCGGGCGAGATCCTGCTCGACCGCCGCAGCGAATGGCCGCGCCACGAAGTGCAGATGATCCTGCAGCAGCCCGCCGCCAGCCTCAATCCGCGATTCACGGCGGAGGAGATCATCGCCGAACCGCTGGTCATCCAGCGCCAGGGCAACGCCGCGTCACGCGCCAAGCGAGCGCGCGAGTTGATGGCCAGTTTGGGGCTGGACCCCAAGGCCGCCGGCGCTCCGGCGCGCGCGTTCAGCGGCGGCGAACGGCAGCGGCTTGCGATCGCACGCGCGCTGACGCTCGAACCCAAGCTGCTGATCCTCGACGAATCGCTGGCCAGCCTCGACCTCTCGGTGCAAGCGCAAATAGCCAACCTGCTGCTGGATCTGCAGGAGCAGCGCGGACTCACGTACATCCTGATCTCGCACGATCTCTCGCTGGTGGGCCGCATCGCTTCGGAAATCGTGGTGATGAACAACGGAAGCATCGTGGAGCGGCGGCCGGCATGAGTTACCTGGGCCGCCGCCTGCTCCACAGCGTCTTCATCCTATTGGGAGTGTCGGTGCTCTCGTTTCTTTTCGCCGACCTCGCACCCGGCGATTTCTACTCGGCCCTGCGCGCCGATCCGCGGATGTCGCCGCAGGCGGTGGAAGCGATGCGGCAGCGCGCGGGCGCGAACAAGTCTTTTCCGGCGCGATACGGCGACTGGGCTGTCTCCTCGTTGCACGGCGATTTCGGATACTCACTGGCGTTCAATGCTCCGGTCGGACCGCTGCTCTGGCCGCGGCTCGGCGCGACGCTGCTGCTCACCTCTACGGCGACCTTACTGGCATGGCTCGCGGCGGTTCCGCTGGGCGTCTGGCAGGCGTCGCGCCGCAATCGCTGGAGCGGGCGGGCAGTACTGACTTTCCTGCTCGCCATTCCCGATCTGCTGCTGGCGTTGGGCGCGCTGGTGTTGGCGGTGGAAAGCGGACTCTTTCCGTTAGGCGGCATGGTGTCGCGAGGCTTCGCCGAGATGAGCAGCGCCGCCCAGGTTCGCGATGTGCTCCGTCACATGGCGCTGCCGGTGAGCGTGCTCGCGCTTGGCATGCTGCCCGTACTGGCTCGCCACGTGCGCGCCGCCATGGTCGAGGCGATGGACGCGCCGTTCGCGCTGAGCGCGCGGGCGAACGGAATCCCGCAGGCACGACTGCTGCTCCGCCACGTGCTCCCCGCCGCGATGCATCCGCTGATCGCGCTCTTCGGACTGTCGCTGGGGACGCTCTTGAGCGCATCCCTGCTGGTCGAAGTGGTGATGGGCTGGCCGGGGTTGGGTCCTCTGTTCCTTGAGGCTGTCACGGCGCGCGATTTCGGGGTCGTGTTGGCGGTCGTGATGCTCTCGACCACCCTGCTGGTATTCGGCAATCTGGTAGCCGATCTGCTGCTGTATCGCGCCGACCCGAGGATTCGCGCCAAATGAAACTCGGGCTGGCATTTCTGATTGCGATTCACGCCGCTGTGTTTCTGGCGCCATGGCTTGCGCCCTACGACTACGCCGAGCAGCATCGGGATTTTGCCTTCGCGCCGCCGTCGCGAATCCACATCTTCGACGAACGCGGATCGGTCCACCGCCCTTTCGTTTACGGCGTGGTCCAGGATCTTGGTTCGGGCTCGTACCGCGAGCAGCGCGGCGCTGCTTACCCCATCCGTATTTTTGCTGGCGGAAGCCTGGTCGGCGTGGATTCGCCGGGCGCTCTCTTCCTGCTGGGCTCCGACGGCTTCGGCCGCGACGTGTTTTCCCGCCTGCTCTACGGTGCTCGAATTTCGCTGCTGACCGGCCTGATCGCCGCGATGTTATCGGCCGGCATAGGATTATTGCTCGGCACGCTGGCCGGATATTTCCGAGGCTGGGTCGACCAAAGCCTCATGCGCGGGGGCGAACTGATGATGGCCTTGCCTTGGCTGTACCTGCTGCTGGCCGTCCGGGCCCTGCTGCCGCTCCATGTTTCCACGCTGCGCACGTTCGTTCTGATGATCGTGATCATCGGCGGGATTGGGTGGGTACGGCCTGCCCGGCTGATCCGGGCGGTCGTACTGAGCGCGCGCGAGAGCGATTTCGTGCTTGCGGCCCGCGGCTTCGGGGCGTCCCATTTCTACCTGTTGCGCCGTCACATCCTGCCGTTCACGACCGGTGTAGTAGTCACGCAGGCTACGGTCCTGATTCCTCAGTATATTCTGGCGGAAGTCAGCCTCTCTTTTCTGGGTTTGGGAGTAGGAGAACCCGTACCCAGTTGGGGAAATATGCTGTCGGAAGGCATGCAGTATCACGCGATGGTTTCCCATCCATGGCTGCTGGTGCCGGGATTCGCCACAGTCGCTATCCTGCTTGCCTATCTCAAGGTCGGCGACGCCCTAACGGAACGCACCGTAACCTACTGACATACCTCTGGGGCCATACTACCGATGGCAGTCGGAAATGTGCAGTACTAGACCCGATATCCTAAGGCTCTGTATGGAGTTAAACTATTTTCAAGGCATAGGCTATTGACCTCCTGGGGCTATACAACCGCTGTACTACCGATGCTGGTGGTTTCACTCTTCGCCGCGGAGGATGTGCTGGTGGTCCCCGGCATCTCAGGCCGTACCGGCGGCGGTCTGGAATACTCGCAGAGAACCGAGCCCAAAACCCTGAATCCGGCGTTTGTCGGAGATAACCCTTCCCGCGAAGTAATCCACCGGCTTATTGCCGATCTAATCCATATTAACCGCGAGTCCCAGATGACCGAACCCGCGCTGGCGAAGTCATGGAAGGTCTCGCCCGATGGACTGCGGTACACCCTGGAATTGCGACGCGGCGTGCGGTTTTCGGATGGCCAGGCTTTCGATGCCGACGACGTGATCTTCTCATTCCAGGTTTACCTTGACGGGAAGCTCAATTCGCCGCAGCGCGACCTGCTGATCATCGACGGGAAGCCGATCCAGGTGCGTAAGCTCGACACTTACCGCGTACAGGTCGACCTTCCGCGGCAGTATGCCGCCGCCGAGCGCATGTTCGACGGACTGGGCATGCTGCCCCGCCACCTCTTGGAAAAGCCCTGGCGCGAGGGCAAACTGGCGGAGGCCTGGAACCTGCGGACGCCTCCCGCGGAGATGGCCGGTTTGGGCCCGTTTCGCGTCAAGGCTTACATCCCGGGTCAACGCATCGAACTGTCGCGCAATCCTTATTACTGGAAGACCGATGCGGCCGGTACCCGTCTGCCGTATCTGGACACGGTGACTTACCGTTTCGCCGGCACCGAAGACATGCAGGTGATGCAGTTTCAGAGCGGCGAGTCGGACATCTTGAATCGTGTCGGCGCGCGCAATTACGCCGTCCTGGAGAAGGATCGCGATCGGCGGGGATACGCGCTGCGCGACCTGGGACCGGGGTTGGAATATACGGTCATCGTTTTCAACCTGAATGAGACCGGGCACCCAACGTTCCTGTCGAATACGGCGTTCCGCCAGGCCGTGTCTCAGGCGATCGACCGTGATTCGATTGTGCGGCTCGTGTATCAGGGCCACGCCGCGCCTCTGGCGAGTCCGCTGCCTTTGGGGAATAAGAATTGGATCGACCGGCAGATTCCACCGCCCGTGCGCTCGGTGGCGAAGGCGCGCGAGTCGTTGAGGGCCGCGCATTTCACCTGGACGCCGGAGGGAGTTCTGAAGAGCCCCGACGGCCGCACGGTGGAATTCTCCATTCTGGCGAGCGCCAGCAATGCCGAGCGCGTGCAGATGGCCGGCCTGATTCAGGACGACCTGAAGGCTCTCGGCATGGAGGTCCACGTCGCGACATTGGATACGCGCAGCCTGCTCGATCGCGTGCAGCGGACTCATGACTACGACGCCTGCCTGCTCACCTTGCAGGAGGCCGACGCCGATCCGACACCCGACATGTCCGTGCTGCTTTCGAGCGGGTCGAGCCACCTCTGGCATCCGGATCAGAAATCGCCCGCGACGCCATGGGAAGCCGAGATCGATCGTCTGATGCAGCAGCAGATGGTCACACCGCGCTTTGCCGCGCGCAAGCGCCTGTTCGATAGCGTGCAGGAGTTGATGGCGGTAAACCTGCCGCTGATTCCGCTGGTGAGTCCCAATATCCTGGTCGGTTCCAAAGGCGGGCTGGGCAATTTCCGGCCGGCCGTCCTCGATCACTACACGCTGTGGAATGTCGAGGAGCTTTACTGGCGGAAACCGAATCCGGGAGCCAGTCGATGAGTGCACCGGCACGGGATTGGAGCAACACCCGGCTCGTCGAGGCATGCCTGGGCGGCAACGAGCAGGCGTGGAACGTGCTCGTCGAGCGGTATAAAGGCCTGGTCTACTCGATCCCGTTCCGCTACGGCGCCATGCAGCAGGATGCCGCCGATATTTTTCAAGCCGTTTGTCTCGATCTCTTCAACGAGTTGCCCCGGTTACGCGATGCGGAAGCCATACAGGGCTGGCTGATTCGCGTAACGACGCACAAGTGTTACCGCTGGAAACGTCAGCAGCCGGCACTGTCGTCGGATTGGGAATCGCAGGAAATCGAGCCGGCCTCCACGGACGAATTGCCCCCGGACGTCATGGCCGAATTGGAACAGGAGGCCCTGGTTCGCTCGTCGCTGGAGGAGTTGCCGCCGCGCTGCCGCGAGATGATCGAGCTCTTGTTTTTCGAACAGCCTCCCATGCCGTACGAAGAAGTCGCACGGCGCCTGCGGCTCGCCAAGGGGTCCATCGGATTCATTCGCGGCCGATGCCTGAAGCGGCTGAAAGACATCCTGGAGAACAAGGGATTTTGATGGCCGGCTCCCCGCGAAAACCCATATCCGTGGATGCCCTCCTCGACCGGTTGAGTAAGGAACCGCAGAAACGGGTTCGCAAAGAATTGCTAAACCAGGCCCAACCGATGTGGAGTCCGGAACTGGTGACTCGCCTCTACGACGAGGTGGTCCGGCTGGCTCGCGTCGACCTGGATGAAGCGCAGCGGCTGGCGGAGGCGGCATCCGAAGTGGCCAATCGCGGCAATGACGATGCTTCGCGCGCGCTGGCTCTCCGCGCGATCGGGCACATTCATTTCCTGAAGGGGAATCATCCGCCCGCCTTGGACTTCTACCGTGAGGCCTTGGAGATTTACGAGCGGCTGGGCAAGGAACTGGAAATGGGCCGCACGCTCAGCGGCGCGCTGCAGACCTTGATTTACCTGAGCCGCTACGACCAGGCGTTTCTCTGGGCACAGCGGGCCTCGGAGATTTTCGAGCGGCACGGCGACAGAGTCCGGCTGGCGAAGCTCACCAACAATATGGCGAACATCATGTATCGCCAGGATCGTTTCGATGAAGCGTTGCGGCTGTACCGCCAGGCACTGGCGACGTTTGTCGCAGCCGGCGATGCGCAGGATGTGGCCATCACGCTCAAGAACATGGCCACGTGCCAGATCAGCCTGAATGAGTTTCGGGAAGCCCTGGAAACCTATCGGCAGGCGCGCGAACACTGCGTACAGCACGACATGCCGCTGCTGGTGGCCGAAGCCGATTACAACATCGCGTATCTCTATTATTTACGCGGCGAATACACCCGCGCGATCGAACTCTATCGCGTCACGCGCGAGCATTGTCACGAATTGGGGGACACCTATCACCAGGGTCTCTGCGATCTCGATCAATCGGAGATGTTCCTGGAGCTGAACCTCAGCGAAGAGGGCGGCCACCTGGCGCAGCGCGCGCTGGATACGTTCCGCCAACTGGGCATGGGGTACGAGGCGGCCAAAGCCATGGCCAACCTGGCGATTGCCACCAGTCATCACGGCGATGCCGAGGGCGCCCTGGAACTGTTTCGCAAAGCGCGCGAGTTGTTCACCAAAGAGCAGAACCTGGCCTGGATCGCCATTATCGATCTGTACCAGGCGCTCGTCTTTTATCAGGACGGGCGGCCCTCGCGGGCGCAGTTGCTGTGCGAGAAGGCATATCGCTTCTTTTCGCAGTCGCCGCTGGTCGGAAAAGCGGCGCTTTGCCAGTTGCTGCTGGCGCGCATCCACCTGGGCGAGGGCCGGCGAGACGATGCGCGTAAGGCGTGCCTACAGGCGCTTGCTCGCGCGGGACAGGCCGAGTCGCCGGCGCTGAGCTGCCAGGCGTACTTTATTTTGGGCCTGATCGAAGAAGCTGCGGATCGGTCTGATGAAGCCTACGAGGCGTATCGCAACGCCCATTCGCGCCTGGAAAGCATGCGCAGTCATCTCAAGGCCGAAGAGATGAAGGTCGCCTTCCTTAAGGACAAACTGGCGATTTACGAAGCGCTTGTCCGCATGTGCCTGAGTCGCGGAAATTCTGCCGCCGACCAGGAAGCCGCGTTTGTTTACATCGAGCAGGCCAAGTCCCGCAGCCTGGCCGACCTGCTCGCATTTCGCGGCAGCAGTCTGCCGAATGCGCGCGAGGCGCATCGGGTATTGATCGAGCAGGTCACGTCGTTGCGCGACGAATTGAACTGGTATAGCCGCGCCATCCACATGCTGGAGAGCGGCACGGCCACGTTGCGGGCGTCGCAACTCGAAAAGCTGCGCCGCGCGGCGCGCGATTGCGAGCATCGCCTGGTGGAAGCGATGGGCAACCTGCGGGTGGAAGACAAGGAGTACGCCAATGTCGAGGACGCCCGCTCGATCGATCTGGAAAGCATCCGCTCATCGCTGCCCGAGGATGCGATCCTGCTGCAGTATTACCGTGTGCAGGATCGCTTCTACGCCTGTGTGCTTTCGCGCGACAGCTTGAAAATCGTGCCGGTCGGTTCGGCCTCTCAGTTGCGCCGCGAGCTGCAACTGCTGCGCTTCCAGTTGTCCAAGTTCCGGCTGGGCGAGGAATATATCCGCACGTTCGAACCACGGCTCGTGGAAGCCACCAACGAACACCTGCGGCAGTTTTACCGGCATCTCATCGCGCCCATAGCCGCCGGCCTGAACTGCCGGCACGTGATCGTCGCGCCACACGAATTCCTGCACTACCTGCCGTTCCATGCGCTGCTCGACGGCGACGAATGTTTCGGCGACCGCTTCACCATCTCGTACTCGCCCAGCGCCAGCGTGTACTACCTGTGCTGCCAGAAAGATGCGACCACGGCCACGGGCTCGCTGGTGCTCGGCGTTCCCGATCCCTCCATCCCGCACATTCAGGACGAGATCGACGCGGTGGCGTCCGTGTTGCCGGATCCAGAGGTCTACATCGGCCGCGAGGCGACGCTCGACGTGCTGCGCGAGAAGGGGGCTTGCAGCCGGTTCGTGCACATTGCAACGCACGGCTGTTTCCGCCAGGATAACCCGATGTTTTCGTCGATTACGCTGGGCACGTCGGACCTCAGCCTGTTCGACCTGTACCAACTGAGTCTTCCGTCCGAACTGGTCACCCTGAGCGGCTGCGGCACGGGGCTCAATGTGGTGGTGGGCGGCGACGAACTCCTCGGATTGAAGCGCGGGTTGCTCTATGCCGGTGCGCAGGGCGTGCTGCTCACGCTTTGGGACGTCAACGATCAGAGCACCGCCGAATTCATGAAGCTGTTTTACGAGCGCTTTAAGAAGGACTCGAACAAGGCCGCCGCGATGCAATACGCCATGCAGCAAATCCGCAAGAAGTACTGTCACCCATTCTATTGGGCGCCGTTTGTGCTGGTCGGGAAGTACAGGTAGTCCGCCTGTCAACTGCGGCTGACCAGCGGGCAGTCGATCCCGAAATTTTCAGCGTCGCAACAGTGTTAACGATGCCGGTTTAACCCTGGTAATTAGGATCGATATCACGAAGGTACAGTACCATCCGGGGGATGAAACTACGTAGTACCAATGTGGCTGTTTTTCCGCTTTTCCTGTGCTAGGCTGGAACAGATCCGGACCATAGTACGGATAACAACAACCTTAGTGCCCAACGTGACGATTTCCGTCGTGATTCCCGCATATAACGGTGGACCGGCTCTCCGTGAGTGTCTGGCGAGCTTAGCGGAGCACCGCGATCAATTCACCGAATGGATTGTGGTAAACGACGCGTCGACCGACGACTCCATCAAGTTTGCGGAAGAATTTGACGTGCGCGTGATTCACGCGCCGGTACGCACGGGCCCAGCCAATGCGCGGAACCTGGGATCCATGGCCGCCACGGGAGATGTTCTCGTGTTCTTGGATGCGGACGTTCGCATCCATGACGATACGATCCCCAGGATCCGGCAGCGTTTCGATGCAGATCCCAAACTGACAGCATTGTTCGGGTCCTACGATACCGACCCGGCCGTGCTCGGGCTAGTCTCCGAATATCGAAATCTCCTGCACAGTTTCGTACATCACACCAGTAAGCACAATGCATCGACGTTCTGGTCGGGTTGCGGCGCCATCCGCCGGGAAACCTTCCTGGCAAATGGCGGTTTCGACGTTTCCTTCATTGTGGTTGAGGACATCGAACTGGGAATGCGCTTGGTTCGCCAAAACCTGCGTGTGGTCCTCGATCCGTTGATTCAGGTGCAGCATCTGAAGCGCTGGACGTTATCCAGCATGATAACGACCGATATCCGGGATCGGGGCATTCCATGGGCGAAGCTGATCCTGTCTTCTCATCGCATGCCGAACGATTTGAACCTGCGATGGTCCAATCGCTTCAGCGTGGGATTGGCGCCGTTGCTGGCCTTGAGTTCTGCGACCGTCGTAGGCGGTGCTCTGGCCGGTAGACTTGCCGAATTCATGTGGCCGGGTCTGTTGGCTTTGTTGGTTGTGTTTGCCGCTATCGCCGCGATCAATATGCCGTTCTACCGTTTTCTGGCAGACCGGCGCAGTTTCAAGTTCGCCTCGGCGTCCATGGTTCTTCACCTCATCTACCTGTTCTGCTGCGGAGCCTCCATGGGCATCGCGATCGGCTTGCATTGCTGGTCTTTCGTGCAGGGAAGAGAGAGCCGCGAAGAGGCTGTATCGGCGATCCCGCCCGCGGAGTAATCCGTCTCAGGTTTCTGGCTGATCCGTGCTAATTTGATTCCTGAATGTCCATTCTGATCACCGGGGGAGCCGGTTTCATCGGCAGCGCCACCGCCAAAGTTTGTGCCCAGGCCGGCCGCCGTGTCACTGTCCTGGACAACCTTTCGACCGGCCGCATGGATCGCGTCCGCTGGGGCGCTTTTTGCCTGGGCGATATCCGCAACGTCGAGGCTGTCCGCGAAGTCCTGCGCTTGAATGGTGTGACTACGGTGGTCCATCTGGCCGCTTACGCGAATGTGGGCGAATCGATTGCGAAGCCGGCGGAATACTACTCGAACAATGTCTCTGGCACCACGGCGCTTCTGGAGGCGATGCTGGCCGAGAATGTGCGGCGGATCGTATTCGCGTCCAGTTGCTCCGTATACGGCAACACTGCCTCGCTTCGCCTCCGCGAGGACCACGACGTACAGCCGATGAGCCCCTACGGTGAATCGAAGATGATCGGCGAGCGCATGTTGGACTGGTACGGCCACGCCTACGGCTTACAGGCCATCAAGCTTCGGTATTTCAATGTGGCCGGCGCCGACCCCGAAGCCGGCCTGGGCGAGGATGTCGAGACGTCGCTGCGCATCGTTCCCCGGGCGTTGAAAGCGGCGTTGCGCGACGTTCCCCTCCAACTGTTCGGGACCGATTTCGACACGGTGGACGGCACGGCGGTTCGCGACTACGTCCACGTGCGCGATGTTGCCGACGCGAATCTGCGGGCCATCGAATACCTGGAAGGCGACCGGCCGAACGCGGTCATGAATCTGGGCACCGGGCGCGGAGTGAGCGTGCGGCAGATCGGCGCCGAGGTCGGCCAGGCCCTGGGCAAACCTCTTCAGTTACAACCGCATCCGCGCCGCGAAGGTGATGTGCCTTACGCAGTGGCCGATGCCGCCCGTGCCGGGGAACTTCTCGGCTGGCGAGCCGCCTTCTCGAGCCTGGCCGAGATCGTCGATTCGGCCGTAAAGCACTGCCACCCGCCAACCTTGGATCCTGCGCGTCCCCAGCCTACGGGAGCGTGATATTCTGGCCATGTAAGCTTATTGACGGCCCGCTTCCCCCGTGGCGGATGTGCCCCGAAACACCTGCTTTGACGCGACCAAATTCAGACCTATGACAGACGCAAGGCATCGCGGACCAGTCGTCCACGCCATTCTGCTTTTCACCGCCATCTTGTGTTTGGCGGGGTGCAAGCAGGAACTGCCGTCTATCGATCTGGTAGTCGATTCCGACCCGTTCATGACCTACAGGGTCCTGCCCGACTACACGCAATTCAATAAGGTGGACGTCAAGCAGTTTCATTACAACTTTCCCGACCAGCCGGTGCCCGACACATCCGGCGCTTCGTCCTGTGCTCAATTGCTCAAGCACGCTCCGGCGGACGTGTATTGGAGCGGCGATGCGATCTACAACGAATACCTGCGCCAGCAGGGCCTGACGGTCCCCTACCATTCCGGTGCCGATATCCCGGCGGCCTATCGCGATGCGCAAGACAACTGGGTCGGAATCGCGCCTCGCATTCTGGTCTTGCTGGTCCGATCGACCGTGAAGCGCTCTGACCGGCCGACCTCGATTCGCGCCTACGCCGATCCCGTCTGGAAAGGCAAGGGCGCGCTAGCCGATCCGCTGAAGGGCTCGATGCGATCGCACTTTGCGGCGCTCAGTACGGCTTGGGGCGATCAGCAGACCGCCGCCTTCTACAAGGCGGTCCGCGATAATGAGACGAAAATCGTCGCCAGTCAGGAAGAGAGCGCCGATATGGTGGTCGAGGGTGACGCCGACTTTGCGCTGGTCGACTCCGACGTCGCACTCAACCGCGTCCGCAAGAATCTGCCGGTCGAACTGCTGTATCCGGACCAGGTGAGCGGGGAACTGGGAGTAATCGTCACTCCTAATGGCCTCAGCATTATGCGGGGTTGTAAGAACCTTCCTGCCGCCCGCCGGCTGGTCGATTATCTGTGTTCCAGGGACGGCGAGCGGCGGATCGTATCATTGGCGCCGGCGCAGGTGCCGCTCAACGAAGGCGTGGGCACGGAATCGCCGAACATGTGGCGCATCGAGTCGCTGCACGTGATGCACACCGACTACCCGGCTGCCGCCAAGAAGATCATGAACATGGAGAAGATTCTGGGCGGCGCGCTCGAATCGAAAAAGTAAACAGCCGGTCTGGAGTGCGATGAAACACCTGATCGTCTGCCGCGAGTATCCGCCCGCGCCGCATGCTCCCGGCGGCATCGGCACATACACGATGCACATCGCGCGGCTGCTGGCCGAAGCGGGCGAAACGGTCCACGTCATCGCTCAAGCATGGCGCGGAGCGCCGCGGAGAATCACGGAATCCTGCCATGGCAGGCTGGTCGTGCATCGCGTCCCGCTGGATGAGCCGGCGGACTCGGACGTGCCGCCAAAAGAAGCGGGTATTCTGCGGGGACTGCTGCAATCGGACTGCCCCTCTCAGGCGTTCTCATGGCAGACCGCGCGACTGGCGGAACGCCTCATCCGCGACGAAGGCATCGACCTGGTGGAAGGCCCTGAATGGGAAGCGCCCCTGTACTACCTGCAGGTGCGGCGCGCCATGGGGCTCGGACCCGGCAAGCAACCGCCGTGCCTGGTGCATCTCCACTCGCCCGCGGAATTCATCATCAACAGCAACCAATGGGATCTCACGCTGTCCGATTTGGGGCCGCTCTGCCGGTTCGAAGAGTACAGTATCCGGTCGGCCGACGCGCTGGTATGTCCCAGCGCCTATCTGGCACGCGGCGCCGCTTCCCGTTACGCCCTCCGAGGTGAGAGGATTTCCGTGATTCCCTACCCGCTCGGCGATAATCCCGCCATCGAGCGCAGCCCTGCGGTGTGGGCTCGGGATTCGATCTGCTATATCGGCAGGCTGGAACTGCGCAAGGGCATCGTCGAATGGGTGGAAGCGGCGGTCGAGGTGGCTCGCAGCCACGCCGGCGTGCAGTTCGAGTTCATCGGCAGCGATACCTCGCTGGATGGGACCGCGGCCACGTTCGTTAGCGATACGCTGAAGGCGCGAATCCCCGGCGACCTTGCTTCGCGATTCCATTTCCAGGCCAGCCGGTCGCAAGCGGAACTCCGCGAACTGCGCGCGCAGATGCCTGTCGCGGTGGTCCCCTCGCGATGGGACAACCTGCCGTACACGTGTATCGAGGCGATGTGTACGGGTCTGCCGGTTTTGGTGTCGCCCAACGGCGGCATGGCGGAACTGGTGCGCGATGGCGAGAGCGGCTGGGTATCGTCAGACTGTACGACGGCGAGTCTGGCGGAAGCGCTGCGACGGGTCCTCGACACGCCGCCGGCGGTCCGTGCCGCCATGGGAAGCAACGCCGAAGCGGCCGTGCGCCGCATTTGCTCCAACCAATCGGTGCTCGAGCAGCACATGGAGTTGCGCTCTCGTCTGGTCGCGCCCGCTGGCGGGAACTCCGCTGCAAGCCGTAGCGGGGATCAGCCCCTCGGTGTTGTCGTGACCTGCCTGGAACATCCCGAACGACTGTCCGCCTGCGCCGCCGCGATAGCCAGCCAGAGCTTGCTGCCGCAAGCGGTAGCGGTCGTCATGGACGAGCGCCTGGCTGTGACCGTGCCTGCCGGTTGGGAGGTGATTGCGATCGCCCCATCGTCGCTAGCCGCGGCGCGAACGGCGGGCGCCAACCGCCTGCTCACCGAACATCCGCAAATCCAGGGACTGGCTTTCGTCACCGTGGATGTCCGCCTCGACGATCGCTTCCTGAGCAGCGTGGAATCCGCGCTCGCCGCACATCCGCAAGCCGGAGTGGTTTCGTGCTTCCTGCAGTACGGAGAGCCTTGGAACGAACTGGATGCGACGCCGTCCGTATACTGCGCGGACTCGACGATCGGTGATCCGCGGCCGTGCGTAGCTGTGCGGACCGAGGCGATCTCAGCGGCCGATGGCTGGTCGGCGATCACTTGGCCGGATGTGCTCGCCACCGTATCGGCGGGCTCGAAAGTGGCAAAGGCGAGGCGCTACTCCGCGATGGCTCTCTTCCAGGGCGGTTCTCCCCGGATGGCGCTGGACTGGTTCCGTACGACTCCGCTCCGGCAAAAAGTGAAGGCGCTGATTCTCGTGGTCAAGCAGCCACGGCGCATGGCACAGTGGGCCGGATGGCTAATGCGTGCGGCGGTCAGCAGGAAGAAGTAGTCCATTACCGGCGCGATGCGCGCAGCGCTTGGAAGAACCCGAACGCCCAGCCCGTATTCGCCACGAGGCAAATCGGCGCTACCACCAGAAAGCGCAGAAAATCGGCGAGCTGTCGCCGCAAGAGCGAGAAGCCGATCCAGGGCAGCATGCCCAGGGGCATCAAAAACGTCAGCAAAGGCAGTGATCGCAGCAGTCGCACCTGATCCGGCGAATCCGCCGAGCGGTAAAGAAATGCCCCGCGTCCGAGCTTCACCTGATAGCCGAGCACTCGACGGAATCCCGTCCTGTTGAGGTGCTTCACGGCAGCGCGGGGCAGAAAGAGCAGCTTCCGGCCGTCGCGCGCCAGACGCGAACTCAGCAGCATGTCTTCGCCGGTCGAATGTTCCACGTACTCGACTCCGCGGAGTACGTCACGCCGGAAGGCGCTATTGCCGCCCATCAGGAAGCGCGCAGGACGGGGCTCGCCGTCGTACGCCAGAAAGCGGAAGAACTCCAGGTAGAATCCCATCGATCCCGTGATGCTCCAGGGTGTTCCGTTGCTGATCGAGCCGCCCGCCGCATCCGCGCCCTGCTCCCGGATCGCCCGGTACATCTGATCGATCCATGCCGGTACGGGCACTGTGTCCGTATCCAAAAACAGGATGACCCCGCCGCGCGCAGCCTGTACTCCGATGTTCCTCGCCGCGCCTACCTGGCACTGCTCCGCGAAGTGCAGCAGGCGGACTTGCGGAAACTCGTTGCGCACGATCGCGTCGGCGCCGTCCGTGGACGAATCGACCACGATGATTTCGTAAGCGAGTCCCGTCTTTTGCGCCAGCAGTCCTGCCAGGGCGAACCGGATGTGCCCGGCGCTCTGATACGAAGGCATGATCACGGATGCCGCGGGGACATGCAAGGTATCGTTGTCGGCTAGGGAGACTACGGGCATACGCCAGTCCCGTTCAGGATAGCATTCGGATGTTTTGGCCTAAGCGCTGGCGCGGGCGCGCTTGGGGACGCTGCCCCGGCGGTCGGCGATGCACCGCTCGTAGACTTCGGCCGACTGCCGCGCGATGGCGTCGTCGGTGTAACGTTGCTCCACCGATCGCCGCGCTTCCGCGCCCAGCTTCCGCCGCAAGGTGGTGTCCGTGATCAAGCGGTCGAGTTGCTGCACGTACGACTCCGCATCGTCGCATCGCGCCAGCAGTCCGTTGACGCCGTCCTGAATCAGATCCGGCATTCCCCCCTGGTCGGAACTCACGATGGCTCGTCCCGCGGCCATTGCCTCCAGGCAGGAATAAGGACAGTTCTCCCAGAGGCTGGGGAGCATGAATATGTCAGCCGCGCGCACGCATGACCGCAATTCGGGGAGATCGAGCTTGCCGACGTAGTGCACGGAACCGCGCAGTTGCTGGCCTTGGAGCGACGGCAGCAACTTGTCTTTCATGTACCCGAACAGATCCTGGCCGGCGAATACGAAGGCGACGTCGTGCTTGCGAAGGATGGATTGGGCGATCTCGCCGCACAGGTGAATGCCTTTGCGCCGTTCCATCCTGCCCGCGAAAAAAATGGTTACTTTGTCCTTCGGCCAGCCGTAGGTGTCCGCGATCTCGGCTTGCTCCTCCCGATCGAACAGAGCCAGGTCGATCCCGTTGGGAATCACGTCGACCGGCGCTTTAACGCCCAATTTCGCGCGAACCTCAGCCGCCAAGAAACTCGAGCATGAGGTGAGCGCCGTGGCTGAATCGATCGCCCGCTGTTCGATGAAGGAACACCACGTCACATCGCCGGGCTGTACGTCGTAAAACGGCATGATGAGGCGTGAAGGCGAGTGGAACCGCACGACGGTGGGAACTCGCAACAAGTTGTTGATGAGATACCCCTCGGCGCCGCATTCCGGCATCTCCAGCACGTCGAACCTGTATTTCTCGCTCAGAGTCTTCAGGGACTGGTACATGCTCCAGCCGTTTTCCAGACGCTGGCGCGTCCACCACCACTTCAATTTGCCGAGCGCATCGAAGGCCTTCATGACGGGCGCGGCCGACCAGTAGCGGTGTACTAAAACGCCGTCATGCTCGCGGGTGTAGAGGGCGGAGGCTTCCTTGAGGCCGGCAAGAACGTGTACTTGATGGCCCAGGCGAGCCAACGCACGCGCTTGATACCAGGTGTACGTACCGATGCCGCCAAAGCCGGTTTCCGGGGGATACTCAAAAGAGAGAAGTCCAATGTTCATGGGCCGATGTGTGAGTGGCTACAGGGCTGTCGAGGCTCCGGAGTCTGAAGAGAAGTGTTAGGATGATAACACAAAAACTCGCACCGGCTAACCGGGGATTTTCCTGTGCATACTAGGTTCGTAAGTAATGTGACGATGACTTCCCTGAAGCCAGAACCGCTAAATGCAGCGCCGATATCCCTGGGCAGCATTTCGGTAATTGTACCGGCCTTCAACGCAGTGTCGACTCTCGCGAAGACCCTTGATTCGGTAATCTCCCAAACTTATCCCGACTGGGAATTATTGGTGGTCGACGACGGGTCGACCGACGCCACTCTCTCAATCGCCAACGAATATGCCGGCCGCGATTCCCGCATCCACGTCATCCGACAGGCGAATGGGGGCGAAAGTGCCGCTCGCAATGCCGGCATAGCTCAAGCGCGCTATGACTGGCTGGTGTTCCTGGACTCGGACGATTGGATTGCACCCTCTCACCTGGAGAAGCTTGCCTCGGAATTGGCGGCGCACCCCGATCTCGACGCCGTACACTGCGGGTCCGTGCGGGTCACCGAGAGCGGCATTCAGATTCCCGACGAATATCAACCACCCACCGGCGACCTGTTCCCTGTCCTCGCCCGGCGCGCGGCATTCCCAGTGCATGCGTGCATGGTACGCAAGTCGATCGTAGAAGCGGTGGGATGCCTGGATACCAGCCTCAAGACTTGTCCCGATTGGGATCTCTGGCAGCGTATCGCTCGCGCAGGCGCGCGCTTCGGAGCCGTCCGCGAAATTCTCGCCTATTACCGTGTCAGGCCCCATTCGTCGTCGTCGCGCGCCGAGCAGTTGTTCCGCGATGGCATGACCGTGCTACAGCGGGGCCATGCGCCCGATGACCGCGTCCCTCAGCCGGCGCCGGAATATGTGAATGGGCTGAGAGGCGATACCGTCGAGAGCCAGGTGTTCTATTTGCTTTGTTGGGGGGCGGGGCTCATGCTGGGGTCGGGCCAGGACGCCCGAGTCCTGCTGGAGCAGGTGCGGAATTTCCATTATCCCGCGCTCTATCCCGACGCCGTCGCGCAATGCATTCTGGATTCCGGCACTCTGCCCGCTTCCGAGCCGCGCCAGGCGTGGGAACGGCTGTTTCCGTCATCGGCTCGCAATGTGGAACAGTTCCTGGAAGCGCTCGAAGCTCAGGCGCAGGCGCCCGGATTGGCGACGGTGGCGCTGCAGAAGCTGAAACGCATGATCCTCAGGCATTCCCCGGTTTGGAAATCGGTGATCGAGGAAGACGAACGTGAGGCCGGCGCACGCCAGGAGGCTGAGCGGCAGCGAGAACACGAAGTCGCGGAGCAAAGGGCGCGAATGGATGAGCTGGCCAATCGGGTGCAGGAACTGAGTGCCGATCGCGACCGCATCCTGTCGACCATCCAGTTGCGCGAAGAGAATGCCGCGTTGCAGCGAGATCTGAATTCGGCGCAGCATCGCGCGCGGGAACGCGAGAATGCTCTGCAGTTGCAATTACAGGAGGCCCGTCTCGAGCACTCTGTGTTTGAACGCGAGATGGAAGCTTCTCGCACGCTGCACGCCCTCTGGCAGCAGGAAATGGAGGATGCTCGCCAGCAGCATGCGGTTTTTGAGGGCGAACTGAACGCAGCAACGCGGCAGCACGCGCTCTTTCTCGAGGAATTAGACGATGCTCGCCGGCAGCACTCGGCGTTCGAGCGGGAATCGCGCGCTGCCCGAGACCGGCAAGCTGAGTTGCAGCGGCAATTAGACGTTGCGCGCCTTCGTGAGTCGGAAGTGCAGGCGGAATTGGACGCGGCCCGCGATCGCGAATCGGCACTGCAGGCGGAATTGGACGCCGCTCGGGGGCGCGAATCGGCACTGCAGGCGGAATTGGACGCCGCCCGGGGGCGCGAATCGGCGTTGCAGGCGGAATTGGACGCCGCCCGCGATCGCGAATCGGCACTGCAGGCGGAGTTGGACGCGGCCCGCGATCGCGAATCGGCACTGCAGGTGGAATTGGACGCCGCCCGGGGGCGCGAATCGGACCTGCAACGGGAGCATGCCACTCTGGCCGCCGAAGTCGATTCGCTCGCCAGCGCATTGGACGACTCGCAAGCACAGGCCACGGATCTCGCTCTTGAGAAAAAATCGCCCGACGATGCACTGCGCGATTTGCAAAATACCGGCTGGAACAAGCTGGGGCTCAAACTCGGATTCATTCGACGTCCCGTCCGCCACGAAAAGCCGGACAACCCTCCCGCAGTTGCACCTGTTGAGTTCAGCGGGCCGCCGCCTCCGGGTTGGAAGTGGCAGCTTCTGGTTGGCCCTCGCAGCGCGGCCGAAATCCACGTCGCGGCGTCCGATCCCGAGACTTTCCGCGTGGTGATCGGGCGGGCCGTGACTCAGAGCCGGTGGGACATCCAACTGAATCGACCCGGATTGCAGTTGCAACCGCGCCGTCGCTATACTCTTAGGTTTCGCGCCCGGGCAGACCGCCCCCGAACGATTCTTGTGGGACTTGCCAAAGCTTACGAACCCTGGTCGAATCTGGGCCTGTCCGAGGAGCTTTTACTCCATCCGGAGTGGCAGGAATTTCGTGAGGAATTTCGTATCGAAGCGCCGGAAACCAACGCTCGCATCCACGTAGATCTGGGAGGACGCAAAACCGCAGTCGAGTTCTCGGCCTTTCAGGTGTACGATCAGGACGCGCGCCAGCTCTCCCTATGATGGAAGAAATCATTGACCGGTTGAAGCCGGTCATAAAGCGGAACCGTTTTCTGCGAGACCTGTCGGAGGACGATCTGGCACTCCGCTATCACGCGCTTCAGTTGATGCGCATGCGCGCCGAACGGCGTGCGGGCAGTCTGATCGCAGGGCGGATCCGCATCGCCGCCACCGCATGTTGGGCGTTTCCGATTTATTCGCAGACGTTCGTGTATCAGGAACTCGTGCAGGTGATGCGCGGCGGCTTCGATTTGCGATTTCTGTATTCCAGCCTGAATCCGCGCAGCCACCTGCCCTTGCAGTTTTCCTCGCTTTGGCAGGCGAAGCGAACGCTGATCCTGGAGCACAAAGTTTACGAACAGGACTTCGCCTACTTCAACAGCGCCTACCCGGAAAAAGTGAAGTCGCTGGTGGAGATGCTGTGCCGCGCGTCCGGGATTTCGGCGGAGGAACTGCACAACCAATACCACTTCAAGCAGGCGTTCTCGTTTGCGCGCATGGTGGAGGCCTATCGTCCCGATTACCTTCACTCTTACTTCTTCTACGAGGGTACGCTCTTCACATTCGTCGCTTCGCACCTGCTCGATATTCCGCGCGGTGTGAGTTGTTACGCCGATCACCTGCTGCGGGACTACGTCCTCAAGGTCGTGCCGCTGCACCTGGAGCAATGCAGTGTCGTGGTCGCGACGTCGCACCGCATTAAGAGCGAACTGATGAGCCTGGCCCCGCAGGTCGATGCCGATAAGATCGTCGTGAAGCCGAACGCCATCGCGTCCAGGCGTTTCCCCGCGGTAGAACGGAAAGAGCCCGCGCCCGGGCAGCCGTACAGGCTGGTGTGCGTGAATCGCATTGAGCCCAAGAAGGGCACCATTTATCTGGTCGAAGCCCTGCGTCTGTTGCTGGATCGAAAGTTCAACGTGAGCGTGCATCTCCTCGGAGGAGTCGACGAAAGCGCCGCCAGCAAGGAATACGCCGAGTCGGTGGAGCAGCGCATTCGCGAGCTGAATTTAACCGACGCTTTTCGTCTGGAAGGCCGGCGCTCCGAAGCCGAGATCAAACAGTTCCTCGAAAATGGACAGTTGTTCATCGCGCCCTTCGTCGAGACGGACACGGGCGACAAGGACGGGATCCCCACCGCTCTGCTGGAAGCCATGGCCACCGGCATCCCGGCCGTGGCCACCGGCGCCGGCTCGATCCTTGAGGTAATCGACGACGGCCAGGACGGGGTGATTGTCCCCCAGCGCGATACGCAGCGGTTGGCCGAAGCCATCGAAGCGCTGCTGCTCGATCCCGCCCGCCGCCGCCAATTGGGCCAGGCCGGCGCCGCCAAGATCCGCCGCGAATTCGACGTCGATGTCTGCGAGCCCCGGTTCCACGAGCGGATCCGAAGCGCGGTTGCCGGGCGGCGGCGAATGCTACGATAAATGGATCTGATGGGGCCCGAAGACATCCGGCAGAGCGACCTGTCTTTTCGAGATTTTTCCAATAAATCCGTAAAATCCGCCTGCTATGCGCCGTTCGTATCGCTGTTTTTTCGTACTACGGGCGAGGTACAGGCCTGCTGCCGCAACGAGAGCCTGCTTTTGGGCAATGTGCGCGAGCAGCGGCTGCGCGACATCTGGCACGGACCGCAAGCCGCCAAACTGCGCGAGGCGCTGACCCGGTATGACTTCGGCCTGGGCTGCGAATACTGCGAGTGGGAGTTGAAAAGCGGGAACCGGCAGACGGCATTCCGCTCCTTGTTTGACCCGTTTCCGGTGGTCTCCGGCCAGCCGGAATGGCCGGCAGTGATCGATTTCGTTGGCAGCAACACGTGCAACTTCGAGTGCGTGATGTGTTGGGGGGAACTCTCTTCCTCCATCCGCGGAAACCGGCAGGGCTTGCCGCCGTTGCCCAAAGCGTACGGCGACCAGTTTTTTGAAGATCTCCGGGATTTCCTGCCGCATTTGCAATGGATGAACTTCATCGGTGGAGAGCCGTTCCTCATGAGCGAAGCCTATCGCACATGGGACCTGATGATCGCGGATGCTCTGTCGGTGGCGTGTCATGTCACAACTAACGGGTCTCAGTTCAACGCCAAAGTGGAACGGGTGCTGCAAGCGCTGCCGATGCATCTGACCGTATCGCTGGACGGCGCGACCAAAGCGACCTTCGAGAGTATCCGGCTCCGGTCGAATTTCGAAACGGTCATCGCCAACGTGCACCGCTTCCATGCCTATACGCGGCAGCGCGGCACCCGCCTGAACCTCGCGTTCTGCCTCATGCGCCAGAATTGGCGCGAGTTCGGCGAGATGCTGGCGTTCGGCGACCGCATGGATTGCGACGTCCTGGTGAACACCGTGTTGGAACCGGCGCATTGCAGCCTCTTTACGCTTCCCGTTGACGATTTGCGGTTGGTGGTGGCGGACCTGCAAAAGCAGGACGCGGAAATGTCCCGCACGCTGCGAAGAAACCGGGCGGTGTGGGATGAAACCCTGCAGAAGCTTCGGGCAGCCACCGAAAAGCAGCAGGTTCAGACCCTGACTGTAGTGCTTACGGCCGATCAAACTCGCGAGGACCCGCTGGTGAGCGCGCGGCGCTTCGCCGAGGCCGGAGAGTTCCAGCAGGCGCTGGAGCAACTCCAGGAAATCTCGCAACAGCACCGGGACTACTATTTCGCGCTATCAGTAGCCGGGTATGTGCGCTGCCTGCAAGGCGACCTCGCGGGAGCGGAGCGAGAAGTGGAAGCGGCTCTCAGGATGACTCGCAAGATGCCGGATGCGTATCTGAATCTGGCGCGCATCCGCTTCAAACAGGGACGGCTTGAGGACGCGCTCGCGGCGGCATCGCGAGCTCGGGAGTTGGTAGTTCCAGAGGATCAGCGGGAGGCGGAGTTGTTGCTGCTGCTCGCCTGTCTGCACTTCGGAGAGGCTCCTGCCAGGACGTGTGAGGCATTCGAGAGATTGCTGGAACTCCCGCCGGCCAGCCGCAGAGGAATGATGCTGCCCGATTCGCGCCGCCGCGCCAGAGAACTGGCCGAGCGCGCGGGGCTCGGTAAGGGGTCGGAGCGACTGTACATGCTGTTCCGGCTGGCGCAATGGCGTTGCGGCGCACACGCGCGCAACCCTGTCGCGCCCGCGGGGCAGGCGCAAGGCGTTGACGGCGGTGTCCGCATTGCCGATCTCGACCACAGCATGCCGGCGTGGGCGTTGCGAGTTTCCGGGTCGAACAAAGCTCGCCTGGACCTGGTCTCGAACGACTCCGTGCGAGTGGTCATCGAACAGGCGAATGGCGGCCTCACCCACGAAATTCAGTTGAATTATCCGCTGGATCTGGCGGCCAACCAGGTTTACCGCGTGGCCTTCCGCTTGCGAGCAGACGAGTCCCGCGCAGTAGGCCTGGGGGTGGCGAAAGACAAGTCGCCGTGGAACAATCTCGGCCTCTACCGGACCATCGAAGCGACGGATTCCTGGCTCGACGTAGGAGAGGAATTCTGCGTGGCCGTCGATGAGGACGAAGCGAGAGTGCATTTCGACTTGGGTGGGAGCGCCGCGGCGGTCGAAATCGAGGGCTTCCGTATCGAAACGGCAGACGCGGTGGAGTCGCCGGCGCCGGTGCCGATGAGCCTCGGGGATTCGGATTAGGAGCGGCCCAAAGCAGAGCGCTGCGCACGTTTTCACTTTGAACCTGGCGAGAGCGCCGCGTCCCTGGAGATCTCTGACTTCACCATCAACGAGACTTTCTAAGCGGGACCTCCGATGTTATTCTGCTAACTTGCACCACGTGAAAGAAAACATGAGCGGCCAGTGCAAATGGGAACTGCGGGCGGTTGGCGGTAATGTAGCAACGTTGGTGCGTTCGCTTGAGGGCAGTGCCGTTCGAGTCGAAATCGGCCAGGTGGATGGCCCCAACGCGTTCGACGTTCAATTGAATCTGCCAGGTTTTTCATTGGACGCCGGACGCACTCACGTGCTGGAGTTTCGCGCCAGGGCCGATCGCCCGAGAACGATTTCCGCCGGCGCAGCTCAATCGCGCGAGCCGTGGGGCGGCCTGGGCTTGTACAAGCAAATCGACCTCACTGCCGGGTGGCAATCGTTTCGCTTGGAATTCGAGTCTGCGTCCGGCGGGGAACAGGCGCGGATTCATTTTGATTTGGGCGCTGTGGCAGTCTCGTTGGAGATCGCGTCGGTGACTCTGAGCAGGCGCGATAATGACGGAACGCTGGAACCTCTTACGCCGGGCTTCTTCCGATTGGGCAATCTCGACCTCGGCGCATTAAGGCGCTTAACGCCTCTCAGCACGAAATGGGGGCTGGATCGCGGGCTGCCGATCGACCGGTATTATGTCCGCGAATTCATCGCCGGGCAGTCCAGTGACATCCGCGGCCGGGTTTTGGAAATTGAAGACGATATGTACACACGCAATTTCGGAGGATCGGCGGTGACTACTCGGGATGTGTTGCACGTCTGTCCCGGAAATCCTCGCGCGACCATTGTCGCCGACCTCACCGATGCCTCTGAAATCGCATCGAACACGTACGATTGCGCGATCATCACCCAGACTCTGCAGCTTATCTACGACTCGCGGGCGGCGGTGCAAACGCTTCACCGCATCCTGAAACCGGGAGGAGTGCTGTTGACGACCTTTCCGGGGATCACGCGCATCAGCCACGAGGAATGGGCCGAATCCTGGTATTGGATGTTTACCAGCGCTTCGGCCAGACGGCTGTTCGGCGGCGTCTTCGGAGAGTCTGCTGTTGAAGTGCGGTCCTATGGCAACATCCTCACAGCAACCGCGCTCCTGTACGGAATGGCAAAAGAAGATCTGAGCACGGAGGAAGTCGACTTTCATGACCCGGACTACGAAGTGATCCTTAGCGTGAGAGCGGTCAAGCAGGAGAATCGCGCATGAAGGGTCCGCGCGGAGTGATCCTGATGTATCACCGGGTCGCGGAGTTGTCGACGGATCCATGGGCGCTTTCCGTCACACCCCAGCATTTTGGAGAACACCTGGACGTGATCAGAAAGCGAACGTCTCCGCTGAAAGTCGGCGACTTGGGGCGGGCGGTGGAGCGCGGTGAAGTGCTCCCATCGTCGGTCGCCGTGACGTTCGATGACGGTTATAGCGACAACTTCTATAACGCCCGTCCTCTGCTGCAACGCTTCGACGTGCCGGCCACGATCTTCCTCGCTACCTCCTTCCTCGGATCGAAGCGGGAGTATTGGTGGGATGATCTGGACCGGCTCTTTCTCCAACCGGGCACACTGCCGCCGCAGCTTCGGCTGACCCTGAATGAAAAGGAAGAAATCTGGGATTTGGGCGGCGCAGCGGACTATAGCAATGCGGATTTCCAACCTAACCGCAGTTGGAGAACGGAGCAGCCCTCGCCTGGCATGCGGCAGGAGTTGTATCGCTCGATCTGGCAGACCATGCAGCGGATGCCCGCGGAAGATCAGGACGGCATCATCGCCGCGCTCGTCGACTGGGCGGGAGTCCCGTCCGGGGCCAGACCCGGCTGCCGTCCGATGACAATCGATGAAGTTGTCGAATTGGCGCAGACCGGACTGATTGAAGTCGGAGCGCACACGATGACCCACCCGGTGCTGTCCGCGATTGCACCTGACCGGCAGCGTGACGAAATCCAGCGCAGCAAAGCGCGCGTCGAAGAGATCACCAGGTGCGCCGTCCCGAGTTTTGCGTATCCCTACGGAGACGTATCGGAAGTCAGCGTCGATGCGCTGAAGGACGCCGGCCTGCGTGCCGCCTGTACGACAAAGCCCGGATGTGTTCAAGCAGATGCCGATCCTCTCCGCATGCCTCGCATGCACGTCGGCGATTGGGATGGCGCGAAGTTTGAGCAGCGGCTTTCGGAGTGGTTCGAGACATGAGCCGGGATGTCAATCCGTTAGTGACGGTGATTATCCCGTTTTTCAACGGCGAGCAGTTCATCCGGGAAGCAGTCGACAGTGTATTCGCACAGACCTACCAAAGCTGGGAACTGATTCTGATCGATGACGGGTCTACAGACGCAAGCACGCATATTGCGCAGGAGTACGAAGCCGCGTATCCGGACAGAATTCGTTATCTGGAACACGAGGCGCACCGCAATCTGGGACAGAGTGCCGCGCGTAATTTGGGGATGCGCCACGCGAAGGGCCAGTTCTTCGCATTTCTGGATTGCGACGACGTATGGCTGCCCATGAAGTTGGAACGGCAGGTGGCAATCCTGCTCGCGCATCAGGAAGCAAGTATGGTGTTCGGCGCGGCGCAATACTGGCATGCTTGGAATCGCGAGCAATCCAGTGAAGCTGACCGTACCCCGGACCTCGGTGTACCTGGAGATGCTCTATATCAGCCGCCCGATCTCTTACGTTTCTTGCATCCGCTCGGCGATGGCGCCGCACCCTGCCCTTCAGACCTCATGATCCGCCGGGATCTATTCAGTGCAACAGCCGGATTCTCAGAAGAATTTCGGGGCGTGTATGGGATGTACGAAGACCAGGTATTCTTGTGCAAGGTTTACGTACAAGCCGCGGTGTTCGTGTCGCATGAAACGTGGACCCGATACCGAATTCACCCCAACTCGTGTATGTCCAGCGTCCAGGGAGCAGGGCTGGATACCGCAGTTCGTCTGTTTTTTCTGACTTACCTGGATGCCTATCTGACTGAAGCCGGTGTGCAGGATGAGGCTATCTGGGGGCTGCTCCAGCAGGCTTTGCGGCCGTACGGCCGGATCACATCGCGACAAAATTCGAAAGGTTCTTCCATACGTGAACTGAAGTGGAGTCTTCGGTTCACCAGCCAGAATCAGGCGCGACTCTTATTCCCAC
>Ga0207695_10002123_pt1 | contig 30088 bp, 18 predicted proteins | sample KBSC54metaG_FD_184354 | JGI IMG/M metagenome (GOLD analysis project Ga0207695, IMG submission 184354) | Corn rhizosphere microbial communities from Kellogg Biological Station, Michigan, USA - KBS C5-4 metaG (SPAdes) (version 2) | ecosystem: Host-associated > Plants > Roots > Rhizosphere > Soil...
CCGCTACCCGGAGCAATCCTTCTGGCAGAAGGAAACCGCGTAATGCTGCGTCCCGAAAGACCACTGGTAAGCCGTGTGCGGGAAATCCGCATGCACGGTTTGAAAGGGGGCTTTGCCCCTTCACCGGTGACGAATCACTAGTGAAAGGGCAAAGTCTACCAATGGACACGTGGAAGTTGATCCCGGCGGACGAGGCGCGGCGCCTGCTGTTGAATGTTCCGCCCGTGCGAGGAATCGAGCGGGTGCCGTTGCGGCAGGCGGTGGGGCGGGTGCTGGCCGAGGCGCTGCTGGCGCCGCACGACATGCCGCCCGAGCGGCGCTCGGCGATGGACGGCTATGCCGGGCGCGCCGCCGACTTCGCGGCCTCGGGCAACGAAGGACTGCAGGTGATCGGCGCGGTGGCGGCCGGCGCGGTCTTCGAAGGGACCATCGCCGCAGGACAGGTGGTGTCGATCGCCACCGGCGCCGTGGTGCCCGACGGCGCCGACGCGGTGGTGATGGTCGAGGGAACGGCGGCGGTCGAAGGTACTCTGGCGCGCGAGGGTGAACGCCGGTACGTCGCGCCGGGCGGGCGAGTGCGCATCACGAAGCCCGTGGGGGCCGGCACGCACCTGGTGCAGCCGGGCGAGGACGTGAAGGCCGGCGGTCTGGTGCTGGCGGCGGGCCGGCGACTGGGCGCGCGAGATCTGTCGGCGCTGGCCGCCTTCGGTGTCGTCGAGGTGCCGGTGGTGCGCCGCCCCCGCATCGCCACCCTGGCCACCGGCAGCGAGGTGTGCGCCGTCACGGAGACGCCGCGCCCCGGGCAGGTTCGCGACTCGAACCAGTACGTGCTGGCGGCGGAGATCGAGACGGCGGGCGGCATCGCCGTGCTGGGCGGGATCGTCGCCGACGACTACCAGGCGCTACACCAGACCGTGGCCCGGCTGTGCGCCGAGTGCGACGGCGTGATCTTGTCGGGCGGCTCGTCGGTGGGCCCGAAGGATCTGACGGCGCGGGTGCTGGGCGCCCTGGGCGCGCCCGGCATCATCTTCCACGGCATCGACATCCGCCCCGGCAAGCCGACGATCCTGGCGCAGGTGGGCGACAAACCGGTCATCGGCATGCCCGGATACCCGACGTCGTCGATGGTGGTGTTCGAGGCGTTCGTGCGGCCCATGCTGGCCCGCCTGGGCGGCGAATCGCTCGCCGACGCCTGGCCCGTCCCGTCCCGCGCGCGCCTCTCCGCGGCGTACAGCAAGCCCGCGAACCGGGAGGACTACCTGCGCGTGCGCCTGGAGCGGCGGGAGGGGGACGTCTGGGCCGTCATCGTACCCGGCGGCTCTGCCGCCATCTCGAACGTGCTGGAAGCCGACGCGCTCGCCTGCCTCCCCGTGGGCGTCGAACAGGTGGACGCGGGGACGTCCGTCGACGTGCGACGGTTCCTGTAGCGCCATCGGCGACGATGGCGGCCGGTCCCTCGCACGGCGCGGGCCCGGCTGGCCGGCGTCACGGACCGGCGGGCGGAACCCGCAGCGCCGGCGTCGCCAGCGTCCGTCCGTGCACGTTGGCGACTGTCGCGAACGGGTCGAGCAGCAGCGGCGACAGGATCGCGAACAGCATGGCCGTGCGCAGGCGGCGCCACAGCAGCCCCGTCCGTCGATCGGCGCCCCTGAGGACGCCGCCGCCGCGTTCGCCCAGCACGATGATGGCGTGCAGCCAGAAGAAGGCCATCACCACGGCCGCCGGTCCCAGCGTCAGCGCGGGCGGTCCGGCGTCGAGGACGGCCACCACATGCATGATCCCCGACGCCGTGAACGCCAGCAGCGTGCCCACGGTGTACGAGCGTCGCCGCGCGAAGGGCCGAAAGAAGGCGCGGTCGAGGTTTCCCTGCACCAGGCGGTTCCAGCGCCGCCCCCAGAACTGCGTCAACGAGCTGGCGAGGTGCGGATTGTCCTGCAGCCCCAGCACCTGATGGCCGCCCAGCGCGGCGAGGCCGACGATCAGGTCGTGCACGCCGGCCGCGCCGATCGCGACCTCGGCGAACACCAGCATGTCATCCGCGAAGCGCGACCAGTGCCACAGGCGGACCGCGTTCCCCGCGACCAGCAGCCCGACGCACACCGCGGACGCCACCAACCCTCGCGCCACCACCCACCGGGGACGCGGCAGGGGCGCCGCCCGCCGGACCAGCAGCGGTTCGGGCAGCAGCATCCGTCCGGCGACGGACCAGGGGGCTGGCGGGATGCCCCCTGCCGCGGGCGCCCGGGCGGGCGTCAGGCGCGCCCCGAGAGCCGCCATGCGGATGCCCAGGAACCCGACCAGCAGGCCCAGGATCAGCTGCGCGGGGCCCGGCCCGCGGGTGCAGAGCGGCGACGCCCACGTGGCCGCCAGCAGCACCGCGCGCCCCACCCGGCGGGCCGCCACCGACTGCAGCCGCCCCAGCGTGACGTACCCGACGCCGGCGGCGACGGCCAGGGGCAGCAGCATCAGGCTGATGGGAAAGTCGAGCATGGCGGGCCCGGACGTCGTCGGTGGCGCCGGGCGGGGAAGCGTCACTAAAGATTTTCACCCCGAACGTCAGTTTCCTCTAGCGCGCAGACGGATTTTTCCTAACGTACGCACCATGAGCAGCGCTGGGATCCCGCGAAAATGGACGGTCGCGGACTCGTCCGAGTTGTACGGGGTCAAATACTGGGGAAACAACTACTTCTCGATCAGTGAGAACGGGAACGTGCAGTCGCACCCGGCCGGGATCGAGGGCGGCCGGATCGACCTGAAAGAGCTGGTCGACGAGGTGAACCGGCGCGGCATCGGCCTGCCGCTGCTCATCCGCTTCTCCGACGTGCTGAAGAGCCGCATCGTCGAGCTGAACGAGGCGTTCCGGCGGGCCATCGCCGAGTACGGCTACAAGGGGAACTTCAAGGGGGTCTACCCCATCAAGGTCAACCAGCACCGCTACGTGGTCGAGGAGATCGTCCAGTTCGGCCGACCCTATCACTATGGCCTCGAGGCCGGGTCCAAGCCCGAGCTGCTGGCCGTGATGGGCATGCTGGACGACGAAGAGGCGCTGATCGTCTGCAACGGCTACAAGGACGAGGAGTACATCGAGACGGCGCTGACCTGCTCGAAGCTGGGACGGACCGTCCTCATCGTCGTCGAGAAGTTCTCGGAGCTGACCCTGATCGCCGAGACGGCCAAGAAGCTGGGGGTGCGGCCGCGCATCGGCATCCGCGTGAAGCTGGCCTCGAAGGGCTCGGGCCGCTGGGAGGCCTCGGGCGGTGACCGGTCGAAGTTCGGCCTGTCGACGCGCGAGGTGCTGGAGGCCATCAAGTTCCTGCGCGACAACGATCTGCTGTCCTGCTTCGAGCTGCTGCACTTCCACCTGGGCAGCCAGATCTCCGCCATCCGCGCCGTGAAGAACGCGCTGCGGGAGGCCTGCCGGTTCTTCGTCGAGGTGGTCAACCTGGGGGCGCCGCTGAAGTACTTCGACGCGGGCGGCGGCCTGGGCGTCGACTACGACGGGTCGCAGACGAACTTCGCCTCGTCGATGAACTACACCATGCAGGAGTACGCGAACGACATCGTGTACGCCCTGCAGGAGAGCTGCGACTCGGCCGGCGTGGCGCACCCCACCATCGTGACGGAGTCGGGCCGCGCCATCGTGGCCCACCACTCGATGCTGGTGGTCGACGTGCTGGGCGTGGGCGAGTTCGAGGCGGGCAAGGCGCCCGAGAAGCTGCCCGACGACGCCCACCGCGTGGTGAAGAACCTGTTCGACACGTTCCGCGACGTCTCGCGCAAGAACGTGCTCGAGGCCTATCACGACGCGCTGGAGTACAAGGAAGAGGCGCTGCAGCTGTTCAACCTGGGCAACCTGTCGCTGTCCGAGCGGGTGGTGGCCGAGGACATCTTCTGGGCCATCTGCCACAAGCTGCTGAAGACGACGCGCGAGCTGCGCGAGGTGCCCGAGGAGCTGGAGGGCCTGGAGCGGGCCCTGTCGGACACCTACTTCTGCAACTTCTCGATGTTCCAGTCGCTGCCCGACATCTGGGCCATCGATCAGCTGTTCCCCATCATGCCGATCCACCGCCTGGGCGACGAGCCCACGCGGCGCGCGGTGCTGGCCGACATCACCTGTGACTCCGACGGCAAGATCGATCACTTCATCGATCGCCGCGACGTGAAGTCGGTGCTGGAGCTGCACCCGCTGAACGGCAAGGAGTACTACATGGGGATCTTCCTGATCGGCGCCTATCAGGAGATCCTGGGCGATCTGCACAACCTGTTCGGCAACACGAACACGGTGCACGTGTCGCTGGGGACCGGCGGCGGCTACCAGATCGAGCACGTGGTCACCGGCGACACGGTGACGGACGTGCTGAAGTACGTCAGCTACACCCGCGAGGACCTGGTGGCGCGCGTGCGCCGCTTCGCCGAGCTGGCCGTGCGCAGCGGCAAGATGAGCCTGGAAGAGACGCGCGCCATGCTGCGCATGTACGAAGAGGGCCTGTCGGGCTACACCTACCTCGAAGGCGCGTAGGACCGGGCCTCGCGGCCGCTGGCATTCAACTCTTTCGGCGCGCCGGCCGAATGCTACTCTCACGAACATGGCCCAGGGCAACAACGGCAAGAACGGCTGGATTCAGGTCGCGAGCGCGGATGAGCTGCGCGAATCAGTGCTGGTCGAGCTTCGTCCCTGTGGCTTCTGCGGCAAGACCGAGCGGTTCATCCTCCTGCGCCGGGTCGCGCCCGCCGGTGGTGCCAGCCTCTCGGCCGAGGGAGATTTTCAGCCGGCCGGTGACTGCTGGGCGATCGCCCCCGGGCTGTGCCTGAACCGCGGCCGGCCGTTCGACCCGCGCGCCGCCATCAGCAGCGGTCGCCTCTGGCGCCGGGCCGACGTGTCCGAGCAGGACGACGCCGAGGCGCGCTCGGAAGAGAGCGCGCGGCGCGTTCGCGAGCCGGTCGGCGTGGAACGGCCGTAAAGGCGAGACAGCGGGCGCGCGGTCGAGACCGCGCGCGCTTTGCCGACGTTCGCGCGCCCGGAGAGGCCCCTACGGCGTCGCGCTGGGATCGACGCGGGGGCGGATCAGCTTCGTGTGCAGCAGGCGATAGAGGATCTTGCTGACGTCGAACGAGCCCAGGCGCAGCGTGCGGATCACGTCGCGCACGGTGCTCTTGCCGGACATGGCGTCCAGCACCGCGATCTCGTCGCGGGTCAGCGTGCCCCGGGGCAGCCGGCCGATGCGGTCCTCGTCGCGCACGAACACCATGTCGAAGTTGCGGATGTCGCGCTCGATCAGGCGCCACTCGTCCACGCGCCGGAAGCCCTCGAGCAGCAGCGTGTCGACGTTGATGCCCAGCGACGCCTCCTCGACGATCTCGGGCAGGTTCTTGGCGCGCCGGAACTGGAACGTCCCCTGCGACCAGCGCAGCGTCTCGTACGTCAGCTCGGCCGTTTGCCGCCGCATGGCCAGCTTCAGCTGCGCCTCGGTCAGCAGGCCCCGCATGATCAGGTCGCGCCCGAACAGCGGCGGCTTCCCCGACATCCTGGCGCGCGCGTCCAGCACCTCGGCCAGGTGCGCGGGCGTCAGGTCGCCCGCCTCGACCGCGAAGCGGCCCAGCAAGAACTCCTCGGCCACGCCGACCGCCGCGGCGAGATCGATCACGCCCTTGCGAAAGAACAGGTCGACGCGCGCCTTCTCAGACAGCACGCGCAGCGTCCCGGTCTGCCCCTGCTGGCCCAGCAGCAGCAGCACCTCGCTCATCGACACGGCCCCCAGGTGACCGGACAGATCGGGCCCGCCCGCCCCGCCGTCGGTGGCCTGGTAGCCCGCCTCGGCCAGCGCCGCCGCCAGCCCGCCGTCCTTCAGCGCGCCGCGCACGATGGCCGGGATCTCCCACGAGGCGGACTCCTGCCGGTAGCGCTCCAGCCGGTCGGCCAGCAGCTCGGTCAGCCGCTCCAGCGGATCGCCGCTCTGCGGCTCGCCCGAGCGGGACAGGGCCTCGGCGACCGCGCTGGCCTCGCCGACCTTGGGCCGCAGCGGGCGGGTCGCCTGCGACGCGTCGATGCCGGTCTTCTCGATGACGTGCGACACCACCGCCAGCACGGCGTCGGACGAGAAGGGCTTCGTGATGTAGTCGATCACGTTCGGTGTGCGCGCATATCGCCCCGACTGGTCCTCGACCTTGCTGGTCATCAGGACGACCGGCGTCTGTGACAGCTCAAGGTCGTCGGCCAGCGCGCCGCACAGCCCCAGGCCACCTTCGCCTTCGCCGGCGGCGGGGGGGATCAGGGAATCGATCAGGATGACGGCGGGCCGCCTGGCGCGCGCCAGCTCCATCCCGGAGGTGACGTCCAGCGCCGTGTCCACCTGGTAACCGGCGCGCGCCAGCGCCGATTCCACGACCTTCAAGATGGTGGGGTTGTCATCGACAACCAGCAGATTCTCTCCGGCCATTAAGTGAGACTCCCTCGGAAATGTAGCATCTGGGCGCGCAAGTGGTCCACGCGGCCCCGGCGGCCGAGTTCGGGCAAGGGGTAAGCCCCGGGGAGGCTCGGCACCTACGTTCGTTGCCGCTCCGGCGTGTCCGGCGGGTGAAATGACGACCGGCCGCGGCAAGGGCCCGCCCCCGCCGCGCCAGGAAGTCGGCGGCCCAGACTCAGGATCTGCCGGGTTTCAGTCGATGCGGCACCCGAAGGGTCAAGCCATTGACGGACATGAAAGGGTTTCCCCGGCGCTTTGGGCCCTACGCCCTGGCGAAACCTCTGGCACGCGGGGGCATGGGGGCGTTGTACCTGGCGGTTCATCCGGACCGCACCCCCGACGTGTGTGTCATCAAGACCGTCCTGCCGCACCTGGCCGACAAGGAGTACCTGCAGCGTTTCCGTGACGAGGCGAAGGTGGTGGTCCGGCTCTCGCACCGGAACCTGGTGCCGGTCTTCGATTCGGGGCAGGTCGCCGGCGAGATCTACCTGGGCATGGAGTTCGTCGACGGTCGCGATCTGCGCGCCATCTGGAACCGCTGCGCCAAGAAGGGCGTGGCGTTCCCCATCGACGTCGCCGCCTACCTGGCGCGCGAGGTGGCGCTGGGCCTGGACTACGCGCACCACTTCGGCGACATCAAGCTGATCCACCGGGACGTCTCGCCGCCCAACGTGCTGGTGGGGTTCGACGGCATCGTCAAGCTGACCGACTTCGGGCTGGCGTCCTCGACCTTGAAGCTGGAGAAGACCGCGCCGGGCATCATCTACGGCAAGGTCAGCTACATGTCGCCCGAGCAAGCGCGCGGTGAACCGCTGGACGGGCGCACCGACCTGTTCGCCACCGGCATCATTTTGTGGGAGTTGCTGACGGGGCGTCAGGTCTATCCGGCCCGCAACCCGAACATCCCGCAGGGGGACGCCGGGGGGCGGCCGCAGCACGACAACGAGGAGCTGTTGCGGCGGGTGCGCCGTCCCCAGATCTCTCCGCCGTCGCAGCGCGCGTCCCGCGTGCCGCCCGAGCTGGATCGCATCGCGATGCTGGCGCTGGCGCCCAAGCTGTCGGACCGCTACCCCTCGTGCGCGGAGTTCGCCGCCGACCTGGGCGAGTATCTGGCCGCGAAGCACCCCGCGACGAACGCCGCCCGCGTGGCCGACTTCATGGCGCTGCTCTACGGCGAGGACCTGGCGGAGGATCGCGTCGAGCGCGACATGGTGCTGACCGAGGCACGTTCGCTGGCGGCCAAGCGTCAGCCCACCGAGCGGCGCCAGTCGATCATCACGGCCGCGATCCCCATCGACGAGTCGGGCAAGGTGGCCGACGGCAAGGGCGAGCTGCGCCGGCGCGAGGAGGTGCCGCCGTCGCCGTCCAACCTGTCGGATCTGCAGACAGCCGAGCGGAAGATTTCCCCCGACACCCCCGCCACGCCCCCCGCGATCCCGCGCCGCTCCATGCGGGGCACGGTGGTGAACGGCCCCGCCGCGCAGGCCGCCTTGCCGGCGCCCGCGCGCGACGAGGTGTCGGCCGCCTTCGCCGAGACGGTGGCGTCGTCCTCGAACCCCGCCGTGAACAGCGCGAACGTGATCGGCACGCTGGTGGGCGGCCGCTACCGGATCCGCCGCCTGTCCGGCGAGGGGGGCATGGGCCGCGTCTACGAGGCCGAGCACATCGAGATCGGCAAGCGCGTCGCCCTGAAGATCTTGCACCCCGGCTACAGCCAGACGCCCGATCTCGTCGAGCGGTTGCGGCGCGAGGCCCGGGCGGCGTCGCGCATCGGCCACCCGAACGTCGTCGACGTCACCGACTCGGGCACCACCGAGGACGGCTCGTTCTTCTTCGTGATGGAGTACCTGGAGGGGCGCGAGCTGGGCGACGTGGTGTTCGAGGAGAAGGGCATCGACGTCCGCCGCGCCCTGGGCATCACGGTGCAGATCTGCCGCGCCCTGCGCGCCGCGCACGCCGCGGGCGTCATCCATCGTGATCTGAAGCCCGAGAACGTGCTGCTGGTCGAGCGCGACGGCCAGAAGGACTTCGTGAAGGTGCTGGACTTCGGCATCGCGAAGAACCTGACGGACGGCGACGACACGCAGGCCGTCGGGCCGCGCCGCAAGCTGACGAACCCGGGCGTGGCCATGGGCACGCCCGAGTACATGGCGCCCGAGCAGGCCGCCGGCCGCCCCGCCGACGCGCGCTCGGACGTGTACGCCGTGGGCGGCGTCCTGTACGAGATGCTGGTGGGCCATCCTGCCTACGAAGGCGCGAACTTCATGGAGGTCCTGCACAAGAAGGCGAACTTCGCGCCGCAGCCCATCGCCAAGTTTCGCAACGACGTCCCCGCGGAGATCGAGGCGCTGATCCTGATGGCGATGGCGAAGGATCCCGCGCTGCGCCCGCAGTCCATGTCCGACTTCGAGCAGCGCCTGCAGGAGATCGCGCGCCGCTGCTTCACCGATGGGGCGTTGCTGGCCTCGCCGCTGCTTCCCGGCACCAGCCTGGACACGCCGCGGCCGGTGGTGCTGAACGGCGCCATCAGCATCGGCCGGCTATCGGCGATCTTCTCGGATCGCCGGCGTCTGGCGGCGGCGGCCATCGCCGCCTGCGTGGTGCTGGCCGTCGCGGCGGTGGGCATCGGGCACACGCGCGGTCGCGGTGGGCTGGGGAGCGTCGCCTCGGCCAGCATGCCGCACGTCGAGCCGCCCGCGGCGGCCCCCGCGCCGGCCGAGCCCGTCGTGGCGGCCAGGGTGGTCGCCCCCGAGGTCACCGCGCCCAGTGAAGAGCCGGCCGCTGCGCCGGATACCCAAGAAGCTTCCCCCACGGACAGCGACGCCGACGCGCCCGAGCACGGCGGACAACCGGCGAAGGCACGCGCCGCCGCGACATCGGCGGCCGAGCAACGCAAGGAGCTGGACGAGGCCCAGGCGCTGCTGCGGACGCAGCACTTCGCCGAAGCCCGCAAGGCGTTCACCCGTCTATCGAAGAACCGTCTGACGCGTGGTCGCGCGCTGCTGGCCCTGGCGGAGATCGCCTTCCAGGAGAAGAACTATCAGGAGACGATCCGCAGCGCGAAGCTGGCCACCGAGCGCGGGGGCGGGGCGCGCGCCCACGTCCTGCTGGGCGACGCGCACTTCCGGATGAACGAGTTCCCCGCCGCCGTGACGGCTTACCAGCAGGCGCTGCGCCTGGACCCGGGCAACTCCAGCGCGAAGTCGGGCCTGGCGCTGGCCAACAAGCGCCTCTGAGCGGGACTGTCGGCGCGAGGCGCCGTGATCAGACGACGTCGCTCTCGACGAGGCCGATCAGGTTGCCTTCCAGATCGCGGAACTGCGCCATCACCACCATGCCCATGTCGGTGCGCGGCAGCACGGTGGCGGCGCCCAGCTCCTCGGCCCGGGCCAGCACGGCGTTGACGTCGGGCACCTCGACGTAGACGGTCACCCGCGAGGTGGCGTCCTGCGTGGCGCCGATGCCGCCCGGGATCGAGTCGGCGCCTCCGTGCGGCACCATCCCGTAGTCCTGGGGGTTGTTCGCGTCGATGCTCCAGCCGAACAGGCTGGAGAAGAAGTCGCGCTGGCGGGCGGGATCCGATGACTGGATCTCCCAGTGGACGACGGCGGGGTGGGGGCGTCGCCGGGGCGCCGGTGGCGCGGCCGGCTTGCTGGCCCGTCTGGTGGCCGGCTTTTTCGCGGGTCTGGCCGCGATCTTGGCTGGTTTGCGTGACGCCTTGCCGGCACCTCGCGTGGGGGCCGCCTTCCTTGCAGCCTTGACAGCCTTGTTCGCGGCCTTGCTGACGCCCTTGCTCACTCGCTTCTTGGCTGCTGCCGGTCTCTTGCGCACGGTCTTCTTGGCTGCCATGGCGAACCCTCCCTCGGCGCCCCTTATATCAGGGCACCGCGGGCGCGTCCCGAAGGGGGCGCGGCCCCCCCAGCCCGGCCGCGATAGCATATGGACCTTGTCCCCCCTTCACCGACGGCCGCTCGCCCTGCTGGCGGGCGGGGACGGTAACGGGTGTGGGAGCGCGCGGGCGCTCGCCGCCGAGGCGCTGGGCCGTGCCCCCGTGAGGGCGGGCACCGGCGGCAACCTTTCGCCGGATGACGTCAGGGCCGGGCGTGTCCGGCCGCTTCTGCAGGCCGTCCCGGCGGCCGGTATCCGGCCGGCGCTGCCCGGGACGGGGTGGGGCTGGACCGTTCCCGGCTGGCGGCGCTGCGCGCCGAAGCCGCGCGCGCCGACATCGATATCGGCGAATGACCGCGCAGAACCCGGGGCTTTCCGTCTGCCGACGGTAACCAGTGTTAGGATCGCACCGATCCATGTCGGAGCGTTTGCCGCGCCAGTTCGGAAAATATGTGCTGTTGAAATCGCTGGCCCGCGGCGGCATGGGCGAGATCTATCTGGCGGCGTCGGATCAGCCGGGCGGGCTGGCCAAGCTGTGCGTGATCAAGAAGATCATCGCCGAGAAGACCGACCGCGCCAAGGTGAACCGGTTCCTGGATGAGGCGAAGGTGGTGCTGCGGCTGTCGCACGCCAACCTGGTCTCGACCTTCGACGCCGGCGACGCCGCGGGCGAGCTGTTCATCGCCATGGAGCTGGTCGAGGGCAAGGATCTGCGCGAGATCTGGAATCGCTGCGTACGCACCCGCACCCGCATCCCGCTGGACGTGGCCCTGTACGTCGTCCGCGAGACGGCGCGGGCGCTCGCCTACGTCCACACCTACGGGGACCTGCGCCTGGTCCACCGTGACGTGGCGCCGCCCAACATCCTGCTCAGCTACTACGGCGAGGTGAAGCTGACCGACTTCGGCCTGGCCCGCAGCGCCATCAAGCAGGAGCACACGGCTCCCGGCGTGGTGTTCGGCCGCGCGTCTTACCTGGCGCCCGAGCAGGCCCGGGGCGAGGTGGCTGACGCGCGCACCGACGTCTACAGCCTGGGCATCGTGCTGTGGGAGCTGCTGACCGGGCAGCCGTACCTGCAGCTGGCCGGGCTGGATCCCGTCACCTCGCTGTCGCTGGTGCGCAACCCGAAGCCGCAGCCACCGTCGTCGCAGGCCCGCTGGATCGCGCCCGAGCTGGACGCCATCGTGCTGCGCGCGCTGGCGCCCGATCGCAACAAGCGCTTCCAGGCGGCGGAGGAGCTGCGCCGCGCGCTGTCCGAGGTGATGACGCGCGTGGCGCCACGCGCCGACGCCGAGCGCGTGGCGGACTTCCTGCGGACGCTGTACCAGGGCGTGCGCACCGACGAGGCCGTCGAGCGCGAGCGGCTGCTCGTGCAGGTGCTGCCCGAGTTTCGCGGCGAGAGGCTGAACCCCAACGCCACGCCGCGCACGCTGGTCACCGAGCCGCCGCAGAGCGGGGCCATCCGCGCCGGCGTCTCGCCGCCCGTGCGCATCGAGCCGCCGCCGTCCGCGATGCCGCCCGACCCCGAGCCGCCGGCCCCGTCGCCGACGCAGGACACGGTGGTGACGCGCGTGGCCGAGCCCGCCGAGTCGCTGCACGCCTCCGCCCTGCGGGCCCGCGCCGACTCGAACGTGCAGCGACCCGGCGCCGACTCGGGCGCCGACGTCGACACCACCGTGTGGCGGCGGAACAAGCTCGCCGCGACGGACAGCTCGGGGCAGACGTTCGTCGGCCTGGTCATCGACAACCGCTACCGGATCCGGCGCCGCATCGGTGAGGGCGGCATGGGGACGGTGTACGTCGCCGAGCACGTCGACATCGGCAAGACGGTGGCCGTCAAGATCCTGCGCCGCCAGTTCTCGGGCGATCGCCAGCTGGTCGAGCGGTTCCGGCGCGAGGCGCGGGCGGCCTCGCGCGTCGGCCACCCGCACATCATCGACGTCACCGACTTCGGGACCACCGAGGACGGGTGCGCCTACTTCGTGATGGAGCACCTGGAGGGGCTGGACCTGGCCGACGTGCTGGCGCGCGAGGGCTCGCTGGAGCCGGCCCGCGCGGTGCGCATCGCCATCCAGATCTGCCAGGCGCTGCGGGCCGCGCATCACGCGGGGATCATCCATCGCGATCTGAAGCCCGAGAACGTCTTCCTGGTCTCGCGGGATGGTCAGGCGGACTTCGCCAAGGTGCTGGACTTCGGCATCGCGCGCAACGTCTCGCCCGAGGCGTCGCGGCTGACGAACCCGGGCATGACGATGGGCACGCCCGAGTACATGGCCCCCGAGCAGGTGATGGGGCGGCCCGCCGACTCGCGCACCGACATCTATGCGCTGGGGGCGCTGATCTACGAGATGGTGATGGGCACGGCGCCGTTCCATGGCGCGACCGACGAGACGATGTTGGACCAGAAGATGCGCCCGCTGCCGTCCTTGCGCCTGGAACGGCCCGACATCCCGCAGGCGCTGGACGCCATCGTGGCGGCGGCCATGGCGCCCGACGCCAGCCACCGACCGCAGACGATGGCGGCGCTGGAGTACGAGCTGACGAAGATCGTCTCGGGCCGGCCGCACGCGGTGGCCGAGCTGCTGGGCCTGCGCGAGTTCACGGCGCCCCAGGTGGAGACGCCCGGCGCCGACGCGAACGGGCCGCCGCCGCGCGTGGCCGCGCCCCTGCGCTTCCAGGATCTGGAGGCCTTCCTGGAGCAGGACCTGTCGCCGCAGCCGGAGATGGCGGCGGACGCGGCCCGCCGGTCGAGCAGCGTGAACCGGCCGAGCCCGCTGGCGCTGCCCGCGACGAGCATGACGTTGGGCCCGAGCGGGAGCTGGAGCGAACCGATCGCCGGCGCCGTCGATCCGGCCGCCGCGCAGCTGCGCCGGAACCGGTTCATGGTGGGCGCGATGCTGGCCGTGGGCGTGATTGTGGGGGGCATCTGGATCTCGCAGCAGGGGTCGCGCGCGCACGTCGTGGGCAAGCCGGCCGCCGCGCCGGCGCACGCCGAGCCGCCGCCGGTGCTGGCCACGGGGCCCGCGCGGGCCGGCGCCGCCCGACCGACCACGGGCCCCACGCCCGGCCCGATGCCTCCTGTGTCCGGCGGGGCCGCTCGCCGGGGAGCGCCCGAGGTGGTCCCCACGTCGCCGGTCGAGCGCGCGCGGGCGCTCACCGCCGCGGGCGCGCCCGAGGACGCCATCGCGCTGTTGCGCCCCGCGCTGCCGAAGGGAGATCCGGCGGTGCGGGCGGCGATGGTCGACGCGCTGGTCGCGTCGGCGACCAAGCTGACCGGGACGTACAACTGGACGCAAGTGGCGCGCCGGGCCCGCGAGGCGCTGGCCCTGACCGCGCCGGCCGAGCCCAGCCGCGGGGCGCACGGTCTGCTGGGCGACGCGCTGGCCGCGCAGGGCGATGCGACGGGCGCGATCGCGGAGTATCAGCGCGCGCTGGCGGAGGCACCGCGTGACGCGCGTTTGAAGCGGCACCTGATGCGGGCGCGCCGCCAGCTACAGCCGCCGCCCGAGCGCGCGCCGGCCGAGGCGGCGGCGTCAGCGCCGGCCCAGACGACCGCCGAATAGCAGCAGCAGCTGCATCGCCAGCGTGCGGTCCCCCTCCAGGACCAGCCGGCCGTCCAGCAGCGGCTGCATCGGGGGAATGGTTCCTGACTGGATCCCCTCGAAGGTGGCGCCGTCGACGCGCACGGTGGTGCGCGGGCGCCCCGCCGACACGCCCGTCTTTCCAAAGCCGATGTCCAGCGTCCAGCGTCGCCCGCGACGTCCCGTCAGCTCGACCGCGATCCGTCCCTGGACGCTGCGCAAGGCGTCCGCCTCGCGCGCGTCGAGGAAGAGCATGTCGAGCGCGCTCCAGCTGGGCGGCAGCAAGGATGGCAGATCGGGATCGCCGTCGAAGGCGGCGCGGAAGTCGTCCACGTTCTGGCGTACCCACACCCCGGGGGGCTCGCGCGCCGGCGGTCCGACGACCAGCGCGTCCTCGGTGGCGCGCAGATCCCAGACCCCGCCGCCCACGCCCGTGACCGACGCCCGCACCACCGGGGCGTTGTCCGGCACCCGCAGCCCGGCCGCCTCGTAAGCGGCGGGCAGCCAGGTCTGAAAGAACTCCTCGACCGCGATGCCCGGGGGTGGTCGATGCCATTCCATGGCCGCGACTATACCTTGCCGACGTCGATCCCCTTCGCCGGCGTCGCCCCCTTCCGTGAGACGCTGGATCTTGCGCGGTAGCCGCCGTAAACGGGGGCGTGCCTCCTCTTCGCCGCCTCTCCTGGATCTGTGCGTTGTCGGGCTTCGTCACGGCGTCGGCCCACGGGCAGACGCTGTCTGATGTTCCCGATGCTGGTTTTCGGCCGACGCGGGGGGTGTTCGTTCCGGAGGCGATACGGGCGGGCGACGGTGACGCGACCGCCGTCGAGCTGAACCCGGGTCAGCTTCCGCTGCTCGGTCACGCCGACGTGGCGGCGATCGTCGACGGCTGGCGGGCGGCGGCGGCCATGCCGGGACGGGGCGGCGCGCTGTTGCTGGGGTTGCCGCTGTCCAGCGCCTTCGGGTTCGGCGCGGGTCTGCAGCGGGTGCTGACGGGCAGCAACTTCGACGATGGGTACACGAAGCTGCAGTTCGGCCTGGGGGTCGGGGGGCGAAACTTCGGCATCGGCGCGACCTGGGCCCATCTGTGGGGAGACGGCGTGGCGGGCACCGACACGTTCGACGTGGGCGCGAGCGCCCGCCTCTGGAGCCGGGCCGCGCTGGGGTTCGTCATCGAGGACCTGGCGCGCCCCAGGCTTCCGGGCGCGGCCGCGCCGCTGTCGCGCCGCTGGGTGGGCGAGCTGGCGCTGCGTCCCCTGGGCACCGATCGCGTCGAGGTGGCGGCGGCGGCGCTGCACCTGGGGGACGAGGCGTGGTCGCGCATAGGAACGCGCTTCCGGGCCGGGGTGAAGCTGGCGGGCGGCTGGCGCGCCTTCTCCGACGTCGAGGTGCTGCCGCGGCGGCCCTTGCCCGGGCTGGCCGCGGACGGCACGGACGTCCGCCTGACGTTCGGCCTGGCGGCCGCCTTCGATCACGCCAGCATCGCGCTGGCGGCGCGGCGGTCCTTCGTGCCCGCCAACGAGCCCGGCGGCGCGTGGGGCGGTTCGTTCGTGGTGCATCACTCCGTCGAGCGCACGGCGCCCTCGGCCAGCAGCGCGAAGGCGGTGCGTCTGGACCTGCACCACCTCGAGTCCGATCGGACGTTCCTGCAGACGGCGCTGCGCCTGCGCGCGCTGGCGGCCGAGGCCAACGTCACCGCGGTGGTGCTGGCCATCGACGACCTGGAGCTGGGCAGCGGGCGCGTCGAGGAGCTGCGCGATCTGGTGGGCGAGCTGCGCCGCAATGGCAAGCAGGTGGTCGCCTACGTCACGTTCCCATCGACGCGCGACATGTACCTGGCCAGCGCCTGCGACCGCGTCGTGCTCCACCCGGCGGGGATCGTGGAGCTGGTGGGGATGGTCCAGGCGGTCACGTTCTACAAGGCCGCCATGGATGCGCTGGGCGTCAGCCTGGAGCTGGTGCGCATCGCCGAGTTCAAGGGCGCGATGGAGCCGTTCGTGATGACCAGCCAATCCGAACCGGTGCGCCGCAACCGCAACGAGCTGCTGGACGACGTGTACGGGCGCATCCTGGCGGCGCTGCGCGACGGGCGGGCGGCCCAGCCGTCGTCCCCCGGCGCGGCGGGGGCGCCGAAGGCGCCGCTGGCGAAGGACGCGCAGGCGCTGGTGCAGAAGGGGACGTTCACGCCGGAGGAGGCGCAGCAGGCCGGGCTGGTGGACGCCATCCGCGACGAGGACGGGCTGGCCGACTACGTGCGGACGCTGACCGGCGCGCCGGCGCTGGCCCTGGAGCGGCACGCGGACGGCGCACCGGTGCGGCCCATCCGCTGGCCGGACCGGCGCACGGCCGTGATCCTGGTCGAGGGCGCGATCGTCGACGGGCCGAACGAGGAGCTGCCGCTGGGCGGCGGCGGCCTGGCCGGGTCGGACGCCCTGGTCGGGGCGCTGGATGAGGCGCGACGCGACCCCTCCGTGCGCGCGGTGGTCCTGCGGGTGAACAGCCCGGGCGGTTCGGCGTTCGCGTCCGACGTCATCGCGCGCGCCGTGGCACGGGTGCGCGCGGCGGGCAAGCCGGTGGTCGTGTCCATGGGTGACGTGGCCGCGTCGGGCGGTTACTACATCGCCGCGCCGTCCGACGCGATCTTCGCCGAGCCGTCGACGACGACGGGGTCGATCGGCATCTTCGGGTACAAGCTGGATGTGTCGGGCCTGCTGGCCAAGCTGTCGCTGTCGACCGAGGTCACGACGCGCGGGCCGCACGCCGACGCGATGCTGCCGTTCCGTCCCTGGACGCCCCAGGAGCGCGAGGCGGCGCAGCAGAAGATTCGACACCTGTACCAGATGTTTTTGTCGACGGTGGCCACCGGCCGGCAGCGCAGCGGCCTGACGGTGGACCGCGTCGATCAGCTGGGGCGCGGTCACGTCTACACGGGCGCGCAAGCGAAGGCGCTGGGCCTGGTCGACGAGCTGGGCGGCGTCACCGCGGCGATCGATCGCGCCGTCGCGCTGTCGGACATCCCGCTGCGTCCCGGAGAGGCCCCCGAGTTGCTGGTCCTGCCGCGCCCCCACGCGTCGCTGCTGAAGCGCCTGGCCGGCTTCGCGCAGGTGAGCGACGAGGAGCCGCCGAAGCTCGCGGCCCCGCTCCGCCCCCTGATCCGCCTCCTCGGCCCCTACCTCTTCGGCCCCGGCGAAGGCATCGAAGCCCGCCTCCCCTTCGAGCTGGAGACGAAGTAAGGCTCGCAACGCCGCGCCCCTCTCCCGGCGCTAACCGCGCCGACCTCTCCCCACTTTATGGGGCGAGGTGAAGCTTGCGGACGTTTCGCCGCCAGGTGAACGCGACCGCCGACGAGCTAGTCACGGGGCGGCTTTCTGGTGACCCGATTTGCTCATGTCCTTCTCCGACGACCAAGGCGCCGGGTTCAGCGACGGGAGGCGCGGCTTCGCCGCGCCGGGGTCGACGGCTTGCTGAGCGGAGGCCTTCGATCGTCCTCCGCCGCGTGCCCACCAGCCACGTACGTCCGTGGGGGTTTCGGGGGCTCGCGGGGGGCTGCTGCAGCCCCCCGCGCCTAGTTCGTGAACGCGTGGCGGAAGGTGCGCAGGTCGCCCATCACGTCGGAGCGCAGGGACAGCAGCGAATCGACGTAGTTGAAGATGCTGAGCGCGTTCGCGTAGTCGTCCTGCTTGCCGGCGGCCTGCGCCGCGTCCATGTTCGCCTTCGCGGTGTACCAGTCGGGCAGCGGCTGGCCGTTGATCATGCCGTACTTCGGCAGCAGCGTGCCCGGCGTCCCCGCCACGCCGGTGAGGGCGTTCATCTCCTTCAGCAGCGTCACGCCGATGCCGGGGTGGGTGGCGTCGATCTGGGCCGCGCGGTACGTCAGGTGGGACGTGGGGTGGGTGAACTCCACGACCGTCGTGCCGGCGGGGTAGGTCACGTCGTCGCTCGAGCCCTTCAACGTCACGTTGATGTAGTTCGAGAAGTCCAGCGTCGAATCCCAGGTCGAGTCGAGCTGCGACATGCCCAGCAACAGCGCGTAGTACTCGATGGTCTTCGTGTCGGGCGTGTCCACGCGCGGCGTGTTCGGCAGCATGTAGGGCGGCGGCGGGAACGTCACCTTGCCGTACGTGGCCGGGTCGACGACCGGGGTGGGGGTGTAGACGCCGTTCGTCGTGTAGCCGCCGTACGACGACGGATCGTCGCGGATCACGCCCGACAGCAGGTTCAGCATCTGGTCCTTGAACACCCGGTAGTACCCGATCGAGTACAGGTCCTGGACCGCGCTCTCGTCGACGCGGAAGAACGACGACGACGTGTTCGTCAGGCTGATCAGCGCGGCCAGCTTCTCGTACAGCGAGCCCGCGCGCGTGATGCGGTAGTAGTAGTCGCTGCTGAAGTCGATGTAGTACGGCTTGGCGTCGGGCAGCGTGATGTTGGGCCGGGGGGCGTCGTTGTGGCAGGCGCTGTCGCCGACGCCGTTCGACACCGTCAGCACGTTCGGGCTCATGTCGGTGGCGCAGTGGGGCCCCGGCTCGGGCGTCTGCAGCACGTCCCCCAGCGCGTTCAGCGCCAGCATCGACGCCGACAGCAGATCGTCGGACAGAACGGTGTTCTGGAAGTAGTTGGCGTAGAAGTAATAGAACTCGAACGCCTGGCTGTAGCGGACGAAGTACCGGTTCATCAGCCGGTCCAGGTAGTTGTTCAGGTTCCAGCCGACGCGCCCGCGCTGGTAGGCGTTGAAGGCGTAGTAGTTCCGGTAGAGATCGATCGTGTTGTTGACGATCTCCTGCTGGTTGGCGCCCTTGTCCCACACCTTGCAGTCCAGGTTCCCCTCGAACTCGTCGCTGCAGAACTTGTAGGGCCGCTCGGGGTAGATGCCGAACGCGCCGCCGTTGGTGGCCAGGTTCTGGTAGCCGGTGCGCAGCGCCTTCTGCGCCTCGGAGTAGCGCATGACGCCGGCGTCGTCGACCAGGTCGACGCTGCCGACCATCTGCGGGATCTTCGTGTAGTCGCCCAGGAAGATGTCGTAGCTCAGCTGCCCGCCCGCCTCGTAGGCGTTGGGCATCGTGTCCATCAGCTGGCCATAGCCGAACCGGATCGCGGCGTAGTCGTAACGGCCCAGGCCGTTGATGTCGGTGTTGAAGCGCGAGCCGTAGTCCATCACGGTCGAGTACTCGTGCTCGTCGATGTCGTTCGCCGACCACTGGCTGGGATCGACGCCGGTGCGGATCTTCCAGTACTCCTTGCCGTAGTTCAGCGCGTCGGTCGAGCCGGCGAAGTTGTGGCGCAACCCCAGCGTGTGGCCCATCTCGTGGTCGATCAGGCCCCGGAAGATCGACGAGCGCAGCGTCTTGTACAGGGTGTCACCCGACAGGTTGGCCAGCTTCAGGGCCGTACCCAGGATGGCGTCGTCGGCGAACTCCGTCGTCATCACGCAGCCGTTCGAGGCCAGGGTCTGGAAGCGGCTGCGCTTCGCGGCGCGCGCCGCCTGGCTCATCCACTTGACGGGGGAGGCCTGCGCCAGCGTGGCCGGATCGACGTCGCTGGGGTGGGTGCGCCCGGGGACGTACCCCGGCACGAACGCCGCCAGGATGTCATCCGTCATCAGCTGCGCCTCGAGCGGCGTGCCTTTCAGCGTGTTCAGCCTCAGGTCGTAGGTGACGGGATCGATCTTGATCAGGCGGGGCAGCACGCTGGTGGTGAAGTCCGCGGTCGGCTGAGCGGCGCTGGCCTGGGCCTGGGCGGGCGTCATGCCCGTGGCCGGCAGCATGCCGGCCGTGGCCTGGGCGTGGGCGTAGGTCCTCGCCTCGGGGGACAGGACGAAGGCGTTGCGCTGCTGCCGGTCGGCCTCGGTCTCGCGCATGACGTCGGTGATCCGCTTTCCCGACAGCAGGTCGTCGGGCGACAGGCTGCCGTTCAGCAGGTCGACGCTGTCGGCGGCGAACTGGGCGTAGGTGTTCAGCGCCGCGCCGTAGAGGTACGCGGCCGCCGAGATCGTCTCGCCGGTCTCGGGATCGGCGGACATGGGACCGAAGCCCAGCGGCGCCGAGGTCGCGCCCTGGGGCCGATCGACCCAGTAGATGAACGAGTAGCGAAGGTCGCCGTCGCGCTGCCAGCTGAACTTGGCGGGATCGACCGCGTCCAGCGGCTGCGTCAGCGCCTCCAGGGCCGAACAGATCTGCACCAGGTTGGTCTTGTCGACCGTGGTCGTGTCGATCCCGCCGATCGTCTTCACCTGCTCGGCCAGGTCGGGATGCGCCGCCACGAACGAGGTGACGTGGGTGACGTTGCAATCATTCTGTTGCAGCACGAACACGTCGGGCATGGCGGCGGCGTCGGCGATGACCTGCGCCTCGGGCACGATGGCCGAGGTCGTCTTGGCCGTGTCCTTGATGCCGGCCAGCGTGCGCTTCATGGCGTCGTTCCAGTCGGCGACAGCGTCCTGGGCGGCCTTGAACAGCATCGGGTCGTCGTCCGGCCACTCGACGTTCGTGTAGTAGGTGATCTTCCTGGGCACCCGCTGCTCGAGGGGGAGGCGCAGGTAGCCCCCGGCGCCGTCGGGGATGGGGTTCCCGGCGGCGTCACGCTGCAGCGTCTTCTGCCAGATGTTCCAGCGGTTCGCGAGGTAAGACCGGCCCGCCTCGGTCGAGCCGTACCTCGGGTCGTAGGACTGGCGCACCGTGCGGAAGTAGCCGAACTTCGAGAACATGTCGGCGCCGGCCTGCGTGCAATCGGCGCCGCTGTACGAGCCGCCCCCGTTCGACAGGTTCGCGCTGTTGCAGGGCACGGGGCCGTTCGAGGTCCAGAAGATCGAGATGGGCTTTCCGTTCGCGTCCAGCAGCGGCTCGCTGTCGGGGTAGGACAGCGGTTCGTACTCGGACGGCGGCACCGCCATGAAAGACTCGCGCAGCTTGATGCTGGCGGGCCCGCAGTTGCTGGCGCCCACGTCGTCCGGATCCGCGAACAGGTGCGCACAGGCCTCGTAGTCGGGGACGGCCTGGACCTGCAACGTCACGTCCAGGTAGTCCTTCGTGTAGATGGCGTGGCCCTGGTTGGCGATCTCGGTCTCGCTGATGGCCGTGGTGCCCGTGGTGGGCGCCATCACCGTCACGTCCAGGAACGGGTTCGACAGCTTGTCGGTGGTCCAGTCGACGCGCATGTACTGGCGCTCGTTCCAGGGGCGGTCGGTGGTGTTCTCGCTGACGACGTTGGTCTGCTCGCCGGTGCCGGCGTTGTACTCGCGCTTCACGTCGAAGTGCGAGAGGATCTTGTACGAGACCACGGGGGCGTCGGTGTTGTTCGCTCCACCGGTGATGCCGTTCTGGGAGCCCGGCGCGTAGTCGTACGCTCGGTAGCCGATCAGCTGATCCTGCGTGATCTTGAAGTAGATCTTGTCCATCGCCGACTGCATGCCCTCGAAGGCCCAGCCGTTCGTGGGCGGCACGTCGGTGACGGTCAGCCGGTAGTAGTAGACCTTGGGCGTCCCGTCGGCGTTCACCAGGAAGCTCTTGTCGATCTTGTCGGGCTGCGTCCGGTCGATGTCGCCTCGCCCGGTTCCGCCGCAGCCGGCGGCGGCGGCCATCGCCAGCGTGAACAGGGATGCCGCGAGGCACCGCCTGGGGTGGGAGTTACTGACGACTGCCCTCATCGCATCCTCCTAGAGCGTTCCGGTCAGGCTCAGGAAAGCCTGGGTGAAGTTGTTGGCGTTGCCGCCCGAGAAATCGAAGAACGGAAACCGCAGCCCCTGCACGCGGCTGTCCAGCGCCGGCTGCTGGCTGGAGATTCCCGCGTTGACGGCGAAGTGATCGTTGACCGAGTAGGTGAGGCCGACGATCCCCCACGTCGAGTCCTCGCGGCCGCGATCGACGGCGTGCACGTCGGTGTACATGTCGGGCGCCACGTAGGGCAGGAACGTGTTGTCGATCAGCAACGTCGTGCCCAGCGTCCACTTGCCGCGGGCCAGCCCCAGCACGACGGCGGAGCGGACGCCGAAGCTGGGGTTGATGGGCCCGCCGCAGGTGTCCGAGGCGGCCGGCGCCCCGTCCGGGCCGAACGACACGGCGCCGGGCGCGAAGTCTCGACAGTTGCTGGAGTCGCCGGGCGCCAGGCCCCGGAAGTCCTGGCTGTGCACGTACTTCGTGAACTGGGCCAGCAGCATGAACGAGAACCGCCAGCGCTTGTCGGGGTTGGGGTTGGCGCCGAAGACCAGCTCGCCGCCCAGCGACGGTCCCAGCGTGACCGCGGTCAGCAGGTGCGCGTAGCGGCTCTCGTACGAGATGGGGATGGTGAGGCGGGCCGTCCCGCCCAGCGTCAGCTTCGCCGGCGCCCACTGCATCAGGTTGCGGGCCACCAGCGAGAGCCAGCCGTCGTAAGGATAGAAGCGGCGGGCCAGCGGGTTGTCGGGCTGGGTCCACTCCCGCTCGAAGTAGAGGCGCGCGTTGACCGACAGCTTGAAGCGGGTGCCCAGATCGTAGTTGGGGCGCAGGTACAGCGATGTGGACACGTAGGGGTCCGTGTAGCCGTTCGTGTAGAAGACGCTGGTCCCGAAGTAGTTGCCGAGCTCGACGCTCGAGCCGGCGAACTTCTTCATCCAGCTGGGCAGGGGCGTCTTCTCTTGCTGGTCGGTGCTCACGGCAGCGACGGCGTCGGTGGGGCTGGCCTGGGCAGAGCTGCCGCCCAGGGCGAACCCGCACGCCACGATGGCGAAGAGGGAGCGGGGGCTACGAAGGTGCAGCAATGAAAAGAGCCTCCAGCGCGGCGGCCAGTCTATCAGATCGGATCGACGACGCCGCCGATATCACGCCACGGATCCTGTCGTCGGCCGCACGAATTTGCGGCAAATAATGAAAAAAAGATTGAAGCTCGGCCGCTAGGCCAGACGGGCTGCCCGCAGCGCGGTCAAGATCACGCGCGTCGCCGGCGACTGGTTCAACGTGTAGAAGTGCACGCCCGGCGCGCCCTGGCGCAGCAGGTCGACACACTGGGCCGTCGCCTGTGCCACCCCCAGGGCCGCGATGGCGGCCGGATCGTTCCGGCAGCGGTCCAGCTCCGCGAACAGCGCGGGTGGGATCGTCGCGCCGCAGAACTTCGTGAACCGCTCGATCTGGGCCAGGTTCGCGATGGGCATGATCCCCGGCACGATCGGGATGCGGATGCCGGCGGCGCGCGCCCGCTCGACGAAGCGGAAGTAGTGCTCGTTGTCGAAGAACAGCTGCGTGATCAAGAAGTCGCAGCCGGCGCGCACCTTGGTGGCCAGGTGGGCGAGATCGCGGTCGAGGTCGCGGCACTCGATGTGCCCCTCGGGGTAGCAGGCCGCCGCGATGGAGAGGCGGTCACCGAAGCGGGCGCGCAGGAAGGCGACCAGCTCCGAGGCGTGGGCGAAGCCGTCGGCCGTCGCCTCGAAGCGCTCGGCGCCGGCGGGCGGGTCGCCGCGCAGGGCGATGATGTTCTCGATCCCGGCGTCGACCAGGCGGTCCAGCACCGCGGCCATCTCGTCACGCGTGGCGCCCGCGCAGGTGAAGTGCGCCATCGCGCAGATCCCCGACTCGTTCTGGATGCGGGTCACCAGCTCGACCGTGCGGTCGCGGGTCGAGCCGCCCGCCCCGTAGGTCACCGAGACGTACTGCGGGTGCAGATCGGACAGCTCGCGGATGGTGCGCTCGAGGTTCGCCATCCCCACGTCCGTCTTGGGCGGAAAGAACTCGAACGAGAACACCGGCTTCTTGGCTGAGAACAGCTCGCGGATCTTCACGGGAGGCCGGAGGTTATAGCAGCGGCGCGGCTCGATCGACCCCGTCGTTGACCGGCCGGAAACACGACCCCGACCGCGGCGGTGCGACGTCCCCGAAACGGGTTGATGGCGCCTGGCGCGGCGGGCTTGCGGGGCCCGGGGCGGGCGGTTAGAAGGGGGCCCCATGAGCACGGTCATCATCGAGAGCGTTCTGGCCCGCGAGATCCTCGATTCGCGCGGAAATCCCACGGTCGAAGTCGAGGTCACTCTGGAGACGGGCGTCGTCGGTTCGGCCGCCGTCCCGTCGGGCGCGTCCACCGGCGAGCACGAGGCGCTGGAGCTGCGCGACGGCGACAAGAAGCGCTACCTGGGCAAGGGCGTGCGCAAGGCCTGCGAGAACGTCGCCTCGATCCTGGGTCCGGTGGTCACCGGCCGCGACGTGTTCGATCAGGCGGGCCTGGACCTGGCGATGCTGGCGGCCGACGGGACGCCGAACAAGGCGAAGGCCGGCGCGAACGCCATCCTGGGCGTCTCGCTGGCGGCGGCGCGCGCCGCCGCGATCCAGCTGGATCAGCCGCTCTACAAGTATCTGGGCGGTCCGGGCGCCCGCGTGCTGCCGGTGCCGCTGATGAACATCATCAACGGCGGCGCCCACGCCGACAACTCGCTGGACTTCCAGGAGTTCATGATCGTCCCGAAGGGCCTGCCCTCGTTCACCGAGGCGCTGCGCGCCGGCGCCGAGGTGTTCCACACGCTGAAGAAGCTGCTGCACGACCGCAAGGCCGCCACGGCCGTCGGCGACGAGGGCGGCTTCGCCCCCGATCTGCCGGGCGCCGAGGCCGCGCTGAGCCTGATCGTCGACGCCATCGAGAAGGCCGGTTACAAGGCGGGGAAGGACGTGGCGCTGGGCCTGGACGTGGCGTCCAGCGAGCTGTGGGACAAGGGGTCGAAGACCTACAAGCTGGAGGGCGAGGGCAAGGAGCTGGACGGCAAGGGGATGGTCGCCTTCTACGCGAAGCTGTGCGAGCAGTTCCCGATCGTGTCGATCGAGGACGGCATGGCCGAGAACGACTGGGACGGCTGGGTGGCGCTGACCAAGGCGCTGGGCGATCGCGTGCAGCTGGTGGGCGATGACCTGTTCGTCACCAACACCGAGCGCATCAAGGAAGGCATCGAGAAGGGCGCCAGCAACAGCGTGCTCGTCAAGGTGAACCAGATCGGCTCGCTGACCGAGACCATCGACTCGGTCGAGATGGCGCACCGGAACGGCTGGACCACCATCATCTCGCACCGCTCGGGCGAGACCGAGGACACGTTCATCGCCGACCTCGCGGTGGGCATGCGGTCGGGCCAGATCAAGACCGGCTCGCTGGCGCGTTCGGAGCGGGTGGCCAAGTACAACCGCCTGCTCCGCATCGAGCAGGAGCTGGGCAGCGCCGCGGTCTGGGGCGGCACGCTGGGCCGCCTGTAGGCGGAAGGCCGTGACGAGGAAGAAGGGACCCGCCAGGGTCCCTTTTTTCGTTTGGGGTCGAAAAAAGTTCTGCGGCGCTGTCGAAAGCCGGGCCGCCCGATCGACTGAGTGCAGGCGGGCGGACGGTCCGCGCCGCCGCAACCAAGGAGACTCCCATGCAGTACCTGCTGATGATCTACGCCGACGAGAGCCGCATGAAGGACATGACCCCCGCCGACCGGGAGGCCATGTTCGTCGAATATCGCGCGCTGACCGACAGCTTCATCAAGTCGGGCCACATGCGGGCGGGCGACGCCCTGCAGCCGACGTCGACCGCCACCACCGTGCGCGTGCGCGACGGCAAGGTCCTGACCACGGATGGCCCTTTCGCCGAGACGAAGGAGCAGCTGGGCGGCTATTACCTGGTCGAGGCGAAGGACCTGGACGAGGCCACCAAGCTGGCCGCCCGCATCCCGGGGGCGCGGCAGGGCTCGATCGAGGTGCGCCCGGTCATGCAGCTACCGCCCGACTACCCGCGCCCGCAGCGGTGAGCGGCAGCAGGCCGGGACCGTGCCCGGCGGCGGGCCGATCGCGCTCCCGGGCGATATAAGGGCCCGGCGAGATGCCTTCACGATGACGGAAGCCGAGCGGGAAGGGGAGACCGTCGCCCGCGTCTTCCGCGAGGAGCGCGGGCGGATCCTCGCCACGTTGATTCGCCTGCTGGGCGACATCGACCTGGCGGAGGAAGCGCTCGCGGTGGCGCTGGAGGCGGCGCTGGTGCAGTGGCCCACCGAGGGACCGCCACACAACCCGCGCGCCTGGTTGATCCGCGCCGCACGCAACAAGGCGGTCGATCGGCTGCGGCGCGCCGCCCTGTTCGAGGGCAAACAAGACGAGCTGGCGACGCAATCGGCGCGCGAGCAGGAAGAACGACTCGAGCGCGACCGGGCGCGCCTGGAAGGCGCCGAGGGGGAGTCCGTGGAAGACAACCGCCTGCGATTGATCTTCACCTGCTGTCACCCGGCGCTGGCCGTGGAGGCGCAGGTGGCGCTGACGCTGCGCACGCTGGGCGGTCTGGAGACGGAGGAGATCGCGCGCGCCTTCCTGCTGCCCGGCGCCACCATGGCGCAGCGGCTGGTGCGGGCGAAGACGAAGATCCGCGAGGCCCGCATCCCTTATCGCGTGCCCGATCCCGGCGAGCTCGCCGAGCGGGTCGACGCCGTCCTGGCCGTGCTCTACCTGATCTTCAACGAGGGCTACACGGCCAGCTCGGGCGAGGAGCTGCTGCGCCGCGAGCTGTGCAGCGAAGCGATTCGCCTGGCGCGGTTGGTGGTCGAGCTGTTGCCCGAGCGGGCGGAGCCACGCGGCCTGCTGGCGCTGATGCTGCTGCAGGACGCGCGGCGCGGGGCCCGGGTGGGGCCCGAGGGCGAGCTGGTGGTGCTGGAAGAACAGGACCGCGCCCGCTGGGACCACGCCGCCATCGCGGAGGGGGCGGCGCTGGTGGAGCAGGCGCTGCGCCTGGGGCCGCCCGGGTCCTACGCCTTGCAGGCGGCCATCGCGGCGGTGCACGGTCAGGCCGCGCGGGCAGCCGACACGGACTGGGGGCAAATCGCCGGGCTGTACGCGCTGCTGCTGCGGGTGCATCCGTCGCCGGTGGTGGCGTTGAACCACGCGGTGGCGGTGGCGATGGCGGAAGGCCCCGCCGAGGGGCTGCGCCGCATCGACGCCATCGCGGCCGGTGGAGCGCTGGCCGACTACTACCTGCTGCCGGCGGCGCGGGCCGACCTGTTGCGACGCCTGGGCCGGTTGCCCGAGGCGGCGGTCGCCTACCGCCTGGCGCTGTCGCTGGCGGGCAACCAGGCCGAGCGTCGCTTTCTCGAGCGCCGCCTGGCCGAGGTGGGGGCCCCGGCCGCCCCCTCGTGAAGGCGGCGGCGCGGAGCGAACACGCCGTCCTTTGCTGGAAGCGATCGACGGCGTTAGCTTCGGGGCATGAAGCTGGAGAGCGGATGGGTGAAGTTCGCATCGGCCGGTGAGGATTTCCCGGCGTACTTCGCGCGACCGCCCGGGGCCACGCCGGGCATGCCCGCCCTGGTGATCATTCATGAGGCGTTCGGCGTCGACGAATACATCGAGGACGTGGCGAACCGCTTCGCCGCCGCCGGCTACGAGACGCTGGCGCCCGATCTGTTGAGCCCGGGCGGCACCCGGCCTGCCGAGCTGACGCGGGCGCGCCTGAACGGGGCCAGCGCCTTCCTGAACGCGAACCCGGCCGCCTGGTCGAACGCGGTCGCGCGCGACGCGGCGCTGGCGGCCCTGCCGGACGACCAGCGGGCCTCCGTCGCCGCCACGCTGGGGAAGCTGTTCACGCCGGACGAGGCGCGAGCGGCGCGGCTGGCGCGCTACACCGAGGTGCTGGTGGCGGCCGTCGGCCGCCTGAAGGCCGGCGCCGCGGTCCGCAAGGTCGGGGCGGTGGGCTACTGCATGGGCGGCGCGCTCTCGGGCCTGCTGGCGGCCGCGGAGCCGGGCCTCGACGCGGCGGTGGTCTTCTACGGCACCGTGCCACCGCCCGACAAGGTCGCGGCCATCCGCTGCCCGATGCAGGGCCACTACGCCGATCCCGATCCGCGCATCACGCCGCACGTCCCGGCGTTCGCCGAGGCGCTGCAGGCGCAGGGCGTGCCCTTCGACGTGCACGTCTATCCCGGCGCGCGGCACGCGTTCTTCAACGACACCGCGGGCTCGTATGGCCTGGACGCCTCGCGGGCAGCGTTCGCGCGCACCCTGTCGTTCTTGCTGCGGCACCTGACATGACGCCGGCGCGCCGGACGGTCCGTCTGACGGCGCCGCCGCCGGACCCCGAGATGGCCGCCGTCGCCGCCGCGCTGATGGGCGCGCCGGGGGTCACCTTCGGCGGTTCGGGCTTCGGCGCGGGCGCGCTGAAGGTGAACGGCAAGATCTTCGCGATGCGCTCGTCGAAGGGCGCCTTCGTGGTCAAGCTGCCGCGGGCGCGCGTCGACGAGCTGGTCGCGGCCGGTCTGGGCGCGCGCTTCGATCCTGGCAAGGGCAAGTTGATGAAGGAATGGTTCGTGCCCGACGGCGGCACCCGCGCGGCGCTGACGAAGCTGGCGCGCGAAGCCCTGGCCTACGTGGGCGCCGGGGCCTGACCGCGCACCGTCGCCGCGCACCGGCCCGGCGATCGAACAGTCCCCGAACCGTTCGAACAGCGCTGCTGCTCTGCCGCTGCCGTCCCATCTCCGCGGCTCGCGCGGGGGCCCGTGCGCGTGCGTCATGGCATGGCCGATGCTCGACAGGCGGTCGCCGCCGCTGCCGCGCACGTGGGGCGGCGTAGTCGGGGAATCGCAACTTCACGGCAGAGGGATCGGGGACATGAAAACAAACAAGATCATTTCAGGTATGGCGGGGGTGTTCGTCGTGGCCGCGCTGGTGGCGGCGGGGTGCGACGCGGGTGAGCGCGGCGATGGCCGCGCCGCGGAGCCGTCGGCCGCGCGCTTGGCGGTGACGGCGCCGCGGCCCGTGGCCAGCGTCGCGCTGTCGGCGCCCAGCGTGTCGGGCGGGGGCACGGTGGTGGGCACGGTCACCCTGACGGGCAGCGATGGCACCACCGCCGTCACCCTGGCTGCTGACAGCGACGCGGCCGACGTGGGCGCGTCGATCCAGGTGCCCTCCGGCGCTCCCACCGGCGCCTTCACCATCGTCACGCATCCGGTGACGGCGGCGGTCACCGTGCGCATCACGGCGCAGTCGGCCGGCGCCAGCGCCTTCGCCGACCTGCAGGTCCTGCCCGCCACGGCCGCCACGACGGCCAGCGCCATCATCGACGATCCCGGATGCCAGACCAACGCGCTGGCGCGCAACGACGACGGCTCGACCGGCGCGGTGACCCTGCCGTCGCCCCTCAACTTCTTCGGGACGACGTACACGTTCTTCTACATCAACAACAACGGCAACGTGACGTTCCGCCAGCCGCAGGCGACCTACACGCCCTTCACCATCACCGCCTCCACGCCGCCCATCATCGCGCCCTTCTTCGCGGACGTCGACACGCGCGGCAGCGGGTCCAGCCCGGTCACGTACTCGTTCGGCCCCGTGCAGTTCGGGGGGCGGCCCGCCATGTGCGTCAACTGGGTGAACGTCGGCTACTTCAGCAGCCACTTCGACAAGCTGAACAGCTTCCAGTTGCTGCTGGTCGACCGCAGCGACGTCAACCCGAACGACTTCGACATCGTGATGAACTACGACCACATCACCTGGGAGACCGGCGACGCGAGCGGCGGCCTGAACGGCTTCGGTGGCACGCCCGCGGGCGCGGGGTACTCGGCGGGCACTGGCGTGGCGTCGCAGTTCTATCAATTCCCGGGCTCGCTGACGGCGGGCGCGCTGCTGGACAGCAACGCCGCCACCGGCCTGTCGCGCACCAGCCGGAACACGCTGGTGGCGGGGCGCCACATCTTCGAGGTGCGCAACGGCGCTGCCCCCGCCGGCGGCGCCATCGCCGGCACCGTGACCGACGCGGCCACGCCCGCGAACACGCTGGCCGGCGCGCCCGTGCAGGTCTGCAGCACGGCGGGCGGTCGTTGCGTCTACCTGACCCTGACCGGGTCCACCGGGCAGTACGAGGCGACGGGCATCGCCGAGGGCGACTACCTGGTCACGGTGTTCCCGCCGGCCGGCTCGTCGCTGTTCTCGCGGGTGGTCGGGCCCGTGCACGTGAGCGCCGGCGCCGTGCAGCAGGTGAACGTCGTGCTCTCCGGCCCCACGCCGCCGCCCCCCGGCGTGACGTTGACGCCCAGCCGCGGGTCCCAGGGCGGGCTGCCGGTGCTGTACTGGCAGACGCCCATCGAGCTACGGGCCAACGCCTGCCCCGGCGCGCAGGCCAGCTACGCCATTACCAGTGCCGCCGGGGCCACCTTCGCCTCGGGCCCCATGGCCGAGGTCGCCGCCGGGACATACTCGGCGATCG
>Ga0207695_10002125_pt1 | contig 30015 bp, 29 predicted proteins | sample KBSC54metaG_FD_184354 | JGI IMG/M metagenome (GOLD analysis project Ga0207695, IMG submission 184354) | Corn rhizosphere microbial communities from Kellogg Biological Station, Michigan, USA - KBS C5-4 metaG (SPAdes) (version 2) | ecosystem: Host-associated > Plants > Roots > Rhizosphere > Soil...
GGCGATCACGGCGCGATCTACCACCGGCTGGCGGAATTCTTCGACCATGTCGAGGACCAGCGAAGGCTTGCCGGGCCGATCGACGTGCAGGAAACCAGCGAACGGTTCGAGTCCGGCGTTCATGATCGCACCCCAGACCTGTGTGTAGAGAATTCCGTAGCCATAGTTGAGAGCGGAGTTTACCGGATCCGGAGCGCCACGATGTTCTCTCGATCCGAATCCAAGGTTCTCCGGAATCAGCAGACGGACGCCCTTCCAATAAGTGCGTCCGGCGAGACCCTCAACCGATAGCAGCGCCTCGCGCGCGGCGTCGATATTTGGTTCTTCGATGCGCTTGGCGTCGGCGCGGCCTTTGGCGATTGACTTCGCGAGCGCGGTCAACTCCTCATAGACGGGAGGATTCGATTCCTTCAGGTATTTGCCGAAGTACTTGAGCAGAGAAGCCTGGTTGCCGAGCTTGCCGCGCACGATGCTCTTCGCGAGCTCGACGCCGCGCGAATCGTTGTACGCGACTAGCTGTTCGCGCCGCGTGATCACGGTCGCGGTTAGCATCGGCGAGGAGAGCATTGCGTAGGGCTTGCCGGATCGAGTGAGGAACGAGAGGCGAATTCCACGTTCGCAGCATGCTTCGACGAGATCGGCGGAGAGCGAGACGCCGGGGGAACCAATCACGATTTCGCCGACTCGGAAGAGCGGAAGTTCGATCTCGTCCGCCGACTTCTTGGGCGGTTTGACACCGTTGGCGTCGGGAATAGAGCGACGGAGCGGAGGTGGCGGGGTCTTGGGACCTTCAGAAGTAATGACAGTGAGGGTAGGGCGCTTGGCGTTGACGCCGATAGGCAAAAAGAGTTGTGGGCCGCCCTCAATAAGTTCGAGCCGAGGTTTGGGTCCGCGGATTACTAGGCGCTCGCCTTTCTTCGCAAGCATCACGCCGTAGTCCGAGACGATCACGCTGTCCATAAATTCTCCCGCGCGCGCGAATCTACGAATCTACAATTTATTCGCGACTGTACTCCGTAAACCCGGGTCCTGTATTGACTATTCCGATCGGCACAATGGTGTCCACGAATCGACGGTGCTGATCCCTCTTTGGACGCTTCTGAGTAAAGGAGCTCAAAGTTTCGAGGTCAGCGTCAGGACCGAAATCGTCAAGGGGGACAATGTGCGCGCGTTCGGGAGGACTCCAACTTCCACCTCGTGGAACGGGCTGCGTGAACTCTGTGCCTAGCGCTACCACGCGGCCGCATCCGCGAAACTGAACGAACGAGCCGCGCTTGCCGATGTAGGAGATGTGGGGAAATAGTTCGACCATGCGCTGGGCCGTGGCATGATCGCAGGCGGCGAGATCAAAGGCCCATCGCCACGCGTCTGATTGATGTGCAACTTCGCGATAGGAAATCGTAGAACTGTAAGGGCGGAGTGGATCAGGATCGCGCGATTCTTGGCGCACTTTCAGAAACGTTTGAGTGACCAGTGTTCGATTTCCGGGAGCGATCCGAACTTCGACCGGAATGAGTCGCTTGAGCAGGCCGGCGCATTCTTGATCTGAAAGGCCCGCGCGGAAGGCGGCGTCAACGAGCCCCATTTTGATGGCATACGGGGTCGGGATCACCAGCGTCTTGCCGACCGAGCTGGTCGCGAGACTGATCTTGAGCGAGAAAAGTGCCGTTGGCTTATATTCGGCAATCAGCCATCGTCCCGGACCGGCGATTCCTGCGAGAGATGAGACCGTATCGAGCGCAGCGAGGCGTTCTTTAGAATCAGGCTCCGCGGGTGCACCGGCCTTCGATTTGCGCGATGCCATGGCGCTAGCCCGGAAGCTCCACCCCGGCCGCGAAATCAGCGAGAATCTTTACGCCGCCCGAGAGGCTGCCGAATTTGGTCACCGAAACGCCGGCGGGGCGGATTCCGTTGAGTACATCCGCAGTCTTAGTGATTTCATTCTCATAATCGTCATGCAAAGGACTGACCGTCGGAGCTGGCAGAGAAGTCGCGGACGTTGCAATGATGCCTTTGCAATCCACGATGTGAGGGTTCTGCGTATTGCGCTGAGCACCAGCAGGTTTCAGGAGCGTTGCCGCAAGAGCGTGGATGAGAGCCTTCGCGCGGAGTGTGCGATCGGCCTTGCCGACTACCGCTTGACGTGTGATGTCGTTGAGTCCGATCCGGTACAGGTCGAGATTGCAAATGAGCGCATAGACGCCGGACGAAGCCGGACGGTGAAAGATCGCTTGTTTCTCAGCGACAGTGTCGCTGCCCGTAGCTCCTCCGCGCCCCTCCGGCGCGTACTTCACATGAAAGTACTGCTCGGTCGTAGTGACCGGTTCGCCGTTGCCGTAAGCAGGCAGGCCGACAATCCATCCGAATTCGACGATTGACTTGCGTCCTACGGCGCGTCCGCGCGTGACGAGAGCACCCGCCATATCGGTCAGGCTGCAATCAGTGAGCATCCGGGTCATGATCTCTGATTCCGTCACCTTTTTGTCGTCGCAAAACTTGTTGAAGTCATCATTGAGCGCGTTGATGCGATCTGCGGAATAGACTTTCGCACCCGGCGACAATGGTTGCTTCGCCTCTTCGAGCAGCGGGACGAGATGCTCGACCAGGATGTGCTTGACCATGTCGCCGCTGACCGCATTTACGATAGCGCGACGGCCGTTTTGGTCGATAATGTGCACCATTCGAGTCTGCTGCTGATTACCTTCGGTACCTTCGTTATTGAGATTATGCAGGTCAAGCGTAATTCGCGCGCAAAGAGAAATTGAGCTTATGACAGCCACCTAATTGCCCTCCCCTGATGGTTCAACTTCGTCAATCATTTCGAAGGCTTCAGACTCGCGAGGTTCTCTGCACGATCCATACGCGCACAGCATCGCGCCGACGATGGATGCCCCGAGTGTCTCAACTAAAGCAACGAAACTGGCAAACTCCGCTGTGGTTACTTGGGGAGGAGGATACCAGGTCTTTTTCCCCGGATTAGTTGCTATAGTTTCGCGTTGCCGAGCATTCTCACTATTGTAGGATTGGATAAACCCGGAGAGCGCCTCGATTAGCGGCTGATTTCCCGGCAATTCACGTTTACGGCGCAATTCGGGGAATAAGTCATACCGGACGTCCCGATGCTCGTGCTTATTGGCTCTCTGAAATTGCGCGTTGACGGTGACTCTGCGCACCGCGTCCGCTATCGCCTGAAAGCCGGGGTTGTCCAGAACTTCAGAGAGTGGTGGAGTCATCTTCTTCAAAATCCTCCGAAAGTTTACAGGGCTGAAGGCTCGGAGACGCCGTCCCTGCTGCCAAGCGCGCAGCAGCAGGCTGCCATATACACCGACAAAGTCGATCAGCATCTGAACAGCCGGCTGTCCGCGGGCTTGGAGAAAGCGCCGGTAATCGATCAGCATTCCGATTTCGTCGGAATGGTTGTCCTGCAAGGAGCGAACGATCGTCTGATGCTCGTCGAGGATGTCGAGCATCACTTTGGCATCGTCGCGGCTGTCTAACGGGAACCAATCGGGCAGCGCGATGGTGGACATTGCGGATACCGCTTTGGCGTTGCCAAGCGATTGATAGTGGGTGATCGAGATGCCGGAAATCGCGTTAGCGGGTGACCGGCCAGCGAGCGGAAAATCATCGAATGGATCCACGTCGTCGGCGTGATATTCGCTGGAATGTCGAATCAGTATCTCGGCGAGTCTAAGTACCGCGAGACTGTCGAGTTTGGCCGCGTCACCAGGGAGCCACGTTGCTCGCAACGTATCGGCGGCGCCCGTCAGGGCGTTGATTGAAATGTCGTGGGGGATTGGGCAAAGCAATCGGACGTGTTCGCTCTTCGGTCCCTGGAAAAAAGGACAGGCGACAGTGAAATAGCCCTGGTAGCGGAGCCATTCGATGAAGGGATCGGTCCACTGGTCCTTGGTCTTATCGTTGCGGTCGGTGCTATCGGGTTTCAGGCGGCTGTAGCCCTTGGCGGCAATCGGAGTGAAGAGCTGCACGGAGGTCGCGCGCCAATCTAAACCGGAAGGTTGATTCTCGGCGAGTGCATGGAGCGCAGCCGTCACCTTCGCCTGAAAGTCGGCCGGCTTCAATTTGACAATCATCTCGTGAATGCGATTAGAGGTTTCGTCGCCTTGCAACGTGTTGAGCACCTGGAGCAAGCGCCAGATTGGGCGCGGCTTGTCCCGCTCGATCGCCTCAAGCGTGGTAGCATCCAGGGCGTTAAGCTTCTTTCCCTTGCGGAGTGCCTTAGTTCGATCGGCCTTGGCTTTCTCCGCCTTGTAATCTACGGGATCGAATGCGCCGTGCGGCACGACGACTTTCTCATTGGTCTTCAGGAACGGGTAACCGGGCGAGGCGGATAAGCTTCTCAGCCCATTTTTAGGTCCTGACACACTGACCCGGAATCCGGTTGATTCCTCTTTGATTTGAACGGGTCTTCCGCTCGAAGTCAGAAGTTTTGCCAGACCAGCCGCAGCAAAGACGTCTGCGTGGGTTCCTGTCGATCTGACTATCAAGAATGAGTGCGGAAGGTCACTCATGGTTGTGTCCCTCGGCTGTAGCGCGCTGGTCCGAGAGACGCAACGTGCGGGTCAGGTAGCCGACCAGCGGCCACCAATCCGTGAGAGCGTCGGGGCTGACGGTGGAATTCAGGAACTCGGAGAGTAGGCCATGCCGGTCCGGCTGTTGTGCCGGCCACAGGAGGCGATCTGACTCGAAGGCATCGCCCAAAGTCTCGGAGAGCACGCTTTTCCACGCGACCGCGAGCTCTCCGATCATGTGTGCAAACTTCTCGCGCCCAGGAACCCATCCGCCGTGATGGGCCAGAACCGCCGCGAGGCAGGCGGATGCAACCTGCTTGCGTATGGAGTCAGGTGTCTGCGGAACCAGTTTAGGAATCAGTTTCAAAGAGTAAAATGCGCTGGCCGGAGCGTGGGCGGGGCGCGGCGCAATCTTCGAGACCTCGCGTTCGCGCTGCCGATCCTGCTCGTCTTCGGAATTGAAGTCGGTATGCGCGAGCGGCGCATCGAATACGTAGGACGGCCGCTTCGCGTGCATCGCCGCCCGCGCCCATTCCTGCCATCCCGCTTGCAGCTTCCCCAGATCGTGAAGAAGCGCGCAGGCGCGCGCCGCTTCAAGCACGGCCGGGCGGCTTAGCTGATAGCGAGCGGAAAGGCCTGCGGCAAGAAGGCCATCCGGCTGACATTCGCGTTCCATGCGACGTGCGGCCTCATCGGCGACACATCGCGCGTGATGGACCCAAGTCTCCTCGCGTAGGGGCGCATATCCCGGCCGCCTCGGCGGCTCGCGCAGCGGACTCTCCTTGTTTCCGGGTATGCCGACTATCAAGCCCGCATCTTCTGTGTATTGCGCGAACTCCGGCCGAAGACAGAGCGCATATGTCAAGCTCAGATCGTCGCGAGTGCGGAGTGGCCGCCACGTTGGCTCATCGCTTGCGCTATCCCAGAACCATCCGAGTTCGTGGATACCGTCTAGATATTGTACGAGCGACCATCGCCTCAGACTGATTGCTTCGCGCTTGGCAGGCGTCTCCGGACGATTTTCCTCGCACGCGACAATTACTCTAAGCGAATCGTTATCATCTCCACGGATGAGATCTGCGACACCAAATCCGTTGTCTCGAAGGATAGCTTTGCGGTGGATCCGATCGAGACATTCTCTCTCTCTGACGGTCCATAGGATCTGTACCGCGTGAGCATCGTCGGCAGAATGCACTTCCTCGACCCATTCGGCGGTGATTTTCGGATCGATAACGGCCGCGCCGACCCTAGCCAGAAGTTCGCGCGTGCGAGAAAGAGCAGGGTCTTCGCCGCCTGGATCGCCATAGGGCAACCAGCTTCGCGGGTCATTGGGCAATGGATAGACATGAACCGTGCCGGTCTCTTTGGGAAAGCGTGCACATCGGCCCGCACGCTGGACCAACGAATTCATAGGGCAGAGTTCGGTATGAAGATGATCGCAGGAGATATCAATGCCTGCCTCTATCACTTGGGTCGCGACGAGGATCGCAGAGCCTGCAGCGCCGCGGCCAAAAAGCTTTCGCAGATCCGCTTCCTTCTTCCAGAGATCTTGCTTGAAGAAGCGCGCGTGCAGCAGTAGCACGGGAATTTTCAAGCCTCGGCGTTGCACTTCGGCAGAGATGGCTTGATAAAGATCCTGTGCTCTGCCGACCGTGTTGGCGAGAACAATTGAGCGGCCCTCAACGAATTTCAGGACCGCATCGGTAACGAGCGGCGCGTCTTCGAAAACGAGCACGCGCCTTACTTCGCGGACACTCGGGAGTTCGGCGTGAAGCCGCGCGGTTTCCTCGGGCGTTGCGGGAACCGGCACGGTATCAAGCGCCTCGCGCAGGACCGCTTGCAGCGGATGCGTTGCAGTCGCAGTCATCCAGACTGATTGGCAGAGATCGCGGAAAAGATGAAGTCCAGCGGCGGCAGTAAGAAAAGCCTTCTGCGCGGGCATCAGATGAAATTCGTCGAAGACGACGAGTGCTCCCGCGATCGCAGCAGCATTTATATTGTGGAGCCGATCGGAGAGGCCGTAGGGGCCATCGAGCAGGCCGCTCAACACCTGGTCGTACGTCGTGACGATGATACGGCCACGATCAAAGAATTGGTCGTCGGGCTGCTCACCGGTCTGGAGTGTAACGTAGGCAGCAATCTTTTCGCGGCCATTCTCGTCGAATGTCGGTTCGGTCGGATGCTCCAGGCTTTCAGCGGCGCGCCGAGCTTGCTCATAAATGCCCTGAGCGAGGGTTCGCAGGGGGAGCGCATAAATGAGGCGTGTTGTGCGAGCTTTCCATGCATCGAACAGAAACGGCGCGAGCACGGCCCACGTTTTGCCTGCCCCAGTTGGCGCGCGCAGCAACACGTTGCGGCCATCGAAGAGCAGCCGCGCAACCTCAATCTGGTAGTCGAACGGTTGAAGCTCGGTAAGCCGCTCGAAGTGGCTGCGGTAATCGCTTTCGATGAAACTATCCACCTGTGTGTACCGATCTCAGTCCCCTCCTCATCGGGGAGCAACACCCCTAGTCTGAACAACACCACCAAACATTTTCAGTCCCCTCCTCATTGGGGAACTTTACGAATATCATTATCCCCTTCAGTTATCAACGCCTTGTTTGGTGGTGTTGCCATCCTTTGAAGACTTCAATATCATTTATATAAGCGCGAGCGGGGGAACAGGGCTAGAGCTCAAGCCCCGGCTGCCATGCGGACTGATTACCCTGCGCACCTCGCAGGGAATTCTTCGACCACCGCGAGCAGTCCCCCGCCAGTTGGTTTTTCTAGAGTCGATTTAGGCTGCACTTTTGAACCCTGTAGCGCCCCAATCCAAAGGTGGCGCCGTGGCCGACGTGGACGAATTGGCCGAAGTTCAGGATTTTCCAGAACGGGGCGAGTACACCCTCGTAGGTGGCGCGGCCCACGATTCCCTCCCATTCCATCCGCCGCTCCTGACGTGAACTGTAGCGCTGCCATGTTGTCCACCGCGTGTCATCTTGAAGCAGGCGAATGGACATCGCCTTATCGATAAGTGCGCGGAAGTCTGCCTGCAACGGAGCGCCGCAGTGAAATCTTGATAGCGACGAAAGCCGCCCCAAAAGCCTCCGGAACAGAATCTGAAATTCTGGTGTCCTAACGAACCGGCCTTCGTGCTTGAGCCGGGTCTGCGTGAGAAACTCGATCGTGAGCGGGCCTGGCGGGGCCTCGCCGGAGCACTGTTCGACGCTGATGCTCTCCGCTGATCCGCAGACCAGGTTCTCCGAAGCGGTGTAGACCACGCGAGATCGGTCTGCGCTCGCGCTCAGCGCGTCGATCCGTTGCAACTCGACAGCCTGTCGGCCGCGCCCGATCCGGTTCACCTCGCGCAACGCGACGACGAAATATGGAAAGAATTCCTGAGCGCGACCGATCAGTACCAGTTCGAACGAAACCTCATCTCCGCATCGGAACATCCGTCGAGTTTGCTCACCTCTGCCCTGTTCCGAATCTCCGGGTGCGATCACAAATGGTCGCGGAATCTCGTCATGCGTTCGCAGCGCCTCAGAGCCCGGCGGCGGCGAAGTTTCGAATATTAGGTGATATGGACATTGCGCAGGGGCGGGGCAGTCCAGCCCCCGAGGAGCTGGACAGGCAACGGCGCGGAACGCGTGTCCAAACGCACCGCGCAGAGTTGAGCCGAGATACCCTGGCAGATCGAGCGGCTCGCGCGCCTCGAAAACGACTCGATATCGCGCGCACGACAGTTCTTTTGGATCGGCATCCATTGATCTCTACGGCTAGCCGGCCAGCTTGAAACGGCGTCTATTCACGTGACAGTGCCGGCTGTGTGTGTGCGCATCGCATCCTAACTGATTCCAGGCGTCGAGCTGGGCTTTGCCCAAGGCGGTCAGTGCAAGATGCGCCTTACCACAAGGATTCGTCGGATGCTTCTTACGAGCTTCGGGACAGGGAATCCATTCGAGCAGCCCGCGCTTGAGCATACGGGCTATCAAAGGGCGCGCCTGCTGGTCCCAGCGCGCCTGTCTCGACGGAGTATTCTCGCGAAGGTTCAGGTAAAGGGTTGGCGGTGGAGGCCAAGTCCCGAAGAAATCGCGCGCAGCGTCGAGAAAGGCTAGAAATTCGTGCTTCGTCATTCGGTATACATATGCAAATTTGAATACCGAATGTCAAATCCACACCGGGCGCGCTTCAGCGCTTGCCTCTTATCAGCAAGGATGGGCCATTTCATCGCTTTGGAGATTTGTGGCTCGTGGACCGAGGTCTTGCTTCCCGGCGGAGAAACCGAGGTTCTGGCGGGATTGGGCGCAAAGATGGTGGGAGGGCACTTCGCGCCGGTTAGCGGCTTCGAGATGTTCTCTTATTTGGTTCAGCGGCCCTCAGATCGTGCGCGTAGGGTTGCTCATGGTCGCTTGGCCTGTTCCTTTGCTGGGACGTCCTGTGTTTGTGTTGATCGGAGCGGTGTTCAGAGCACGCGATGGCATGATCGATGTGCCTCGAACATCCTTTGGAACCTGCGCCCGCTCTGCGCCGCCTGAACCGAGATTGGCGAGTCGCTGCGTCTGACGGCCAAAGTCGATTGACTTGACCCAACCGGTCGCCGCGCCATTTGTGTCTCCGCTACCGTTGCCGATCTGTGCGACCTTGTTGAATCCAGTCTGGAGCGCACTCGTGATAGGCCGGACAATCGTCTGCGCGACGTAGGCGGCCTCGAACGCGTGGCTTAGAGCCAGCCCAACGGTGCCGCTGACTATACTTGCGGCGGTGTAGGGAACCGCCAGAGTCACGATTAGAAAGACGATCGACAATGCCGTGAGATCTAGCATTGTGCGGACCGGGATCGCGTTCGCACAGACGGTGGTCATGATTGCCTTGGGTGGGAGGCCGTATGTCGAATACCAGGGCAGCGCGGTTGCAACTGGATTGCAAGCCGCATTGAGTGCAGCCTGCCACTGTGTAGCAATCTGCACTCCTATGCCGAGCACCAAGTAGAAGAAAAGGAGTCTTGTGCCGACGCGGACAACGTAACTGAAGTGCGATGGACGCCGTCCAGCGCGAAGCACCGAAGCCGAGTAAAAGGGCCGCGCCGCCGATCACGAGATATGACTCGATTAGCGTTAACATCAAAGCGGCCGCTGCGATAACAAACGATAGTAGAATAAAAAAGGCGGATACGCTCTCGACGATGGCGAGCTCAATATTCGGCATTAGAGAGGCGCTCGCAGGTGTGTCGAAGATCGTCTCCGCCATGCTGCCGCCGATCTTCACAACGGTGCTGGGATTGAGATTGGGCAACCCTGTCGCCGCTGAGCCGATTTGTCCGAAGCTCTGTAAGACCAGCGTCATCCAAGGAAAAGCGTTGACGATCATAAGGTAGATGAAACCTGCGCTGAGCACGTGTCGGAAGAGACGACCCAGATAGTGAGGTGCGTCGCCTTGGTCGAGCATGAATTGCAAGCAGGTGACGAGGACCTCGATAAACAACAGTGCCACAAACAATTTGAGAGCGTAGGGTTGGATGGCGGCGGCGTAGCGAGCGCCCGCCACACTGAACTGAGCGACTACTCCATTAAAACTTGGCATAACACTTCCCTTCCACTCTAAGGCTGGGGCGGCGGGAGTTCAGGTGTTCCGTTTAGAATGTCCGGCATTGTCGGCTTTGGGGACGAAATTGGAGAGGCCTGAGTCGGCGCTTCCTGTCCTTGATCGTGGTGACAACCGGCAGCGAGCAGGGCAGCGACTAGGCTAAGAGGCACAATCATAACTATGGGTTTCTTGATCCAGACATTCATGAGGTACCTCTTGTTAGGGTTGGGGTGGTGCGGATTCTCCAGAGATCAAGGCATCCGGAAATTGGGGCGGAGCAGGTGCGGATAGTTCCGCTTGTGCTGCCAGATTGCTTTGTACCTGCCCGTTAACCTGATTCGCAGCTGCGACATTCTGCGAGTTCATCTCGGCCATCACGAGTTGCCGAAGTAGCTGAATTTGCTGCACCTGTGCCAGTGCGATTTCGTTGCTGACCTGAACCGCCTGCAGATTACCTACCGCCGTCTGGTTCTTCAGCTCAAGGTTTTGGAGGGTGGCCTGTTCATCTTGGAAGTTCTGAGCTTGCGCCTGGGCGGAGGCCAACGCACCATTGAGGGTATCGAGCGTGGTATTGACGGTGACCTGCGGACTCTGGACTCTCGCGGTCGAGGCAGCGTTGTAGCCCGGATAGAGCTGCTGGAACTGCTGCGTGAGGCCCTGAAACGTATACGAGAGTCCTTCCTGCTGATTGATGAGATCGCCGAGGTTCGTAAGCAGATTCTGGTTGGACTGCCAGACACCTGCGCCGCCGCCGGTTGTGTTTTTGATCGCGAACTGCAGTTGCTGAGCGAGGTTCGTGACGGTGGCCGTTTCCTGCTGAAGCTGCTGGAGCTGGCGCGCGAACATATTCGGGTCGAAGACAATCTGCGAGCCGCCGAACTGAGCCCGGGCTCGTGCGGGCAGGGTCAGGCAGAGAACGACCGCCGCTAGACAGATATATCGCCGTTGCATGTGCTTGCCTCCGATAAAATTTGCGGCCGATGGGGCAATTCGGTGTTCAGTTCATTGGCGGCCAGCTTGCGCCAGCGATCGGACCAGTCATCCAGACCGCGGTCCCGGAGCCAGTGTTCCGGCCAATGCCGACCATGCTCTTGCCGCATCCGCTTGGCAGTCAGGATTTCTTCCTTCGATCCCGCTCCGGTGAATGCCATCGCGACGGGCTCGACGGCGAGATCGAAGAGGCGGCGGCCCATGGGTGAGAGATAGTAGTAGTGGCATTTGGGAACGGCGCTGGCAACGATCTCGGTCTGCCGATTGCTCAGCCCAAGTTTTCTATATAGCTCGCCCGTCGCCGGATTCAGGGCTTCAGGGTTGGGAAGAAGAATCTTCGTTGGGCATGACTCAAGAATCACGTCTCGAACTGGCGAGTTGGCGACCTCGGTGAGGCTCTGGGTGGCAAGAAGCACGGCTGCGTTCTTCTTCCGAAGGGTGCGCAGCCATTCCTCGATTTTGGCCCCGAAGGCGCCGTTGGCGAGCATGACCCACGCTTCGTCGAGCACGATCAGCGTCGGTCTGCCGTCGAGCCGCCGATCGATTGCATGAAACAGATAGGTGAGCACAGGTAGAAGCACTTGCTCTCCCAGCGACATGAGAGTCTCGATCTCGAAGGTCTGAAAGCGGCCGTCATCGAGTCCGTCCTGGTCGGCGTCGAGGAATCTTCCGAGCGGCCCGGTCACCGAGTAGCGGCCTAGAGCATCGCGAAGGGCATGCTCCTGAACAGTGTTGATCAAATCCGTGATGGTTCGGGCCGACGATGGACTGCTCGCGAGGAGCTCGAGGGCGCGCCAGAGCGCCTTTCGATACTCCGGAAGCAAGGCGACGTTCTGGAGCCGCAACAATAGTTCCAGCCAGTCGTGCGCCCACAGACGCTCGGTGTCGCGGTCGATCAACGAGAAGGGACAAAACGAAATGTCGTCGAGGCCGAGGTCGTAATGATTTCCGCCGGCTGCGCTTGTCAGCACATACGCCGAGTAACCTTTGTCAAATGCGAACACTTGCGCATTCGGATAACGGAAGAACTGCGCCATCAGAAGTGCGAGCAATGTGCTCTTGCCTGAACCTGTTGGACCGAAAACCAGCGTGTGCCCAACATCGCCGACGTGGAGGTTCAGGCGAAACGGTGTAGCACCGGTGGTCGCCGCGTAACAGAGTGACGGGCTGGCTTGCGGATAGAACGGGCACGGGTTGCGCTCCTCGCCTGGCCATGCGCTGGTGAGCGGCAGAAGGTCAGCGAGATTTCTCGAGTGTAGCAAGGGCTTGCGGACATTGTAGTGACCGTGTCCGGGAAGCGAACCGAGAAATGACTCGTTGGCGTTGATGTGTTCGATGCGCGCGTCGAAGCCGTGGTGCTGAAACTGCTTGAGGACCTCCTGGGCATTTGCATCGGCGGTGGCAGGGTCGTCTTCGGTCACAACGACCGCGGTGGTGTAGAAGCAATATCGAACGAGCGCGCCTTGTGCTTCGACGACGGCGCTGTCTGCGTCGGCCGCCATCTGCAGAGCGTGTTGGTTTTGAAAAGCCGCTGTAGTGCCGGAACCGAAGGTCTCCTTCAGAATCCCCGCGAAGCCGAGCCGCTTCTGAAACCAATTCCTCCGCCAGACAGAAAGTTCGCGCACGGCAGTTTGCGGATCGAGGAAGATGGCGCGAGTTGACCATCGATACGGAATCGCCAACTCGTTGAGAAACGCCGTGACTTCGGCGTGCGATTCAAGCGGAAAGCCCGCGGGGGCGACGATTCGAATGTGCCGGCCGCCAACGGCGGGTTTGAAGCCACTTACAAACCTATGATTTCCAAGGACGGCGTCCAGATAGTTGGCGAACTTCGGTGCACGACGGTATTCAAGTCGGCCGGTGATGCAGGCGTTCAGGTGGGTCAGAAGGGTTGCGTCATCCATGCGGACGACGCGCAAGCTTGCACTGAGGGCGTCCTGGAACTCGGCAACCGTCCGCTGAAAGGAGTCGAGACTGCGGTTCCAATCTGTCGCCGAGGCGTTGTCCGAAAAGAACAGGCGCGCTGCTCTTCGGTGCAGGTCGGGCGGCGGCCTGAAGGTGGTTGTTAACGCGAAACTGGTTTCGAAGTGGCGCCGCTCGGCCGTGTAATGAATCTGGCGTTCGCGATCGATTAGCCTCGTCGTCGGATCAGGGAATTCGCCGTCCTCCGGATAGCTGGCGCTCTCGTGGCGAATCAAATCAACGTTCAGCATCCAGCCGTCACCAAAGCGGGCCAGCGCCGAATTCACGTGCTGGGTTAGCGACGCGAGTTCTTCCGGACTAGATGAGTTCAAATCGGGGCCGGCGTACGCAAATCCGGCGAGCAGTGCTCCGTCCTTCATGAGAATGGTGCCGGGTGCGACGAACGCTGCATAATTCAGCAGGTCTGGAAGGCCGAGTGCGTGGTCTGGCGTTTTTCGAAGCTTCTTAAACTCTGGCAGCAACATTGTAAGTACTCCGTGTCAGCGACGAATCTCGCGAGGTGTCGGCACAGATGAATGAACGCGCGCTGGCGGCGCGGCGACCGAGGTGCGAGGTGGATATACGCGCTGATATCGCACATGCCGCAAGTAAACTCGGCTCAGTTCGGGATCGAACTTCGCGGCCTGCGTCAAAGCCCAATGCCCGATGGTGACGAGCAGCGCGCTTGTGGCGACGGTGTACCAGTGCAGGCCGCCGCCAAAAACAATTCCGGCCGCCATGATCCAATTGGCGAGTGCTGGCGCTCGCTCCGCTCCTGCGAGGAGCATCGGGCGTGTGAGCGATTGGTGGATGGTGGCGCGGTAGATCATCTCGATTCCCTTGGAAAGCTGGTCAGAGTAAAGCGCCTCCGCCCAACGGAAAGAGCGCGGTCATGAGCTGGGTCGCGCCGAGCGCGGCGGCTCCGCCGAACGCCAGCGAGGACATCTTGCGTACCCCGGTGCCATGCTCGCTGAACGCCCACGTCAGTCCGGTTCCTATGATCGCCGCGGTCGTGACGGCATGCGCGACCGGACCCTGAAGATCGGTTTGGAGCGTGTTCAGCGGTTGATCCCAAGGAAGCGCTCCACCTGCAGCGATTGCCGCGTAGACTTTGATCGGCATGAGCACGAACACGGCAGTCCAGAATTGAACAATTCGTTTATAGACTCGCGACATGATTTTGGCTCCTTCAGCTAAATTGCTGACGCAAATTTGAAACCGGTGTTTTGGCTATAACCTTCGACGTGTACAAGCTCGGTAAGACGACGCCCCGTAATCGATGTGCGCTCCATAAATGCAAGCAAGTTGACCGCCTCCGCGATCAATTGAGGTTGTGCGGGCACGCCGGCCTCTTCGACGAGGCTGAGAAGGCGCAGAAGGGCCGCGGAAGCGCTGTTGGCGTGTAGCGTGGTGATGCCGCCCGGATGTCCGGTGTTCCAGGCCTTCAGCAACGCGAGCGCTTCCTTGCCGCGAACCTCACCGATGATGATCCGGTCCGGTCTAAGCCTCATGGTCGCGCGTACCAGCCGAGTCATATCCGCGGCGTCGGTGGTATGAAGTTGGAGAGCGTTGCGCGCGGCGCATTGCAGCTCCAAGGTATCCTCGATGATGACGAAGCGCTCGGCCTGGTCGCCCAGAGTGACCATCTCGTGAACGAGTGCATTGACGAGCGTGGTTTTCCCGGAGCCAGTTCCGCCGGCAATCACGATGTTCCGGCGTTTTGCGATAGCGTCTCGCAATGCGATCGCCTGGGCGTGAGTTACGATGTTGTCTTTCACATAGTGGTCGAGGGTATAGAGGACCGACGCGCGTTTTCTGATCACGAAGCATGGCGACGGCGCGATGGGCGGAAGCAGGCCCTCGAAGCGGCTGCCGGTGAGTGGAAGTTCGCCCTCGATGATCGGATTCTGCGGATTTGCGACCGCGTTGAGCGCGGCTGCAACCGTACCGATCAGGTTTTCCGCTTGCGTGGGCGCCATCGATGCGTCGGTCTGCGACATCCCGGCGGTGTGCGACTCAACCCAGATCCGACCATCCGGATTGAGAATGATTTCGATCACGTCAGGATCGGACAGAGCCTTGAGCACTACTGGCCCGAGCTCGCGCCGGAGTTTCTCTGAAAGGCGGGCGGTCTGAACGTCGCGAGGTGTCATGCCGCGTCCTCCTCGCGCATTTCGGCGCGCCCGTTCTGATGCCAAGCCTCGGGCGGCGCCGCGCCGAGCTGGTCAAGAACTTCTTTAACCGCTTCCCGCCAGTTCGCGTAGCGACGCTCACCGCTCGAGATGGCGTTCGATCGATTGGCCTCGGGCACTTCGGGCGTGTGAACCAAATTGCTGAGCACGAAGCGATCGAACATCGCGGTGAGAACCATCAGCTGTTTCGACAACTGTGTGCTTGCGCCGCAGGTCCGTTTTTCGATTTCAGCGGCGATGTGGCTCTCAGTGTCGCGGAGCAGCGCACTGAAAGGAGGGGAACTCTCCGTGCTGGTTTTCGGAAGCGGCGCCGCTTCAACGTGGTAATCGAGTAGGCAATCGGTGACGTAGCTCGATAGAGAACGCTTGCGCTTCGCAGCCTCGCGGCGCAAGTAGTCGAGCTGGCCATCGCTCAAATAGACGGTAATTCGTGGTTTCACAGGAGCCTCGCGGAGTCGGAAATGTCCTGAACCGATTTTGCTGAGCCGTTGAGAATCGGGGCGGCCGAAACACTCGTGCGACGGTTGTTCGCTTCGGGCGCAATTCCTTCGACTTCTCTCAAGCGATCGCTCGCCTCGGGTGGTGGAATTTGCACGCGCCGAGCAAACTCCGGGAGCTTGTAGTATCGGAGCTTGCTTGCCCTGGCGGTTGGCATCCCAGTGCTGAACACGAGAGCCGCATCTTCAGGGAGGCGCATTGCTTCGTCGGTGGTCAGCAGCGGGCGCGAGATCTCGGGTTCCGAAATTGAAGTTCCAGAGTTCGAGATGGTGCGCTGCGCGTGCTTGACGGTCGCCTCGCCGGCCATTTGAGAGAGTAAGCGCGCGGTTTCGACGCGGTTAGGGGTGAACGCGACCCGTGTGTGACAGTTGCTCGTGATCGCTTCGTCGTGACCATATGCCGCGTGAATTTGGCTCAAGTCCTGGGCGATGAGACAGGCGCGAAGTCCGTAGCCCGCGATCAACGCGAGCGCGTCGGAGAAAACTTCCAGCCGGCCAAGTGCCGGAAATTCGTCTAGCATCAGCAAGAGCTGATGTTTGTAATCGGCGGTGGCTTTTCCGTCGCGGTAGTTCATTGTGGTCGTGAGGGTGCGGACGATCTGGTTTAGAATCAGCCGGATCAGCGGTCGAAGGCGGTCGCGGCTCGAGAGAGGCACGACGAGGTAAAGCGAAACGGGACGGTCGTGCTTCATGAGATCTGAGATCCGGAATTCCGATCTTTCTGTGTTAGCCGCCACGACCGGATCGCGGTAGAGCGACAGGAACGACATGGCGGTTGAAAAAACGCCGGAGCGCTCGTTCTCGCTCTTGTTGAGCAGCTCACGCATGCTCTCGGCGACGATCGGATGCGTGCGAATCGGCTCGCCGCGATAGCTTCGCCAGCGCATCGAACCATCGGGGTCGTGCTCCGTAGAGAGCATCCGCTCGATAGTCTCAGGCATGGCCGCGCTGGGATCGCTCAGCACGCCTGCGACACCACGAAGCGTCTTGTTCGGCTCCGCGTAGAGGACGTGAAGGATGGTTCCGGTGAGCAGCGCGGCCCCGGTTTTGACCCAGTGATCGTGGAGGCCGCGACCGTCGGGGTCGACGATCATATGGACGATGTTCTGAACGTCTTCAGCTTCGTGCTCCGTCTTGAGCCGCACCTGTTCGAGCGGGTTGTACTTGACGCTCGTACCGGTAGCGTCGGTCGGATCGAACTTCAGGCAAAAGTGGCCCATTTGTTTCCGCCAGCCCGCGGTGAGCGCCCAATTTTCGCCCTTGAGATCGTGGATCAGCGCAGAATGAGGCCACGTGAGGAGGGTCGGTACGACGACCCCGGCGCCTTTTCCGCTGCGAGTCGGAGCAAAGACCAGAACGTGGCCGGGGCCGATATCGCGTAGGAAGCGAATGCGCGAGCTGCCTTCCCAGCGAGCCAGATAGATTCCAGCGCTATGCGTTCGAGATCGAATGCGCAGGAGATAACGACCCAAACGCCGAACAACCGTGCGTTGCGGCAAGAGTCCGGCTCTTCGCACGTCGCGGCTCGTGGCCCAGCGGGCGGAACCGTGAAGATCGGCACGCCTTCCGAATACGGCGCCGCGCATGATTGCGATGACGCCGATGGCGGCCGGCGCGATCAGCGCCATTGGGTACACTGCGGTACGCAGGCACGTCACCCAAATCGGCCAAAGTTGCGGGATCGAATGCCAGCTAGAAGCCCAGACGAGCCACTCCCAAGGCGGGTAGATTCGCCCGATTCGAGGGACTTGGACGAAGCCCGTTCCGAGATAGGGCGAATGCCCGAGCACCGCCGCTGCATGCTGAGTTGCGACGGAATTGGTGGCCACAAACGCGAGCGCGATTGCGGTCCCCGCGAGCGCTTTGATTCGTCGCAAGTCGCCGGATGACGCATGCGGTCGATAAGGACGGTGCTCAGCCACGTTCCACCTCCCGGCCGTGATCACGTTTGCGGCCCCGTGACTTCTGAATATCGTTGTCGCGTTGCATGCGACGAAGTTCGCGCTCCCAATCCTGTTTGAGTTTCCAAGTCATCTCGCCGCGTTTCGACGCCAATCCGAGCCGTTCCAGAGTGCGAAGGCGGCGCACTTCCTGGCCGTAGCGTTCGCGCTGCCGGTCACTGAGCGCGTTCCAAGCGCCGTGGTAGGAGACCGTCGAATCTCGGCCGCTTCGCTGCTTGATGGACCAGTCGAGGTCGGTCCATCTGCGCTGGTCGATGACCTTCTCGCGAGCAGCTAAGACTTCGCGCTCCGTCCTCAAGCCAAGCTCTCGTTGCACGATTTCCTGGCTGCGCGCGCGAATGCCCGACTTCACATATTCGCTCGCGATCTCCAGCTTCTGGCCATGCTCGTCTCGCCCGCGGATCAGGATATGAACGTGGGGATTATCGGTGTTGTTGTGATCGATTCCGATCCACTCGAGACGCGTTTCGAGATCGTGTTCCATCGACGCCACTAGATCGCGTGCGTGCGTTTCGAGATCGAGTCGCGAAGCGTCTTCGGGTGAGACGATCAGGCGCCACATAATCTCGTCTCCGCTCTTTTCCCAACCACGAACCGTGGTCACAACGTCGGGGCCATCCGCTGCCGAGTCGAATCCGATCCCGTGCGCTTGCTGACGCTGTGCGCCTTCTCGGGTCAGGTATCGCGCGTGAGCGGTCCAGCGGCCCGATCGGTCATTTCGCGAGTATGACGCCTTGACCACGCTTCTTCGCGTGTGAAGATTGCTGCGAGACCCGATGCCGGCGCTGCCTCGGCGCGTTGATGCGCGTTGGAGTCGGCCGACTCGCTCACCCGCGAGCTTCCACCATGGCGTTGTTCTGTGCTCGCGACCGCGGGCGCGACGGATGCGAATCTCGACCTCTTTCCGGTCTATGAAGCGTCTGCGGCGCATCATCTCGCTCCGTCCAGGGCGGCATTGAGTGCGGGGACAAGCGCGGATCGATCCGACGGTGCGGGCGAGCCAAGCGCGTCGACGATTCGGACGATTTGCTCGCTGCTGAGCGTCAGGTTGTGCAGGTTGTTCGCACGCAGCCAAGAATTGAATGCGCGCTTTTCAGCGCCGCGTTCATCGAGTTTCTTGTGGCCGAGAGATGCAAGTTGGCGGCGCAGTTCAACGCTCGAATTCGAGAGATCGCCGGCAATCTTGAGCAACGCTCCAAGCAGGAGATCCGGTGGCTGCGAATCCAGTCCGGCGATCGCGACCAGGCCGCCCAGATTGGTGAGGTGATGGACTCTTAATCCTTGCTCTCTGGAATGCGTCGCCATAACAGGTTTCCTCATTTCGCGGGCACGGATCGGCCCAACGTGAACACAGGTTCCACGGCCCCGAGAACCGCGTTGACCGGTACTGGTCCGAAGTAGCGGGAGTCCCAACTGCGCGCGTCGTGCAGTCCGAAGAGCCACACATCATCGGCCGTGGTTTCGTAGCTCCCGCGCGGCAGAGTTCGTACCGCGCGTCCGCGACTATCGCGCATACGCGTTGAACTCTGCGGCAATGCGGTGCCGTTCACGCGAATCTCTTCCGGCAATAGATCGACGCGGTCGCCGGCCAGCGCGCCGATGACTTTGATCACTGGCTCCGCGCCATTCGGACATTCGCCTGAGGCAAGGTATCCGCGGGCCATTCCGTAGCTGGCGATCGCCTCGGGCAGGCATGCTTTGACCAGTTCGCCGCGAGCGGGAGGCTGTTGGACGACGTGGTAGATTCCGATCGGACACGAGCTGTCCGTCGCGACGAATATGAGGCCGTCTGTGCGCGTTGCCGCGGCGAGCAGCGCGATCAAAATCGCGCCTATGACGAGCCACAGGATCTGCTCCAGGAGGTGGTGAATAGCGGCTTTAGTAGACCTTTGCGAAGTGGAATTTGGACGTCTGGATGGGGCGGGTTGGTTAGTACCGCGCGACGCCTCGCGCACCGTGCGCTGACCGTGCGAAAACCCGAAGGGATTCGCGGAAAATGTGCGCGCGGTACTGTACCTTGCCTTGTTCACTTTATCTTGCCCTATGACCTGACCAACCCGCCCCATCTCTGACTCCATGCCATTCCGAGCTCAACGCCTCTCGCGCCAGTCACGCAGACGCCTCCCCGTTGACCTGGACCGCTCTCTGAGATCCGCGCTGGCTTCGCTGCGTCGCCGACTTCTGACCGCGCCTCTGCCACCGCTTGAACTGACGGTCGCTCTCCATGAACTGCGCGATCGTTTCGACGGCTATCTCCCTGGCCTCGACCTCGCGCCCGGAACCCTCGTGCACGAAAGCCACGTACTGGTCGAGCATCTCTTTCAATCCGGCGGGCACGACCAGCCGCAACTGAACCGGAGGCAACTCTTTTTCTCGCAGCTTGAGTTTCATTGTTGGTTCGCTCCCTAGTTCTTGTACGGACCCGGCATTACGAGGTCCTGGGTCACGATCACGTTGAACTGGTAACCGGGCCGGATGGTCAGCGTGGGCGGACGATTCATTCCTTGCTGCAGCGACTGCTGTCCGACTTGTCCGAGCTGTCCGCTCATTCCTGTGCCCGCAGCCTCGCCCGCCATCGCCCACTGACTCGGTGGCGCATAACCGTAGGGTGAGTACGTGCCGCTTCCGAAGGAACTAATCTGCCCGACCATCTGGCCCGCGCTGATGGTGCTCATCAGGATCGCGGTGCCGAATGTGCGCAGATGGTGGTTATCGACCTGGTCGGAGAATCCGACGTAGCCGCTCTGATCAGCGCCCGGCATGCCCGCGATGTCCATGCTGGAAGTGTTAGGGAAAATCAGCCGCTGCCATGCGATCTGCACACGCTGCTGTCCGTATGCTGAAGCATTCTGGTACGAGCCGAGCAGCCTGCTGCCTTGCGGGACGAGTAGATAGCGGCCGGTCGCGGAGTCAAAGACGTTCTCTCGTACCTGGGCGACTATCGGTCCCGGCAGGTCCGAGTCGATGCCGCTTACGAGCAGCGCCGGGATCACGTTTCCAGCAATGACGGCGTACGGAGAAGGAGCCGGATGAAGCTGGATCGCAGGCGTGCCCCTGGAATCGCCGAAAGCGACAGTTGAACCGGCGCCCTGGCTTTGAGCCTGCGGCAGTTCCAGCGCGGGGCTGTGGAACGCGGTCACGATCTGCGGCGACTCCAGCGCCTTCATGTACTTCTGCTCGGCCCACTGCTCGTAGGGGCTGGGGTTGTGGGGCGGTTGCTGGGTCATGACGACCGGGAGCTTCGCTGGTGGCGGCGGGAGCGGAAGAGCGGGTGCGGCGTCTGGAACCTTCCCGCCGTGCGAGAGGAGATCGGCGACCTCGCCCTTGTTGGCAGTCTCGCTTCCATCCCCTGGGTCAGAGGAAGCGCTCGACTGACTTGAGACGCCGGATGATTGCACGCCCGCGGCGAGCACGATTCCCATCACGATCGCGACGATGAGGACCAGCATCGCAAGCAGCCAGTTGAGACGGCCACCGCCTTCCTCGGCTGGGAGCTCGTGTTGCTCAGCTTGCGGCATGGCGCTCACCTCGCCCCTCCCGTGTAGGCCACGCTCACACGGTCCTGCTCGCGTCCGACGCCGGCGACCATCACGGCGTTGTCGAAGAGACGGTCGACCACGTAGTAGTTGCCGCGCACGCGATAATTGACCATCTGGTTTCCGCCCGAGGCGGCGATCAGCAGCGCGGGCGCATCGGCGGTCTTCGTGCTGGGAGGCATCTGGATGTATACATGGGCGCCGTCGTCGAAGGCGCGCACGGGACGCCACGGCACGTCGGGCCCGCAGATCTTGTACGAGAAATTGAGATCCGCGGGATCGGCCGACTTGAGGCTCGCGACAATGACGCCGTCACTGCCGCCCGCATGCTCCGCTCCTGTCTGGCTCGCCTGTCGGTCTGCGTCTCTCATCGCGGCGAGCAGCTCGTCCGGATAGTAGAACTCAACCTGCTCGATACCGTGTCCCGGCCTCGATCGCAGATTCACGTGATAGATGTGGCGCGTGGTGTAGATCGCAAGGTTGGTTTTGATGCCGGGCGCTTGCGGTTTGATCGCCACATGAGGAACCGGGTTCCTCGGATCGCCGGAAGCGGCCGGTGTGGCTTGCCAGCGTTCGGAGTCGCCCATCACGACGTCGGTGATCGTTTCCCCGGATTGAAGCTGAATGTCCGTCGATCGGAGCGGCTCACAATCGATGGCCGGGTCCGGGCCTTCGCCGTACGGGTAAAGGTTAGCCTGACCGCTCCTGAAGACTTGCCATGAGCTGTCCTGATCGTGCTGCTTGATCGCTGCGCGGACCTCGGGCGGTTGTTGTGCAAGCAGGTCTTCGGCGGTCGGTGGTGTCGGCGTGGCCTCGGCCTCGGGCGCATCTTGAGGAACGATCTCAAGCGGCGGCGGAGAGGGTTGCTTTGTGGCGCAAGCACTAAGCGCCAATGCGGCAAACAACAGGACCCCGATAATTGCAAGGCGGTTCATATCGGCGCTCCTCAGCTCTGCTGCTCGGCCCAACTGAGCTGCGTTACGTAAAACCCGAGCGGATTGCTGATCACAGTATCGGTCGAGTTCTGAGGCGAGATTTCGGTTTCGAGGATAGCTTCCCAATGACTGGTTCCGAGCGGCGCGCCACTCATGTCGAGGGCGGTCTCGCTCCAGCGGACCTGGTAGCTCTTCGGCGAAGCCTGAAGGATCGATTCAATCTGAACGCTGACCGTCTGGTGCTTCATGAGTTGAAACGGGTTCTTCGCGAAATCGTCAGCATGGAAGTACGACTCGAGGAACTTGTTCGCCGCGCCGTGTGCGTGCGCGAGCAGCTCGTTCAGCATGTTCTGTTCCACGGCTGGGTCGCTGCTCACGAATCGCGCGTCCCGGATGAACGCGGCGATCTCGTAGCGCTTCATGCGCTCGATGGTCGCCGGCGTGTTCGAGGCGGTCAGTGCGGTCGGGATCGTGATGGCGTAGCCGAGCTTGTCTACTTCGACCACGAACGGGATCACTTTGGTTCGCGCGCTCATCCACACGATGCCCAGAGCAAGAATGAGGCTCAGGAGCATCAGGCCGGCTGAGGTGATCTGCCAGTTGCGTTTTCCCAAAACGAGATCGCCGTAGCGCTCGTCCCATTCACGTCGTGCCTGTAGATAGAACTCGCTTTCCATGTGTGATGCGCTCCGAACCGCGCCGCTCAAGCGCGGTCACGGCCGACAAGCCGAGCAAATGGCGCGCCAATTCCCTGGAGTGCTCTTGCACTATTTTGGGTCTATGGGTCGTTGTTGGTCTGGAAGTCTGAAGGCCCCCAGGGTGGAAAAGGAGTCGGCGATTGGTTCAGATAATGGGCGACTATGGGTTCATCAAATGCGATGAAGTCCAAGACCAAGATCTCTACTTCAAAGTTTCTTGGTTCCGAGGCGAGCCGCCCCACGCGGGTGACGTGGTCAGTTTCGAGGTGAAGAATTTCGGCGGGAATCTACAAGCACACTATCCACGTCGTGCCGACGACGAATCCGTTGGCCGGGATGGAAATTGGCCAATAAGGAGCGATCATCTGCTTGATTGGGCGTACCTGGGATACTTGCCGAACGTCTTGTCAGAACTAAAGGCACTTGCGCGCGACGAGAGGTGGGAGTTCAAGAATGCGCCACGCGATCCGAACCGACCTTTTCCTATACTACTGAGCTATCTGCTGCACACATTCCAACGTCTGGTTCTTGAGGGGAAGAAAGTTGCAGTTAGTGAGTCTGCTGGTATGGCCGCGTTCAATACCGGGCTCGTCGATCCTAGATACGAACCAATTTACGCGCTTTTCGCGCGATCGGAGCCAAGAGAGGGTGATCCGCGTAAGGCACCTTGGGAGCTCGATGGTTTCTGCATCGCCGGCGAGGGCGCGGAAGGGCAGAAACTAGTTAGATATTTCAATCCGCTGCCGGTTCAGGCGCACTATTTTGACCAGCCCGCCCACCTTCTCTACGATACGCGATCTGGAAAGCCCGAACTCGACTGGGAGCATATAGTTATTGAACGAATTGATCGTTACCCGAAGGTGTTTCTTGAGGACAATTGGCCCCCGAATTTCGAGGCGAAGGACGTGTCGCAACTCGATTATGCATCGAGGAAGCAGTATTTCGCGCAGTTGGGGAGAGCAATCAAGGACGACAATCGAACGTACCGAAGAATTATGAACAGAGTGAAAGATGCCGTGGACCTATGCATCAAGCGGGTTTCGTGGAACTTCAAGACGGCAGTGCCGCAGTATTATCCGCGCGAGGAGAGCTTGCAGCTTCTTCTGCCTCTCTGTCTCGTTTCAGACGAACAAGTGGATCTCGCTCTTACAGTGGAACGCACGGAATCAGGGAACTATCTCGGGCATACGGTTCTCCCGTTGGACTGGGCATACAAGAACGCACGGCTTATCTGCCGACCTGATAGCGATTGGCTCGAGCCCAAAGAAATCCTAGAGGAATCTTCTGAAGAAGAATCTTAGAAAGGCTGCCAGGCAGCTTTTCTATCAAATCGAGACGAAAAAAGAGCAGATTCGGTTGCGATCTCGAAAATTCGTCCGCCCGACTGCTTCTGATCGTCAACACACGAAGCTGGACGTCACCCGGCCTCGGAGCGCGATCGCTTTCAGGCTAATTTCAGGCTATCCGGCGGGAAATTGGCGGAAATCGGGGTCCGAGAGGGGTTAGCACCGATCTGAAAAACGTAGAAGATTAGACCTCTTTGTCTCCGTCTTGCCCCGGTTTTCCCTGCTCGGTATCGTTCCCAAGCTGGACGTCGCGAGTTCGAACCTCGCCGCCCGCTCCACCCAATTTTTTCAGGCAATTCGAATTTCAAACTTGTCCGCCGCGCGTGCGCATGCGCCGGTAGGGCGTCCCACAGAGCCGCATCGGGCTATCTCATATTGAGTTGAGGTGTATTGCGAAATGAGATAGGCTCTTGCGGTGCAAGTGATCTCGCGGAAGCCGTTGGTCGGATTCTGGAAGATTCACGCTGACGCTGCAGCGCCCCTGGCGTCATGGTTCAAAGCTGCGAGTCGAGGCAATTTCAAAAGTCTCGCTGAACTGAAACAGACCTTCCGAAGCGTTGATTATGTGAATGCCAGTGGGAAAGGCTTTTATGTGTTCAACATTGCTGGCAACAAGTACCGCCTCATCGCGGCGATGCATTTCAACACGCAGAAGCTTTTCATCCGTCACGTTCTGACTCATGCACAATACGATAAAGGCGACTGGAAAAAATGAAACCGCGAGCCGTCAATCAAACCCTCGGAAATCCCGAGGAGTACGCGCCTCTGCTCGCCATCCGCAATGGCCACGAATACGATGCCGCGGTCGCTCAACTTAACAACCTGGTTGATGAGGTCGGTGACAACCCGAAGGATCCGTGCTACCGCTTCATTGATACCCTGAGCGTGCTGATTGAGGCGTACGACCAAGAGCACCATAAGATTCCGGACGCCTCAGGCGTCGAGCTGCTCAAGTTCCTCATGGAGCAGCATGGCCTGTCGCAGGGAGATTTGCCCGAAGTCGGCAGCCAGGGTGTGGTCTCTGAAATCCTCCGTGGCAAACGCGATCTCAACGTAAGACAAATCGAGAACCTGTCGCGGCGCTTTCATCTGCCCGCCGGCGCATTCTTTCGCGAGTTCCAGCCGAAACGCTAGGCTGTCTGAACGCCGCACAATGCCTCAATGGCCGGCGGAGCCGGTTGCCCGCGAGCGCTTAAGCAAGAGAAAGCCGGGCGCAAAAAGCGCCGCGGTCAGTGCGAGCATCCGATAGATATCGTTGTAGGCGAGCAACGATGCTTGCCGCTCCACCACCTGGTAAACCGTCGCAAGGCCCTGTGCTTGCTGCGCCAGCAAGCCGTTCATGAAATGGAAATGCGGTGAGCCCGGCATCGGCGGACCGGCCCGATCGGCGCGCCAGGCGTCGAAGGTCGTGAAATGTTGCGTGAGGTAGGCCTGATGGGTCTGTTCCTGGCTGTTCAGCATATTCGTGACCAGCGAAATTCCGATCGCCGAGCCGGTATTGCGCATCATGTTGTAGAGGCTAGCCGCATAGCCCATCCGCTCCTTTGACACACAGGCCAGGGTCGCTGCCGACATCGCCGGGAAAATCAAACCCGAGCCCAGCCCCGACAGGATCATCGCGAAACGCACGTAGTCGATTCCCACGTCGAGCGTCCAATGGCTCATCGACCACAGCGCGCAGGCCATCAGCACGAAGCCCAGCCCGACCAGCCATCGCGTATCGAAGGCGCGCCGCGAGAGTTGTCCGATCACGAGCATCCCGCCAAGTGTGCCGAAACCGCGCGGCAACACTGCGATTCCGGATTTCCACGGCGAGTAGCCGAGCAACTCCTGAAAGAACAACGGATTCAGCAGGTTCATGCCGAATACCACCAGCATCATGATCAAAATCAGCGTGACCGAAATGTCGAACAGCGGAATCGCCATGATCCGCAAGTCGAGGATCGGCTCGGCAAAATGGAGTTCGCGATAGATCAGCAGGAACAGTGCGATTACCGCGATCGCGGTGAAGGCGCACACCCACGTCGAGCTGAACCAGTCCGCCCGCTGGCCGCGGTCGAGCACGATCTGCAGCAGGCCCAGGCCGAGAGCCAGGTAGATAATCCCGGGGTAATCAATTTTGCGCGCGCGCGCCTGCGACTTCTGGATATGCTCGGGATCGTGGACGAAGATGTACACCATGATCGCGGCGAAAATCCCGATCGGCAGGTTGATGTAAAAGTTCCAGCGCCAGTTCCAGTTGTAGGTGATCCATCCGCCGAGCGTTGGTCCGAGCATCGGCGAAGTCAGCAGTCCCATCCCCCATACCGACATCGCGAGACCCTGCTCTTCGGGCGGGAAGGTCTCCATCATGATGGCCTGCGACGACGGGATCATCGCCGCGCCCGCGGCGCCCTGAATCAGCCGAAAAATGACCATCTGCGTCAACGAGCCGGCCGCCCCGCAGAGTCCCGAGGCGACCACGAAGATCAGGACCGACCACAGGAAATAGCGCTTGCGGCCGAAGCGCGCCGAGATCCATCCGGTCAGCGGAATCATGATCCCGTTGGCCACGATGTAGCTGGTCAGAATCCAGGTGATTTCGTCGCGGCTCGCGGAAAAGCTGCCCTGCATGTGCGGCAGCGAAACGTTGACGATCGAAGTATCGAGGACTTCCAGCGTCGCGCCGAGCATCACGGCGATCGCGACCAGCCACTTATGCGGCGCCCGCCGTTCGGTGACTGCGGGCGTGCCCGGATTCCCGCCAGTCTTGTCGGGCGCGGCGGCCGGTGAAGCACTCATCGATTCAGGCAAACCGCGGCATCACTTTGTTCGCGAACAGATCGAGCTCGTCGATAACCTCATCTTTCTCCAGGTAGCCTTGCCCGATCTGCAGATGAACCTCGTTGAACCGCAACTGATCGAAGGCGGTCTCGATCTGCCGGCTGACCTCGTCCGGAGTGCCCACGATCGCCATCGGACGTGCCTGATCGAATGGCAGGAACCATTGATCCCACACCCACCAGTGTTCCTCGAGCTTTTTCAGCGCGCGCTCGCGGCTGCGGTCGATCGAGATGATCCCACCCCACGCGGCGATATCCTCCTGGGCGACAGTGCGCCCGGCCTGGTCGGCTTCTTCCTTGTAGGCGTCCCAGAGCCCCTTGCAGAAGTCCAGATTGTTCGCGAGCACGATCGGCTTGCCGCCCTCGCGCGCCCAGAAGCGAATCGTTCGCATACTGTGGGCAAAGGCGCCGTAGAGTTTCGGATAAGGCTTCTGATAGGGACGCGGCGCGATTCCGATTTTGGTTACGCGGCCGTCCGGCTCGACCCCTTTGCCAAACTTCAGATACGCCGAATGAGGTTGCACGAGGTCTTTCGGCGGAAACGTCCAATACTTGCCCTCGTAGCTGAAGACCTCGTTGGTCCACGCGGTCTTCACAATCCTGACCGATTCCTCGAAGATCTCGCGGTTGATTCGATCCTGCTCGTCGCGCCGCTTGGCCAGGTCCGGAGTAGTCGCCCGTGCGCCGGGGACCGCAGCGTAATTCTGAAACCAGCGCGCCTGGTAACCGCGCGTAAAGCCGACCGCCAACCGCCCCTTGAGCACGTGGTCCAGCGTCGCGATCTCCTCGGCCACCCGCACCGGGTTGTGTGTCGGCAGCACATATCCCAGCGTGTTCGCCCTGAGGCGCTTGGAGTTCAACCCGATGAACATGCTGGACATGCCGGGATGATTGGTCTCCTCGAACCCCTCGATTTGCAGATGATGTTCGTTGTGGCCGTAGCCGGTATAGCCCAGCTCGTCCGCCGCCTGCACGTAGGCGCGGACTTCTTCGAGGTAGCGCTGGTACAGGTCGTCGCGCTGACCTGCCATGCCTTGCTCCAGCTCTTTCCGTCGGCCGACGGCGCCTGCCTGAATCAGATGAAATTCCATGGTTTGGACCTTACTACGGTTTCGCGCGTTGGTTTTTCTTTCGACCTGGTCTCTGCTTTCGCGGCGTGCGTGATGGTCAAAATGAAGCAGTCGAATGCGTGTCCCGATCTCTTATGACGGAATAGACGAATTCCATCAATTCGTCCCCCACCGATATCCTTGACCTTCCGCCCAGAGGCGAAAATACTCGTGCTCGCCGGCTTACGAAATTCAAAATTGAAGCGAGGCAACGAAAATGGCGCACTCCGAAGAAAACATCCACAAACTGAAATATCAGGGCGCGGTTGACGCCGATGGCCACATTCTGGAATCGGCCAAGTGCTGGGAGGAGTACTGCGAAGCCAAGTATCGGGCCAGCGCCATCCGTTTGAAGGAGGACGAAAAGGGACTCGAATACCTCGAAGTTAATGGCGTACCGTCGCGCGTGAATCGCGGCGGCAACTTCGGCACCGTCGCGCAGATGGGCCAGGTCTCGCGCAACTCCGGCAACTTCAATCCGCGCATCAAATATGGCGACAAGGTCCCGCTCGGCGCTTGCGACGCCAAGGACCGGCTCACCCGTCTCGACAAGGAGGGCCTTGACGCCGCGATCATCTACCCGAGCCTCGACCTTACCTGGGAAACCGACACCGACGACGTCGAATACTCGCAGGCGATGTGCCGCGCGTACAACCGCTGGGTCACCGACTGGGCGGCGGGCAGCGGCGGCCGCCTGATTCCGGTCGCGCATCTGTCGCTCGGCGATCCGGCGGCGGCGGCCGTCGAACTCGAACGCGCGGTCAAGGCCGGCCACAAGGGCGGATGGGTCGTGCAGTTCACGACGACCCGCAAGCCGCATGGCCACAGCGACCACGACGTGCTCTTCGCCAAGGCGCAGGAACTCGACGTGCCCCTAGGCATCCACGTCTCGCTCGAACCGCAATGGTGCTGGCCGGGCCGTTACGACAAGGAGTACGTGCGCAAGCAGCCGTGGTTCCTTAACGTGACCGCGTCCGACGCGATTCGCCACGCACTCGCGAGCTTCATGGCGTACGGCACCTTCGACAAGTTCCCCAAACTGAAGCTGGTGATTCTCGAGGTCGGCGCCGGCTGGGTACAGTACTGGCTCGACCGCATGGACGCGGTTTACGACAGCGTGATGGGACGCGGGGTGCCGCTCAAAGAGAAGCCCAGCTTCTACTTCCGGCGCAACGTGTGGGTCTCGGCCGATCCCGACGAGAAGTCACTACCCGCGATGGTCGATCTGTGCGGCAGCGATCGCTTCTTCTGGGCGACCGACTTTCCCCATCCTGACCACACCGGAAACTATATCGAGGAGCTGGAAGAATTCGGCAACAAGCTGAGCGACCCGCAGCGCCGGCGCGACGTGCTGGGCGACAACGTCCGGCGGGTTTACAACCTTTCGATCTGAGTCTTCGCATGACTCCAGTTCGTCATGAATGATCGATAGCAAACCAGGGAGTGAAATGTTTTCGGCACCGTGGACGACATCAAGCGCGAGATCGAGGCACTCATCCGCTGCACGGCGACAAGAGCGGCAACCTGGAATGGTTCGCGTGGTATTTCGACCAGGGCCTGATGACCTGGGACGAGGCCCAGCGACAGCTCGAAGTCTTCGCGAGGCACGTCATCCCTGAGTTTGACGACTAAGACTGAGGCTTCGAGCGTTCGGGGCGGGCGACGATCGACATTAATTGTTCTTTTGGTAACTAGAGAATCCCGCCGCGTCGATGGTCTCACACGAGCCTGGCGCCCTAGAATATTTGAACATTCGGCGAGTGCCCGGCCCCGGCGCGTATAAACCCGCATCTTTGGAGCCCGCGGGAATTTCCTTCCGGAGACTGAAGCTCAGGCGGTTTCAGCCATTCCCTTTCACCGATTGACGTTC